>Ga0302281_10000585_pt1 | contig 26822 bp, 18 predicted proteins | sample III_Fen_E1_2_FD_198762 | JGI IMG/M metagenome (GOLD analysis project Ga0302281, IMG submission 198762) | Peat permafrost microbial communities from Stordalen Mire near Abisko, Sweden - III_Fen_E1_2 | ecosystem: Environmental > Terrestrial > Soil > Wetlands > Permafrost | place: Sweden: Abisko...
GAGTTTCTGACAAGCATTCAGAGCGCCGCCGGAGAAACTCTTGCTGTGGATCGCCGACCGAAGTTGAATGACCGGCTGCTGCATCGTATAGCGAGGACTGACATGACTGAGATTGTTGCCATCCGTGCACGTGAAATTCTTGATTCGCGTGGGAATCCGACTGTTGAAGCTGATGTAATTCTGGAAAGCGGGGCGCTGGGCCGTGCGGCAGTTCCAAGTGGTGCGTCCACGGGCGAGCATGAGGCTGTGGAGTTGCGCGACGGCGACAAGAGCCACTACCTGGGTAAGGGCGTATTGCAGGCAGTGGAGAATGTTGAGACGATTATTGCGCCGGAGCTGGAAGGCTTTGACGCGAGCAATCAGCGGCTGCTGGACCAGACGATGATTGCGCTGGACGGAACGCCGAACAAGTCCCGATTGGGAGCGAATGCGATTCTGGCAGTCTCGATGGCAGCGGCACGGGCCGCGGCACAGACGCTGGAGATTCCGCTGTATCGCTACCTGGGCGGAGCGAATGCTTCGATTCTGCCGACGCCGATGATGAACGTGCTGAATGGCGGCGCTCATGCGGATTCGAGTGTTGACTTCCAGGAGTTTATGGTGATGCCGGTGGGTGCGGAGAGGTTCTCGGACGCACTGCGCTGGGGCGCGGAGACCTTCCACTCGCTGAAGGGCGTGCTGAAGAAGAAGGGCTACTCGACCGCGGTTGGCGACGAGGGCGGTTTTGCCCCTTCGCTGAAGTCGAATACGGAAGCGATTGAAGTGATTCTGGAAGCGATCGAGCTGGCCGGCTACAAGCCCGGTGTGGATATTGCCATCGCTCTGGACCCTGCCTCGAGCGAGTTCTACGACAAGGACAAGGGCAAGTACATCTTCAAGAAGAGCGACAAGCGCGAGCTTTCGAGCGAAGAGATGGTTGCCTTCTACGACAACTGGGTTCGTCAGTACCCGATTGTTTCGCTTGAGGATGGCTTGGCCGAGGATGACTGGGAAGGCTGGCGCATCCTGACCGACAAGCTGGGCAGCAAGATTCAGCTGGTTGGCGACGATATCTTTGTGACCAATGTGAAGCGCTTGCAGAGGGGCATTGAAGAGGGCGTCGGCAACTCGATCCTGATCAAGCTGAACCAGATTGGCAGCGTGACGGAGACATTTGAGGCGATCGATCTGGCTCGCCGCTATGGGTACACCTCTGTGATTTCGCATCGCTCCGGCGAGACGGAAGATACATTCATTGCAGACTTTGCGGTGGCTACCGGCGCAGGGCAGATCAAGACCGGTTCGGCTTCGCGCACGGACCGCATTGCCAAGTACAACCAGTTGCTGCGCATTGAAGAGGAACTGGGCCAGGGAGCAAACTTCCTGGGCCTGGAAAGCCTGAACTACAACGAGTAATCAGTGAGCGGGCTCCGGAGACGGAGCCCGCTTTGTTTTACCGTCCTTTTTCTTCTTCCGAAAATACTTCAACCTACAAAATTGATTGATGAGGGTGATGCCTGTGTCTCGTTTTCGCCATCCATTGGTGCTGACTATTCTTGACGGCTGGGGTTACAGCCCGAAGGTCGATAACAACGCAATCGCGCTCGCCCGCAAACCTACGTATGACAAGTTGCTGGCGGATTATCCCAATACGCTGATTCGCGCCTCAGAGCACTTTGTGGGTCTGCCGGACGGACAGATGGGCAACAGCGAAGTGGGCCACTTGAATATCGGGGCCGGACGCATTGTGCAGATGGATATTACGCGGATAGATCTGCTGATTGCCAAGGATGAGTTTACGAATTTTCCCCCAGTGGTTGAGGCGATGAAGCGGGCTCGCGATGGGGGGCATGCGCTGCATCTGATTGGACTGCTTTCCGATGGTGGAGTGCACTCTCACCAGGAGCACCTGTATGCGCTGCTGCGGGCGGCCAAGATTCATGGAGTCGAGAAGGTCTTTGTTCATGCGTTTATGGATGGCCGGGACACGCTGCCGACCTCTGGCGCGGGGTACATTGCGAAGTTGCAGCAGAAGATGTCCGAGTACGGCATTGGCAAGCTGGCAAGCGTGAGCGGCCGCTACTGGGCGATGGACCGGGACAAGAAGTGGGACCGCGAGCGCAAGGCTTTTGAGGCGATGGTGGCGGGCAAGGCCGAGGGCGGCGCGACCAGCAATCCGGTTGCGAAGATGGAAGAGCGCTACAACAACGGAGTGACGGACGAGTTTACGATTCCGTTTGTGGTGACGGACGAAGCGGGCAAGCCGAATGGCGTGATTCGCGACGAAGATGTGGTGATCAACATCAACTATCGCGCCGACCGGGCACGGCAGATTACGCGGGTTCTGGCTAGGGAGAGCGGGCTGAATGCCCAAGGCGGCCGGAATCTGGATGCGTGGGAAGCGCTGGATGAGGTGATTCCGCGCAGTGAGATTCCGAAGAATCTCTACTACCTGTGCATGACGCAGTACGACAAGTCGTACAGCCTGCCGATGATTATTCTGCCGGAGTCGATGGATAACTTGCTGGCGAATGTGCTGGGCAAGGCTAATCTGCGCAACCTGCGCGTGGCGGAGACGGAAAAGTACGCGCACGTGACGTACTTTTTCAACGGCGGTATTGAGACGCCGTTTCCGGGCGAGGACCGTACGCTGATCCAGTCGAAGAAGGTGGCCACGTATGACCTGGCGCCGGAGATGAGCGCGGAGGGCATTGGCGACACGATAGTGAATGCGATCAATGACACTGCGTTTGACCTGGTGATTGCGAACTTTGCCAATGCGGACATGGTGGGCCACAGCGGCCAACTGCTGCCGACAATCAAGGCGGTGGAAGCGGTCGATGCCCAGCTGACGCGGATCTACAAGGCGATTCGGGAGAAGGGTGGGTCGTGGCTGATTACCGCGGACCACGGAAACGCTGAGCAGATGGTGGATCCGGGGACGGGCGGCCCGCATACGGCGCACACTACCAACCCGGTGCCGATGATCTATGTGGGTTCGGAAGCCAACCGCTACACGCTGCGGTCGAACGGTTCGCTCCGGGACATCAGCCCGACGCTGATCAACCTGCTGCACCTGGGTCTGCCGGGGGAGATGACCGGCGGGGACCTGCGCGTGCCGATTGTGAAGTAATTGATGTTTCAGAAGCAGAAAAGCCCGGCGGTTGCCGGGCTTTTCTGCTTTTGATGGGGATCAGTTGATGTTGACGGACTGGGTAAGGGGCAGGCTCTGCGAGGAGCCGCCGACGAGGAAGCTGTAGCTGCCGGGGATGAGTTTCCAACTGTTGCTGGCTTCGTCGAAGATGGACAGGAACTTGCGGTTGATGGTCAGAGTGACTTGCTGGCTTGCACCAGCGGCCAGGGTGACGCGAGTGAAGGCGACGAGGCGCTTGGGCGGCTCGTTGGCCAGGGCGGGCAGGGCAGCGTAGACCTCGGCAATCTCGGTGCCAGCGCGGTTGCCTGTGTTGGCTATGGTGAAGGTGACGGAAGGCTCTGCGCCGGCATTTACGGTGAGCCCGGAGTAGCTATAGGTGGTGTAGGAGAGGCCAAAGCCGAAGGGGAAGAGGACGGGCTTCTTCTCCGCGTCGTACCACTTGTAGCCGACTTTGAGCCCTTCGTCATAGGTGACGCTGAAGGTGGGCTTGGCGCCCTCGGTCCGTTGCACGGCTCGCCAGCCTTCAGAGTGAGCAGGCGGCTGCACGACGGTGGCATGGGGCAGGTCGGCTTCGCTGCGGGGGAAGGTGAGGGGCAGCTTGCCGGACGGGTTGACGTCGCCAAAGAGAACGCTGGCGACTGCTTCCGCACCCATGGAGCCGGGATACCAGGCTTCGAGGACGCCGGAAACCTTGTCGAGCCAGGGCATGGTGACTGCGGTGCCGGAAGAGATGACGACGATGGTCTTCGGATTGGCGGCGGCCACGGCGGCAATGAGCGCGTCCTGGTTGTCGGGCAAGGAGAGATTGGGGAGGTCGATGCCTTCGCTGGTCCACTGGGTTACGAAGACGATGGCGACGTCGCAGGTGGCGGCGAGGGCGGCGGCCGCGGCCGGGTCAGCGCCGGAGTTGAACTTGATGGGAGCTGGGGGAATCTTGCTGGCGATGGCCCACTGCGGGGAACCAGGGAACCAGACGTGTTCGAGCCAGTGGGACTCGCCTTTTCCTGGGGGGTCAACCTGGGCGGAGCCGCCGCCGGAGATCATGCCGAAGTCGGCGTGATCTCCGATAACGGCGATGTTGTGGATGGCATTGCGATCGAGCGGCAAGACGCCGTGATCGTTCTTGAGGAGGACGATACTGGACTCTTCAATATGGCGGGCGGTGGCAAAGCCGCCTTCGACATCGACGACGCTCTTGCGGATGGGGTTGTCGACGAGGCCTGCCATGAACTCCGAGCGAAGGATGCGAAGCACGTGCTCATCGAGCTCGGCCATGGAAATGGTGCCTGCTTCGACGTCCTTTTTGTATGCTTCTCCGAAGAAGATGTCTTCCGGTTCCTCGTTGTCGAGCCCGGCAGCGGAGGCTTTTACGGTGGAGTGCGTGCCGCCCCAGTCAGAGAGTACAAAGCCGGGGAATTTCCAGTCGGTTTTGAGCACATCGTGCAGGATGTACTTGTTTTCGCAGGCGAAGTCGCCGTTGATGGCGTTGTAGCTACACATGACAGCTGCGGGGTTGCCGATGGAAATGCCGATTTCAAAGGCCAGCAGATCGGTTTCGTGGAGGGCGCGGTGGGAGATGATTGAGTTGACTTCGTTGCGTCCGCTCTCTTGGTCATTGACCGCGTAATGCTTGATGTCTCCGAGGACGTGTTGAGCCTGTTCGCACCGGATGCGGTTGCCGACGAGGGTTCCGGCGAGGATGGAGTCTTCGCCCAGGTACTCAAAGGTGCGGCCGTTGCGCGGTTCGCGAGTGATGTTGACGCCTCCTCCGAGGGTCATGTTGTAGCCCTGGGCGCGGAGTTCCTTGCCGATGAGTTCACCATATTCGCAGGCCGCCTGAGGGTCCCAGCTGGCAGCTGCGCCAACATTGGAAGGCAAGGCCGTCGAGTAGCGTCCATTCATGGCGCTGGAGCGGACACCGTAAGCGGCATCGCTCATCTGGATGAAGGGGATTCCGAGGCGCGGAATGCCCATGACAAAGCCTGCGCCACCGTTGCCGAGGTAGGCATTGGGCTTGGGCGGACCCCACCCGGGCATGCCCTGTCCATGGATAAGCTCAATTTTTTCGTCGAGGGTGAGTTCTTTGAGAACGAGGTCGGCGCGCTGGTCAGGAGAGAGGGACTTGTCCATCCATGCGGCGTGGGCGTATGGCGGCTCCTGAGGGCCGCGGCCCGGCTGGGCCATGGCCAGGGCACCTGCCAGAAGGGGAATGAGGGAGGCAACAGAGATGTTGCGGAAGCAGGAGCAACAAACGTTTGTCATAGAGCCATCCGTGGGGAGGTAATTTCGAGCCACCCCATCATAGCGGAGGTGGAACGGGATAAATCGGGATGGCAGGGGCAAAGCGGGGGTATGTTCGGGTATGTTCGGGTACAGACCTTGGGGTTATTGCAGGGAAAACGACGATGGCCTGAGCGCTGAAGAGCGCGTCAGGCCATGGCTGGGTGAGCTGTTGGGATTGGCGTTTGACTAAGGCACTCGCGCTTGCCGCGAAAGCCAGTGGCCCAGGGGACTGTTCCGCCGGGGCATCTACTGGGGCTGGGCGCGATGCCCTAGGCCTCAGTCACCTCACGTGCTTTGGTACACCAACTGCAGTCAGATTTCATAGGCTGGATCATCCTCCTTTCCCGTGTAAGCAAAAGGTAACGGGGCTTTGATGTGGAGTCAAGGGGTGATCTGTGGAAAGGAGGCGAGAAATTGATGGTGTGCACAAGCGGGCCAGTTCGGGCGGCCAGCTTACCAGCTGTGCAGCCAGCCTTCGTCGTGGCCGATGCGAACCTGATCTCCGAACAGGTTGGTGAGGACAGATTCGGTGAGGAGCTCTTCCCGGGGGCCATCGGCAAGGATGCGACCCTGGCTCATGAGGATGACGCGCTTCATCTCGGGTGGGATATCGCCGAGGTGATGGGTGACGAGGATGAGGCCGGTGCCCTGGTGGATGAGGCTGCGGAGGCTCTCGCGGAGATTTCGCTGGGCGGCGAGGTCGAGGGCGTTGGATGGCTCATCGAGGAGGATTTGGCTGGGCCTGTGGACGAGGGCTCGGGCGATGAGGATGCGGCGCTTTTCGCCGGCGGACATTTCTCCGACGGGCTGGGCGGCGAGATGGCTGGCGTGGATGCGGGCCAGGGCCTCGACGGCCCGCTCACGCATTTCGCCGGTGACGACGAGATTGGGCCAGAGGGTTGAGGCTGCGAAAAAGCCGGCGATGACGGCGTCGAGGCCGACGGTGCGGGTGGTGGTGCACCCGGCGGTGTCCGGGGTGCGGGAGGTGAAGTTCATGCCGGGGAGATTGTCGCTGACGATGCCGAAGTGCTTGCGGAGCTGGGTGAGGTCCCAACGGGGGCGGCCGAAGATGCTGACCTCCATGCCGGGGATGACAATGGGGTAGATGTCGCAGGTCATGGTGCGGATGAGGGTGGATTTTCCGCAGCCGTTGGGGCCGAGGATGGCAACGTGCTCGCCTGTGCGGATGGTGAGGTTGATGTCGTGCAGGACGAGGCGGTCGCCGAGGGCGACGTTGACCTTGCGCATGTCGAGGAAGATGCCTGCATCGGAGGCTGGTGTGGGGTTTGGGCTGGGCAGGGAATTGGGAGTCATCTCATTTGTTAGAGTAAACGGGTCGAGTGAGCAGATTATTCTGGAGTTGAGGGTAGGGTTGAATTGATGAGCGATGTTTCAGCATTTCTGATTCCCGGTGGCTTTCGATTTGCGGCCACGCGGGCAGGTTTGAAGGCCAGCGGGCGGCCTGATTTCTCGTTGATTGTGGCCGATGAATCGGCCAGCGCGGCAGCGTTGTTTACGGCGAACAAGGTGACGGCTGCTCCGCTGGTTGTGGACAAGGCGAACCTGCGGGCAACGGAAGGACGCGTGCGTGCGGTGGCCATTAACGCAGGCAATGCCAATTGCGCGGCCGGGCAGGCGGGTCAGGATGCCGCACAGGCGACCTGCGAGGCGGTTGCGCGGGAGCTTGGCTGCAGGGCGGACGAGGTTTTTCCGTCGTCTACGGGGATTATTGGGGTACCGCTGCCGGTTGAGAAGCTGATCGCTGCATTGCCTCGGCTGGCTGGGGAGTTGGGTTCGGAGTCGGACCATTTCCAGCAGGTAGCGCAGGCCATTCTGACGACCGACCTAGTGGAGAAGACGGCGTTTGCGCGGCTGGTGGTGGATGGGAAGGAGGTTCGCATTGCGGGCCTGGGCAAGGGGTCGGGAATGATTCATCCGCGACTGGTGCCCCATGCGACGATGCTGGTGTATCTGCTGACGGACGCAGCGGTGGAGCCGGTGGTGCTGCAGGGGATGCTGAACCGGGCAGTGAATGTGAGTTTTAACCGGATTTCAGTGGATGGGGATACGTCGACCAACGACACGGTGCTGCTGCTGGCCTCAGGGGCAAGCGGTGCACGGGTGGAGGCCGGCAATGCGGAGTTTGAGTCGGCTCTGACGCAAGTGGCGACCTCAATTGCCCGGCAGATCGTTGCCGACGGCGAGGGTGTGCAACATGTGGTTGAGCTGCGAATCAAGGGCGCTGTGAGCGAGGTTGAGGCGGTGACGGTGGCCAAGGCGATTGCTCATTCTCCGCTGGTGAAGACGGCCTGGGCCGGATGTGACCCGAACTGGGGCCGGCTGATGGCAGCGATCGGGAACTCTGGAGCGGAGATTGACCCGGAACGGATTGATATCTGGTTTGGGGATCTGAGGATTTGCCGGGATGGCGGACGCGCGGCAGAGCTGGATGAGGCTGCGGCTCATGCTTACCTGAAGCAGGCGGAGTTTTCCATCACGATTGAGTTGAATCAAGGTATGGGCGAATGCGTTTTCTGGACTACGGATCTGACGACTGAGTATGTGCACATCAACGCGGACTACTCAACCTAGTGTAGTTTCTCACTGATTGCATCTCTTCTGATCGCGCTGCAAACAGGTTTGACGGGAGGACGGCATTCCGAAGCGAAGCCCGGTTCCATCCTCGTTTTTGTCGGGCCTTGCTCCGAATAGGGGGTGGGTGGGTGTTTTTTCCGGAAATATTCTCCTATCCTATTGATATGATTGGTTTTACTGGTTGGTTACCTGGTGTTTTTTGTGCGCTTTTGTGCACTTTTACGCGTTTTGGCGCGGGCCTCGAGCGATTCTTGGGCGGCCGGGACGATTTTTCGGATGTTTTCTGCCATGGAATTTGCCCCTCTCGGTGACTTCTTTCATTGTGGGCCTTTCGGGAGTAATTCCCGGCAGCGTTGGCCTGACTTTCTTGCGGTGATATTGGTTTGTTTTGTTGGGTTTTGCGATAGCCGGGAAATTTGGGGGCTTGACAAAAAGCGGCGCTGAAGCCGCGCCCTTTCGACACCAATAAAGGACGATCTGCGTGGGACACTACACGAGGGCTATTTTTGGGAACGGAGTTTGCCAGATGGGAGACAGGCAACAGAACGCTCAAGAGAATTTTGTGAGCCAACACAGCCACCTGGGCTGGCTGGGCGAGGAGAGGCTTGCCCACATCGGCGCTGCGCTGGGCGAACTGGAGGGGGAAGAGGGAGTTGCCGGGGAGCTTGCAGCCTTGATCACGGGTGCGTTGCTTGAGCTGAGGAGCGGAGACCGGGTGTGGCTGGCGGGACGACCAGAGCTGCGGAGGGCACTGGAGACGAGGCTTTGCCGAGGGAGCGAAGCTGGTGCGGCGCTTGTTGAGAGTTGGCCGGAGGGATGTTCCGGGCAAGCGGTGACGGTGGTTTTTGCCGGGGCAGAGGAAGCTTTTTGCGCGGAGACGCTGTTGGCGATCCGAGAGTCTGCGCGAGAGAAGCTGTCTGCAGTCTTCCTTGTGGAAGTGCCTGGCGAACGGCTGGCGACCCAGGTGTTGCTTTCAGAACTCGGTCCGGAGGTGCTGCCGCGGATTGTGGTGGATGCCGGGGACGTGTTTGCGGTATTGCGGGTGATGCAGGAAGCGACAGCCCATGGGCGGCGAGGGCAGGGTCCGACGCTGGTGGTGGCGGCTCATTTCTTACGGGAGCCGTAAGTTTTGGACGGCTGCGGGAGCCGAGGAGGGCGGCGGCTTGTGCTGATTTCATTGACCCTGCAACGGGCAATGAGTAGAGTTAGGGCATGATGACTTCCGACAGTAGCGAATTCGGCTTGTGGCACCGTTCGATATTTTCTATCTTTCTTTGGGTTGGGATATGCCTGATTGGCGCGGGATTTTTGCCGGCCCAGCGGGCTGTTGCTCAGACCAAAATAGAGTCGCCATGCCAGACTGCTTCGCTGGGGTCACCATTTATCCCGATGGATAGCTGGGTCTACCCGGCAATGTCGCGATTGTATTCGTTGGGGTACGTGGATACTGCGTATCTTGGATTGCGTCCGTGGACGCGGATAAGCGTGGTGCACATGCTGGAGTTGACCTCGGCGAAGATGGAAGATGCCCCCGATGGAGCGGCCAGCGACGAGGCACAGTCTCTCTACGACAAATTGGAACAAGAAGTGAACTCCGATGGCGAGGGACCATGCTTTGCGCACCAAGGCGGATTGCGGGTTGAGTCTTCTTATACGGTTGCACGGGGAATCAGTGGAACCCCGCTGAAAGATAGCTTCCATCTTGGCCAGACGGTGGTGAACGACTACGGGCGTCCGGTGGAAAGCGGCTTCAACAGCTACTCCGGCGCGAGCGGGTATGCCACGGCAGGACCATTCACGCTGTATTTGCGGGGTGAGTTTCAGTATGCGCCGTCGGGGACAGGGTATTCGCAGGCGCTGTTTGAGAGTTTGTCGGGGTTGGACCGGGTTTCGTATGTGCAGAATCCGATTCAGGCTACGATCCCTGGAGCGGTGATTGCGTCCGCGACGCGGGGCCGGGTGATGGAAGGATATGTCTCCGCGCACGTGTTGGGTCATGAGCTTTCGTTTGGCAAGATGGACGCGTGGATGGGACCAGCACAGGGCGGCGCATTCGCCTACTCGACAAACGCAGAGAATATCTATTCGCTGCAAGTGAACCGAGTGGAACCACTTCGGGTGCCAGGGCTGTCGCGGATCACAGGGGCGTTTCGCTACCAGTTTCTGGTGGGGTCGCTAAAAGGGCATACAGATTTTCGAGATCCCTGGGTTCACGCCGAGAAGATAAGCTTCAAGCCGACACGCAACGTGGAAATTGGCTTTGAGCGGACGGTGATATGGGGAGGGGAAGGGCATGTTCCCATTACGTTGCATTCATTTTTGAAGAGTTTTTTCAGCTTCCAGAATGTTTCTGCGGCGGAGAAGTTCTCGCGGAGCGATCCTGGGGCGCGTTTTGGGGCGTTCGATGCGAGTTATCGGCTCCCATATTTGCGGAACTGGCTCACGTTTTATGTTGATTCGGAAGCGCATGATGATGTTTCCCCGATCTCGGCTCCGCGCCGCGCCGATATACGCCCAGGGTTGTACCTGTCACACGTGCCGGGTGTACCCAAGCTGGATTTGCGAGTGGAAGGAGTATCCACAGATCAGTCGACTTCGACTGCGGTACACGGCTGGTTCACCTATTGGGAAACGGAAGTTCCCCAGGGTTATACGAACAATGGGCAGATTTTTGGGGACTGGATGGGGCGTGAGGCCAAGGGCGGACAGGCGTGGGCGACGTGGCATCTGAGTCCGCGAGAGTGGGTGCAGGCAAGCTGGCGAGGGCAAAAGGCAGCCAAAGACTTCGTCACTGGCGGCACGACGATCAACGATTTTTCGGTGCAGGTGGTAAAGCGGCTGAGGCGGGATCTGGAGCTGAAGGGGAGTTTTACGGACGAGCATTCCTTGATTCCCGAGTATCTGCCAGGCAAGCAGAATGTGACGAATACGACGATCCAGCTGACATGGTACCCGGAGCGGAAGACGAGTTTTTAGCACTTCGACAGTTTGTATAGAAGATGACCCTGCCGGTTGGATAGCCGGCGGGGTCAATGTTTTTTGGACTGCCGAGCCTCAGGCCATTGCAATGCCGGCGGAGCGATAGATTTCGCGGATATAGCGCATGTCGCGCAGCCCCTCCTCGCCGGGGGATTTGGGTGTGCGGTTTTTCAGGATGCACTGGGAGAAGTGGTTGGCTTCGAGAGTGAAGTGATACGGGCTCTTTTCCGGGTTGGGCTCATCGAGGGTGACGAACGGGCCGGCTTCCGGCATGTACTGGGCACGCAAGTGCAGACCATCGTAGCCGAAGGCAGGAGAGATTTCGAGCCATCCGCGGGAGGCGTAGACACGGAAGTATCCGTCCATTTGTGTCCCATAGGTGGTGGCGCAGCTGGCCAGGGCACCGGATGGGAACTTCATGGTCCAGGTGACGTTTTCCTCGACTTCACGGAAACGGGGATCGCTGGGATCGCTGGAGGCAAAGGCGGAAATATGGTCTGGTTCCTCAGCGGTGAGGTAGCGGCAGGCGTTCAGACAGTAAATGCCGACGTCAAAGAGGGGGCCACCTCCGGCGAGGGCCTTCTTTAGCCGCCATTCGCTGGAGCCGCAGTTGAAGCCAAAGGCGCTTTGAATGACCTGAACTTTGCCCAAGGCGCCGGAGCGGAGAAGCTTGACGGCACGTTGGTGCGAGGTTTCGTAGTGGCAGCGGTAGGCGATCATCAGCTTGACGCCGGCACTGCTGCAGGCTGCGATCATGGACTCGGCTTCAGGGACGGTGGTGGCCATGGGCTTTTCGCAGAGGACATGCTTGCCTGCTTTGGCGCTGCGGATGGTGTACTCGGCGTGCATGGAGTTTGGGAGGCCGATGTAGACAGCGTCAATGGCCGGGTTGTTGCGGATGACGTGCATGTTGTCGTAGTTGTAGATTGAGGTGGCTGGGACGCCATATTTCTCAGCGTATTGGGCAGCTTTTTCGGGATGTCCGCTGACCAGTGCTACGACTTTCGACGTTGGGCTGGACTGGATGCCGGCCATGAAGAGATCGGAAATGCGACCCAGGCCGATAATGCAGTAGCCGATTTTCCGTTCAGAAGGCGCCGCCTGAGCGTTGAGATTGGGGACAAGTTGGGAGGCAAGTCCGAGGGCGGTGATGCGGGAAAAGTCTCGACGGGTCAGGTGCATGGGAGGAACTCCTGCGGATTCTTGGGTAAAAAATCGATTTGTTCGAGGTGCGCAGCAAGTATATGCCCGCGATGGGGAGAGGCGAAAGCGGGCTGGCGGGAGGACGGTTTAGACTCTTGGGGATGAGGGTATTTGGAATTGATTGCGGCACGGAGACCACGGGGTACGGGGTGGTGGAGTCCGATGAGCGGAGCCAGCGACCGCGGCTGATCTGCCTGGGCTATGGGGGAATCAAGCTGCCGAAGAACAAGACGATGGCGGAGCGGTTGTGCCAGGTTTTCGAAGAATTGACGCGAGAGCTGGAGAGGTGGAAGCCGGATGTGGTGGCGATTGAGGAGGTTTTTTACTCAGTGAATGCAAAATCGGCGTTGAAGTTGGGCCAGGTGCGGGGTGTAGCACTGCTGGCCGCGGCGCGGCAGGGGATGCCCTTGGCTGAATATGCACCGTTGAAGATCAAATCGTCCGTGGTCGGTTACGGATTGGCGGCCAAAGAGCAGGTCCAGTTTATGGTGTCGCGATTGCTGGAGTTGCCTGGACCGCCTCAGCCGGCCGATGCTGCGGACGCACTTGCGATTGCGATTTGTCATTTGCATACGGCCGAGACACTTGCGCTTCAGGGGGGCAAACGATGAGCCTGGGGTGGCGTGTTGGGTTGGCGGCTGTTTGCGTGGTGTTGTTTGCACGGAGTGTGTGCGGGCAGGCGACGGTAACGCTGGAGTTTACGAATGAAAATCTGCAGCCGTCGCACTGGGTGTTGACGATTCATTCCGATGGTAGCGGGCAGTATGATTCCTTTCCGAGTGAGGCTGTCGGTACAGAGAGCAACCGGGTTCGGGAAGTTGCGGTGCACCGGCCGCTGCATTTGAGCCAACGGTTTGTGGAGCGGGTGTTTGCCACGGCTCGCCAGCGACGTCTGTTCAATTTCCAGTGTGAGAGCCGGTTGAAGGTGGCCTTTCAGGGGGAAAAGCGTTTGTCCTATTCCGGGCCGGATGGTAGCGGAAGCTGTGAGTACAACTACTCGAAGGACAGCCAGATTCAGGCGCTTGGGGAGTCCCTGATCGCCGTTGAGAGCACGATTGAGTTTGGCGAGCGGCTGGAGGTGCTGGAGCAGCATGACCGGTTGGGAATGGACCGGGAGATGTCCGCGTTGTATGAGGGATCTCAGAACGGGAGTGCGCTGGAAGTTGGTGTGATTCAGGAGACTCTGGAGCGAATTGTGTCGGATGAACAGGTGCTTGAGCGGGTGCGGCGGAAGGCACGTCTTTTGCTTGTGGAGGCACATTCGGGAACGGGCGGGAATTAGTTGGGAAGTTTTGCGACTTTTCCGGTTTTTTGGGGTCTGAAGATTGTGGATAGTTGCGGAAGGGGTGCGGTATGTACGCGACGAAGACGTTGGATTTCTTAGAAGGTTGCCAGAAGCCAGTTCGGTTGTTCGCCTTGACGGGCGTGACGGCAGCGCTGGTGATGGGCAGTTTTTGGGCAAGGCCGGCAGTGGCACAGGATGCTTCCGCAGGGGCCCGTGCGGTGCGATTGAGCCTGGTGGAAGGCCAGGTGCGCGTAACGGAGGACGGGCAGGTGATTGCCGATCCGGCGACGACGAACCTGCCGCTGTTTGAGGGAACGGAGATTGCGACGGGCAATGACGGCAAGGCAGAGGTGCAACTGGAGGATGGCAGCGTCGCGCGGATTTCTCCGAACTCGACGCTGACGCTGACGCAGTTGAGCCAGCAGGGCAACAGCAAGCGTACTGCTGCGGTGGTGAATGGCGGACTGGTGTACCTGGAGTTGCAGCCGAGCACGGATGCGAATCGCTTTGTGGTGAGTTTTGGGCAGGTCAGCCTATCGGCGCGGAGCTATTCGGTGGTGCGGTTGAATTTGGATACGCCGCCGGGCCAGGTTGCGGTGTTCTCCGGCGATGTGCAGGCGACGGAGGGCAGTGAAGCGCCGGTAGAGGCGCACGGAGGCCAGAGCCTGAGTTTTGATGATAGTGGGCACTCGAGCCTGGCGGAGACCATTGCTCCGGACAGCTGGGACGGTTGGAACGCGGATTTGGACCAGACAGTGAGCCAGGAGCAGGAACAGAAGACGGTTGCCAGCGGAGAGATTGCGAACAATCAATCGCTTGGGGCAAGCGACCTGGACGCGAATGGGAACTGGTACAACGTTCCGAGCCAGGGTTATGTGTGGTCGCCTTACGCTGCGTCAGAGGCGGGATTTGATCCGTATGGATACGGGAACTGGGTGTATTACCCGCGGTTCGGGTATGTGTTTGTGTCGGGGTATTCGTGGGGATATGCGCCGTTTGCGTGCGGGAACTGGGATTTCTATGACGGATTTGGCTGGGGCTGGAGCTCCGGGATGGGCTGCAACCCGTGGTGGGGTTATGGGGGCCGCGGGTGGGCTTTCAACTACCGATCGTATCCGATGGGTTACCGGCCACCGATGCGTCCTCATCCGGGGCCGGAGCGCCCAGGCGGAGGGAGCGGGCTGGCGCTAAGCCACGTGATTGCGGTGGATCGGCGGCAGGGTGGTTTTGGCGGGAGCGGGGTTGTGCGCTCATCCGGGCCGATTACGATCGCCGGCCGGGTTGTGGAGCCGCTGCGTCCGATTGCGGTGCGTCAGCCGTATAGCCGAGGTGGATTGGGCTTTGCGGCGCGGGCGACGGGGAACGGGTTTGGGAATACGGGTCGTCCGAGTCTGCTGAACCAGGGTCCCCGACCACAGGGTGGACAGCCAGGAGGCTATGGTGCGCGGCCATCGCAGCCGAGTCGTCCACAGAGCGGGCAGCCGAGCCATTTCTCTGGAGGGAACATGGGAGGCGGCGGTAGCAGCCATGTGTCCTCAGGCGGGGGCGGTGGTGGTGGTTCTCACCCGTCGGGCGGCGGCGCGTCGCACAAGTAGTTGAGGGTGGTGTTTGACGGGCCAGGTGGCATCCAGGGAAGAGGTGGATGGCACTTGGCCCGGGGTGTTTTGGGCGAATTTTTTGGGGGGGGCAAAAAGTGCCCTTTTGGCGGTTTTGCAAGCGAAAGTGAAAAGTTAAGATGTTGGTTACATTATGGTTCTATACCATAAAGCGAAACAAAAGAGAACGAGGTGTGATTTTGGGCGCTTTTTGGTTATTCCGGCTGGTTCGGTGGCGGGGTTTGCTCATCTTCCGCGTTTTGTTTGAGAGGTTTGGCTGTATCCGAGGTCGCGAACCGAGCTCAGCGGGCGGCGTAGAGGAGTTGCTTGGCTTCGCGGTAGAGGATTAGCGGTATCGAGATGCGCTCGACGGCGGTTTTTGGGTGGTGGTGGGCGTGGGATTTGTGGTTATCCCCGGTCCCCAAGTGCGAGGGACCGGGGGCACCCAGCGTGCTGGTGCGGAATGGATATCTCGGACGGTCAGGATGTTGGTTGGAGGGCGTGTTGGAGGGCGGCGAATTGTTCGAGGGTCAGCTCTTCGGCGCGGGCCTGAGGGGGGATGGCTGCGGCGGCAAGGGCTGGGGCGATGGCGGCAGGCTGGAGACCCGCGGCGCGGAGGTTGTTGGAGAGGGTCTTGCGCTTCTGGGCGAAGCATTGCTTGAGGAGGGCGAGGAACGGGCGCTCCTGGACTTGGAGTTCGTCAAAGCGGGGACGGAAGGCCCAGCGGAAGACGGTGGAATGGACCTCAGGGGGTGGGAGAAAGGCCGTTGGCGGCAGGGTGAACAGAGCCGTGGCGGGGCCGTAGAGCTGGGTGGTGACGGTGAGCAAGCCGTAGTCGCGGGAGTGGGGCTGGGCTGTGATGCGGTCGGCGACTTCGCGCTGGACCATTAGGATGGCGATGTCGACTGATGAGGCTGCGTCGGCGAGTCGGGTGAGGATGGGCGAGGTGATGTAGTAGGGGAGGTTGCCGATGATGAGGAGGGGCTGGCCTGCGGCGCGGGCGGCTGCGGCGAAGTCGAAGGCGAGGACGTCCTGGCGGAGGATGGTGACGTTGGGGGCGGTTTTGAACTGGGCTTCGAGGCCCGAGGCGAGAGTGGGGTCGAGTTCAATGGCGATCAGGTGGGCGGCTCGGGGGGCGAGCAACTCGGTGATGGCGCCTTTGCCTGGGCCGATTTCGACGAGGGTGCGGGTGGAGAGGTCGCCGAGGGCGGCGACGATGCGCTGGATGGCCATCTGGTCGCGGAGGAAGTTTTGGCCGAGTTTTGATTTTTGGGGCATGGTGTCCTGTGGGTATTGTAGTTGGCGGGGCAAGAATGTTGCCGGTGACGTGGAATCGCGAGACTTGGGTAGGCGGTTCCCGGTAGAATTGATGATATGAGGCGATTGGACCGGGCGATGTATGCGATATTCCTGCTGGCTATGCTGGCGGATGTTGCGCGGGCGCGCGTTCTGGTGTCGGTGATTGGGGATTCGGACGGCGGATTGACGCTGGCTGTTTCCGGGCCAATGGCTGCCGGTTCGTCGGCTGGAGCCCTGGTTGCGCCACGGCGAACTGAGGGACTGCCGGTTGAGTTTGCCCGTGGCTCGGGTATCCGGGCGACGCTGGAGCGTTGGGCGAGTGTTCTGCGCGGGGAATTGAAGCCTGTGCGGGGGACGCAAACGTCGAGTCCGATGCAGTTGGCGACGATGGTGAGCTTGCCGGTCGGCGATGGTGGGCCGGTTGCGGTGCGAGCTGTTGGTCCGAGCGCTGCGTTTCCGGCGATTTTTGAACATATAGGGAGTCCCGCTCCGTAGCTGGACTGCGCCGCCTGCCCGAGAGATTTCAGGCGAGCGTGCGTGTGCGAAGCCGGTTCGAACCTGTTCCTGCCTTTGGGCGATGTGTACAGCGGTTTGGACGGGTGGCGTCGACGCGCTCGATAGATGCCGTTCCATTCCGCGCCGATGTGCCGGATTCACAGGTAGAAGACGGAGAGATTGCCTTGTTTGGAAAGCTGCTGACAAAGATATTCGGTACGAACAACGACCGCGTGGTGAAGCGCCTGTTGCCTGTTGTGGAGCACATCAAGACGTTTGAGGCGGAGGTGAAGGCGCTGACGGATGAGGATCTGCGGGCCAAGACATTGGAATTTCGGGCGCGGATTGCGGCGAAGCTGGACGGGCTGACGGACGCGGCGGAGATTGAAGCTGCGGAAAAGCTGGCGCTGGACGAGTTGTTGCCGGAGGCATTTGCCGCGGTGCGCGAGGCAGGTATTCGCGCGGTGAAGATGCGCCACTTTGACGTGCAGATGATTGGCGGGATGGTGCTGCACAAGGGTCAGATCTCTGAAATGCGGACGGGTGAAGGCAAGACGCTGGTGGCGACGCTGGCTTGCTATCTGAATGCTCTGGCGGGCCATGGCGTGCATGTGGTGACGGTGAATGACTACCTGGCCAAGCGCGACGCGGAGTGGATGGGCAAGATTTACGAGTTTCTGGGGCTGACGGTGGGCGTGATTGTGCACGACCTGGACGACCGGGAGCGGCGGGAAGCGTATGCGGCGGATATTACGTATGGCACGAACAACGAGTTTGGGTTTGATTATCTGCGGGACAACATGAAGTTTGAGTTGAAGGATTGCGTGCAGCGCGGTCATTATTATGCAATTGTGGACGAAGTCGACTCGATTTTGATTGATGAGGCGCGGACACCGCTGATTATTTCTGGCCCGACGGACCAGACGACGGACAAATATGCACGGGTGCGGAAGTTTATCCCGCAACTGGAGCTTGGCGAAGAGACGGATCCGGGGCAGGGCGAAGCGAAGATCTTTACCGGCGATTACGTGGTGGACGAGAAGATGCGGACCATTGGCGTGACGGACGAGGGCTGGACGAAGATTGAGGGATTGCTGGGAATCGACAACATTGCGGACCCGGAAAACTGGGATCTGAAGCACTATGTTGAGACGGGCATCAAGGCGCATACGCTGTATAAGCGGGATGTGGACTATGTGGTGAAGGACGGCGAGGTGATTATCGTCGATACGTTTACTGGGCGGCTGATGCCGGGTCGGCGTTGGTCGGATGGTCTGCACCAGTCCGTGGAAGCGAAGGAAGGTGTGAACATCCGCAAGGAAGACCAGACGCTGGCGACGATTACCTTCCAGAACTACTTCCGGCTGTACAAGAAGCTGAGCGGGATGACGGGCACGGCGGAAACGGAAGCGGCAGAGTTCGACAAGATCTACAAGCTGGAAATTGTGGTGATTCCGACGAACAAGCCTATGCTGCGCGCGGACAACTCGGATGTGGTGTACCGGACGATCAAGGAGAAGTACAAGGCGGTTGCGGACGACATTGCGGTGGTGCATGAGACGGGGCAGCCGATCCTGGTGGGTACGACGTCGATTGAGAAGAGCGAATTGCTGAGCCAGACCTTGCAGCGGAAGGGCGTGAAGCACGTAGTGCTGAACGCGAAGTTCCACGAGCGGGAAGCGGAGATTGTGGCGCAGGCGGGCCGGTTCGGGATGGTCACAATCTCGACGAATATGGCCGGGCGCGGCACGGATATTCTGCTGGGCGGCAATTCAGACTTTATGACGCGGCAGGAGCTGGTGAAGAAGGGGCTGGCGCGGGCGCTTAGCCAGGCCGAGGGAGCAATCAATCCGATGGCTCCGGCGGGCTTTTTGCGGTTCTATTACCAGGGGCAGGAGTTTGAGACGGGCGAAGCGCAGTGGCAGGAGGTGAACGCGGTTCACCTGGCGGCGGCCGAGGCGGAGCATGTGCAGGTAGTTGAGGCCGGAGGGTTGTTCATCCTGGGCACGGAGCGGCATGAGTCGCGTCGCATTGACAACCAGTTGCGGGGACGCGCGGGGCGGCAGGGGGATCCTGGTGCTTCGCGGTTCTATCTGTCACTGGAAGACGATTTGATGCGGATTTTCGCCAAGGCTTGGGTATCGACGCTGCTGGAGCGGCTGGGAATGGAAGAGGGCGTGCCGATTGAGTCGCGGATGATTTCGAAGCGAATTGAGGCGGCGCAGAAGGCGGTGGAAAGCCAGAATTTTGAGTCGCGCAAGCACGTGCTGGAGTACGACGACGTGATGAACAAGCAGCGCGAGGCGGTGTACGGGCTGCGTCGCAACCTGCTGGAGGCGATTGAACAGAAGGAACTGATCCTTGAGGATTACCTGGCGGGGATGCTGAGCATGGTTCTGGACGCGCACTGCGACGAGAAGGTGCACGTGGAGCAGTGGGATATGAAGGGATTGAAGGGCAAGCTGATTGAACAGTTCAGCTTTGACCTTGGGGTGGAGGGGATTGATCCGCAGACGATTACGCGCCATGAGCTGGGCGAGGCGATCTTCGACAAGCTGAAGGCGGAGTACGACGGGAAAGAGGCGATTCTTGGCGCGGAGACGATGCGGCACCACGAGCGGATGGTGATGCTGAGCGTGCTGGACGGGCTTTGGAAGGACCACTTGCTGTCCATGGATCACCTGAAAGAAGGGATTGGGCTGCGGGGGTATGCGCAGCAGGATCCGCTGGTGGCGTATAAGAAGGAATCGTTTGAGATGTTTGAGGCGATGATGCTGCGATTCCAGGAGGATACGCTGCGGTATCTGTTCCGGATGCAGATTATCGGGCCTGACGGTCAGCCGGTGACGGTTGTGCCGAGGCCGATTGGCGAGGTTCCGAAGGCTCCGCCGGTGGCGAGTGCTTCTTTGCCGGCTCCGGCGGAGATATCGATTCCGACGCGGGCGCCGTCGACGACGATCGACGCGCTGGAGAAGGAGTTTGAGCGGAAGAAGCAGAGGGAGATGGAAGCAGCGCGGTTTGCGGGCGGATCGGCGGGAAGCGAGCCAACGCAACGGGCTGCGGGGCAGAAGGTCGGGCGGAATGACCCCTGCCCTTGTGGGTCGGGGAAGAAGTACAAGAAGTGCCACGGCGCGGAGGGATGAGTTTGCGCTGAAGGGTAGAGAAGCCGGGGGGAGAGATGGATTCTCCGCCCGGCTTTTTTGTGCCTTGATATGGGCAATTTGATTGCTCTCTTCTTCTGATGCGATCTATACTTTGCGCCATTGAGAATGAACTGAGGGCCAGCAACGACGCGGCTTACCCGAGGACTGAAGACAGCGAGCGTGAATCCGAGAACGAGGATGAGCAATGAGCCCTTCCGCTACCCTCATCGTGACCCAATTCAGCCGGATTACCAGGGCAGTCGTCCTATTGTTTTTGTGTGCGGTTGCCTCCACCGTCTATGCGCAGCAGGACTATACCCTTCCGAATGTGCCCTATGTGTGTAACGGCGAGCGCCTCGTCATTGAAAACTGCAACATCCGGGAGACATCCGACACCAGCACCTGCATGGTCGGCCATCCCGCCCACATCCTGTCCAACGGCTTGATGCAGTACACAAACATGACGCGAGCCGCCATCAAGCAGCTGTTCCCTACCTGCAAGCAACCATCCGCCGACGAGGTGGCGCGTGCGAAGGCGTTCGAGAAACGTCAGCAGGATATCTACGACGCAAACGAGAAGAAGGCCAACGATGAGAACGACGCTATCGAAGCCCGCGCTCAGGCCGTGATAACCGGGCGAAAACCGATGACCCCGGAGGAGCGCGCCCTCAACCGGTGCATCACCTCGGGGCGACTCCCGTCGTCCTGCACGGGGAACGCTCTGCTGGGAGCCTTCGGCAATATGCTGTTCTCTGTGCTGTCCTCGGGCGGCGAACAGGAGCCTCAGGCAGGGCCGACCATGGCGGGAGTATTCGCCGGCGCAGGGGGCTGGCGGCTGGACTTCATTGACGGCGGAGTACTTGTGAATTGCGCCAGCCTTTCACCCAATCAGGAGGCCTACGCCCTTAACCTGAGCGCTGCGCGGCCAGAGTTGACCATCAAAACCCGGCCGCGCCCACTCGTTCTGAGTCTCCGAGCGGACGGAAGCATTGTGGGCCCCGGCCCTGTGACGATCGACGGAGTCGTGGCAGGCGGATACACTCCCGGCACGTCGACGGCCGGACACAACGAGAGTTCCTCCTACACCACGACCGAGCGGATGAACGCGAACCAGGTGCAGCCCGCCGCCGGCAACACGACCCATAGCTATGCCGGCGGAGGCACCTATGACGTGACCACCACCCACACCACGAACAACTATGTGCCCGGCAGCTCGACTGCCGGCTATACCAACTTTGTCCCTCGCCGCGCCACCTGTTCCGCTATCGACTTGCACCCAACCGGGGCCGCCGGGATCCAGACGATGGAAACCGACCTGCTCAAGTCGGCCTTCGGGGGAGACAAAGGTCCGCCGACTCCGTCCGGAATCCGGATGCACGGTATTTACGCTGCCTCCACGGGCTTCAGCGTCCAGTTCTTTCCGGAGTCCGCTGTTCTGGGCTGCGGCCCTGATGCGGCACGGGCCTATCCGTACAGTGTCGTGGCCGAAGGTTCTCATGCTGTCATCAGGATAGGCGCGCCTGACCACCCGCTTAACCTTGCTTTTGGTCCGGGCCACACCCTCGATCCTGGGACAGGGACGTATCAGGTGCACGGGCGCACGATCACTGGCCAGGACAGCAAGGACAACTTCACCTTTGCGCCGTTGGAACAAAGCTGCAATCTCGCTTTGCTGGCACCCGCCAAAGCCATCCCCGCCGCAGCCATACCAGCCGCGTCGCCAAGTGGCAACAACGGCGGCTCCGCGTTGGCAGGAGCGACTGCCGGGAACGCTTCGCTTACGATTGTCTCGGGTCTTCGCGCGCAAGGCGGGGCTCCCAATGCCCTAGCGGGCCAACCCTTCACGCTGCTCCGCGAGAGCCTCGCCGAGATCGTCAGCAGCGCGGGTGTCTCCATCGCTCCCGGGACATCACCCTATAAGGCACTTGGTCAGGCCTGCGGAAACAGGACACCCGACTGTCAAAAGATCCTTGTGGCCATCAAGGCGAACGCCGCATTTGGTGTTCGTGCGGACGCGACGGGGAAGGGAATTTTCTCAGGCATCGCCCCCGGGAATTATTACCTGATGATATCCACCCGCTACAACAACCAGGCGCTGGTTTGGTCGCAACAAGTGCAGGTCGCACCGGGCGCGAATTCCATAACCCTGGACGAGGGCAACGCAACCCCTATGCACTGAGGTGGGGTGATAACCGGGCGAGTGAGAGCCCGAGACGGCGGCACACAGGATGGCTGTTTTTTGTTCCACGACCTCTTGGGAGTGTGAACAGAGCCTAGGGCCGGAGAAAGTTGGGAAAGAGTTGAAAAGGGTGGGCGCCGTCTTTTCTATTGGGCTGGGGATAGGGAATTGGAGTACACTGTGCGGGTTTACGATTTCCCGCGGTTTGTGCGCGCACAAGAATTCGACTTCCCTGAGGTGCCTTTATGGCTTATGAAGCAGGTCAGCGCATTGGCGACTACGAAGTAGTGTCGCTTCTTGGTTTCGGCGGCATGGGCCGCGTATACAAGGTGCGAAGCGTCATCTCCAACCGCGAGGAAGCGATGAAGGTACTGCTCCCGGACTTTGCCGCGGAGGCGGATATTTCGGCGCGGTTCATGGCCGAGATTCGAACGCTTGCGGGGCTGGACCATCCAAACATTGCGCAGCTTCGGACAGCGTTTGAGTTGCAGAACGAATTTGTGATGATCATGGAGTTTGTGGAGGGGACGACGCTTGAGACACTGGCTTCGACGTCGAAGATTCCGCTGGACCAGGTGCTGGAGTACGCAATGCAGGTGCTGTCGGCGCTGAGTTATGCGCATAGCCGGGGGGTGATCCATCGGGACTTGAAGCCTGCGAATGTGATGGTGACGTCGCACGGGCTGGTGAAGCTGATGGACTTTGGGATTGCGAAGTCATCGGAAGAGAAGAATCTGACTCGACCGGGGACGACGATGGGATCGGTGTATTACATTTCGCCGGAGCAGATCCGTGGGGGCACGGTCGACGCACGGTCTGATATCTACTCTTTCGGCGTGACGTTATACGAGATGCTGACGGGGAAGAAGCCGTTCCAGGCGGAGACGTCGTACAGCGTGTTGTATGCGCAGATGAATGAAGTGCCGACCCCTCCGATGCAGGTGAACACGGAAGTTCCGGCAGGGCTGAACGACATCGTGATGCATGCGATCGAGAAGAATCCGGATGCTCGGTTCCAGAGCGCGCAGGAGTTTCGCGACGCACTGAAGGCGCTGCGGAAGCAGCAGTCTGAGCCTGCGGGGGAGATGTCGGGGTATGCGCCGGTCGCCGCAGTGGCCGCAGCCGCAGCCCTGCCGCAGGCAATGTCCGCCACGGCAGCCATGTCTGGTGCTGCGGGAGTGCCGCAGCAAGCGGGATATGCGCCGGAGCCGACTGTTGCTCCTGCGTCCGCGCAGCCGCAGGCGGGGTTTGCTCCGGTAGCGGCGGCTCCGCAACAGGGGTACACTCCGGTGGCAGGGAGCGGGCCAGTTGCGGCAAAGGCGGCGAGTGGCAATCGCGGCTTGTGGCTTGGTTTGGGCGCGGTAGCGGCGATTCTGGTGCTGGTCGCGTTGGCCTCAGTTCTGCCGCGTGTTTACGCGATCTATGCGAGCCAGAAAGCAGCCGCGGCGCAGGCACAGGCGGCTCAACCTGCGGCCGATACTTCAACGCAGCCCAGCACTCCAGCTGCCGATCCGACTTCACAGCCGGCGACACCGAGCACGGCGTCGCCTGAGACACCGGCGGCGGGAACTGCCGGCACGGCTGGTTCGACGCCGGCAACAAAAGCTAGCTCATCTGGCGGGTCCACTTCGCGGCCAGTGTACGACAAGACGCATGAGGCGACTGGTTCCGCATCCGCTGCGCCTGCTGCTTCGTCCGACAATGCACCCGCAGCGCCGTCCGGACCGTCGCCGAAGGAGATTCGCGAGGTGCGCGACCGGCTGATGAACATGGATGCGCGGGCGGATGCAGCGCGAAACGGTGTGCAGCAACTGCGCAGACAGCAACAGGCGCAGGGTTTGGATATTCGCGGGGACATGCTTGGAGCCATGAACAGGATGAACAGCTACCTTGGGGAGGCGGATCGCGCGCTGGGGCAGAATGATCTGGAGACCGCGAAGGACTATATGGAGAAGGCCGACCGGGAGCTTTCAAAGCTGGAGGGGTTCCTGGGTAAGTAAGTGGGGCTGGCGAGTGCCGGGGTGCGCAAGTACCGGGTGGGCAAGTGCCGGGGTGCGATGGGTTTGCAGCGGCCGATTGCCTCAGGTGGTTTGGCTTTTCAGCCAGGTTTGCGTTGTGAGTGGATAGAAGCCGGGCGGAGAGGCGGACTCTCTGCCCGGCTTTTTATGGGTGGAGGTTAGGGACTGTTCACACTCGCTGGATGGATGGCGTTGCGAGCGTGAATCGGGCCAAGCAATTCTGGGCACGCAGGGCCGAGTCCGAGAGCTGTGGCGACCCCACCGCCGAGGGCGAGAACGCGGTATGGCCCGATTTGCGCCGCAACCCGCAGGGGCGGGGCCAGTTTTCCCCATGTCTGCGTCGCTGCTCGCTTCAGTAACCAGTTACAGCGCACTCGTCGCTTCTTGAACTGAGGAAAACTGGCTCTCCCGTCGCCACCACTCAGGTCGTGTGAACAGGCCCTAGTTTGCGCCGGCGAAGTTGATGTCGACTTCGACGGTGGACTCGGCGTCGCCGGGAGCAAACTTCCAGCGGGAGACGGCGTCTTCTGCGGCGCGTGAGAGCATGACGTTGCCGGAGACGGTTTTGACGGCGGTGACCGAGCCATCTGCGGCGACGGTGGCTGAGATGCGGACGGTGCCGGTGATGCGCATGCGTTTGGCCATCTCAGGGTAGGTGGGCTGGATTCGGCTCTTGATGGCGCGGCTTTCTGCGTGCATGGGGAGCACGGAGACGACGGCCAGGATAGCGACAGCGAGCCCGGCGCACCAGCGAAGAGGATTGCGTTTGGAAGGAGAGGGGGTGGAGATGCAATGGTTCGCCATGGTTTTTCCTCACGGGCGAAAGCTCGCCTGACCAAAGTATCGGCGTGGGGTGAGGAATGCTTAGAGGAAAGAGGGAATTGGGATGACCAATGTCATTACAAGGCTTTAATGGCCGGAATTGAGGTGGCTACGGCCGCGAAGGTGAGGTCATTGGCGGTGCTGCCGGTAAGGTTGCGCCACTGTTCGAAGAGGCGGCCGTAGCTGTCGGTCATGAGCTGGGAGGGGGCGAGGCCGAGTGCGGCTGAGACGCTGTCGATCCAGTCGGAAGGGCCTTCGAGCTCAGCGAAGATGCCGATGGGGGTTTCATCGATGACGCAGTGTCCCTGATCGTCGGACCATTCGGCGCGGAACTTTTCGTAGCGGAAGGCTTCGACGAGTCCGAGATTGCGGAAGACTTCGGCCAGGGCTTCGCCGCTGGCAAGTTCGGTTTCGGTTTCGATGCGGTGCTTGTGGCGATCTTCGCCGATGCCGGAGTCGGGGAGTCGCTTGTGGGTGAGGATCCACTTGCCGTTGTAGTGGCGGATGCGGAGGATGGAGCGGACGGCGCGGAGGGAGCGGTCAGGGGTGTCGAAGAGGACGTTGCTCTCAAAGGCGCGGGGGGTGATGAGGTGAAAGCCGAGGGTTGGCAGGCGGTCGACGAGGGACGCCAGGTCTTCGACGCGGAATTTGATTTCGGTTTCGACGGCCGCCATGTCTTCGAGGATATACGAATGGGGGAGGACGGGCAGGATGAGGCGTGGTGGATAATCAGGAAATGGAGACGATGCGGCTGGCCGTGGATGCGGCTGGGATGGACAAGGGGGAGGCTGCGCTGGATTTGGCGGCGGGGCTGCTGCGCGGCGGAGGGACGGTGGCGCTGCCGACCGAGACGGTGTATGGGTTGGGTGCCAATGCTCTCGATGGGGCAGCGGTGGCGCGGATATTTGCGGCTAAGGAGAGGCCTGACTGGGATCCGCTGATTGTGCATGTGTGCGATGAGGTGATGCTGGCGCGGGTGGTGGCGGATGTTCCGGAAGTTGCGCGAAGGCTGATGGAAGCCTTCTGGCCGGGTCCGCTGACGCTGCTGCTGAGGCGGTCGGAGGGGATTCCGGATGGGGTGACGGCGGGGCGTCCGCTGGTGGGGGTGCGAATGCCGGCGCATCCTGTGGCGCTGGAGCTGATTCGGCGGGCGGGTGTGCCGGTGGCCGCGCCGAGCGCGAACCGGTTTGGGCATACGAGCCCGACAACTGCGGCGCACGTGCTGGCGGATCTGGATGGACGGATTGATGCGGTAGTGGATGGCGGGGCGACGGAGTGCGGCGTGGAGTCAACGGTGGTGGATGCGACCGTGAGCCCGATGGTGGTGTATCGGCCGGGAGCTGTGACTTTGGAGCAGCTTGCCGCAGTTGGGGGGCCTGTGCGGATGTACGAGGAACAAGGGGAGTTGCGGGCGAGGCCGAGAGGGGCGCTGCCTTCTCCTGGGGTGGGATTGCGGCATTATGCGCCGCGGGCGCGGGTGGTGCTGGTGGAGGGTGAGGGGATTGCAGGTCGGCTGACGGAGGCGCTGAGAGGAGTTTCCGGTGGAGTAGTTGGACTGATGCTGCCGGACGGGGTGCCGGATGGGGAAGTTGACGTGGCTGGTGTGTCAGCGGTTTACGCATGGGGTGCGTGGGGGCGGCCGGAGGAGCTTGCGCAGAGGCTGTTTGCGGGGTTGCGGGAGTTGGATGGGCGAGGGTGCGAGGTGATTGTGTGCCCTGTGCCTGGGGATGCGGGGATTGGGCGGGCGATTCGAGACCGATTGCGGAAGGCGGCGAGCAGGGCAGGTGTGGATG
>Ga0302281_10000587_pt1 | contig 26745 bp, 37 predicted proteins | sample III_Fen_E1_2_FD_198762 | JGI IMG/M metagenome (GOLD analysis project Ga0302281, IMG submission 198762) | Peat permafrost microbial communities from Stordalen Mire near Abisko, Sweden - III_Fen_E1_2 | ecosystem: Environmental > Terrestrial > Soil > Wetlands > Permafrost | place: Sweden: Abisko...
AGACGCCGAACCGCTTTGTGCGTGGTGTAAGTGTCCCAAAAGTGACCCGTGCCACGAATGGTTAGAACGGGGCGAAGACGAAAGGGCCGACGCACCGCCGTTGTGCGACTTTCAAGACCCGAGCCGAACAATTGGAACGAAGCGAATTTACTTAGAAGGATAAACGATGGCGTACCCGAGAAAAACACAATTCAAAGACGGCGTTTGGCTTTATTGGTGCAATAAGGGAAAGCACTTTTGCGAAGCGGAAAAGTTTTTTGCCAACAACACAAAGGCTTCAAAGCTTTCGTCCACCTGTAAAAAGTGCATGGCGCGGTTAGTGAAGACGAAGTATTGGGCTTGCCAAAACAGGAAGGAAACGAAATACCACAAACGGCGTCAATTGGTAATGGGCAAGATGAAAAAGATAGAGTGGGTTTTAGAGTCGGGGGAGGTTGTGACCAAGAAAATTGAGCTTATCGAACAGATAGTTAAGGGGGCGGCATAATGGCGAACATTGGGGGAAGGGTTACTAAGCAAGAAGAGTTAAAGGCTTGTCCGTTTTGCGGTGAAAAAGAGGAAATAAGGATTGCGAAGGCTGGGGACTTGTTCTTTGGGCAATGCCAGAAGTGCCATGGGTCAAGTGGACCGCGGCTAAACCAAGTTGGTGCGGCAAATGATTGGAATAAGCGACCAAGCCATGATTAGTTTTAACCCAAAAAAGGTGCAGTTATTTATTAACAAAATACCCATTCAGGGTTATCAAAAGTTTAGGGCGCATTTTGGAATTGCACCGCCAAAGTCGGTTTGGGAAGTTTTGGAAGGAACGGGGACGACTAACGATAACCAAATTGTGCCAGTCTTCGTGCTTTGGGATGGGGCGCGGAAAGAACACCACCCGTTGGAAGGCTACGACATTTTCAAGAAAAAGAGCGCACAAAAGCTTTGCGACAAAATGAATAAGGGGAAGAAATGAAAGCATTTTTAAAAGCAATCGCCGAATGGTGGAAGACGCCGGATTGGATTCACGAAAGCAAAGGTGGACATAACGACCCGCCTAAAACGCCACGACCGGCGCCCCCGAAGGGCATGAACCCAAACGGGAATTGTAAAGATTGCGGTTGTGCGCTTGTGAACCCGTCGGAATTAAAGCTTTGCGGTTATTGCGGAATGATTCGGTTAACAAAGGCCATGGCGGCCGGTGGCTACAAAGAAAAGCCGAAAAAGAAAAAGAAGAGGGGGAAACGATGAAACCCATTTGGTTTCCAGAACAAAACACAATCATGGGCCGCGACCAACTGGAATATAAAGCGTTGCCAGCGTTTCGCGGGAAGCTACCGCATGAAAGAATGCCAGGAAACGCCGACGAAGTAATTGCGTGTTACCAATTAAGCGACGCCGAAATTGAAGTAATTAAAGAATCGAAAGTAATTTGGGTGCGCCAAATGACGGGGAATGGACCGCTTCAACCGCAATTGGTGCAAGTGGAAAAACCTTATTTCGGGCCGGTGACGAAATGAAAAAGCCACAAAGATTCGTGATTGACGAAAGCAAGTTTAATGGCCGTGAACGCAAGATTTTGCGCCATTTAGCCGAAGCATGGAGTTTATTTGTGGAATTACCGAAGCAACACCCGCAAGACACCGAGGAATTTGTGCACGCCATTCATTCGGCCCAAAGGACAATCGCTATTCGCGGAGTGAGAAAGCCGATAAGGGCGTTTGGGAAAAAGTTGTAATTAAATTTTAGGGAGGTAGCACAATGGCATTACGTTACAAAATCAAGGTCGAAACCGAGTGGAAGCCGGACCCGAAACAAACTGAAATCAAGGACACCGAACAGAAACCAAAAAGACAAGTTCGGGAAGTAGCGGGGTGCGAAACTTTGCACGGCGCCATTGGCCACGTTCAAGACGTATTGGTTCATCAATACGAAAAGGGCTCAATTATCTTTGTTTTTGCCAAAGACAAGGGCGTAGAAAACGAGCTTTACCGAGAAAACGCCAATGGCATTCTATGGACCAAGAAGGAAGAGTTGCAACACAGGCTTTCAAAGAAATAACGTCAAATTTTTCGCAAGCGGTGGAAGGCTATGAATTTGAGCCTTACCCCGCGCAAAGAGCCTAAAATGTGTTAACGATACTTTTTCAAGGGAAAACGAACATGGCGAAGGAACAACACGACGATTGGCCTTGGATAGACCTAGAAGCTGAATTTCTAACGTCACCCATTAAGAAATACCCCAGCGTAATTGACTTCCTGACCGCGAAGGGAATATCTAAGAATACGGGCTACCGGCACACGATTGGATGGCAAGACAAAAGAAATGTAATTTTACAGAACGCCACCAAGAAAGCGATTGTCCGTTACGAAAACACCGTGGCCCGAATCATTGCAAAACAAGGGAATATCGTAGACACGATTATTGACGCCGCTTTCATGGAGTTAATTAAAACGGATTCGAAAGGTAAGCCTTTATTGCCACTAAGGTTCAAAGGTAGCAAAGGTAAGGAAATCAGCCCCGCCGTGGTTCAACGGCTTTTAATGCAATCCATGAGTATTCAACAACGGTTGGCGGCCGTGGAAGGGTCAAGTGCCGACCGAGTGGCCGACCAAGCGCCGTTTAAGATTGTTTCGGACGGTATGGGCGGCGAAGTTGAAGTGGTAACCGGCGTTTCCGAAAAGTTGAAGAAAATCAGAAACAACCCGAAATTATTAAAACAGGCGGAAAGCTTGCTTGATGCTATGGGCAAGAGTAATGGGCAAGAGTAATGGGCGAAACATGGCGGTCGGTGCCGGATTTTAATTACGAAGTATCGGACCTGGGAAACGTTCGCCATCTAAAACGGCCAACGAAAATGATTAAACCTTTTATCGGCCGTGGAAATTCGAGAAATTATTTAATTGTTACGCTTTGGGCCGCCGGAAAAAGAAAGAGATTTATTTTAGGACGATTGGTTTTAACGGCATTTGATGGACCGAAGCCGTCTAATATTTTTGCCTGTCATTGCAACGACGACACCATGGACAACCGATATTCAAACTTAGTTTGGGCCGATCAATCCACCAACGAAAAGCATAAAACTTATAAACCTTGTGAATGCAAAGATGAATTGGCCATGCACCATGCCATTCATGGTTATTGTGTGCGGCCTGGTTGTCATTGCCAAGGGTATAAGGCGGCCAGTTAATGCCAGAAACCGACCTTCACAAATGGAACCGATTAATGGAGTTCAAAGCTCGGTCAGAGTTTTGGAAAGATTCGGTTGTGGATAAGTGCCTGTATTGCGTTCACTTAGGCGGTGCGCTTTATCCAACCAAAGGATAAACGAACAAGACATTTGCAATAAGTACCGAGAAGAAAAAGGGCGTGTTACAATCCTTGAATGAACGACAAGGAATTGGCCGAATTGCCGGTTGAAGACTTTTGGCGATTATTTCCCGACACTTACGGCGTAAACATCACAAACAACCAATGGATTGCGTACCGGCATTTAAAATTTGCTTTGCGTCGAATTGCTTATGGCCTAATGCGTCCAGGTGGCGGCTACAACGCCATTTTAAATATGCCAGCGTCATACGGTAAATCGCTTTCGTGTTCCGTAATCCTTCCAACTTGGTATTTAGACACGTTCCCAGGAAAGCAAGTTATCCTAACCGGCTATTCCGGTGACCATGTTAAAGTTTTCGCCCGTCAAACCCGCGACATGATTAAAGACAATCCAAAAGTGAACGTGAAGTTAAAACACACGACGGCCAAGGCGATTGATTTTGAAACGTCAACCGGCGGGTCGTATTGGGCCCAAGGTATGCTTGACGGCCAATTGACCGGTCACCATTTCGATTTGGGAATTGTGGACGACCCTATCAAGACCTGGGACGAAGCGATTAACGAGAATTTTAGAGAACGTATTAAAAAATGGTATCACTCTGTATTTTACAAACGCCGCAAGCCTGGGGCGTCCATGCTCTTGGTTCAAACCCGTTGGCACGAAGACGACCTAACCGGTTTCTTGATGGACAAAGAGCCGAAGGATTGGGATTTAATAAGTTTGCCAGCGATTGCCGAAGCGGGCGACATGATGGGCCGCGCCAAAGGTGACGTGCTTTGTCCCGAGCTTTACCCTAAAGAACACGTTTACCAAGTCAAGGCCAAGACGCCGCCGATCATTTGGGACGCCATGGACCAACAACGCCCAAGCGCCTTGGCCGGTAACGTAATCAAGCGCGAATGGTGGCAGTTCTGGAAAGAGAAAGATTTACCGCTTCATTGGGACGAAATCATTAGTTGCGCCGACCTTAACTTTTTCAAAGACAAGAAATTAAAGAATGACCGAACGGCTTATTTGGTCCTGGGGCGCCGCGGGTCCAAGATATTTGTCCTTCACGCTTACCGAGAAATACTTGATTTCGACGTTCAAGTGACCGAGTTCCACAACCTAGTCAAACGATACCCGCAAATAGGGGCCAAGTTGGTTGAAGACAAAGCGAATGGCCACGCCTTGGAAACGACGCTTAAAAACACCATCCCAGGTATTTTATTGGTGCCACCCAACGGCGGTAAGTTGGCCAGGGTGTTGGGGGTGTTAAGTTTTTGGAAAGCCAAGAACATTTATGTGCCAGACGACGACGTAAAATACCCGTGGGTAAAGGATTTCATTAACGAACACGCCAACTTCCCAAGCGGTCGTTATGACGACCAAGTAGACGCAATGAGTTTGGGGCTTGTATACTTCCAAGAACAGATACAAGGCGGGTTGGAGTTTTACACCAACAAGAACGTCAATAAAAATTTAAAACGATTAGTTGAGGGGTAACGATGGCCACAAACAGAAAGTCAGCCCGCGCACGAAAGACAACCGAACAACCGATTCGCCGACAACCAACGATTGACCATACCGATTCGGCCGCCCTAGCAAAACGCCTAAACATTCAAATGGACGACAAAGGCAAGAACCCGTTTAACAAAAAGATGCTTACGAACATTTTGGATAGCTTCGGGCAATTACAAAACGACCGTTGGCAAAACAATGAAACCGGCCTGGGTATAGGTGGACGGGACAAACGCCAAGCGGGACGCATGGGTTACACCACGCCGTTTAGAGAAATTGAAGTTGAAGAGATTTTGGCGGGTGACCCGATCGCACGGCGCTTAGTGGAATTGCCGGTTAAGGACGCATTGCGTAAAGGGTTTGTGATTAACACCAAGAACATGGAAGCCAAGAAAGCCATTATCTTGGACATGAAACGATTGCAAGTAATCCACCAAATGAAAATGGCCGGATTCTATGCCCGCACCTATGGCGGCGCCGGTTGCTTAATGTCGGTAGACGACGGCCAACCATTGGCCACACCACTGGACCTTTCAAAGATTCGCCGGTTCAACGGGCTTATTCCTTTGACGCGCTGGGAGTTGTGGACAAACTTCACCGACTTAGAGCGGAACATTAACAACCCGAATTTTAATTACCCAGCTTATTACCGCCTTCAACCACGCCGTGGTCTTCCTTTCGAAATGGAAAACGTAACGGCGCCGGACCCTAACAGCGGACAAGTTGAAAACATTGGTGGTTTGAAATACACGTTGGGGTACAACACCGCAATTCACGCCAGCCGTATTATTCGGTTTGATGGTAAATGGTTGCCGGTCCGTAAACGAGCTTCAAACATTTATTGGGATGATTCTATTTTCACAAGTCTATGGGTTGCCCTTCGTGACTTCTCGGAATCCCACGGGTACTTATCTACTATCGTTGCGGACTATTCCGTTGCGGTAATGAAAATCCAAGCGTTAGCCCAATTGCTTTCCGGCGATAGTAACGACGGCCGCGTTGAAGCCATGATGGAAACGATGGCACTTTTTAGAAATCTAATGGGCGCCGTGGTGTGCGGACCAACCGACACCTTTGAATACCAAGACCGAAGCTTAGCGGGCATGGGCGACGTTATCGACCGAATCGACAAATACTTTCAAGCTTGCGTGGACGTGCCAGGGACAAAGTTATTCAATATGTCGCCGTCGGGCATGAATGCCACGGGTGGTTACGAAGACCGCCAATGGAACACCGAAGTAGAATGGCACCAAACGGATTATTGGGACCCGAAGTTTGACCGGCTATTTGAAGTTATGCAAAGCGCGAAGTTTGGGCCGACCAAGGGCGTAATCATTCCAGACTTAACCCGTGAATGGTTACCGCTAGAACAACAAGACCCGAAGGAAGAGGCGTTAACTCGTTACACGATCGCCCAAACCGACCAACTTTATAACGACATGAGCGGGGGAACGATTGCCGAAGAAATCCTAACCCAACGATGGGGTGGCGATCGGTACAACAAAAACTTAAAGCTTGAAAACGTAAACGTCAAAGAACCCGAGCCGGAACCAGCCCCAGGCGCCGCGGGTCAAAAGGCAACGGACGAAGTTCTTAAAATGGTGGCCATGACCGACGCTAAAGACTTTGGTTTAAAGGTGGCCACGCCCGAGAATATCAAAGCCGAAATGGACGCCATGGACGGGACAAGATTCGAAGAGCTTTTACCGGCCAAGTATCTTGATGCGATACCGACGGGCTGGGAAGCGGTTGAAATTAAAAACTCTTTAAAGTGGTGGATGCGCGCCCGTGGTTATTCGGCTAAAGCTTAAATGCCTATCTTTTATCCACGCCTATGGTCGAAGGGTAATTTTTGGTGCAGTTGGACACAATGGAAAAACAGAGGGCAACTTTTCAAAGGATGGTTAAAGGTTGCGTCAAAACTTTGGTTGGTAATGTTCATTCGATGGATATTGAAAAGGTAAAGAATGCCTGACGTAACACTACTTGCCCAATACCACCGCACCCGAGATTTACACAAACAAGCGGGTAAGCGCCTAGGTCCAATCCCAAAAGCACGGCGCCCAAAGTACCCGTGGCCAATCGAACACGCTTACGAACAAGCCTTATTGAAAATCGTAAACAAGATGGAAGCGGCCGCCCGTCCAATCATTGAGAAATACTTACCAATCATTTTCAAAGAAGCGGAAAGAGTTAAGGGCGATCAAACCGACGAATGGACAGACGACCTAACCGCAATGGAAGACCTTTTGAGGACGGCTTACGGACAATTGTTAGACGAAGACGAATTGGAAGACCTTGTTGAAAACTACGCCAGCCTAACGAGTAAATTTAATTCAACGGACTTGGCGCGGGTGTTATCGGTTATCGGCGGAACGAACCTAGCCGAAGAGCTTTGGCACGAACCTTACGTTCGAAGCTTTATTAAACAAAACGTCAGCCTTATAAAATCAATCGGCACACAAAACCACGACCAAATAGTTGACATAATCCACCGAGGCATTCGAGGCGGGAAGACCCATGGCACCGTGGCCGAAGAAATATTTGGCCGCTTTGACGTGTCGAAATCAAAAGCCCGATTAATTGCGCGGGACCAAATAGCAAAACTTAATAGCGACCTTTCCAAGCAACGTTTGAGCGACGCCGGAATCAAGAAATACTATTGGGACACCGCACACGACGAACGGGTGCGTGGAAGGCCAGATGGTCTTTACCCTAAAGCACGTCCGAGCCATTGGGCACAACAAGGCAAGATTTACGATTTAGACGGTCCTGGGGCACCGAATCTTGGGCACCCTGGCCAGCCAATCCAATGTTTCATCGGGTCAACGAATATCGAATCGTTTGGAAACGCAAAAAAACTTTTCAGGCGTTGGTATAGCGGTAATTTGACCACAATCATTACGGCAAAGGGTAAAACGCTCACGGTGACACCTAACCATCCAGTATTGACCGTTCGTGGATGGATTAGCGCAAAGGCTTTGAAGGTGGGGGATAAACTTATTGAAGCACCCAAGCAAGACGGCGGGCGTAGTGGCGTGAACAAAAACAACCCCATGCCCGCATTTGAGAAGATATTTAATCTTTGCGAGATTGTGTTTGTCGCGGTGGGGCGCATGGGATTTACACGTCAGTTCCACGGCGACGGAACCAACCATAATGTCGATGTTATAACGCCCAATAGACTTTTGTTGAATGGGATTAAAACCAAGCGTTTTCAATTTCTCAAACGTTTCCTTTTCCCCAGCGCCGATAAAGAAAGCGGATTTCATTTTTTGGCGGCTTTGGCTTGCGGTTTCCAAGACGGATTCTTTTCGCTTCTTGCCTTTTGTGGCGGCGTGGCAAGCGTTGGTAAGAGTCTTTGTTTCGGCCTTGGTCATGCGACCCATTCGTATGTAATTGGCTTCGGAACCGCCCCGAAAATCGGTAACACCAAGGCGCTTCAAGTTTCCATAAATGGCCGTGCGGTCAACTCTAAAAAGCTTGGACAACGAAAGAACACTAGCCCCAGACAAGTAAAGACTTTTAACTTTGCTGGGAAGGTTTATTCGATTAACGGATGGCTTATGTCGACCTTGCTTGGTATCGACGCCAAGGGGTCTAAGTTTTTTGCTCAAATTATCGGGACTGACGCCGAGGCGTTGCCCGATTTCTGTAAGAGTCAATCCGATTTTGTGCAAACGGATAGCCTCGTTCAAAAGCGCACCGGTAAGTTTAAAGTTCATGTTTATAACCTCGAAAACGAAAATGGTTGGTATTGCGCCAACGGGCTTATATTACACAATTGCCGTTGCGTTATGGTGCCTAAATTTGATTAAATGGTGCCCGTTTTCGACCGTTTTGACGTAGCCGCTTAACCAAAGATTTATTGCCTACCCTATTGACAACGATACCGTGATACCATAATATAAGTGAGTAGTTAAATTGATGTTCGAGGGTTACTTATGGAAAAGTCAGTTATTGAAATGGTTAAGTCGGTTGGTTTTGGAATGCACATTGTTTACCGCTTGTTTGCCAATGGTAAATTAACTTCACAAACAATTGATATTCGGGAATCGGTATTTCGGCCCGAAGTTGAAGTTAACCGCTCTTGGAAGGGTACGCCTTCAGCTTTCGTGAAGTTCCATACAAAATACAATTTTGAATTGTGCTACCAAGACAAGGTGACGGCTTAATGCGTTACGGCTCGGTGTGTTCTGGAATTGAAGCTTGCACGGTGGCATGGCATGGCATGGCATGGGAACCACAATGGTTTTCTGAAATAGAAAAGTTTCCAAATGCCGTTCTACAACACCATTACCCAAACGTTTTAAATTTAGGCGATATGACAAAGTTACACGAAAGGAAAGAATTTAATGAAAGACCAATTGACCTTCTTGTCGGAGGCACCCCTTGCCAATCCTTTAGCGTCGCAGGACTTAGAAAAGGATTGGACGACCCGCGTGGTAACTTGGCCCTCCACTTTCTTAAATTGGTTGAGACAAAACAGCCCCGTTGGGTGGTTTGGGAAAATGTTCCTGGGGTCTTATCAAGCCGGACAACTGACGACCGAGGAATCGAACACTACGACTTTGACAGTTTTACCGCAGGGCTTGGGCAACTCGGGTACGGTGTGGCGTGGCGAATCCTTGACGCTCAATACTTTGGAGTTCCCCAGCGCCGCCGTCGTGTGTTCGTTGTCGGATATCTTGGAGACTGGCGACCTGCCACGGCGGTACTTTTTGAGCGCCAAAGCCTGTCAGGGGATAATCCGCCGAGCCGAAAAACGAGGCAAGAGGTTACCGGTTCAACTGGAAACGGCACTTCAAACAGTTGCGAACAATCCAATAACGGAAAAAGCGATTCGGGAAAGAAATCTAAAAGAACAACTTACCAGCCCGAAGTTAGCCCTGCCATAAAAGCAAGGGACGCAAAAGGTGTTAGTTCTGACGGTGACGGTGACGGTGACGGTGCGCCTTTAATAGTTTTAGACGACCAAGGGGGAAGTCAAATGACAGTAGACCAAAGTGGAAGCGTTGGCACAATGCGCGAGAACCAGCACCAGCACCAGCACCAGCCAATAGTATTTCAACAACGGTCTGCGGACGGCCACGCACGGGTATCTGCGGACGGCCACGCACGGGTATCTGCGGACGGCAATGTTCCAACTCTTGACCGAATGGCCGGAGGCCAAAGGGAGCCTTGTGTAGTTCTTCCAGCACTTGTTTCAAACGGTGATGCACATAGTGGTTTTAGAGACGAAAAAGGATTAGTGGCTTTTAAAGCAGGACAGGGCGCTGGCGCTGGCTCTTTAGGTTTATCGGAAAATGTCACGCCTACGCTGGGTAGCGGTAATGTTTTGAATGGAATCCCGAGCTTACAATCCGGAATGATGGTACGCCGTCTTACGCCACGCGAATGTGAGCGCCTTCAAGGTTTTCCCGATGATTACACTTTAATACCGTATGGGAAGAAACCAGCAAGTGACGGACCACGCTATAAGGCGTTGGGAAATAGCATGGCGGTGCCGGTAATGAAGTGGATTGGGAAACGGATTGAGTTAGTGGAAGAGATTTTAAAGTCGAAGGCAGTTAAATTTTAAATCGGGGGTAGTTATGAAAAAGTTAAGTTTAGTAGTGGCGATAATGTTCTTGATGATCGCGGGACAAGTAAAAGCGGACACGATGGTTTTGGACCACGGAGTAGCCTTTCCAGAATGCCCGCGTTTGCCACAAATGGCCGACGAAGACATTGACCGGCCACAACCGGTTAACACAGGCTTTTCGGATATGCACTACGCCGTCGCCTATAGTTCGGGAATTGTGGGAGTGGCTTTAGTCGCCGGTTCGTTTTTAGCTGGCAAGAATTACAGCCAACCGCTTGCGTTTATTGGTGGCGGATTGCTGGGAACGTCGGCTTGTTTAGGATTTGGGTTTTAATGGAAATCGTAGCAATTCAACAATTGATGGCCGACCATGGCGTGGAACAATGCGCCAATGGTTCGGCCAATCCGGTAACCGGCGAAGTGAAAGTGGCTTACCGTCCGTTTCCAAATAACCTTTACGAAGCGGAAATAAACCGCAACGTGGCGTCGATGTTCAAACCTGTTTTTGAAGAGTTAACCGAAGGGTGGAAGCCATGAAGAGAGTAATTAAGTTTAGGGCGTGGGATTTAACACTAAAACAAATGTTCGAACCGGATTGGTTAACCGCCGACGGCACCGTTTACGATTCGGAAAGCTACGACCAACCAGGACAGCACCCGCCTTGTGAATTGATGCAATTCACCGGCCTATTGGACTTCTACGGAAAAGAGATTTACGAAGGGGATTTTATCAATTGCGGGTGCGGAAACTTCAAGGTTGAATTTTCTAATGCCGACGGGTGGCTTGTGGACATTGCGGGACAGGAAAGTTACACCGTTGACGATTATGTCCGGTTTGGTTGTGAGGTGACCGGCAACGTATTTGAAAACCCCGAGTTGGTGAAACCATGAACGAACCGACAGCAAAAAGCAAAATCAGAGAAGTTTTTGAATCAATCAAACCGTTTGTAATCCCAGGACTTCCAGGCACTTGGGTTTTGAGAGAGGTTAAGGGGTTTGAAGGTAAACACTATGACGATAACGGAAATTTGGTGTCGGAAACCATTTCGGTTAAGTTTCCAGATAAAACGGAGTTTTAAAGCGTGAACGACTTAATCTTATTTCTAACTTTGTTTTTAGGGTTCTTGGGCTGGGGGATTTGGGAAGTAAAAAAGCCGAAGCGAATGGAATTAGATGGACCGATTCGGCGTTACCGAGTGCGGGACGTTTTGGGTTTTAAAGGCTATTTGCAAGAAAAGCATTTTGAAAAAGTTTATTTCTTAAAGTTGGATTGGGTGCAATGGCAAGAGGCGTTGAAGTTAAAGGCTAAAGTATTAAAGGCCGCCCGTTGGGCCAAACTATACGGCGGGGCCGCAATTGTTTTGGATAACGATTGGCGCGAAGAGTTTTTGAAAGATATTAAGATGTTTAAACCTAGAATTGACCACGACGCCGCCGACGCATTTAGTTGGGCGCTTTTGGGTTTAAACAATGCGAGGCGCAAATGATTTTATTTATCATCTTATTTGGTGGCTTCTTAGCTTGGGGTTATTGGGAAACGTTGGAAATTGAAGGCGTCAAGAATATGTCGTGGATTCATCAAACGCGCCTATGGGCCGAAGATGCTAAGATTCACCCTGAAAATTATTTGACCACTAAACAGGTGGTTGCACTTTTTGAAACGCCAATTCATTGGAGTTGGTCAATTCAAGAAATTAAGCCATTGCCATTCGATGAATTGGAAAGACTTAATGCGTTGGAAGTGAAACCTTACTAAACCTTGACGTGACCCCCCGTCCATGGGTGTAAACTTCACCCATGGCAAAACGCGACGTATTACAATTCGACCTTATCCAAATTGACAATTCCAAGATTGAGTACACCCCGCAAGGGTTTATGAAAATACCGGCTAACTTTACCGGCGTTGGCGTCTATCCTTACCGCGACGCAAACAACCCAAGAAAGACGGTTCAACGTCTTCGGTCCGAAGTTGAAGTGTTCAAACCCGAATCAATGAAAACTTTAATGGACGCCCCTTACACCAAACGGCACCCGCCGGAAATGGTGACGCCGGACAATGTAGCCCTTTACCGCAAAGGCCATGTATCGGGCGAAGTGCGAAAAGTCGGTTCAAAATTACTTGGCGGTTTCGTAATCATCGAAGATAAAGACGCCCAAGAAGATATTAAAAACGGCATAAAACAATTATCTTGCGGGTACATGGCGACGATTGACGACGAGGGCGGGGAATGGAAAGACAACGAAACCGGACAGGTCCACCACTACGACGACCAACAAGTGGACATAACTTACAACCACGTCGCGGGTGTGCCCCAAGGTCGCCAGGGCCCCGACAAAACATTATTGCTTGACAGGAAAGAATTTTACTTTCAAGATGGTCTTGAATTTGACGAACCGCCTACGGGCGAATCCAGGGGGGACGCAATGAAATACCAAGTTAAGTTGTTGGACGGAACGACCGTTGAAATGGAAATGGACGCCGCCACCCACGAAAAATTGACCAAGGAAATTGGAAAGCTTCACGAAGACAGCAAAGAACACGCGAACAAATTGCGCGACGCCAAAACAATGTGCGACGACCTACAAACCAAGATGGATTCGGAAAAAGAAGAGAAAGAAAAAATGAAGGGCCAGAAGGACGCCGCCGAACGCGAATTGGAAACCCTGAAAAAGAAGCACCTGGACGCCGCCGACCCCAAGACGATTTCAAAATTAGCCGCGGCCCGTCAAATGAAAATGGCCGTCTTGTCTCAATTCTTGGATAGCAAGGACGAATTGGCCAAGCTCGAAGACACCACCGATTTGGATTTGATGAAAATGGTTATCTTGGCCGACGCCAAGATTTCCGAACAGCCGATTGAATTGAAAGACGCCAAGCCCGAGTACGTCCAAGGCTTGTACGATGCGATCGAACGGCGCGAAAAAGCGGCGGTGCTTGAAGGAATCCAGTTAGGCAACTTCTTGGTGGACAACCGCGAAAACGGGAAGTCGTCAGAAGAAAAAGGCCCGCTGGACCCAAGCAACCGTAAAGGTGGAAGTGCGGCGCACGTTGACGAAGAAATGACGCCGACCGAAACCGACAAGAAAAACGCCAAGGACAAAAAAGAAAAAGATTACAAAGACAAACAGGAAATGCGCCACAAGGATTACAAACCGGCGGTTTCTAAGAAATAAAGATTGTTCGCATAGCCTTGGCGACTAACTAAGGCGACCGTTTGGCCACGGGGTAGGAAAAGGGAACGGGTAAAAAGTCCAAAGGGATTTTTTATAATGGGCCTAGCCAATCAAACACAAACCACGCCGCCGTTTGCACCCCAAACGAAATATTCCCAAGCTTTAACCAAGGGTCGTCCTGGCCAAACCACTAACGACAATGACGAATTTCGACAAGTATTAACTGGACTTTCAAACGTAAACATTCCTTACGGTTGTTTCGTGGCTTTTGACCCGACCCAAACCATACCGCAAACCGCAACCGCACAAGACATTAACCAACTTATTCCGGTAAAGATTCCGGCCGCCGCTTCTGACATTACCGGTTTGGCCGCTTTGGGAATTGCTCTTCAAACTTTAGAAAAAGAATCAAGCCAAGATTCTTTAAACCCGTACTATCCACCGACTAGCGCAATTCCGGTTATGCAAAACGGCCAATGCTATGTAGCCGTTGAAAAACAAGTTACGGCGAAGCAATACACCGCTTATGTCCGTTACGCGACAAGCGCCGCGGCCAATGAAGTTCAAAACCTTCAATTCCAAGCGCCTTATGGAACGCAGGTAAGTGGTTGCACGGGCCAAATAACTTTGGGATTCAACAACCAATTTACGCCCCCGATTACATTAACCGGCGTGTTGGCGACTGACGCAACCGCGATTCAAAACGCTTTGGGTGCGCTTGCTGGAATTGGTGCGCCGAACGTAACGGCCGTTTCGGATGGTGCGGGCGGGTTCAATATCACTTTCCAAACCGCATTGGGCAACGCCCCGCAAAGCTTTATTCAAGTTCTTTATCAAAACGTGGTTTATAACGGCAACCCAGCGCAACCGATCGTAACCCAAACAACGCAAGGCACCGCAGGTTATCCAGCGGGTAGCATTTCGCCTTCGACCGATTCGGGAAAAAACGCTTTAATTCCGACGGCTTCTTTGGTGGAGTTGTCCGCTTCGCAGTTTAACCCTTTCACGCTTCAATGGATTTCATCGTTGCGGCTGAATTTAATTAAGTAAAAGGAGTCGTACAAATGGCACAATTAAGTTATTCCAGAAGCCCGAGGGTTGGACGTTCGGGACAAATTGCGGACCCGCGGCCCCGCACCGTTTTATCAAGAGTTTGTAAAGCGGCCGTTCCGTTCGGCTTCTTTGTCGTTAATGACACTTCCATTCCTGCTTCGGGAGTTATCCCAGGCGTGGCCGCCGGTGGAAATCCAACGGCTGACGGTTGCAAACTTCCTGGGGCGTCCAGTGACATTACCGGTACAATCGGATTGGGTGTAGCTCTTGAAACACTTTCGATTGAAAGCGTACCCCGCGTTTCGTATGAAAACTTAGTTCAATCGTTAATGAGTCAAAACGTGCCGGTGTCGGGCGTCATTCAATTGAATTTTGCCGGTCAGCAAACCACCAACATCAATTGGAACGACAATGCCGCCACGATTCAAACCAAGATTGCCGCCTTGTCCAATGTGGGCACCGGCAACGTAACGGTGGTTGGCTCTTTTAATGCCGGTCCCGTGATTGTGACTTTCCAAGGCGTCTTGGCTGGTCAAGCCGTTTCCCTTATGACAGCCCCGCAAGCCAATAACACAATGCTTGACACCAACGGTTATGCCGTGGTCCCTGGCATTTGGGAAGTTGTGCCTTATGCCGATTTGCCAGTTTATCCGGCTGGACACGAAATTAACGTTTTGGAAAAAGGCGCCGTTTGGGTTTACACCGAAACCGACGTTACCCCAACAAGCACCGTTTACGTTCGCTATGCCGCCGACTTAGTAAATTTCCCGTCTTCTGGACCTGGGGCGTTTAGCGGAATTACGGATTCGGGCTCGAATGCGGTTTTGTCGAATGCTCGTTGGATGAGCAACGGCGTAGCCAATGGCGTGGCACTTTTGGAAATAGATTTAATCTAAGCGGGAAAGAGTAGTTAAGCAGTAATTTTTTAAACCCCTCGGGGTAGAAAAGGGAGTAGACGCAATGGGAATTTACAAAGATTATTACAAAAAGGGTGCGCCGGTTACATCTTTTTGGGACGAAGCCGAAAGGGTCGTTAAAACCAATAAAAAGATGAACCAAAAAACAAACCCATTGCGGACCAACTACATGGACGCGAACGAGTCCATCTTTTTCTTGCTCGAATTACAGCACATCGAAGCCGAAGTGGTGGAAATCGAATACCAGGAATTAAAGAACCGCGACATTATTCCTATTTCGATGGAAGCGGACCCAGCCGATGAAACCATTGCTTATTACCAAATGGACCATGTGGGTAATGCGAAAATCGTGATTGATTACGCCAACGACTTCCCCGACGTGACCTTGCTTGGTGAGAAGTACATTACCAACGTGCGGTCAATCGGTGAAAGCTACAAGTATTCCATTCAGGAAATCAGGGCGGCCGCTAAAGTTAACCGTCCCTTGACTACCATGAAAGCGGACGCGGCCAAACACGCTTCGCGCATTTTGGAAAATAACATTGCTTGGTTCGGCGATATTGTCCACGGTCTAACCGGATTCTTGACCAATCCGGCCACGCCGGTTTTGTCGTTGCCTGCCGTGGGTAACGTTTCGCCTTACACCGCGACGGTGGCTTGGGCCGGTAAAACACCCGCCCAGGTTTTGAACGACCTTAACTTGATGGCCAACACCATTGGGTACAACACCTTGGGCGTTGAAGGCTCGGACGGGGGCTTGATGCTTTTGTTGCCCCGCGATTCATTCGACTATATCAATTCCACGCCGCGGTCGGATTTCAGCGACGACACTATTTTGTCTTACTTTATGAAAAACAACCCCTATATCAAAGAAGTCGATTGGCTCTTTGAGTTGACCGGTGCCGGTCCTGGGGGTGCGCGCTTGGGCTTTTGTTTCGAACGCAAGAAATCCATTGTTGAACAGCACATTCCGCAAGACTTCGAAATGTTCCCGCCCCAAGAGCGCGGTATGACCTTCGTTGTTCCTTGCCACCACCGTTATGGTGGGGTTGTGTGGAAAAAGCCTTTGGCGGCCGTTTCTTTTTCAGGCTTCTAAGAGCGGGGGAAATCAGTTATAACAAGAGCGCAAGGGTTACGGCCTTTGCGCTTTTTAATTTCAGTTTATGGGGGAAACCATGGCCGACCAAACAAACGACGCACCGAAGCCGAAGACAGCCGCCGAAAACATCTTAAACAAGATTGCGGATTTAGTACCCGCGGCCAGGGCGCACCTCGGAAATGACTTTAAAAAGATTCACGACGAAATAACAAAGCTCTTGCCGGTGGGTGCGGCCGCTTTGGGCGATTTGCAAAACGATTTAACCACGACCAAAGGGTTGTTGGACAAGGCGAAAGCCGCTTACGATGAATTGGTCGAACAAACCACAGCCGAAGTTAAAGCACTCGAAGAGCAAGTGGCGGATTTAAAAGAAAAATTAAAAACCGCACAAATTTTGACCACAACGACCGCAACTCCGCCAGTAGACCCGCCGGTTGAAGACGCACCGGTAGAAAGTGGCGCACCGGCCGAACCGCCGCAAGGCTAAGTTATTGTTGTTCCTGGTTAAACCAGGTTATTAATTTTGGGAGGTTGGCCAATGATTTTAGTTAACACCACGAAGCGGATTAACATTATTGCGACGCAAACTTACGAAGACCAAGACTTGGCGGAACGTCCCGCCGGTAATGGAATGCCGGACGGAATGTTTAAAATCATCCCTTCGGTAAACGAAATTTCGGTGGAAGACTTCAAAAAGATTTGTTCACACCCGAATTTCAACCGCGCATTTTCAAAAGGGCAGTTTTTTTTAGTCGGGAAAACCGAGATTGTAGCCAAAATGCCAATGGTGAATGCCAAGGTAAAAGTCCAACAATTGAAAAAGCAAAGGGCCGCGGGCGAAATCAAGGGTTACACCTATTCCCCTGGACCGGAAAAGACCATAGACGTAAAGACGATTACGACGGTATTTGAAAAGGCGTTGGCGACGTTCCCCAAGAATCTTAACGAGCTTAAAGATTTATTGGCCTATGACGAAGCCGATTCTATGAAAATTGCCGAAAACACCATGTACTTAAACCACTTGAACCGATGGTTAAAGGTCGAAAAGACTTATCAGAAAAACAACGAAGACGACGCCAAAGATTCGCGGGACGGCGTGGTTGAAATGATTGAAGCCATGATTTTAAAAGTCAAGGCTTTCGACGCCAAGGTAGCCAAAGCCCGTGGCGAAGAAGAAGCGGTTGAAGCTTAAAGAGAAGGCGGGTAATTCGTGACGAATCCATTTACTAATTGCCCGCCGTTACCTTCTATAACACAAGTTCAAACAATTGCGATCGGTGCCACCAACTCACAAGTGCCGACGACCGGCCAATTAGTTTTAGCGGTCGGGGGCGTCACGTTGGGCCCGCTTAACGCCGTTTCGCTTTTATACGACCTTCAAAATGCTTTAAGCGCCGCTTTCCCCGGGTCGGTTGTTATGGGCTCGGTGGTGAATGCGACGCCCCCAGCGCCAGGGCTTTTAACCGTTTATTTCGTGCCGGACCCAACCGTTGCAATTACACAAGTAACGAACACTTTAATGGACGCCAGCAGTAATCCAATAAACGTTTCCTTTGGGGGAAACCCTGGGGTGCTTTATCCGAATTACACTTGGTTAACGACGAGGTGGCCGGAATTTTTATTGCCTGGCTCGCCGACGCCACAACAATTACAGATTGCCGAATTACAATTATTGGGATTGAAAACGGACGCGTGGGCGTACATTCAACCAAAAAATTGGGATGCGTGGCGCCAAATACCTGGGGGCAATACGCCGTTTGTCCAAGGCACGTTTTTAATGATTGCCCACCTAAAAAAGTTGGGTAAAGACCCCGTGGGCTTTGTGACTTCCCAGCAAGCAAACAAGTTGCGGGAAGAATATAGCGACGACAAGTTTATGGCGGGCACCGTCTATGGCCAGCAATTCATTAGACTTAGAGATTCGATTGTCGTTACAATGAGGTTTATCGGTGCGGGTGGGCGCGGACATGATTTAGGTTGGCAACAAGGCGGATTTGAGGGACCGGCGAGAAATTGGCCGCGGGAATAAGGGGGGATTTAATGAAAAAGTTACTTTTGATTTTATCATTTTTCGCGGGTTGTTCGCCAATCATGGCCCAATACTCAATTCCGAACCAAAAGACGATCAAAACGGAAATGTCGTTTGTTAAAAGAAATTACCAAGCGGTAATTAAAAGCAAAAAAAATTTGGGCTTGGTGTCGGTGAAAATTTGGATTGAAGACCAAGAGCAAATATTACTAGTTGAATATGAGGGGCAAGAGATTACGCAAGCCCAATTCAAGACATTAGACGACTATTTAGTTAAAATGAATGATTCACTAAAGTAAACGAGACAAAAAACCATTTGGCCATGGGGATAAAAAAGGGAACGGGTAAAAAATCCTAGAGGGTTTTTTATGACGAAAAGAATAATTTTAGCAGGACTTTTAATCCTAATGGCCGCGCCAGTTATGGCGCAATTCTTACCACCCAACGGGCCAAACCAAAACCAAAATTCGGTTAACGCGATAATCTCAAACCCGCCAACGAACACTTACACGCCTACGCCGATGTTAACTTGGACGCCGACTTACACCCCAACGTCAACGTTTACGCCTACGTCAACCTATTCGCCCACGCCGACGTATACCAAAACGCCGACGTACACCCCTACCGGTTCGCCGACATATACTTGGACGAACACTTACACGCCAACCAATACACCGACTTACACCAACACGCCAACGCGAACCCCGACCGGTTCGGCCACGCCGTCTTACACTTCAACGCCTTCTTATACCAACACATTAACGTACACCCCGACCGGTTCGCCAACGCCGACGTACACGTTTACGGCCACTTATACTTTTACCGCAAGCTATACCCCGACTTCGACTTATACCAGAGTGAACAGCACGGCAACGTACACGCCGACTTCGACCTATACGTTTACTTCAACGTACACGCCGACGGCCACATTGCCCGCTGGGACGAATACGCCGACACCTTTAAACACTTCAACACCAACGGCAACTTATACGGGAACGAACACTTACACGCCGACAAGCACCTACACGCCAACGGGCACGAATACCGCAAGCTATACGCCTACGCCTTCGTATACGCCGACGGCAACTTACACGCCCACGGGTTCTTTTACGCCGACGTACACAAATACCGCGAGCTATACCCCAACTTTGACTTATACGCCCACGGGTTCGCCGACAGCCACACCGACGTTTACCAACACATACACAAATACGCCCACAGCCACGAATACAGGAACATCAACGCCGACGGGTTCATGGACACCGACTTATACGGCCACGCCGGTATTCACTTGGACACCAACGTTTACACCAACGCCAATTTACACTTCAACGGCGACATACACGCCAACGGCGACTTATTCGCCAACGGCGACGTATACGCCTACACCTGGGGCGCCAACCAATTTGCAAAATGTCAGCGTCAAAGGTGGAATTTATAGCGCGGTGCCTTTGGTTCATGCCACGGGAATGGCCGTTACTATTGGAGCGGATTCAAACGGTGACTTGTTTAAATATTGGTTCGGTCAAATTGTGGGAACCGGTGGGACGGGGGGCGTAACGGCTTCGCTTTATCCAATTGCGTACCCATTTGGTCCGGTGTCGCCAACGGCTTGCGGTGCGGTGACGGCCGCGGGTAATACCACGTCCGTTGTCTTCGTTTCAACGCCTATTCCGGCATGGGGTATGGCAATTTCGATTTCTGGCAACGGTGCCGCCACGACCGAGACCGCCGAAGGTGGGGGACAAAACTAATGAAACACGTTCTTATTGCGATAGCTTTATTTTTATGGGCTTCAAATTGCGGAGCCCAATCTGTTTTGTCACAATTGACCAATACGAACGCTTCGCACGAATTACCCGTTCCGGCTTGGGTTGTTCCGAATTATGCAGGACTTATTCAATCGACGCCGTGGCCGGGGGATTTGGGATATGAAACTGATAATGGGCAATTTTTCAAATACAACGCCGCCGTCAGCCAATGGCAACAATTTAATTATATTCCGGCTTATACCGCTACTTTTACGCCTTCGCCGACGAACACCTATACCGCGACGGCCACCTACACCGCAACGCCGGTTTTAACGTCAACGCCGACTTACACTTCGACATTTACTTACACTTACACCCCGACATACACCCCGACCGGTTCAAATACGCCGACAAATACAAGCACAAATACTTACACGAACACGCCGACATATACGGCAACTAACACAAGTTCACCGACGCCAGCCGCGGGAACGCCAACTTGGACACCCACAAACACTTTAAGCCCGACACCGACTTACACCAACACGCCAACGCGAACCCCGACCGGTTCGGCAACACCAACGTACACTTCGACTTCAACTTACACCAATACGCCTATGTATACGTCCACACCGACATACACGAACACACCGACATTTACGTTCACGAATACGGCAACAGCCACTTGGACGGTAACGCCGATTTTCACTCAAAAACCGTCGCAAGGTAACGATGTAAATGCCGTGGGTTATTACGTTGGATTAAATCAAAGCGGGGCGATTACATGGGCCAGCGGCCAAGCTTATTTTAATTTAGCAAGCCATGGGTTTGCGGTGGGAGATTGGGTGGCGATCGCTGGGGCTACCCCGACGGCTTATAACATCGTTGCTCAAATTTCGTCCGTCCCTAACGCCAATTATTTCACCTATGCGGTGCCAGGAAACCCAACCACACCAAGCACCGGAACGGCGCAAGTTTTGTTTTGGTGGAGTGGCGGCCGGTCTTCGGGGCTTGGAAAAATAAGTTCGATTTCTAGGGGTGGAAATGGAAGCTATACGGCGAATTTCTACGACCCACAAGCGAATGTTTATTATCCAATTGACGGAACGGGTTATAGCGGGTCAACCGGTTTAACTTTGGTGCCGATTTCTACCAACACAAGTTCGGTGCAATTTAATTTTTACACCATTGGAAACGTGGCCACGGACCCTTCGACCTATATGTATTTGCATTTGGGTGGGATTCAATAAGTGAGTCTAAAGGTTACCGACGAATGGACCGCGTTTGGTAAGGCTTTCAAAAAAGAAATGGTAATCATGCAAGGGAAACCCTACGTCAAGGTGGGGTTTCCAGCCGGTGATGCCTTCGAAAAAGAAGAGGGCAACGGCATAACCGTTGGGATGGTGGCCATATTCGCGGAATTTGGCACTTGGTCCGAGCCTGAACGGTCTTTTCTACGCGCCACATTTGACGAAAAGCAAAGAGAAATTAAAGAGTTTATCGCCCAACTAATGTATAAGATTTCGGGCTTGGAAATAACAACGGAACAAGCCTTGAACCAATTGGGGGCCTTCGGTGTTAAACTCGTTGTACAAAAAATTGATTCTCAAATTCCGCCGCCTAACGCGCCGTCAACGATCGCCCGCAAGGGGTCTTCGACGCCATTAATAGACAGCGGCCAAATGCGACAAACGCTTTTATCACAGGGCTGGAAGGTAAACATACCGAAATGACATTTCAAAACAGAATTTTAAACCGATTCGGGAACCGTGACGCGTGGAATGGAAACCCCGTGGGCGTCGTTTGTCAGCGTCAAACGCCACCGGCTGGGGGAATTTCGTTAGATTCGTTGGGCAATCCGATTGGCGCGGTTTACACCACGTTTACGGCGCAAATTTCAATTCAAGAATACAAGGGGCGGGACCGCGATTGGTTGCCGCAAGGTTACCGAGAAAGTGAAATTGTTTCGATTTGTTCCGACGTTCTATTGGTTTGTCAGGACGTACCAAGCCAAGTTCTTGGCGACATTATCCCTTGGACCGACCCGAGCGGGGTTACAAGGACTTATTTAGTGATTCATAGGGCGACGGCCGACGGCGCTTTTCAAATGGACATTAACTATTGGGAAGGCTATGGGGCTTTAATTCCGTTGGGTTCACAACCAGGACAACCCTAATGACAATTAATTTTCAAGCCGTAATCGACAACAACGCCATAAAGAATGTGTTGGCGCAATTCATCCAAGCCGTGGTTCAACAAGCGGGTCAAGCGAATGCGCCAAATTCGGGTGGGCCATATTCGTGGATTAAAGATTTTTCGTTGGCCGTGACGCCTAAAAAACCATACGTCGGAATTAAAGTAACGGGCCCAAGACGCATTGGAAGTTATGACGAAGTGAGGGTTCAACCGTTATTAACCAACGAAGGCGTTGTGGTGGTGGACAACGAAGGGCGGCCGGTATTTGGTTCTTGGAGTCTTCAAGGCGAACGGGAATACATGGTTTCGCTTACTTGCGTTTCGGACGACGAGGCGGGGCCGAATCTGGCCACTACTTTAATGGCGGCGCTTCAATCCGAGTTTTACTTATTGACCTTGGAAGCGGGGGGGCTTTATTCGGTTAGGAACATTAACCCCATAATGGACGCCACCCAGCAAATGCCAAATGGGGTTTTGTATGAAAGAAGAGCGGTTTTAGATTTTGGATTGGCGGCGGTTTCTTCGATTCTTTATTGTTCTGACGTAATCCAAACGGTGGCCGGCCAAATAACGGTTACGACCCAAGGCGGGGTCAAGCTACAAATACCATTGACACCCATCGACGTTTAAACGAAAATTAAAGCCTAGTCGGACGGTTTGGCCACCGAGAAGTTTTAGGGAAATGGTAGACCTTCTTAGAGGGGTTTTTGATGCAACTTTCCGACCTAGTAAGCATTTCTCTTTCGATTACCAACCCCCCAAATTTACAAACAGGATTCGCAACCGGTCTTATTACCGGATTTTCTAACCGCCTTGGCTCGGGTATTCCCGTGGCCATTCTTTCGGGTATCACTTCGGCCGCAAATGGTTTAAGTCAATTGGCTGGTCTTGGTTATTTAACAACCGACCCCGAATATTTGGCCGCCACTTCTTATTTGAGTGCTTTACCGACACCAACAAGCATGGCCGTTGGAAAACGTAATGCCAAGGTTGCCCAAGTCGCGACGATAACAGTTAACACCGCGACCAACGCGCACGTTTACACCGCTTCACTTTATGGCCAAACGGCCACTTATACGGCAACCGTTCCTTCTGACACCACCACCACAATTGCCGCGGCTTTGGTTACGGCCTTGGAAGCTTTAACGGCCCCGATTTATCAAACCACTACGATTGCCAATACGGGTGCGGTTATTACAATTACAGCGGTAACGGCCGGAATCGACATTGCCGTTTCGACAAGCGATTCTTTGATGACGGCGGCGATCGGCACCCCAGCCGTCGGTTATTTGTCCGACATGAAAACGATTATGCAATACAACTTGGGACCGACAAACGGAAACAACTTTGTATTGTTTTCAAGCACCGGCGAAACCGACGTGGACATTTACGTTGCCAATACAATTGCAACGGTTTATTCGAAATTTCATATTGCCAAGAGTTCCGAATCTGGTTGTCTCAATGGAACAGATACGCTTTATAACGCCATTGGCGCCTTGGGAAGCCCGACCGGTACCATGATGAATTATTTTGGCGCTTCAAATGGAATTGCCACTTATGCTGACGCCGGACTAATGGGCGGATTTGTAACCCAAAACCCAGGCAGTTATTCAGCGAATTTAAAAACAATCCCAGGAACCACGCCCGACGGAAGTTTAACCGAAGTCCAAATTGCCGCCTTGAAAGCGGCCAATATTAATTTCTACACAACCGTTGGCACACAACCTTTCTTTATCAATGGACGGGCGGCCGATGGAAACGGCGTGGACATTTATTACGGCCTTTACGCTTTCCAATTACAGGTTCAAACCCAGGTGGTTACGGCCATGGCCGCTTTGCCGAAATTCCCATTCACCGATCAAGGCATTACAATTATTGTGGACGCTATCAATCAGATAGCCGCTTTGTTTTCGGGCCCGTCTTACAACTTCTTTTCGCCTGACCCCGTTACCGGTTTGCCTTACCAGATTTTTGCACCAACCGCCGCTTCTTTTAGCGCGCTTCAACGTCAAACCGGCGCTTTAACCGGAATTAAATTTAACGGCCGTTTAGCTGGGGACGTTTTAAGCGTCTCCATAACCGGTCAAGTCCACTACTAAGGGGTCGGGAATGTTCACATACAGATTTAGCGCGGTTAGTGCGACGGTTGGCGGACTTCCTGTTACCGGTTATGCTGAAGGGGTGGCGGTTGAAGTTGAAAGCGACAAAGACCTATTCACCAAACAAATTGGCGCCGATGGCCAAACGACCCGTTCCCAGCAAACGAACATAACCGGAAAAATCACGTTTCATTTAATGCAAACTTCGGCGTCAAATGATTACTTTTCGACATTGGCTTTATTAGACCGTTCGGTGGCGGGTGGTGCGCGCCCAATTACTTTGCGCGACGCTTCGGGACGTTCTGTTACAATGACGGCCATTGGCTGGGTAATGAAAATGCCAAAACAAGATTTCCAGGTGGATTCGAAAGAACGCACTTGGGTATTTGATTGTGCTGACTTGATTGTGCAGTTCTTAGGCGGGAATTAATCTAATGGGGGACATTGGCCATGAAATCCGAGAAAGTTGTAATTTTTGGTAGCAAGAAATTCCAAGTTGTTTCAATCCCGCCGACTTTAGCTTTAAAGTATTATTTCACACTTCAAAAATACGTTTTGGGACCTACCGGCGAAGTTTTGGGCCAACTCTTAACGACCGTTGAACCTGACAAAAACCCGACAAAAGAGATAAACAAAGATGCGGTAATTGCCAAACTATTGGCGTCTATCGGCGAACAAATAGACTTGGGAAGCGTTTTGGGTAAGCTTGCCGCGACCATTGACCCCGACATTTTGACAGAGCTTTTTAAGGGGTTAATTACGAATGGGGTTTTAAAGATTGACGAAAAGGGGCAACCCGTAACGTTCATTTTTGAGGAAGAATTTATTGGCGATATTACAACCTTATTCGGGTTAGTTAGTGAGGTTGTGAGCCATAACTACCCAAATTTTTTCGCCATGTTATTAGGACTACTAAACATAACCAAACCGGCTTCGACCCTGGCCCACTAGCATTTGAAGGGATGATTTGGCGACCTATCCTTGAAGGCGTGGCCACCCTTAACGAAATCGAAAAATATTGGAGTTTGGAAGACGTGTTTTTGGCGAACCAAGCTTTGGACGTAAAAGCCGAGGCGATTGAATACCACCAAGCGGTTGCGGCGGAAAAGGCAAAGAACAAATGATTGCAAGAGAGTTAGCCGTTATCTTTGGACTTGAAACGAAGAAAGAAGACTTCGACAAGGTTAACCAAAACATCGAAGGCATTAAAGACGCCGCCCACCGGTTTTTGGAAGTGTACGTTGGTGAAAAGATTTTGCACGGGCTCATTGATAGTTTTAGAGAATTTGGGGAAACGTCCCGCGAAATTATGGACGCCCAATTATTCGGATTAAATACCACCCAATACCAGGTTTTGCAACAAGGCGCCCAAATGTTCGGGGTCCAACGCCAGCGGTTCGACATGGGCATTGCCTTGATGCAACGGAACGCCTACGAAGCAAGCCGCGGTAACAAAGAAGCGGCTATGTCCTTTGCCCAATTGGGCGTAAACGTAATGGACAACAACGGGAAATTAAAGAATACAAAAGACCTTCTTTATCAAATTGCCGACGGAATGAAGCGGTTTAAAGACGACCCAGCCACCCGCGTTGCCCTGGGTGAAAAACTTTTTGGGATGCGTGACATTGAATTTCAAAACCTTCTTTTGAAGGGGTCCGAGGGAATGCAAGCTTTGGAAAGGGACGCAAAAAGTTTAGGATTTGTTATGGGCGAAGCCGCCGTTGCCGCGGGCAAGCGATTTAACGAACAAATGATTCGTGTCCAATTCATTATCGACGGTTTAAGAAACAAGCTTATGTCGGCGTTGGCGCCTGTAATTAATGAGTTGGTGGACAAGATTATTGCGTGGGTCAAGGCCAATCAAAAGTTATTGGACCAAAAAATTAAAGAGTTTGCCCAAGGACTTATCGACGTGGTAGTGACGTTGGCGGGGATTTTAAAAAACATTTCGGTTGTTCTTTTGGGATTGGCGGGTATTGTGGGGGGCGTTTCGGCCGCTTTAAAGATATTGATTTATACGTTCCTGGCCATGAA
>Ga0302281_10000589_pt1 | contig 26729 bp, 19 predicted proteins | sample III_Fen_E1_2_FD_198762 | JGI IMG/M metagenome (GOLD analysis project Ga0302281, IMG submission 198762) | Peat permafrost microbial communities from Stordalen Mire near Abisko, Sweden - III_Fen_E1_2 | ecosystem: Environmental > Terrestrial > Soil > Wetlands > Permafrost | place: Sweden: Abisko...
TTGAAGCCATGGTTCATCCCCACGACAGGGCTGCGATTCGTTGCAGTCTCCATCGATCTCGGAATCGTCATCGTCATCGTAAGCACCTTGAAGCATATCCTCGTAATCCTCTGTAACGTCTACCGTTTTATCTTCGTTCAAATCCATAATTGAAATTCATTTCATCCGTAGTGTTTTTCGTTCGTGAGAAACATAACCCGGGACGCTGGCCTTCTACTATGCGTTGCCGGTCATCCATTTGTCGTTTTGTGCCGGATCAATTGCCCACAGCCCGCGCTTGTACCTGACGAAGGATGTAGTACAACCCTGGCCATCCATGCTCGGCGACATAGGCAACAGGCGATAATCCCTGATATGGAACTCCAGTATTTGGCAGGCTGATCCACTCATTCGCTAGAGGTGCCGACCAGCCAATATCAAGCGCCGTTCGAATCTGGGCTACCATCATCATTCGGGCCAGTATTTCCTCGGATGGTTCTATAGATTTTCCTGTCTTCCAGTTGTGTATGGTTCGAGGGGATACCCCGATCAAATTGCCCGCAGCAGAGTCGTCCAAGTTCCATGCTGCTACAGCTTCATAAAAGTAGCGGATAATTCGCTGATCAGAAGCGGCCATTTCTTAGTCCTTTCAGGTTTCGATATGTCTGTAAGGCGGAGCACAAGCAGGTGCCGTGTGTAAGAATGCTTGGCTTACTCCTATTGTCCTGGGCGGCGATGGATGGGGTTGAGATGAGAGGCGCAGCGTTCGATGTAATTACCTAGTTATAGAGACGATCTACGGAGATATTCAACGTAACTGCTGATCGAGCATGATTAGCAATCGAGATGGAAGTGGCTCGGCGGCTTCAATCAATCCGAGTAGGTTGATGATTCGTGATGCAATAGCATACGCATAGCGACGGCGTCTCAAGCCAAGATGCACACAGATGCGACTGTACTGTATTTCCAGCGCAGCCGCATATTGAATCAAACTCTCTCCGGATAGTGGCGATCTGGGTTGCTTTCCAAGCACACGGAGATTTACATACATCCAGAGAACCTGCTGGAACACAGTCATACATGACCTCCTGTCTCCATTGAAGTAGCTGGAAGCTGGCTAGGTGGGCTGAAGTGAAAACATATTTCTTTTGCCTTACTTGGCGCAGCAGTATGTCGACCGACATGACCGAGATGCCAATATCCCGGTTGGACAGGACACGCGAAAACATTGAGCGTGGCGCGATCATGCTGTCTTGCCCAAACCTCATCGGCCCATTCGCGAGTGGGCCAGGAGCGCTTGGGATAGCCGTTTCCCATTCGGCAGGAAGGACACGGAGGAGTCAGAGCAGTCCAGCGTCGGCTGATGATGGCGAAGATCTCAGCTCTATGCTTGGATTTGGTTTGAGATGCAACAGATGTCGAACTAACTTTCTGCTCCTGCAGAACAATTGTGTATGGCAGAGAGGTAAGTGCTGCACGGATCGAACCCAATGTTTTGATAAGGTGTCGTCCGGTAAGTCGCGCGAGTTTTCGTTGATCGATTGGAAGCTCGTCGTATTGCTGCTGAAGTCCTGCAAGCAATTGCTTGTAACTGCTGCCTGAGGCAACGAGTGAAATTCCAATGCTGCTCAGATAGAGCGCGAGTCTGCTCACCTTTTGTTTACAAGGTGTCATAAAGTTCCTTTCTGGACGGAGGATTCTCCGCGTAATGTGATTCTGGGCAAGGCTGGGGAGCAAGGACAGTCCTGCCCTCGTTAGTAAAATGTGAATTATCTTTTCAGGGGAGATAGCTGGTTTTACAGTTGTTCAGATCGTGATGTTTCCCGAGCCAGAGCGTTCTGACTCAGCGCCGGAATCTATTCGGAACATGCGGATGGAAGAAACAAGTAAAATAATTGGTGAGTATCGGCAACATGAATACGGATCCAACTCTGAAGGCCAGTTCCGTAATTCAATTTGTAATAGAGCTAGCACTTGCGTATCGTATCGATAGAATAATTGGCTGACGATGTGCAGTGTTATTACTTTGCCGTGCAAAGACTGAACCATTTGCATGAACCAATCCTGGAGAATAGTACATGGCAATTTCAGAGATACTGGAAATTATCGATCTCAACATTACCCAGCTACAGCAGGCACGAGCGCTGCTGGCCGGTGGCGTAATTTCTGCGCCGAAGAAGGCAGTCGGCAGGCCCAAGAAAGCAGTAACAGTAACCAAGAAAGCAACGACGACAGCGCCCGCAGCTAAACCAGCGAAGAAGCGGACTCTTTCTCCCGAGGGGAGAAAACGAATCGCCGATGCAGCGAAAAAGCGTTGGGCAGCAAAGAAATCTGCGGATACAAAGTAACTCGCAGTTCTTCTATATAGAGCAGATCTGACACGGGCCAAAGTCCGCATCAGATCTGCTCACTTCTCATATTTCCTGAACTTTGGAAGAGATTCTGTACAACGTCACAGTGCTCGCGTATCTGCTGCGCAAGGGAATCGTCGGTACCTTCGGTCTGCGATTAGAGAATTTATGATTTAAGTATTTACATTTGTGAGATAATTCTCTCGTCGAAAGATGGGAGGGATTGATGCAGTCGTATTCGCAGGATTTGCGGGAACGGGTACTCTGGGCATTGGGCCGTGGAGAAGGCCCTACGGCGATTGCGCGGCGGCTTGAGGTCAGCCGAGTCTGGGTCTATCAGGTGCGCCAGCGAGAGCAGAAGACAGGGCAACGAACCAGCTTTCCGATCGGCGGGCATCGCCGCTCGCGAGTCGCCGGAATGGAGTCGGTGCTACGCGGATGGATCGAGCAAGAGCCCGGCCTTAGTCTGGCCGAGTTGTGTCAGCGACTGGCCACCCACGGCGTCGCAATCAAGGTCGCAGCTTTGTGGCATCAGTTGAACAAATGGAATCTTACCTTCAAAAAAAACTCTGCACGCCAGCGAGCAAGAACGCGAGGACGTGGTTGAAGCACGGCGAGCCTGGCTTGAAGCAATGCCTTCCATTAGCGCGGAATCACTAGTGTCTATCGATGAAACGTGGGCATCGACCAACATGACGCGGCGCTTCGGGCGAGCGCCTCGTGGACGGCGATGCATCGCTTCGGCACCGCAGGGGCATTGGAAAACTACAACCTTCGTAGGCGCTCTGCGACAGCGTCGGATGACTGCGCCGATGGTCACTGACGGGGCGATGGACGGCGAGATGTTCCTCGTCTATGTGCGCCGATTCCTGTGCCCGACCCTGCGTTCGGGAGACGTCGTAATCCTCGACAACCTGAGCAGTCACAAGGTGGCGGGCGTACGCGAAGCGATCTCGGCGATGGGCGCAACCGTGCTCTATCTGCCGCCCTATTCGCCCGATCTGAATCCCATCGAGCGATTCTTTTCCAAGCTCAAATCTCTGCTTCGCAAAGCCGCCAAACGATCCATCGATACCCTTTGGCGGGAGATCGGTGAGGTGCTCAACAACGTCTCCGCAAAAGAATGTACAAACCTCTTCGCCTCCTGCGGATATGTAAACATATAAATCAAAACCGCTCTAGCTGGTCAAGTAGGAGAACTGCCGCATGGCGGTGTGTGTATCGTTGGCCACGGAAGACGCGTATTTTTTGCGGCGGATCGTCTCTACCTTTCCGAACTCAGCATTATTCTTGCAGAAATGATCAATACGGCCAAACTCTAGGGTGCGGAGCTGGAGGTGGCTTTACTGGTTGTCTTCTTAGGCTCTTACTCTTCTGCCTTATGACTCCGCTAAAACTCCTCATACACGGCGGGGTCTTGATTGGCCAATCGTCCATTGGGGCGCGCCAGTGTCGCGATTTCTTGTATTGCCTTTGCATCGAGCGCAAAGTCGAAGATCGTCAGGTTCTCCTGCTGGCGCTGATCGCTGGACGCCTTCGGAATCGGAATGGCCCCAAGCTGATGGTGCCAGCGCAACACAATCTGTCCCGCCGATCTTCCGATCTCTGCGGCGATTTTCAGGATGACCGGATTACGCAGCAGATCGTTTTGTCGGCCCAGCGGGCTCCATGCTTCCGTAGCAATGCCATGAGCCTTGTCGTAGGCACGCTGCTCCTCTTGCGGGAAGTACGGATGCATCTCGATCTGGTTGATGCTCGGCAACACACCGGTCTCTGTCTGTAACTTGTCCAGGTGCGCAGGAAGGAAGCTACAGACGCCGATGGAACGCAAAAGGCCGCGTCGCTTTGCTTCGATCAGGGCCTGCCATGCTTCGACATAGAGCCCTTGATTCGGATTCGGCCAGTGAATCAAGTAGAGGTCATAATAGTCCAGATGCGCGCGATACAACGATTCCTCGACCGTCGTGATTGCTTCCGCATAACGATGGTGACGCCCGGGAAGTTTCGACGCAATGCGCAACTGCTCGCGTGCCACACCGGCTTTTTGAACGGCCTCACCTAGCGCTCCCTCATTCTCATAATTGAAAGCCGAGTCAAGCAGGCGGTAACCATTGTGGATGGCGCGCATGATAGCGTCTACGCCTTCGCTGCCGTTCAACTTATATGTACCAAACCCGATGGCAGGAACATCCGTTCCGTCGTTCAAGTTGATTTGCGGAATCGTCGATTGTGTCATTGTTTCTCTCCTCGTTCAGACATGCCGTTTCCAGCGCCGCAAGAAAGTCTGATCTTCATCGAGTTCTTTGCTCAAAGCAGCGAGCCGTTCAATGATGGTGCTCCACGGAGCCCTGCATATGCAAACAGGTTGCCACTGCCGAATCTCAGTTGTCGCCAACAGTCGGATAACCGGCCAATAATTTGATTCCTGCCCTACGGCCTGTAGGTAAGAAGGTATATTTTCTTTCAGTTGACTTTTCTTCAGGAGGCGGGGTTCCGCTTCCGGCGATGATCTTGGCGGGTCGGAACCAGAGGCGGAACCCCTGTGAAGTACGATCCTCTTTATCCCAGTCTCCGTCGCGCCGACCAAGCTTGCAACCGACTGGGCGAAAGACTGCGACAAGATCATCTTACGCTGGTGCCCGGTTTGTAAACGAGATTCGATCATCGGTCACGGGCACCGCCGTAAGCAGGCCCACGACGAGTATCACGACTGGATTTGGATCCGGCGCGGTCGCTGTGCCGATTGCGGGATGACCTTCACCTTCCTTCCGGTATTTTCTCTCCCTTACACGCATTACAGCCTGTTTGCGCGCTGCCAGGCGTTGTGGCAACGCTTTGCGGAACACTGCCCGTGGGAGAAAGCATTGCCCAAGCTGAAGGACCCAGATCGGTTGCCGGATCCCTCCACTGTGCGCCGCTGGTCGAGCGGCCTGGACTGTTCACAGTTGGCGCTTTCCTTCCTCAGCCAGACCGTCACACGGGTAGCTCATTGGCTGGACCATTGTCTTGGATAACTCCGGTTCTGCAGAATCTCTGGCCGTTGCGTCTTTGAAAAAATCCTTTCACCCACCATCCTTGTCTGGGTTTGCCGGGGTTGTTGTCCTACGCTGGGCTCCAGAGGCGAAAAAGCGTTGTGGGCGAAGACATCGAAGCACTCAAGCGGCGGTTGCCACTTCTAGAGTATCTACGGCAGCACAACTGGAAAGGCTCACCTGTGGGCCGCGCCGAGTTTGTCGGACTCTGTCCGCTGCATGAGGAGACCAGACCCTCGTTCTATGTCAACACGCGCAAAAATGTTTTCTACTGTCACGGCTGCGGGCAGGGCGGCGATCTGATTCGCTTCGTCCAGTTATCCCGCCGACTGTCTTTTCGCCAGAGCCTTGTCAGCTTGGATACACAGACCACTCCTGCAGACGACTCCTCTGCGGTGCTTGAGCAGGTTACTGTTTTCTTTCGGCAGCAACTCAATAACTACCCAGAGGCACTCTGCTATCTCAACCGGCGCGGGCTGTATGATCCCGATCTGATCAAGGAACTCGATATAGGCTATGTTCCCGGCGGAACTCTGCGCCAACACCTCACGGCACATGGCTATTCCTTCGATCTGTTGCGCCAAGTTGGCCTGCTCAACGCGAACGGATCCGATGCTTTCTATCAGCGCATCGTCTTCCCGCTGCGTCAAGGCGAACACATCGTCAACATCTACGGCCGCAGCATCGGCGCCGCCTTCGCGCATCGTTTTCTGCCCGGCACCAAAGGCGGCTTGTATGCGTGGGGAAAAGTCAGGCACTGCCCCGAGGTAATTCTTGTCGAGGGCCTGTTCGACTATGCCGCGTTACGGCAAGCGGGCTTTTACAACGTCACCTGTTCGCTGGGAACCCATCTCAACGCGGACCAGTTTCTGGAACTGTGCGACTGCGAGCGTACCGTCTATCTCACCTTCGATGTCGACGATAACCAGAGCGGCCAGCAAGCCGCCGTTCAACTGGCTCTGCGTCTCAGCGCGCACGGCATCGCCGCCCGCCGCGTCCTCCTGCCACAGGGACACGATCCTAACTCTTTCTTCGTTCAGGGCGGAGATTCGCAACAGTTTCAGTCTCTTTTGGAGGCCGCTCGGCCATGAAGTTCCGCGTGAACCGTCAGAATATTCCATCGGGCGCACATAGCCCGATTCAAGTAGTTGAACAGTCCACTGGTCAGGGCGTAGGTTGGATTAATCGCTATCTGGATCGCGACTATGTCCGCCGCCTTTCAGATAAGACCCTATATAGCTACGCGCACAGTCTGTTGTACTTCGTGCGCTGGTGGGAGAGCGTTCACCACACCGGTGATGTCTCCTTGGCAGACCTCACTGAATCGACCCTGCTCGATTACGTGCGCTACCAGTCTGGCCGACAACCTCAGCCTTCTGCCTCCACCATCAACGACCGCGTCGCTACAGCCGATCGCGCTATCCGCAACGAATTCCCCGACGCTCCCTGTCAGGCTGCACCTGGCTTCCATCAGGTTTACCTGCACCGCAGGCCGCTGGGCCTCGGCCGACCAAGGTTCGAACTCAGCAGACTGCGAGTGAAGGAACCCAAGCTTACTATCGTCCCACTTTCGGTCGATGAAGTGGCGCGCTTCTGGGCTAGTTTTCATAACGCGCGCGACCTAGCCATCGTAGGCTTGATGCTCATGCATGGACTTCGTTCCGCCGAAGTGCTGGATCTGAACCCGGAAGATGTGTTGCTTTCCGAGGGCCAGTTGCGCGTGCGTGGCAAGGGCAGCAAGCTGCGCTACCTCCCTCTGGCGCCGGAAACCACGCAACTGGTCGATCACTATCTCCGACTAGAAAGACCAAACCCCTGTTCTGCGGCTCTGTTCGTCGTGCTCAAGGGACCCGCTCGCGGCACCCGCATGACGCCCGCTGGGCTACGCTCCCTGTTTCGCTACCATCGCCAGACGACGGGCATTCAGCTGGCCAACCCCCACCGCTTCAGGCACACCTTCGCCTCGGATATGGTGCGTGCAGGCATTAGCTTGCCCGCGTTGATGCAGCTGATGGGTCACGCCGACATCGAAACCACTCTGCACTATGTGCTAGTCACTCCGCAGGATGTCTATCTTCAGTACGCCCGCGCCGCGGCACAGTGCATCCGCCCACAGTCGAGGTTCCCGTCGTGAAGCGCTGGCGCCGCCCTCCCTTTCAGCATCCTCTGGCATCGGCCTTCGAGCATGCAGTCGAGTCCCTCTGCACCGCACTAACGCCGTCCAGCAAACGTAATTACAACATTACTGTGCGAAACTTCCTCGTCTATCTGGCCGCCGAGCACCCCGAAGTTACTAGTCTCGAACAACTGCACCGCGATCCTCACATCCTCGGATGGATGGCTCGCTTGCGTGCGCAAATCCCTCCCTTGGCGACCACTACCTGCATCAGCCGACTCATTGCTCTCCGCGCCACCCTGAACGAATTGGCATGGACAAGCAAACTGCCTGAACTCGCCCACCTATTGCGGCGTGAAGACGTCCCGCGCACGCCACAGGGGCTACCGCGGCCGCTTGTCGCAGTGCAGGATCAGCTCTTACAGCAGGAACTGCTTCACCGCAACGATCTATGTGGAAACATCTTCTTGTTGCTTCGCCACACTGGCATGCGTATCAGTGAATGCGCTGACCTGTCTTATGACTGCCTACGATCTACCGGTCCTGATCAGTGGGCCATTCATGTGCCTCTCGGAAAGCTCAAAACCGAACGCATGGTCCCTGTCGATGCATTCGTCTGTGAACTCGTTCAACGCCTGCGCTTTTTCCGTTCTCTGGATCCGCTGCCTGCCAATGGACGGCTCCTGGCTTGGCCTGGAACAAAAGTATCTCTCCTCGCCAGACTCCGCGATTACCTGCATCTGGTCTGCTACTCCGTCGGCCTTCCTACAAATATCGTTCCCCACCAAATGAGACATACCTACGGAACGGAAATGCTTCGTGCCAGCATGGGTTTGGCTGCCGTTATGAAATTGCTCGGCCACACCAGTCCTCGCATGACCATGCGCTATGTAGATGTGACCTTGACTGATCTCCAGCGAGAATTTCAGTTAGCTCGCTCCAAACCCAGGCATCTGGCTCCTCAACCAAAAACCTCATCCACACCTGCGCGCAACGGCCTTGATGGTCTCATCGATTCCTTGCTCGCTACCCAACATGTAATGGAGATGTTTCGTAGATCGCTCCCAAACGGCAACGAGCGCTCACGCCTCGACCGGCTCTCAAACCGCTTAACAAAGATCCTCGCCGAAATACGTAGACTTCACACCACCTGAATGAAAATGGGCAGAGATTGGCCGGTTAACAGGTCGATGCGCTCACCGAGACGTTTCGCAGTTTCTTCCGAGGTGTCGGCAATCCGGAAACTGGCCTGTTCCCTATGATTTTCTCCACAGCTCACAAGCCCGAGCCGCTGTATTTCGTAAGAGAGACTCTCCTGACCCTTGGTGAGCAGGAAGCGAAGAAGCGCTGCACACAAGTCGCGGCATGGCCGCGTTGCCAAGAGAAGAAGTTTTTGGAAAGGAACCCGGATCATACGAGGGGGGCAGAAACCCGGAGGGTGCGGTACGCGAGTTCTGAACGCAGAGCCGCAGGGCGCAGCTCTTACACCGAAGCGGTGGCCGAGTGATTGTGCAAACAGGAGAAAGTGCAGATCAGAACATCATTCGATGAACCGTCCAGCATCCTACCAAGTTGAGTTTCTTGAATGATGACGATAAAAGCTCGCCGCGTGAACGCATGGAAGCCGATTCTAACCTCCGCATAAACATGTGACTCAAAAAACAGCCGCCTCTCGCAACACACACGCAATCGCCTCTCGATGCATCTCGGAGATGTATGACTTCAGCTAAGACAGCAGCAACCACTCCGCCTGTGACACCCGCCCAGACCGCCGATCAAACAGGGATGAGCAGTGGTGAGGCATCCGCTCGTCTTCAGAGAGATGGCCCGAATGCAATGCCGGATACGTCCACTCATCCGCTTCGCAATGCTCTAAGCAAATTCTGGGCACCCGTCCCTTGGCTACTTGAAGCCGCCATCGTGCTGCAGTTGGTGCTGCACAAGTATCTTGAGGCTTCGGTGATTGCTGGCCTGCTGGTCTTCAACGCTGCACTGGCTTACTTTCAAGAGGGCCGCGCTCAGGCCACGCTCGCGGCCTTGAAGTCGCGCCTTGCCATGAATGCCTCCGTGCGGCGCGATGGTGCGTGGAAGACTCTTCCAGCGACAGAGTTGGTCTGTGGCGATCTGGTGAAGTTGTCGCTCGGCGGCGTGGTTGCGGCGGACGTGCATCTGCTGGATGGCTCCGTCCTGCTGGATCAATCGATGCTTACCGGCGAATCCCTGCCGGTGGAGGCTGCTGCCGGGGCAGACACCTTCGCCGGAGCACTGGTCCGGCGCGGCGAAGCGACGGCAGTCGTCACGGCCACCGGCGTTCATACCAAGTTCGGTCGCACGGCGGAGCTGGTACGAAGCGCGCACGTCGTCAGCTCGCAACAAAGGGCGGTGCTTCGCATCGTGCGTAACCTCGCCCTCTTCAACGGAGGCGTCATCCTGCTGATTGGCTTCTATGCCTACAGGCACTCCATGCCATCGAGTGAGGTGATATCGCTTCTGCTCACCTCGGTGCTTGCGGCGATCCCGGTGGCCTTGCCCGCAACTTTTACTCTAGCCTCTGCGCTTGGCGCACGCGCGCTGGCGAAGGTGGGCGTACTTCCTACACGACTCTCGGCCGTCGATGAAGCGGCAACGATCGATGTCTTGTGCTCAGACAAGACGGGGACGCTGACCCGCAATGAACTCTCCGTGACCAGCATTAGACCCATGTCTGGCTTTGACGAGGCCCACATCTTGGCGATGGCGGCGCTGGCAAGCTCTGACGGAGGACAGGACTCGGTCGATCTGGCCATCCGCTCTGCCGCTGCGCATAAGCCAACAACAGACCTGCCAAAGCTGACCAAGTTTGTCCCCTTCGATCCCGCGAATAAAATCTCTGAGGCCACAGCAACAGATGCCAAGGGCGAATCACAACGCATCGTCAAAGGAGCATTTGCAGCGGTCATTGGACTCACTCTTCCGTCGCCCGCTGCTGCCGGAGTGGCGGACGAACTCGAAAAGCAGGGCTTCAGAGTTCTTGCGGTGGCTGCTGGGCCTCCGTCCTCGATGCAACTGATCGGCTTTATAGCACTCAGCGATCCACCCCGTGATGACTCAGCCTCGCTCATCTCAGAGCTTGAGAGCTTGGGCGTGCGCACCGTGATGGTGACAGGAGACGCACCGGCGACGGCGGCAATCGTCGCCCATGCCGTTGGCTTGAACGGTGCGATCTGTCCGTCCGGAGCCATTCCTGAGCGCGTCAAGCCGGAGGACTATTCCGTCTTTGCGAGCATTCTGCCCGAAGGAAAATTCAATTTGGTAAAAGCCTTCCAGAAGAACGGTCATACCGTAGGAATGTGCGGTGATGGTGCCAATGACGCGCCTGCGCTGCGTCAGGCGCAGATCGGCATCGCCGTATCCACTGCGACCGATGTCGCCAAATCGGCTGCGGGAGTTGTGCTGACCGAGGCAGGACTAGGCGGCATCGTCTCTGCGGTCAAAGAGGGCAGGAGCACCTTTCAACGCATCCTCACCTACACGTTGAACTCGGTTCTCAAAAAGATCGTGCAGGTGCTGCTGCTGGCAATCGGATTATTAATGACAGGACATGCCGTGCTGACACCAATGCTCATGGTAATCATGATGGTTACAGGCGACTTTCTTGTCATGTCGTTGACCACGGATAGAGTGCGCCCATCGCCACAGCCGAACTCATGGCGCATTGGAAGGATCACAAGCGCGGGCGTCCTTCTGGGTACATGTTTTCTGGCGTTTTGTGTCGCAGTTATGGCTGTTGGAATATTTGAACTACGTCTTGGGATAGAAGCACTGAGAACGCTGGTCGTCGTCTCGCTGGTCTTTGGTAGCCAAGCCACCGTCTATGCCATCCGATCGCGCCATCACCTCTGGGGACTGCGCCCGACGGCATGGCTGGTATCGTCCTCCGTGGCAGACGTGTTGATTATCTCGACGCTGGCGCTGCGCGGAATTGCCATGACACCCCTGCCTCTCTCGGTTTTGGCCTCCGAACTGGGAGCAGCCGTTGCCTTCGGCTTGATTCTTTGTGCCGTAAAGATTCCTATTTTTGCTCGACTAAAGATTACATAGAACTTCAGAGATGAAGTGAAAGTCGAATCAGTAGAGCTACGCCGACGAGGGCACACCTGTCGACAATGTCCTTCGGGGCGAGCATGTTCTCGAAGCCGGCTACCTTCGAAGGCGGCCGCCAGATCGTAACTGAGCGTATTAGCGAGGACACCGAGTTGCGAAAATTACCCCTGTCCCCTTGCTGCGCAAAGCAGCTATCTCAAACACATATTGCGTCTACCAACTGACGTGAATGTCGTCGGTGTGATGACTTGGAAGTTTCCCTTCCGCCCAGAATCTGTGAATGGTCCACCGGTGACAGGTAAGACTAACTCTCGAAGGGTTGCATAGAAATTACGGCAATAGTATTGCCAATAAGTAACTTACGGCAAGTCGATAATGTTTGCTTGTGTGCGGGAGATAGAGCCCAAGAACGTGCGGAAGCCTGCTCTACTGAGACAGGTCTTTGCCGTGGCAGCCGGTTCGCCTGCGCAGATTATTTCTCTCCAGAAGATGCAGGGACAACTTCAGGACAGCGGCGCTCTGGAGACTGTGGCTCACTATCTGGCTCTTCTACAGGATGCCTATCCGCGATCTTTTGTCGCGGCGCAAGCCATAATCTATTTACTACTTCATAACGAGCGTCGGCACTAAGGTAACAATAAATCGTCCAGATATTATTAATTTGACAGCGTTGCAAACTGTGATAAATTTGTTTCGTTTACAAAAAGTGCAAATGCTGTGCAATAAACTTAGTGACGCCTGCACCTAGCTTGTGTCAGACTCTCTTGCAGAATTCGATTCTTTAGCCGATTAGAGGATATTTATGTCGAGAACATGCGTGTGCCCAACGCACCTGTCGATTCATGGTTGTTTTCTGCTGCTCTTCATCGCACTCAGTAGCCATCTTCACTCTCAAGTCTCAACGGCTTCCAGCACCAGCGGGACAAGCTCAACCTCATCCACGACGAGATTGCAGAGTGATGCCGATGCTATTCAAGCCATGCAGAACGTTCTGGAGCAATCAGGCGGAGCAGCAGCTTGGAAAGATCTCCATTCTACAAAAGAGAGCTTCTCGGTGTTGAATGCAGGCGAAAAAAATCCTCGAGTAGAAAGTCTGCTCGACGACTGGTCGTTGGGCACGACACGCTACCGACGTAAAGTTGAGGGGCAAAGATCTGCCCCTGCGGATCACAATGGAAACTCCACCTTTTTAGTGAATAAAGGATTTTCTCAAGTTGCCGTTCCTGAGTTTGATCAGGCAAGAACTCTGGTAGGCCGGTTACCTGCTGCTGCAGTGGAAGTAATGCTGCGCCGAACCGAATATGTGTTTAAAATCTCAAAATTTCCGTCCTGCGAGAGTGAAAATATCTGTATTGATGTCTTCAGAGCAAGAAATACTGTCTTGACAGCTGATCCTGAGCAACAGTGGAAGATTGCTAAGTCAACAGGACTACCTGTTACAGTTCGCTATCGGCTAATGAACGTTGGAAGTAGCCCGACGCCGGTATGGCAAGAGGTGTACTTCCTAAAATATGCGACGGAGGATGGACTCATCGTCCCAACGTCGATTGGAATTGTCATTGGAAGACGACAACAGGTATGGACATTTGTCTCCATCAAAAAGAACCCTGAGTTTGATACAACAAAGTTCGATGAGGAGGCTGCACAATGAATTGGTGCAAGGTGCTGTGCGCTCTCAGTATCGCTATCTATGGTTCGACCTGCGTTGCTCAGGATATTACGGACGTGGAAGCAAAGCCGTATGGTTCCTCTACTGATGGAGCGATCGATACTATTGATATGGCCACAGGAAATCTTATGCTCCATATTCCACTGATTTCGTTTCCCCAAAAAGGATCGCTTCCCCCACTATCGTTTTCTGTCGAAGCAAACATTGCACCGTATTCACAGAATCAGGTTTGTTCCGGCGAGGGAATTGTTATTGGTAACGACGAGAATGGTGACCCCGTATATGGGTGTCCCGATCATAGCTCTCGATATGACACATCTCCTCCAGGAGCGCCAACCATGTGGCTAGAGGAAGAGTATGACTTTAATTATATAAATGGTATAGAGTGTTGCTCATGGGTAAGAGATTCTTCATATTTTCATAATTTGGGCGTATATATGACATCTTCGTTTGAAGGAGGTGTTGTTACAGGGCAGCTCGATAAGAATACTAGTGCTGGTCTGGATAGTAATAGTACTTATCAGTTTGCCGACTATTCTTTCAGCGCGATTGATCCTTCTGGAACCACCCATGAACTCGAATCCGATGCATCAAACCCACCTGCATCGTGGAATATCTATCGGACGCCGGATGGTTCAGGATACACATTTTATCCCAGTGGAACTCGGAATGTAAGTAGTGGAGATATAGTTCCGGCATACAATCCATTTGACTCAACGAACTTAGTTCAAGGCGCAGGAAATGCATCCTCAGCATACTGGATCGGGACTCCACCCAACAACTCGGCCGGATTGCGTCTTGGCACACTCATTTCCCCAACCGGTATTCAGTATTCCGATTCCATTGTGCCATTTCCAGCTCCATCATCTGCACATGCACTTCAGTCGACAGCCACAGACCCGTCCGGGAACACAATCACACGCGGTCCTTGGTATTGGTCAGGTTATGGTACCGAGGCTATGAGTATATGGGATCTTCCTGATGGAACTTCCTCGACTGCGGGCTTTTATACAAACAATCCGCCCCTATATCATGATTCTGTAGGCAGAGTAATTCCAGATATCATCTCAATGCAAGCTACAGAGTATAAGGCTATTAAAACAGGATATGGTTTCAATATTCCTTGGGATGTTCCAGGTTATGGCACCTATGTCATCAAATATATACAGGCTGGTAACGGGGTTGACATGGCCGCTCTTGAGGCTGATACCCAGAACGGATTATGGCCCGATCCAGCGGCAGAGGTTCAGACGATTGGATACACCATTAGTTCCATTGTTCTACCAAATCAGACTGCATGGTGTTTTATATATAAGACTACGGGAACAGATGATACTCCACAATGCATCAACGCTTATTCTCTGGGACAAGCCAACACGGCGGCATCAGGGGACCTAGTCATGGTCATAACGCCGAGCGGCGGCAGCATTAGTTATACATATACAACGGCTCCAAATCCTGTTCCTTACTATGACAGTAGTATGCCAAATATCAGCCGTTGCAATGGTATCTGTCATGCGGTTTCTTCACGAACAGAAACAGACAACTTGGGCCATAGTTGGACAAAATACTTCACCTATAATACCTACAACAATGGCAATATGGGTTACATTTCGTCCACCCCATACACACCACCATCGCCTCCTACAGACCTAACCTCCACACTTTGCCACACTTATAATGGCGTAACAGCAGAAATGCTATATGCCTATTCTACTACGGAGACCGATCCATCAGGAAATGATACAGTTCATAATTTCTGCGTTGTAGAAAATAGCAAATTCAGCAACGTTCCAGTTGCAAACATGTATCACGAAGTCCTAACCGACTACTATCAAGGATGCCTCTCTCAGGCAGGATGCAGCGGGGAGCGGCAGTTATTAAAGTCCGTAGCAACGCATTATACATACCAGAACGACATAGATACACCGTCATCCGGTCGGAGTTGGGGAATAATTAATTTTCTTCCGACTGAGATTACGACATCTATCCCAAATCCAGGGTATAATTCTGTGGCGGATTCATGTTTTACAGGATCCGATACCGATACAAATAGAAGTTACTCTAAGTTGTTTACTGCCCAAAAAATATCTTGTTCATCGACTGATTGCGGCATTATTAAAGGAACCAACGTAGACAATATAGATCATATTGATATCAGTTATCAGTCCCCTAGCTCGGAGACGATCTGGGGTTCTGGCACAACTTGCGGTGTCGGCACATTTGCCAGTAATATAGGCGAAATTTCGCATACCACATCGACAACTTATATGTTCCAGAGCCCAATATCGTCTGCATATACAGACGCAAATCTGGTTGCACTTCCACGACTAGTGAATGTTGCTGATGGTTATGCAGGCGAATCTGGAACAACAGAATACAAATACGATGAGCCTAACTATAGTCCCTCAGATGAGTTGGGTAATCTAACGACAAAATCTGAAACCTATTACTATAACATGGGTCACGGCTCAACGACGCATACTTCTTATTCCGATAGCGCTCCTGGTATGCCTGTTGCAAAAATTGATGCAAATGGACACACTACCACAATTACATACGACAGCTACGGCCTATTTCCATTATCAGTTCAGCGACCGACTACGAATGGTGTTTCGCATACAGATTCCTACACGCATGACTGGAATACGTCCGAGCTTCTCTCTCATACGGATGAAAACAATCAAACAACGAGTTATTCCTACGACCTAATGGGAAGAGTAGCATCCATTACGTATCCAGATAAAGGTGGATCGTCGTTTTGCTATTCGGATATAAATAGCTGGTCGGCTAGTGGCGGCTGCACCCCAATAGGGAGTTCAGGCTCTACACCGCCTTTTAGCTTATACACTAGCACCCAAACAGGCACTACAAGTGCGCCGGGGGCATCTGTGACCACCATGCACACCTATGATGGATGGGGAAGGCAGTATTTCAGCAGCGTCACGAGCGATCCACAGGGTGCAACGAGTGTAGATACCACCTATGACTGGGCAGGTCGGGTTGCATCCGTTAGTAACCCTTATCGCAGCAAAAGTGAGTCTACCTATGGTGTTACGTCCTACACGTACGACGCTCTTGGCCGCAAGACGATTCAGACACAGCCGGATGGCAGCTTTTTACAATGGTGCTACGACGGTATTGGAACCGGACAGCCAATTAGCTGTCTGGCAGGATCGCCCTATCAAGTCGATTTGTGGGACGAGACAGGTCGGCACGCATCCCAGCAATTCGATGTTCTGGGGCACATGTACTCTGTGTTCGAGACCAATATAGGTCAAACATTTTACACATATGACACTTTTGGCGATTTACTGACCGTAAATCAGAGTGGAGTTCTGCGTAACTTTGCATACGACATGCCGTCCCGGGTATCATTTGCTTGCAATCCTGAAGCTCTCGCGTCAGGACAAGACTGTAGTAGCAATATTACAAGCACAGGTTATGTCCCCACTTTAGGCACACGTTACGGCTATGACGACAACAGTAACCTAATAAGTAAGAAGGATAATCGTGGCGTTACGACCACGTATCAGTATGATGAGCTAAACCGGCTACTTTCCAAATCATACTCAAACGATCCTAGTGGCACAGCCTCGTCCTGCTATTTATACGATAGTGCATCAACAAATGGCTCTGGGAGACTTGGAGCGCAGTGGACGCAGGCTGGGGTGTGCTCAACCTCACTTCCACAGCCGAATACCAACTTGGTGCAAGCAGATACGGTAATCTCGGCTTACGATCCCATGGGGCGGCTTACAAGTGAGAGCCGGTGCATTGGTGTGGCTAACTGCGCTGGCAGTAATAGCCTTGCGATGAACTATAGCTACGATCGTGCGGGCAAGCTGCTGACCTATCCGAGTGGATACGGCAATCTGAACTTCACTAATAACTATGACGCAGTTGGCCATCTATCCAGCGTTATACAGGGAAGCCAGAACTTGTTTATGTCGCCTGCTTATACTTCGGCGGGTGCGTTGTCAGGGGCGCAGTTTGGTACGGCGTTCAACATGGGTAGAACCTTTGATTCTCGGCAGCGCGTACTCACCGAAACAGATGTGGCCATACCTCAGCAATAGGCAATAGAAATGCATTATATGCGGGTCCATCGATTGGTTGTGATGGCACTACATAAATTCTTTACAAGTCTGGATCACAGATTTCGCAACATCACTATGAAGTGCGATCAGGACGAAAGGGCTGAGCAATGATGGCCACAAAGCCGCAACATATCTCAATAACGGCGCTCCTCGGATTCTTGCTGGCTGAGTGCATAATCTCGCATTCGGCAATGGGGCAAGCAGTCTCGGCTCAGCAGTCACTGCCCACCAGCAGGACAGCTCAGGTTCAGCCCTTGTCGCTGCCGCATCTATACTGGCATTTTCTTATCCACTTAAATCATCTGGATACAAAGGCTACGGAGCTAACCGCACAAGGGAAAGACGGAAGCGCGCTGCATGAGGCACTGCAAAAGAAGTCGGGACTATCAGATGTGGATTTTGCTTCGGTTCGTACCGCCTCAATCCGATTGGCCGCAAAGCTAGATGATCTGAACGCGCAGGCAGCAGCTATTCGGACTTCCGGTTCACCTTTGAGTTCCGATCAACTGGAGCAACTAAGAGTGCTGATGGACCAACGGCAGACAGCTATAAACTTCGAGATCGCCTATCTGAAGCAGAACTTGTCGCCCGATAAGATAAAGGCGTTTGAAGCCTTTCTTGCCCAATTCTATTCTCCATCGAATGCGATTACTTCCCCTCCGTTAGCTAACAAAAGTTCAGTTCCTGCGGCGGTGCAGAAATGACCAGTCCACTGAGATTCCTTCTCCGTAGAACATGGATGATCTTGTTTGTGATAGCTGCTGCATTTCTACTACAGCCTTCCATCGCTCATGCTCAGGATGTGCCCGCAGGCACTTGCAGTGGTGGGGCGGATGGTGATAATCCTGCAAATGGGTATGATGTTGATGATGATGGAGGCCAGACCTACTTTGATGAGATAACCGTTTGTTACAACGGGGGCAGGTCCTTCACTGTAACCGCGCAAAACGATTATTATGATGACATCTCCGGAACTTATGGATGGGACAATATAGATATATTTGGAATGGGTGCGGACTTTACCGTATTGGCCGCTGATGGGAGGACTATTCTTTATGATTCCGGCCCAATCTACGGGGAAACGGATGCTGATGGTGGTTCCCCCACCACACACGACTTCACTATTCCCGATAATATTTCAATGGATATTTGGGGAGCAGCATATGTTTATGTGCATGCTCTAGAATGTTACGCCGATAACCGAGACGCATTTCTGGCGAACGGGTGTGATTGGGAAGATTGGGGACCACCGGATGCTTGGCTTCAGATCAGTAATCCAATACAAACGTCAGTGCTTCTAACCTCATCCGGCACATCCGGGAATTCTGTCACCTATACTGCACAAGTAAGTCCCAACTCTCCCCCGCATGTCCCCACGGGTTCCGTGTACTTTTATCTAATGGTACCGTGTTATTATTATGGCACTACACATATGTGCCAGGAGGCACTCGGCTATCAAACAGCCCCCGTTGACTCAACCGGAACCGCTACATTGACCACTAGCCCACTGGCGGTGGGAACATACTTTGGATCCGGTGGTGTGTCCTACACTATAGATCTAGGCGTATCGTACTCCATATACGCCAACTATTATTCCTCCGACATAAATCATTATGCTAACTCACCTGCATCCAACCCAATCACACAGGTGTTCAAGGCGACGCCAACCGTCACGGTATCGTGCTCGAATCCGATTACCTATGGAAGCAACACTACCTGCACCGCAGCCGTGAACGGCGGGGTGAATCCCAGCGGGACTGTCACATGGACAAATAATACGGGAACTTGGTCGACGACTGTAGCTGTCGGCACGGCTGTATCCGTGGGATCTCAATGGCCAGCAGGGACATATACCATTGTTGCCAACTATAGTGGGGACAGCTACAACAACGCGGTAACCAGCTCCACAGCCTTGGCCATCAACCAAGCGTCGCAGACGATCAACTTTTCGACTCCAGTTTCGCCAATAGCCTATGGTGTGTTACCGATCTCGATTTCTGCCTGGGCTAGTTCCGGACTGGATGTGTCCTTCAGCTTGATCTCTGGACCTGCAACGGTGTCAGGCAACATCTTAACAATTACGGGAGCAGGTACTGTTGTCGTGGCTGCGAATCAGTCGGGCAACGCCAATTATTCGGCAGCTTCGCAAGTCACTAAAAACGTCGTTGTGAATCCGGCTTCGAGAACAGTAAGCGTCTCCTGTACGCCCAGTTCGGCGACGTATGGCAATTCGCACACGGTTTGTACGGCCAGTGTGTCGGCTGGCAGCGGATCGGTGGCCTTTACCTATAACAATGGGACGACAAACGTGCCAATCACCAGCGGATTGGAGACCGCTGCCACCAACGGATTCGACGGGGTATCGCCCGGTACATATACCGTGCTTGCAACGGCAGTAGGTGATCCGAACTATACAGATGGCGCGAGTGCTTCTACTAACTTTGTGGTGAGCCAGGCTCTCACAACCACCAGCTTGGTCTGTACGCCAAATACGATTATCATCACCGGCGGCAATACAAATTGTACTGCGACGGTGGTGCCTATGACGCCCGCAAGCGTAGGGGTAGCGCCAACTGGCTCGGTGATGTTTACGGCCAACGGCGGCAGTTGGTCAACCTCTGGACTCAGCGGAAGCACCGCTAGCGCTTCGGGCTGGGGAAATGGTTTGTGGCCGGACGGAATTACGCCGGAGACTGCTGGCAGCTATCTGGCAAGTGCAAACTACTCGGGCGATGCAAACTATAGTTCCTCCACCAACAGTGAACAGGTGACGATTGCCCCATATATTCCTGTTACATATCCTGATGCTGGTATTCTTACGACGATTGCTGGAAATGGCACTGCCGGTTACCTCGGTGATGGTGGGGAGGCAATTGCCTCTAATGTGAATAACTCATCCGGATCAGAAGTGAATAATCCCTCTGGCATAGCTGTGGACGCGGCTGGCAATGTCTACATCGCGGATACTCACAACGAGCGAATACGCATGGTGGATCCCAAGACTGGCATTATCTCCACCGTGGCGGGAACGGGGATTTGGGGTGCTAACTATGACAATGGTGGCCTGGCCATTGACGCGCAGTTGGGCGAGCCAGTTGGTGTGATGGTGGACTCCTCTGGTGACCTATATATAACAAACACAAACTGGTCTAAGATTCTCAAGAAAACAGCCTCGACAGGAATTATGACTATCGTGGCTGGTGGAGAGCAGGGCTACTCTGGTGATGGTGGACTGGCCACCAACGCAGGGTTAAATGGTCCTACGAGCACGGCGATGGACTCATCTGGAAATCTTTACATCGCCGACACTGGCAACCATGTCATCCGCAAGGTGGATGCCTCTACCGGAATTATCACTACTGTGGCCGGGAATGGATATGGAGCGGGAAATGGTGCTGGTATCGGCGGGTATTCCGGCGACAGTGGACCAGCGACCAGCGCTGAATTGTCCTCGCCGCGTGGCGTAGCTGTCGACTCGAATAGAAATATATACATCGCTGATAGTATGAATAATGTTATTCGAAAGGTGACAGCTTCTACCGGAATTATCACTACTGTTGCCGGAACTGGGGCTCCGGGTTGGAACTGGGATATGGGCAGTGGAGTACCTGCTACCAGCATTATGCTGGCTTTTCCCACAGGGGTAGCGGTGGATCAGGCTGGCAACTTTTACATTGCAGATTCTGCTATGCATCTTTTGCGCAAAGTGACAGTTTCTACAGGCATTGTCACCACCTTGATTGGACAAGGTGCAGGTGTTGATCCCACCAGTGTGGCAGTAGACGCGAAAGGATATATCTATGTTACTGATTTATATCAGTCAGTCCACGTTCTTGGACCACAGGTAACGCCGACGATCCTCTGGTCACCGCCTACAGCTATAACCTATGGCGCGAATCTGAGTGGAATGCTCAATGCAGTTGCGGAAGGCGATGCTGCAGACGGCGTTTTGACAACTGGCACCTGGACCTATACGCTGGGTTCTCCCACGGGTACAGTCGTGACCAATAATACGGTTCTGGACGCAGCAACGACCCCCTACGCACTTTATGCGACCTATACTCCAAGCAATACTGTGAAATATGCGACGCCGCCTCAATTCGGCCCGGTTAGTTTGACTGTGAATCAGGCGACCCCGACGATTAGTTGGACGCCTCCATCTTCCTCAATCACCTACGGGACGTTACTTGGGGCAAACTTGAATGCAACGGCGAGCCCTTCGGGGGGCACCTTCACCTATGCGCTTGCGTCGACGGGCACAGTGGTGGGTTCCAGCACAATATTAAATGCTGGGACGAACCAGACAATCAATGTGACGTATGCCCCTCCCCCATCCTTACAGGCGGACTACACATCGGCTACGGCTAATATTACTCTGACGGTCAACAAAAAGGCGCTGACGGTAACTCCAAATTCGGCTTCAAATACCTACGGCAACGCTATTCCGCCTTTATATGGCAATATCACTGGACTGGTTGCCGGTGACAGCAACTACATCACGGTATCGTACACCACTACCGCGACTGCAACCTCACCTGTGGGACAATACGCCATCACAGCAACACTCTCCGGTCAGGCAAACGTGCTGGCCAACTACTCGGTCTCGTCTCCCTTGCCCACAGGCACGCTAACAATCACACCAGCCGCACTGAGGGTAAATCCGCTGAATGTTACGAAGGCCTATGGCACGACCAATCCGACCTTTACCGCCAATATCGCCGGTGTGGTTGCTGGGGACAGCATCACCGCGCAGTGCACCACTACTGCTACCGCGTCTTCTTCTGTCGGGCAATACCCGATCACTTGTACACTCTCCGGTCAGGAGAGCGAGCTGGCCAACTACTCGGTCCCGTCTCCCTTGCCCACCGGTACGCTGACAATCACACCAGCCGCGCTGACAATAACTCCAAATGCAGGCTCGAAGATCTACGGTACGGTCAACCCGACCTTCACGGGCACGATCACTGGTGCAGTCGCCAGCGACGGGATCACTGCGACGTATGCCTCAGCTGCTAGCACAACTACACCTGCTGGCGTCTACTCAACCGGATCGAACGCAATTACTGCGACACTGGTACCCAACGCCGCGCTGACCAACTACTCGGTGACGTACAATACGGGGACGCTGACGATCGCCCAAGCAACGACGACACTCAATTGGCCAACTACTATATCCATTTCATACGGAACGCGCCTAATTGCGATCATGTGGGCGCAGGCGAGTCCTTCAGGCGGCAACTACACTTATACGTTCGCGTCGTCGGGCGAGGTGGCAAGTCCCGACACTATCCTGAATGTAGGGTCGTATACACTCAATTTGACATACGTCCCCACCGACACGACCGACTACACCTCGCCTGCGACCGCGACGACGACCATCACCGTAAACAAGGCTGCAACCAACGTCACATGGGCGGCTCCGGAGGCGATCCCCTATGGGACTGCGTTGAGCAATACACAGTTGAATGCGACAGCAAATACTCCGGGCACATTCACCTACACACCCGCCTCTGGCACGGTGTTGGGTGCGGGTGGGGATCATACGCTGTCGGTCAGTTTCGTCCCCACCGACACGACCGATTACACCTCGCCTGCGCCTGTGACGACCAACATTATCGTGAACAGGGCTGCGCCCAGCATCACTTGGACGGCTCCGGCGGCGATTTCCTATGGGACTGCGTTGAGCAATACGCAGTTGAATGCGACGGCAAATACTCCGGGCACGTTCACCTACACGCCTGTGGCGGGCGCAATTCTCGAACTGGGGACACAGACACTCTCTGTGACGTTTACCCCGACCGATACGACAGACTATACGTCGCCGCAGACGGCAACCGTCAATTTGTCTGTCAATTCCCCAACGATAGATCCGACGGTTTCGGTTTCGTGCTCTCCAAATCCGGTCATCGCTGGCTCACAGGCTACCTGCACGGCTACCATCGACAGTACAGCAACCGGCTCCATCAGCTTTTCCTACAACGGAAACGTAACCAGCTCCATCGCTCTCTCTGGAGGCAGCGCCTCTTGGTCAGGCTTTAATACTCTGGCCGATGGCCTTTACAACATCAAAGCCAGCTACTCTGGCGATGCAGCCTTCTCCGCAGCCTCCGGTTCGGCAACCTTGAACGTTCAGAGTTCTACAACGACGCAAGGCAGTACACTCTATAGCTACACCGTTCCAGCGGGCGGTTATGAAGCCAACGGCAATGTCTTGGCTTATACTGACACTGTCATGGGTTCGTGGACCTTCAGCTACGATGTGTTGAATCGCCTGTCGACGGCGCAGAATACTACTGTGCCTGCGGGGGCGAATTGGGCGGCAAACTTCTGCTGGGCCTACGACAACCGCGGCAACCGTCTCCAACAGAGCACATCAGATCAGGCGTTTCCGAACCAGGATAACACTATGAATCTGAGTCAACAGAGTTGCGTTCCCACTGGAAGTCTCTATCAGAACGTGCTAGCCACCTACAGTGCGCAGAACCAGTTGACCAGCACTAACGCGCCGGGCTTTACGGTCCAACCTCCGGTCTACGACAGTGCAGGCGATGTCACCTACGATGGCAATAACCTGTACCTATACGACGCAGAGGGCCGTATCTGCGCGGTCAATTCCTCATACGGCATGACCGGCTACCAGTACGACGCAGCGGGCAACCGCGTGGCCAAGGGCAGCATCTCGACGATGAGTTGCGACATCACCACCAACGGCTTCCAGCCCACGGCGGGCTACGTCGTCGGTCCGTCGGGTGAGCAGCTCACCGAGGTCGACGGTTCCGGCAACTGGGTCCACACCAACGTCTACGCAGGGGGCAAGCTCATCGGCACTTACGACGGCAATGTGAACTCGCCCACACTGCACTTCCACATCGACGACCCACTTGGCACACGCCGTGCGCAGGTCTCGTCGGCGGGCGTCTTGGAGGCGACCTACCAAAGCCTCCCCTTCGGCGACGGCCTCAATTCAATCCCCTACACCAACACCACCGATCCCACCGAAAATCACTTCACCAACAAAGAACGGGACACCGAAACCGGAAACGACTACATGTATGCCCGCTACTACAACAGCGCTACAGGTAGGTTCCTCAGTCCCGACTGGTCTGCCAGTCTTGACCCCGTCCCCTACGCAAAGCTGGGCGACCCGCAGTCGCTCAATCTATACGCCTATGTCGAGAATCAACCGATAACTCAAGCAGACCCAGGTGGACATTCAGCAGACCGCGAGCTTGAACAACTAGGGGATCAGTTTGATTATGCCCAGGCGCAAGATACCCTTGCTAGTAGTAGCTCGTCTCAGGCTGAGAAGGCGACTGCCTCTAAAGATATTGGAGCGTTCACCGGATCGAACGCAGATATCCCTGACGCTAATCCTGGGATTGAGTCTGTGGACCAGTTTCCGCAGACGCAGAATTTTGCGAGCGTTTCGTACTGGCCGAAGGGTGCCGGAGGTTTTGGACACATCGGGATACAAGTGAATAGCGATGACACGCAGGGATATTCTACGGCTCTCTCCACGGTTCCCAAGTGGAAGCGATTGTTTGGGGCTCCTGCCGGAAAACCAGAAGACGATATAGGTGCGCACACCAATAAAAGCGGCGAGGTAGCGACACATCATTACATTCATATTCCGATCTCGGCTGCACAGGCTCAGGTGATGCAAGCCGCAATCGCCAGTCGAGTCGCGAACGGTGGCCACTACAACTTGATATTCAACAACTGCGCACAATTCGTTGAAAGCGTCCTTCATGCGGGAGGGGTTTCGGGTGTGCCCCACGCCGAAATGTTTGGACCAGCCGTCTTGGCCGGAATACTGAAGTTGGAATACTAGATGAAGATTGATAAAGGATGCCGAGACAACAAGATACGAAAAGGATGGCGAACGATGGAACAATTAGTCAGAAGCAGCTATAGCACAGTAATTGCTGCTATTTTTTGTTTCGCCATGCTGCTGTACAGTGCACCGGCGCGCGGTCAGAACAGCAATAAGCGTTGCTATACCGTCGAGGAAACCTTTTACAAAATCCATGATCTCAAAGTGACCCCGGAGATGAAGCCGATCAAGCACTGTTACTCCGATAAAGATCATCCATATCGATACTCCGTCGTGGATATCCCGGTGTCGCTCGCGGTAGGAACTGTCCGAACGCCTGAGTTCTCTCCTCCGTCGAGCTGGTACTGGATCATGGTTCAGGTGGAGAAGCCGTTTCCGACTCCACAAATGGGATGCATGATGGCGGTTACTGATGACGCGCCCAGCTCGTGGAAGGACTGCCCTCTCAGTGATCGGCTGCTGCGTGCTGACTGGACCGTCTACACGGATGGCCAAATCGTATCGAGCGGATCGAGTACAACTCACGCTGACGGCATGTATCCAACGGACAACATCTTCAAGTTCCTTGGGAAGTTCCCTGCGCTGTCGGGGAAGAAGTATGTATTGGAAGTGAAGTTCACCAAGGATGGAACGCCACTGAACGTCGCCAACCCGCACCTGATCGTTACCAAGATAGGCGACGAGTAACCATCTCCGTCGTCCCGCTTCACTTCTCCCAGCCGTCCTCCGATCCTTCCGCCCATCTCCGATTCCATCCGCCGCGTGTCTTGCCGGTCGTCCTCTGGGGCGGCTCTGCTGCGTCTGTGGAGGGGAGCCAGCATCGCATCTCGGTCGTCCGTGGCGTCTCGCCTGCTGTGTCTGTGGCGTCCCTCTGGCAGCGTCTGAGTCCTTGCTCTGACCTGCCCTGTAGCCATCCTCTGGCCTCCGTGCCGACCGAACCAAAAGACGCGCTGCTTCGCATCGGCTTGGGGTGAGGTGGTCCCGGTTGTTCGGGCAGTTTTTCCTGATTCATAAGTGGAAGAACTGTCTTTCGGTTTAGGCTGCCAAGGATTCTGGCAGGCGGTTGAAGTATACCTGATCTGGCGTAAGTTCCCTCAGGCTGGAGTGCGGGCGGATGGTGTTGTAGAAGTCGATGTAGCGGCCAATGGACGCTCTGGCTTGGCTGACCGACTCGTAGGCGTGCAGGTACACCTCTTCGTACTTGATGGACTTCCAGACGCGCTCGACGAATACATTGTCGCGCCAACGGCCACGGCCGTCCATGCTGATTTTGATTCCTTCCTTTTTTAGTCGCTCGGTGAAGGTCTCACTGGTGAATTGACTCCCCTGATCGGTGTTGAAGATCTCCGGTTTTTCATTCATAGAAAGGGCTTCTTCCAGCGCTTCGATGCAGAAGGAAGTATCCATCGTGATCGATAGCTTCCAAGTAAGAATGCGACGGCTGAACCAGTCCACCACGGCGGCCAGATAGACGAATCCTCGTGCCATTGGAATGTAAGTGATGTCCATCGCCCACACTTGGTTGGGACGCGAGACTACCAGATTCCTCAGTAAATACGGGTAGA
>Ga0302281_10000592_pt1 | contig 26691 bp, 16 predicted proteins | sample III_Fen_E1_2_FD_198762 | JGI IMG/M metagenome (GOLD analysis project Ga0302281, IMG submission 198762) | Peat permafrost microbial communities from Stordalen Mire near Abisko, Sweden - III_Fen_E1_2 | ecosystem: Environmental > Terrestrial > Soil > Wetlands > Permafrost | place: Sweden: Abisko...
GGACCTTCAATGCGAATGGCGGGACAGTGACGTTTGACGGGACAACAGCGATCACAGGTGCCAGCATAAATTCGTTTAATAACATCGACATAGCCGCATCAAGCACATTAACAGCGCCGGCAGCGAACATGAATGTCGCCGGCAACTGGGTGAATGCGGGAACATTTATTAATAATTCAGGGACAGTGACGTTTGATGGGACAACCACGATTACAGGTGCGAGTACGAATTCCTTCAATAACCTTGATATTGCCGCATCAAGTACGTTAACAGGGCCGCTAAATGGAAACATGAATGTCGCTGGCAACTGGGTTAATTCAGGGACCTTCAATGCAAATGGCGGGACCGTGACCTTTGACGGGACAACAGTGATCAGTGGTAGCAGCAGCGCTTCCTTCAATAATATAGGTATAGCCGCAGCGAGCACATTAACAGCGCCGGCAACGAATATGAATGTGGCAGGCAACTGGGTCAATGCGGGAACCTTCAATGCGAATGGGGGGACAGTGACGTTTGACGGCACAACCGCGATCACAGGAGCCAGTACGGATTCCTTCAATAATCTGGATATATCTGCCTCAAGCACGTTAACAGCGCCGGCAGCGAATATGAATGTGGCAGGCAACTGGGTTAATGCAGGAATCTTTAACGCAAATGGCGGAACAGTGACCTTTGACGGGACAACCGCGATCACAGGAGCCAGTACGAATTCCTTTGATAATATCGACATCGCCGCATCGAGTACATTAACAGCGCCGAGCGGGAATATGAATGTGGCTGGCAACTGGGTCAATGCGGGAACATTTACTAATAATTCAGGAACGGTGACCTTTGACGGCACAACCGCGATTACAGGGGCCAGTATCAATTCCTTCAATAATCTTGATATAGCGCCCTCAAGCACGTTAACAGCGCCGGCAACGAATATGAATGTGGCAGGCAACTGGGGCAATGCGGGAACCTTCAACGCGAATGGCGGCACAGTGACCTTTGATGGGACAACAGCGATCACAGGTGCTAGTACGAATTCTTTCAATAATCTTGATATTGCCGCCTCAAGTACGTTAACGGCGCCGAGTGCGAATATGAATGTGGCAGGTAACTGGGTTAATGCCGGAACCTTCAATGCTAATAGTGGAACAGTGACGTTTGACGGCACAACCGCGATCACAGGTGCCAGCACGGATTCCTTCGACAATCTTGACATTGCGGCATTGAGCAGCCTAACAGCACCGAGCGGGAACATGAATGTTGCCGGTAATTGGGTCAATTCAGGAACATTCACTAATAATTCAGGTACAGTGACGTTTGATGGCACAACAACGATCAGCGGCGGCAGTACGAATTCTTTTGATAACATCGCTATTGCCTCATCGAGTACGCTAACAGCACCGGCTGCAAATATGAATGTAGGTGGGAATTGGGTCAATGCAGGGACATTCAATAACAATTCAGGGACAGTGATCTTTGATGGGACAACAACGATCAGCGGCAGCAGTACAGATTCCTTTAACAACGTAGACATTACGGCAACAAGCAGCCTGACAGCCCCGAGCGGTAATATGAATGTGGGCGGCAACTGGGTTAATGCAGGGACGTTCAATAATAATTCAGGGACAGTGACCTTTAATGGGACAACAGCGATCAGCGGTGCCAGTATCAATTCCTTTGATAATCTTGATATAGCGGTATCGAGCAGTTTAACAGCGCCGGCAGCGAACATGAATGTGTCTGGTAATTGGGTCAATGCAGGAACCTTCAATGCGAATGGCGGGACAGTGACGTTTGATGGGACAACAGCGATCACAGGTGCCAGTACGAATTCCTTCAACAATCTTGATATAGCCGCTTCAAGTACGTTAACAGCGCCGGCAGCGAACATGAATGTGGCAGGTAACTGGGTCAACGCAGGAACATTCAATGCGAATAATGGGACCGTGACGTTTAACGGAACAACAACGATCAGCGGCGGCAGCACAGATACGTTTAACAACATCACGATCTCAGGCAGTCTGACAGCACCGAGTGGGAACATGAATGTAACAGGCAATTGGAGCGATGCAGGGACATTTACTCCGGGAACGAATACAGTCACCTTCGACGGCAGCGGAACACAGACCTTGAATGCAGGTACGCAGAGTTTTTATAATCTGATCAATAATAGCACAGGGACAGTTGAATTAGTCAGCAATCCTTTGGTTGTAACAGGCAGTTTTGTTAACAGCACAGGGATATTCAATGCTAACGGTCAAACGAGTACAGTAACAGGGACAACAACCATCAGCGGAGGGACGTACGAATCTTCCAGTGCAGAACAATATCTAAACGGTGGGTTGATCATCAATGGCGGAACATTCACGGGTTCAACGGGAACGGTTGAAACAAATCACGTGACTATATCATCCGGGACATTAACAGCGCCGAGCGGGAACCTGATGGATTCAGGCAATTGGATCAATTCAGGAACCTTCAATGCGAATGGCGGGACAGTGATTTTTGATGGGACAACAGCGATCACGGGTGCCAGTACGAATTCTTTCAATAATCTTGATATTGCCGTCTCAAGCACGCTCACAGCACCGCTGAATGGGAACATGAATGTCGCAGGCAACTGGGTTAATTCAGGGACTTTCAATCCGAATGGCGGAACCGTGACCTTTGATGGCACAACAGTAATCAGTGGCAGCAGCAGCGCTTCCTTCGATAACATCGACATAGCCGCCTCAAGCACGTTAACAGCTCCGAATACTAACATGAATGTTGCTGGCAACTGGGTCAATTCCGGAACCTTCAATGCAAATGGCGGGACAGTGACGTTTGACGGGACAACAGTAATCAGTGGCAGCAGCAGCGCTTCCTTTAATAATATCGATATAACCGCTTCAAGCACGTTAACGGCTCCGAATACTAACATGAATGTGGCAGGCAACTTTATCAACGCCGGGACATTCAATGCGAATGGCGGCACAGTGATATTTAATGGAACAACAACGATCAGCGGCGGCAGTACAGATACTTTTAACAACATCACGATCTCAGGTAGCTTAACAGCCCCCATCGGGAATATGAATGTGGCAGGCAATTGGAGCGATGCAGGGACATTTACTCCGGGAACGAATACAGTCACCTTCGACGGCAGCGGAACGCAGACAATAGATTCCGGTACGCAAAGCTTTTACAATCTGATCAATGCCGGCAGCGGAATAGTGGAACTTATTAATAATCCATTAATTGTGACGAACAACTTTGTTAACAGCACAGGGATATTCAATGCAAATGGCCAAACGAGTACAGTAACAGGAACAACAACGGTAAGCGGAGGGACGTACGAATCATCCAGCGCAGAACAGTATCTTAACGGTGGATTGATCATAAATGGGGGAACATTCACGGGTTCGACAGGAACAGTTGAAACAAGTCAATTGAACTTATCGTCCGGAACCCTGACAGCGCCGAGCGGGAATCTGATAGATTCAGGTAACTGGATTAATGCAGGGACCTTCAATGCTAATGGCGGGACAGTGACCTTTAATGGAACAACAACGATCAGCGGCAGCAGTACAGACACCTTCAACAACATCACGATCTCAGGCAGCCTGACAGCTCCCATCGGGAATATGAATGTGACAGGCAATTGGAGCGATGCAGGGACATTTACCCCGGGAACGAATACAGTCACCTTCGACGGCAGCGGAACGCAGACGGTAGATTCTGGTACTCAAAGCTTTTACAATCTGATCAATGCCGGCAGTGGAACAGTGGAACTCATTAATAATCCATTAACGGTGGCAAACAATTTTGTTAACAGCACAGGGATATTCAATGCTAATGGCCAGACGAGTACAGTAACAGGGACAACAACCATCAGCGGAGGGACGTACGAATCATCCAGTGCAGAGCAATATCTTAACGGAGGATTGATCATTAATGGCGGGACATTCAGCGGTTCGACCGGAACGGTTGAAACAAATCATGTGACGATATCCTCGGGGACATTAACAGCACCGAGCGGGAATCTGATCGACTCTGGGAATTGGGCTAACTCAGGCACCTTCAATGCGAATAGCGGAACAGTGACCTTTGATGGGACTACGGCGATCACGGGTGCCAGTACGAATTCTTTCAATAATCTTGATATTGCCGTATCAAGCACGCTCACAGCACCGCTGAATGGGAACATGAATGTCGCAGGCAACTGGGTTAATTCAGGGGCTTTCAATCCGAATGGCGGAACCGTGACCTTTGACGGGACAACAGTAATCAGTGGTAGCAGCAGCGCTTCCTTCAATAACATAGACATAGCAGCATCAAGCACGTTAACAGCGCCGGCTGCGAACATGAATGTCTCTGGCAACTGGGTTAATTTAGGGACCTTCAATGCGAATGGTGGGACAGTGACGTTTGATGGGACAACAACGATCAGCGGGGGCAGTACCAGTTCCTTCAACAACATTGACATAGTCTCATCGAGCACGCTTACAGCTCCAGCTGCAAATATAAATGTGGCGGGTAACTGGATCAATGCAGGGACCTTCAATGCAAATGGCGGGACCGTGACCTTTGATGGAACAACAACGATCAGCGGCAGCAGCACAGACACCTTCAACAACATCACGATCTCAGGCAGCTTGACAGCCCCCAGTGGGAATATGAATGTGACAGGCAATTGGAGCGATGCAGGGACATTTACTGCAGGAACGAATACAGTCACCTTTGACGGCAGCGGAACGCAGACGGTAGATTCAGGGACGCAAAACTTTTACAATCTGATCAATGGCAGCAGCGGAACAGTGGAGCTTATTAATAATCCATTAACAGTGACGAACAACTTTGTTAACAGTACCGGGATATTCAATGCTAACGGCCAAACGAATACAGTAACAGGGACAACAACGGTGAGTAGCGGGACATACGAATCATCCAGCGCAGAGCAGTATCTTAACGGTGGATTGATCATCAATGGGGGAACATTCACGGGTTCGACCGGAACAGTTGAAACAAATCACGTGACGATATCATCCGGAACCCTGACAGCGCCGAGTGGGAATCTGATGGATTCAGGTAATTGGATCAATTCAGGAACATTCAATGCAAATGGCGGGACCGTGACCTTTGATGGGACAACAGTGATCAGCGGTAGCAGCACGGATTCCTTCAACAACGTAGATATTACGGCAACAAGCAGCCTGACAGCGCCCAGTGGGAATATGAATGTGGGCGGCAACTGGGTCAATGCAGGGACCTTCAATAACAATTCAGGGACAGTGACCTTTAATGGCACAACAGTGATCAGCGGTGCCAGCATCAATTCTTTCGATAATCTTGATATAGCGGCATCGAGCAGTTTAACAGCGCCGGCAGCGAATATGAATGTGTCTGGCAACTGGGTCAATGCAGGGACATTCAATGGGAATGGCGGGACAGTGACCTTTGATGGGACAACAACGATCAGTGGGGGCGGCAGCATTTCCTTTGGTAATATTATTATTGCTGCTTCAAGCATCCTGACAGCCCCAAGCGGCAACATGAATGTTGCTGGCAATTGGGTCAACGCCGGGACCTTTAATGCGAATGGCGGTACAGTGATATTTAATGGAACAACAGCGATCATCGGCAGCAGCACAGAGACATTTAATAACGTAACAATAACAGGAGCCGGAACTTTAATAGCACCAAGTTCGAACATGAATGTCGGGGGGAATTGGTCTAATTCAGGAGCATTCAGTGCGAATGGCGGGACAGTGACGTTTGATGGGACAACAACGATCAGCGGCAGCAGTACCAGTTCCTTCAATAATATTAACATAACAGGGGTCCTGACTGCATCGACGGGAAGCATGGGTGTTGGCGGTGTTTGGAATAATACAGGGACCTTTAATGCGAATGGCGGCACAGTGATATTTAATGGGGTAACAACGATCGGCGGCAGCAGTACCAGTATTTTTAGCAGCATTGACATAACAGGAAACTTGATCGCACCGGTTAATCTGGAGGTCGGAGGTAATTGGAACGATACAGGAACATTTACAGCAGGTACCGGTACGGTAACGCTCGATGGATCAAATCAATCTATTTCAGGAACAACCGTCTTTTACAATCTGACGAAGACCGTAAGTTCTCCGGCAACGTTGACGTTTGAGGCCGGGCAGCTTCAAACGGTCCAGGGCTTGTTAAAGCTTATGGGAACTGGCGGGAATTTGCTTTCCTTGCGTTCCTCTGTGTCAGGCGTTCAGTGGAAAATTGACCCGCTAGGCGTACGGGAGATTGGCAACATCGATATTAAAGATGGGGACAATATTAATATCATGCCTGTTGAATGCACCATAAATTGTGTCAATTCCGGCGATAACACAGGGTTTTTTGGCACCTATATTGCACCTACTGTCATTTCAATGGATGCTGAAACATGGGCCTCAAATTTACTTGCTTTCCCGGGCAACGAGTTTTTAATATTTGATTACCTATACAAAAGAAGCAGGGAAGAAGCGGAGTTTTATGTTTTCGCACAAAAATGGAGCGTTGATATTGACAGAACCGTTTATGACCAGTCTATTGCTGTTCAGCCGCCGCAGTTTTCTTCGCCCCATTTATTATTAGGTGAACCGATCCCCCTCAAGATCCAACCTCTGCCGGTGGTAGCTCCTCCTTTGATCGCATATTAATATGAACGAAAAATCGGGTTAGGTAGTACTTATACTTGACCATCAATTAGAGAATATCTATACTATCTATTAAACCTGTAGAACAACCCAATTCATTCAATGCAAAAAATATTTTTATTTTTTTTAGCCATTACTTTATATTCTCCGGTTTGTGCCTTTACACTCACTCCCCCAAGCGCATCCGCACAGGTCTCTGATAGCGACATCCTCATTGATCCGAATAGCCCTGAGATGGAACAGATAATTAAAGAAGGGGAAATTACCCTGAAAAAGGTCAGAACTCAGCAGGTGCGGCAAGAACAAAAACAGCGTCTTGAGCAGACCCAACAGACATATCAGGAGGCAGTGACTTTATACCGGCAACAGAGGCGGGGACCTGCCAAAGACGTGCTGGGCAATGTTGAAGATTTAATGACGGGCTATAAATCAACGGATGCTCTTTTAAAAAACATTGATGACCAATCTGCGGAGGAATCAAGACGAAGAATGCAGAGGACTAGATTATTGGAGGACCCGCAAGAGTTAGCTAGCTTAGCCCAGCAAGCCGAAGATATGTACCAACAGGCTGCGGGGTTAAAAGGCGATAGGCATACTGCTCTTGTCAGAAAGAAATTATGGAAGCTTAAGGAAACCATGGAGAAATTAAAGCAGGAAAGATCGATGGTTTCCCCCAAGGTTGCCCGTCAACTTTACATCCAACAGCAAAAGGACCTGATTGCTCAAAAGGCTGAGAAATTTGACCTGATCATTTTTAGATTGACTAAATCCAAGAATTATTCAGAGGCCAGGAAAAAATATCTTGAGTTCCAAGGCCAGATGATAGATGATCTAGAGAGATTAAGACAGATGATGGATTCAGGGGAGTAATGGAAAAAAACATGGAATTATACGAAAAGGAGAAACAAAAGATGAAAAAAGGCAAGTTGTTATTATCAGCAATAGCTTTAACTGTTTTTATATCATCCAACTGTTTTGCACAGGGCGTCCTCGCTCCTAAGAATGACAGCAATTTAAACCAGCAAGATCAGGTAAAAACCATTTTTTCATTTAAGAATGAGATCGGTTTGACCGATGATCAGGAGCTTAAGTTGAAGGCCTTGCTCTATGATGAACAATCCCTGGTAGACAGCAACAATAATGTCTTAAAAACTTTGGGCACAGAGCTCGGCAAGTTGATCGACGATAAAGCCGACATGCCGGCCATTAAAAGTAAATTAGAAGAGATATCAAAGATCCAGGTGGAAACATCCTGCCATAATATCGAAGATAGCAGAAAAGTGGAGTCGATACTTTCATCTGACCAGGTTGCGAAATGGAGAGATATCCAGAAGAAATTCTCTTCCCAAGATAAAACATAACGCGCTTTTGCGCCTATTCTTTTATGTCTGCGAATTTATTCTTCCCTGATGAAAAAGTTGTTCCAGCGGACGCGCCTTTAAGTGCCCGCATGCGGCCGCGTTCTTTGGAAGAATATGTGGGACAGCGGCATATCCTGGGCGAGGGCAAGTTGCTCACCCGCGCCATTGAAGCAGATCGGGTATCATCACTTATTCTTTACGGGCCGCCGGGTGTCGGCAAAACGACCTTGGCGCTGTGCATCGCCCAAAGGACCCAATCACATTTTGAAAGGATCAACGCCGTTGCCTCCAACGTCGAGGAGATGCGCAAGATCCTGGCCGGTGCCCAAAACCGCAGGAGCTCTTCAGGACGTAAGACGATCCTTTTTATCGATGAGATCCACCGTTTCAATAAAGCCCAGCAGGATGTTTTGATGCCGGACATCGAAGAGGGCAATATTGTTTTGATCGGAGCGACGGTCTTTAATCCTTTCTTTGCCTTGGTCAGTCCGCTTTTGTCACGTTCCCTGATCTTTGAGTTACAGCCCTTGTCACCGGACGATCTGATGGTCCTCATGCGTCGCGCCCTTGCCGACAAAGAGCGCGGGGTAGGATATATGCCGGTACAGGCGGACGATAAGGCGCTGGAATTTTTATCTACCATCAGCGATGGGGACGGACGTCGCGCGCTCAATGCCTTGGAGGTGGCGGTTTTGACGACGCCAAAATCCAAAGACGGGAATATCCGCATCACAACATCTATTGCAGAAGAATCCATCCAGAAAAAACAAGTGAATTATGACGGGGATGGGGACGCGCATTATGATACGGCCTCAGCGTTCATCAAATCCATGCGCGGCTCTGATGCGGATGCCGCCCTTTACTGGATGGCCAAGATGATCTATGCGGGGGAAGACCCGCGTTTTATTGCACGGCGCATTGTGATCTGCTCTTCTGAAGATGTGGGGAATGCCGACCCACAGGCATTGATCTTAGCGAATGCAGCATTTAGTGCCGCTGAATTCATTGGTTTGCCGGAAGCCCGGATCATTTTGGCCCAGGCGGCCGTGTATGTCGCGTGTGCTCCTAAATCTAATGCTGTTTATTTAGCCATTGATCGCGCCTTAGCTGATGTTAAAGAACAGCGCACGCACGGCGTTCCGATCCATTTAAAAGACAGTCATTATAAAGGAGCGGATAAGCTAGGTCATGGGGTCGGGTATAAATATGCTCATGATTATCCGCAACACTATGTAGATCAAGAATATATGCCGCATGAAGCGGTTTATTATGAACCCACCCTTCAAGGCTATGAAGCTAAGATCAAAGAGAGAATGGACAAGTTAAAGAAAAAATGATAGTATACCGAGCACATGAAGGATAAAGACTCTTTAAGAACGTATTATTTAAAGCTCCTTAAAGAGCAGAATAAGGAAGAGTGTTTGCGCAAAAGCCTTTGGATCGCAGAGCAATTTTGGCAATTGCCGGTTATTCAAAGAGCGCAAAGCATTCTATTTTATGCATCCATGCCGGGTGAGGTGGATACCTTGGCGATGATTGAAAAGGCGATCTTTTCGGGAAAACGGGTAGCATTACCCATTGTTGAACAAAATCAAAGGAAACTCATTCCTACACTAATTTCATCTATGGAAGATGTACATAGGGGCACATACGGTATTGCCGAACCTTATCTGGATCCTAACAAGGCGATCACGCCAGAGGATCTTGATGCGGTGATCGTTCCTGGTCTGGCGTTTGATAAGCAACGCAATCGCCTGGGACGAGGAGCGGGTTATTACGACCGTTTTTTAGGTGCGCTTCCAAAGAGTGTGACGACTGTTGGTCTTGCCTTTGATTTTCAACTTACCGAAAGCCTTCCCAATGAGGCGCACGACGTGCGTCTGCAGCAGATCATCGCAGGGTAAATAACAAAAGAAGAAAGAGAGTTGCCATGGAAAGTAATTCATTAGGCCAGGCATTTATTTTTATTTTTGGTGCCATTGTCTGCGTCATTGTAGGGTTTTTTCTTAACCGCATCTTAGGCCGCCAACGCGCAGATCAGGCCAATAAAGATGCCGGGGGAATACGGGAATTGGCCAAGCGCGAAGCAGAAACGATCCGCAAGGAAGCCGAGCTTCAGGCCAAAGATCTATTGCTCAAGATGCGACAGGATTTTGAAAAGGAAACCAAGGAACGCCGGGATGAGTTGAGCAGCATGGAAAAGCGGGTTTTACAGCGCGAGGAGAATATTGACAAGCGCGTTGATCTTTTAGAGAAAAAGGAAAAAGATCTAACCACCCGGTTGGATTCGATGATCCGCGGCGAAGCCAATCTCAAGCAAAAAGATGAAGAATTGACCAAGATTTTGGCCCAGGAAAAAGAGCGTTTGCACACGATTGCCAATTTAACCGCGGAAGAAGCGAAACAAATTTTATTGCGCCGCCTTGAAGAAGAGTTGCTTAATGAAAAAGCCATGCGCCTGCGCCATATGAATGAAGAGATCAAAGAAACAGCTGACAAAAAAGCACGGGAGATCATCAGTACGGCCATTCAACGCTGTGCGTCAGACCATACGGCAGAAACAACGATTTCGGTCGTCCCGCTTCCTTCTGACGAAATGAAGGGACGCATCATCGGCCGCGAGGGACGGAATATACGCACTCTTGAACAAGCGACTGGGGTAGATATTATCATTGACGACACACCGGAAGCAGTGACCATTTCAGGCTTTGATATGGCGCGCCGTGAAGTGGCACGCATGGCCCTGGAACAGCTTATTGTCGACGGACGTATTCATCCCGGGCGCATCGAAGAGGTTGTTGAAAAAGCCAAGGCTGAGCTCGAGAAGAAAATTAAAGAAGACGGTGAGCGCGCGACCATTGAGCTGGGTATTCACGGCATGCATCCGGAGCTGATCAAATTAGTCGGACGCCTGCGCTACAGGACTTCTTTCGGTCAAAATGGTTTAAACCATTCCATTGAAGTCTCCAAGCTTATGGGTATCATGGCCCACCAGATCGGTGTTGATGTCAAGACTGCCAAGCGGGCTGGGTTGCTGCATGATATCGGCAAAGTGGTTTCATCTGATGTGGAAGAAGGCACCCACGCCATTGTGGGCGGGCGTCTTTCGCGTAAATACGGAGAGTCCGAAGATGTCGCGTATGCGGTTGAGAGCCATCACGGCGAGGTTGAAATGAATACGGTTTACGGGATATTAGTTTCCGCGGCGGACGCCATCAGTGCGGCACGCCCCGGGGCACGCGCGGAGAGCATGGAAACGTATATTAAACGCCTGGAGAATTTGGAGAAAATTTCAAATTCGTTTAAGGGTGTTGAAAAGTCATATGCCCTGCAGGCCGGCCGCGAGATCAGGATCGTGGTCACTCCCGAGAAGGTCAGCGACGACGAGGCCGTGGTCATGGCACGGGACATACGCAAGAAAATTGAAGAAGAGATGGAGTATCCGGGGCACATCAAGGTCATGGTCGTGCGCGAGATCCGTGCCATCGAGTACGCAAAATAGGACTTTATGAACATATTATGTATTGGTGATATTGTCGGTCGTCCCGGGCGGGAAGCGGTGGGGTTTGCTGTCTCCAAGCTCAAAAAAGAGCAGGCCATTGATCTGGTGATCGCTAATGCTGAAAATGCCTCGGGCGGATCGGGACTTATCCCTAAGAATGCCGATGAGATATTTAGTTTCGGGGTGGATGTGATCACCATGGGAGACCATGTTTGGGACAAGCCGGAGATCGTTCCCTATTTGCAGGAACAACAGCAGAAAATCGTGCGTCCGGCCAATTATCCTGAGGGAGTTCCCGGTGTTGGATGGACCATTGTCACGGCATCTAACGGGGTCAAGGTTGGCGTAATAAATCTTTTGGGACGCACCTTTATGCGTTATAATGTCCTTTGCCCTTTTCGGGCGCTGGATACAATAGTCGCACAGATCAAAGAGCAGACGCCGGTGATCATTGTGGACATGCATGCGGAGACCACCAGTGAAAAGGTGGCGCTGGGGCATTATTCCGACGGGAAAGTTTCCCTTGTCTTCGGCACACATACGCATATCCAAACGGCGGATGAAAAGATCCTGCCGCAAGGAACAGCGTATATCACGGATTTGGGCATGAGCGGTCCGTGTGATTCAGTGATCGGCCAGGACAAACAGAAGATCATTACCCGTTTTTTGACCAGTATGCCCAATAAATTTGAAGTGGCCCAATCACCGGGGACAGTGCATGGTGTGATCGTTAAGGTGGATCCTATAACAGGGAAAGCAGAAGGGATTACTCGACTACAAATCGCACATGGAGGGACATAATATGACTTGGGAAGGAATGGACCGCAGAAAATTCCCCAGAGTGATGTATCCTTGTATGGTCAAGATCATAAGTGTCGACGGGGCCGAAGAAGGTATTTTGACGCATACGGAGAACATCGGACAAGGGGGCTTGAGCGTTACCCTTAAAAGCGGGATCAAATTATTTACCCCCGTGACGATGGAAATAGACCTTTTGGATCTCGACGAGCATATAAAGCCCAAGGGCAAGGTGGTTTGGAACGTACGGCGCAAATCCATTGAAGAGATCAAACCCATGTTTTATGATATCGGTGTCGAGTTTACGGAAATCACAAAACAAGACCAGGACCGTCTGCGAAAAAATCTTCAGATGTTGATCGATAAGGGTACCCAGCTTTCAAAACCATATATTTAATTTATGTTTGATTCTAATCAAAGGAAATATCCGAGAGCAAATTATCCTTGCCAGCTGACGATTTGGATGTCAAACGGGTTTAATGAAACAATATTAGCCAACACGTCTAATATCGGACTTGGCGGCTTATGCGTGCATTTGAATCAATCGGTTTCTTTGGGGACAAAGGTCGATGTGCGGTTAAATTTCTCAAACTCCAACACTCCCTTCAGATGTAAAGGGGTGGTGGTGCGTTCCCATCAGGAGAATGATAAATTCTTCAATGTGGGCGTTGAATTTGAGCATTTAGATGATCTCAAGCGCTCTTTTCTTGAAGGAAAAATATCCGAACTTATTAATGTAGAGAAAAAGGATAAAAGTTAATGGTCCGTGTCCGTTTTGCCCCGTCACCGACGGGTTTTTTACATATTGGCGGTGCCCGTACAGCGCTTTTTAACTGGATGTATGCCAAGGCCCAGGGAGGGCAATTTGTCTTGCGGATCGAAGATACGGACATGGTCCGTTCAAAGCCGGAATACTTGGAAGAGATCCTGGATAGTATGAAATGGCTGGGATTGACGTGGGACGAATATTACAAACAAAGCGATCGTTTTGAGCTGTACCGCAAGTATGCTGCCCAGCTTCTTTCCGAGGACAAGGCGTATAAGGACGGAGAGGCTGTTATTTTAAAGGTGCTTCCCAAGTCCATCAAGGTCTATGATCTGATACGCGGCGAGATCGTTGTTGACAGTAAAGAGATCAAAGATCAGGTTTTGATGAAATCTGATGGTTCTCCGACGTATAGCTTTGCCTGTGTGATTGACGATGCGTTAATGGAAATATCTTGTGTCATTCGCGGGGAAGACCATATTTCCAATACCCCCAAACAGATACTTATTTATGAAGCGTTAGGTTTCAAGGTGCCTAAATTTGCACATTTGCCGTTGATCATGGACCCTGAAGGCGGGCGCATGTCCAAACGTTTTGGTGCCACCGCAGTAACAGAGTACCGCACGCAAGGATTTTTACCCGAGGGTGTTGTTAATTATTTGATGCTGCTGGGCTGGTCGCCGGGCAATAATCAGGAAAAGGTGACGATGGCCTCGGCGCTTAAAACATTTTCCATCAAGAAGATCAATAAGGCAGGTGCCGCTTTCTCGATGGAGAAGCTGCAGTGGCTTAATAGTCAATACATCAAAGAAATGGACACCGCTCAGTTGGCCGGCCTGCTGGCTCCCCTGGTTTCTGCAAAATATCCAGAGGTCCGTCTGCAGGAAAAAGAACTTGAGCATATGGCCCAGTTGTATAAAGGGCGGATGAACACACTGATGGATTTTCTAGACTGGACAGATTTTATATTTAGCGAGAAAGTTCATTTTGAAGAAGATGTGAAAGCCAAGCATCTTTCTCAAGACATGCACAAAGAATTCGATCTCTTAGCAGAACGGTTAAGTGTTGTCGGGGATTTTAATATTAAAGCGGCTGAAGAAGCTTTTCGGGGGGTTGTTGCCGAGCTTGGTATCGAAGCGGGAGCCTTGGTGCATCCGGTAAGGGTGGCCTTAACAGGGAAAGCTGTAGGCCCCGGCTTATTTGATACCATGGTGATCTTAGGCAGAGATAGAACTGTTCACCGCTTGAAAGAAGCCTTTAAATAATTACTGCCTTGTCGTCTAATGGTAGGACACGAGATTCTGGATCTCGGTATCATGGTTCGAGTCCATGCGAGGCAACCATTCTGAATAAAGACTATGATTAACAATCGTGGCTCTTTTCGATTACACAAACCCTCCTTGGGAACTTTTTAGGGTCTTTAATTGTCTAAACAGTAGAAGGTGTAGATGGAAGATATAGCTAAAGATACGTTAGTCAAGGCTTCCCAAGGGGATACGCAGGCCTTTGAGGAAGTTTATAAGGCAAGCAGCAGTTTTGTGTATAACGTTGCTTTTAGGGTTGTCAATAATAGGGAAGACGCCAGTGAGGTGGCCCAAGAGGTCTTTATGATCATCTATCACAAACTTAAAACCTTTCGTTTTGAGTCTTCCTTTAAGACCTGGGTATACAGGATCACGGCCAATTATGCGATCAATTATGCCAAAAAGAATTCCAGGTCCAAAACAGTGCCTTTTGAAGAGGCCTATGGTGAGGGAGCAGTTGAAAGCGAGGTCCATGCAAAAATGGACCAGGACCATCGAGGGCAACTTGTTGAGAAATTACTGGGAGAACTTAATCCTGACCAAAGGGCCTGTGTGGTATTACGGGATATTCAAGGTTTAAGTTATGAAGAGATCGCCCAGGCATTAAATATTAATATCAATACCGTTCGTTCACGGTTAAAAAGGTCCAGGGAGAGATTGTTGAGCCTCCGGGGGAGCATTGATTATGAAAAAGTGTGACGGTTTTAGAGACTTGATCCTGACGGATTATATCGACGGAGAATTGGATAAAGATGCTGTCGCAGGCGTCGAGGGCCATTTGCTTGACTGCAGCGATTGCCGGGCTTTTTTTAAAGAAGTTAAAACTAACGGGGCCCTTCCTTTTCAACAAGCAATACGTCCGCCGGTCCCGTCAGAACTTTGGAGCACGATCAAGCAAAGGATAGAAGATGAAAAACAGGGAAGTTTTTCTTTGGAAGATCTTATCGATAAATTAAGGGGGCTGATCGTTTTTCCACGAATTGTCCCTGTTTTTGCAAGCCTTATTGTGATGTTCCTGGCCGGATCAGTGACGTTAAATACAATTCAGGTCCAACAAGCGAAGGACAGGGAACAGGGGGAATATTTGGTTTCACTGCTGAGCTCTTCTGGCGCCTCCTTGCCGGCAGATAATAACGAGGGCACGACACCCATTGAACATTATTTTCTTTAGGAGAAATTTTATGACGAAATGTAAAAAAGTTATGTTTAGTTTTATAGGGTTGTACATCCTGGCCGTTCTATCTTTGGCGCACGCACAGAATGCCCCTGCATCTAATAGCGCATCTTTTAAGGAACATTCAGGGCAACGGGTCCAAGAGATTTTTAACCAGCTTAATTTGACGGATGACCAAAAGAAACAATTGGAGGTCAATAAAGAGCAGCATCGGGCTAAAATGCAGAGCGCTCGTCAGGCCATGAAAGCCTATAAAGAGGCGCTTCAAGAGGAAATAATGAAACCCCGGCTGGATATGCCTAAGATCAATGAGATCCATGGCCAGATCAAAGCACTTCAATCCCAAATGGAAGACGTTAAACTCAACTCAATTCTTACCGTTAGATCGATCCTGACCCCGGATCAGTTTTTAAAGTTTATCAATTTGATGCATAAACATAAGCAGGAGCATGAAGAATAGAAGATTATTTTGAGGATGATCGCCGATGTTTGAGATATTCCAGGACTGCAGGTATAAGAGAAACAAACACGATGGCCAGGATGACCAAGGAAAAGTTTTTACGTACAAAAGGCAGGTTCCCGAAGAAAAATCCGCTTAAAGTTCCCACCAAAACCCACCCTGTTCCGCCGACAATATTATAAACCGTGAATTTCCCGTAAGGCATACTGCCAACCCCTGCCATAAACGGGGCAAAGGTGCGTATGATGGGGACAAAGCGCGTGATGATAATCGTTTTTGCGCCGTATTTTTCAAAGAATTCATGCGTGCGTTCGATGTAGGCCTGTTTTATAAAAGGGATAGCTTCCTTATTAAGAACCTTGTTTGATAGGAATATCCCGATCGTATAGTTAAGCATGTTCCCGCCAACAGCCGCAATAGATAAGAGGATGATCAATAGGGCCAATTGAAGGTCCCCAACAGCGGCCATTGCTCCCAATACAAAAAGCAGTGAGTCCCCAGGTAGAAAAGGGGTGACGACCAGACCTGTTTCGCAAAAAATAATGACAAATATGATCAGATAGGTCCAAGCGCCATAATGCGCGCTGATGGAGGCGATGTGAGTGTCTAAATGTATAAAGAAATCTGCAAAATGATGAATAAATTCCATGACGCATCATAACCAATGGGGACTTTTTATGCCAGAAAAATAATAACAATTTTCTTTAAACCCTCTAAACATTTACGATTCCCCTAGCAAATTTTTTCATTTTTTATATAATTATATGGTGATATCATGATAGCGGTATATCTTTAAATAATTATATAAAAATGGCCAAGAAAATCCCCAAACAAAGAATGATCAAGACTTCCATCGACCTGACGGCGGAGCACTATCATTTTCTAAAAATGAAAGCGCTGGACCGCAAAATGCGAGGGGAAGATCCGTCTTTTGTAACCATTATCAGGGAATTAATAGAAGAAGACCGTAAGAAATCAAAGCTGTCGTAGATAAAAATGCCTGAGAAGAAAAATAAACAAAGAATGATCAAGACCTCAATCGACCTGACGGCGGAGCACTATCATTTTCTAAAAATGAAAGCGCTGGAGCGCAAGATGCGAGGGGAAGATCCTTCTTTTGTAACGATCATCAGGGAGTTAATAGAAGAAGACCGTAAGAAATGGCAAGAGAAACAAATATAAATATAGTGTCATTGCGAGGAGCAAAGCGACGAAGCAATCTTTTTAAAAAGAGCATCGTTTCCTGCTTTGTTGCTACGTTGCTTTGCATTGCTTTTTCCATGCCCGCTTTCGCCACCTATGTGCCATTTAATACCAAGGTGAACATGAACCTTGGTATCGGGACCAGTTCTCCGGGAAGCAATCTGTCAGTGCTGGGATCAGAAAGCTTGGGTGCGTATGCCACCAATGCGGCACCGGCGGGAGGGCTTATTGCTTCCGGCAATGTCGGCATCGGTTCTTCGGCTCCCGGCCAATTGCTCGACGTGCAGGGCACTGTTAGGTCGTTGTATTTCTCGGGTAATGGTGCGGGTTTGACTAATGTGGCGGGGACAAATTATTGGAATTACAGCGCGGCGGCGAACATTGGTGTTAGCACTACCCAAGCCGTGGGCATCGGCACGACCTTTGTCGGCGGGACGGGGGAGGCAGCTTTGTCGGTGATGAATGGCAACGTGGGTATCGGCACTTGGGTGCCGGGGCAAATTTTGGATGTCAAAGGTACCGTGCGCACAACAGGATTCGCCATGACCGGCCAATCCCCGTTAGTGGGATATGTATTAACCGCCAGTGACACCAATGGGAATGCGACATGGTCGTCGGCCGGAGGGCTTGAAGGCTGGACAGTGTCTGGTGGGAATGTCTATACCACGACGGGCAGCAATAACGTAGGCATTGGAACCACGACACCGCAAGGTGGATTGGTTGTGACCAATGGTAATGTGGGTATCGGGACATGGACAACGACAGGCGGTAGTTTGATCGTCAAGGGCGGCAATGTAGGTATCGGTACAGCATTCCCTGCACAGCTGCTCGATGTGTTCGGTACAGTGCGTGACATAGGAGAGATCGTCAATGGTAATGTGGGCATCGGTACGTGGGTGCCGGGTGGGTCATTGATCGTGATAGGCGGTAATATTGGAGTAGGTCTCAATGTTCCTGGCCAGGCCCTTGACGTCAACGGCACGGTACGTACCACGAGCTTTATCATGACCGGTCATTTACCGAATCCAGGCTATGTCCTGACTTCTAGCGACAGCGGGGGAAGTGGGACATGGTCCTCTCCGTTTAGTCTTGGAATAAATTACTGGATCTATAGCGCTGCAGGAAATATCGGTGTCAGCACTACCCAAGCCGTGGGCATCGGCACCACCTTTGTCGGAGGGACGGGCGAAGCTGCATTATCCATTATGAACGGTAATGTGGGTATCGGCACCTGGGTGCCGAACGGAGCATTGATCGTAAAAGGCGGTAATGTCGGCATTGGTTCCAATGCCCCAGGGCAGGCCTTGGACGTCATTGGCACCATGCGCGACATTGGAGAAATCGTCAACGGTAACGTAGGTATCGGCACGTATGCGCTTCAAACAGCTTTTGCAGTGAACGGCAATGTAGGGATCGGGACATGGACAGCGGCGGGTGGGAATTTAATCGTCAACGGCGGAGGTAACGTCGGTATCGGATCAGCATGGCCTGGCCAATTGGTTGATGTGCAAGGAACGGTAAGGGCCTTGAATTTTGTCGGTAACGGGGCGGGGTTGACGGGAGTGACCGGCTCGAATTATTGGAATTATACGGCGGCAGGGAACATCGGTGTCAGTACTATCCAAGCCGTGGGTATCGGTACTACATTTGTCGGCGGGACGGGCGAGGCTGCGTTGTCGGTGATGAATGGTAACGTGGGTATTGGTACCTGGGTACCGGGTGGAGCATTAGTGGTAATGAATGGTAATGTCGGGATTGGCTCAACTTCTCCAGTGGCAGCTTTGTCTTTTGCTGCTGGAACAACTGCTCCTAATGGAATTAATTTAGGAGATTCGTTAGCGAATATTTATAGAAGTGCGGCAGGAATTATTCAATTCGATGGGGGGATAGGGATAGGCGGGAATAGTGCAACTATTAGTAGATTTGGAGCAGTAGTCGGCGCTACTGTAGGTTCAGCAACAGCAGAACTTAATGCAGCAGGTGCTCAGGCGGGAATATCAGTTATTAGTACAGGGCAATATATGTGGACTAATAGTTCCTCTCCAAGTGGAACAAATGATACGGGATTTTCTCGGATTGCTGCTGGTATCATCGCCGCAGGAAATGGGACGAGCGGAGATTATAGCGGAACTTTCTCTGCTACAAATGTCGGTATCGGGACTTTTAATGTTGCAGGTGGAAGTTTAATTGTTAAAACGGGCAATGTCGGTATCGGTTCTTTAGCCCCTGGCCACGCGCTCGACGTCCAAGGCACTATTCGTACAATCAATTTTACCATGACCGGTCAAACGCCGTTGGTGGGGTATGTGTTAACAGCCAGCGACAACAAAGGGAACGCGACATGGTCATCAGCCGGCGGTATCGCGGGGTGGACCGTCTCCGGAGGGAATGTCTACACCACGACGGGAAGCAACAATGTCGGCATCGGTACCAGCACTCCGCAAGGCGGCTTTGTGGTGACCAACGGCAACGTGGGGATCGGGACGTGGGTACCTGCCCAATCTTTTGAAATTGGAAATAGAAGTTTTGACGTAACGTCTAATGGTAATCTCGGGATCGGGACTGTTAATCCAACATTTAGTATTCAAGTCGGACTTGGAGGCTCTTCTACTGCATCTCCTGCAACAATAGGATTTGTATCAAACGCTCCTGGACAAGCTAGTCGCTTTTCGATGTCAGTGGATGAGGGACAACAGACAGCGAATGGAGACCGCTATCAATTCTTTTCTTATTGGGGAACAGAGATCCATGGGACGGACATGTCCACTCCTCCATCCTTTACAGGCGGAACAAGTTCCGACCCTTCCCTTACTGTTTTTGGCGGTGGAAGCAATACAAATCCCATTCTACAACTGGATAATAACGCAGGCAGTTCTATTTATTTAACAGTAAGCGGAGCAGGTAACGTCGGCATCGGCTCTTTGAATCCCGGTCAAGCGCTGGACGTAACAGGCACAGTCCGTGCTATCGGTGAAGTAGTTAATGGAAATGTAGGTATTGGCACAAGTTTTGTGAACGGGATCGGCGAGGGCGCACTCACGGTAATGAACGGCAACGTGGGCATCGGCACCTGGTTGCCGGGGGCTTTACTTCAGGTCAACGGGAACGTTACAGTAGCTTCGAGCGGTCAGTTTACCGGAAGGATAAAACGCAGGGTGGTTGCCGTAACGCAGTCCGCGACCCCGTCGATTGACACGGATAATATGGACATCGCATCCATCACGGGATTGGCGCAGGCCATTACCTCAATGAGCAGCGGTTTAAGCGGTGTGCCTAATAACGGCGATATGCTGATGGTCCAGATCACAGACAACGGCACGCCGCAGGGGATCAGTTGGGGGTCTTCATTTATTTCCACCAATGTCACGCTTCCGACATCGACTACAGCAAGCACCCTGCTCAGGATCTTGTTTCAATACAATTCAGTGACTTCTAAATGGGAGTGTATCGCGTCTGATTAATGGGGCGATACTTCCAGGTTTTGAATATGAAGAAAATATTATTCCTTTTACTATTATTCTTTTGTACCCATGCCATTAATGCTTTTGCCTGGTACTCTTATGAACGTGCCATCACCGTCCAGTCCAGCGAGGTATCCGGAGGAGCGAACCTGACCCAATTTCCCATTTTGGTTTGCGCGAATGCGTCTTCCGGGGCTTGTAACGCGACGGTGTCCGGCCTCAACCAATCCGGCGGCGGGGCGCATGTCCAGAATGCTAACGGCTATGATATTATTTTTACCACGGATTCGGCGTGTGTTAATCAGCTCAACTGGGAAATGGAGAAATATGTTCCTTCGACCGGCGAGTTTGAGGCGTGGGTAAGCAATAGCTCAACACCGCTTTCGTATAGTTCCAACACGACATTGTATATGTGTTACGGAAATTCGGCGATCTCTTCATTTCAAAGCACAGCCTCGAATGTCTGGGACAGTAATTACACAGGCGTGTTGCATTTGCCTAATGGGACGAGTTTGACGGCGAATGATACGACGAGTAATGCCGATAATGGCACCATTAATGGGGCCACGGCCAGCAGTGGGCAGATCGATGGCGGGGCAAATTTTGTTTCAGCCAGTTCGCAAAGCATCCAGTTGAATAATCCCCCCCCCACCGTGCCGTTTACTTTCTCGGCCTGGGCCAAGCTCCCTGCCGCCACAGGCAGTAATCAGGCACTGATTGGAAATAACATAAATAATGGAGCGGAAGAATGGAGGATCAATACTTCCGGATATCAGGATTTTGTTGATTCTGGTTTAACAGACCTGGGGGCTTCTAATACGGCATTGTCGAGTGGCACGTGGTATTATCTTACTGTCAGTTACGACGGAGGCGCCATCAGATTTTATCTAAATGGCGCCCCTGATGGGACAGTTAGCGCGACTTCTTCGTTCGGTTATTATCCCGCTACAATTGGAGAGGGGTACAACTTCGTTGGCGGGCAAGAGTATTTTAATGGTTCGCTTGATGAGGTCCGCATCTCAAGTGTCCTGCGTACCGACGGCTGGGTCGCCACCGAATACAACAACCAAAGCGCACCGTCGAGTTTTTATTCGATGGGTTCAGAATCAACTCCCACTGTCGATGTCTGGCAAGGCCCCAGCGGCGGCTCTTGGTCAAATGCTTCAAACTGGAGTAACGGCATCCCGATTTCAACATCCATAGTTATCTTTGATTCTACTGATAATAATCCCTCAACGGTAGACTCCAGTTTTACCGGCACTATTACCAGCCTTACTGTCAATGGTTATACAGGTACGATCACCCAAAATAAAGCACTGGCCATAACCGGCAACTATTCACAAACAAGCGGCACCTTTACCCAGAATGCAAATTTCACTGTTTCAGGCACATATTCCCAAACTGGGGGAACTTTTACGGCTCCAAGCCCCGGCACAACTTCTTTTTCTGCCTATGATTTTCAAATACCGACGGGCACAGGCACTCTCTATTTCAACCGCTTCGGTGGTTCCGGTTCTCCATATATCATTTACGATGTTTATGCCCTTCAGGCCATGGAAGAGGAATTGGGCGGTAATTTTCAATTGGCCGGGAACATCGACGCTTCCGGGACTGTTAATTGGAACTCGGGCGCCGGTTTTGTGCCGGTAGGCAACAGCACTACTGTGTATAGCGGTAATTTTAACGGGGGAAACTATACCATCTCACATCTTGCCATAAATCTTCCAGACACAATAGGTGTTGGTTTATTTGGTGAAGTGAGCGGAACTATTTTCAGTGTTAATCTTACGGTCGATAATATTACTGGTTATTATTATACGGGAGGTTTAGTTGGGTACCTAGATGAGGGGACCATTTCCTTCTGTTCTGTAACTGTAAATTCAGGCGAGACAATTTATGGGGAAGCTGGTGAGGCTGGTGGGCTAGCGGGATTGCAGTATAATGGCAATATTGACGATTCCTCGGCAATAGTATCCGGCACGGTTTCGGGAAATGAAAATATTGGTGGTCTTGAGTCTGAGAATTTATACGGCAATATCGATGATTCCTATGCAAGTGTGTCAGGGAGCCTTAGCGTGAGCTCGTATGGTTTTCTCGGTGGATTTGTGGCGAACAATCTTGGTGCCATCACTAACTCTTATGCAAGTATATCAGGCACTGTCAGCGGAAGCGGTCAATCTGATTTCGGCGGATTTGCGGGGACCAATAGCGGAGGGACCGCGTCTATTGCTAATTCTTATGCGACAGGGACACTTTCAGTCTCAGGGGGAACTGATGTCGGCGGGTTTGTGGGGGCTAACAGCAGTCCTATTTCGAATTCTTATTCCACTGTAAGCGTATCCGGCAGCAGTGCTGTGAATGGATTCGTAGGGCTCGATTCCAGCGGCGCCTATAACAATGACTGGTATTACAATGGTTCTTCCTATACCCAGCCTACAGGTGTCACAGAGGCCACAGGCTATTCTGATTTCTATGGGACAGGCAGTGGAACAGGAGGGGTTGTATATCAAACTTCCGGCTCTTGTACCGCCTGGGCATTCCCGTCAGATTGGATTAATCAAAGCGGCGCGTATCCCGAGCTTCTTATATCCCTTACAGGAGATTATTGGCAGGGGCCTACTGGCGGCCTTTGGTCAAATTCTTTAAACTGGAGCAGCGGTGTGCCCACCTCAAGCACCACGGTAATATTTAATTCTTCCGATAATAATGCTTCCACGGTAGATTCCAGTTTTGCGGGGACTATCGCCAACCTTATTATTATCAATTACACGGGCACGATCACCCAAAGCAAGGCATTGACAGTTAGTAGTGATTTTGTACAAGAAGGCGGGACATTTACTCAGGGGGCCAATCTTACTGTTTCAGGTATATTTCAACAAACAGGCGGAACTTTTAGCGCGTCAAGCCCCGGCACAACTTCTTTTTCCGCGTACGATTTTAGAATACCGACGGCATCAGGTACGCTTTATTTTAATCGTTTTGTGGGATCAGGGACAAGCAGTTCTCCTTATATCATTTACGATGTTTATGCTCTGCAGGCAGTGGAAGAAGTGGCTGAAACATATAATTATTTTCAGATCGCCGGGTCTATTAGCGCTTCAGGCACTGCTAATTGGAATTCCGGCAGCGGTTTTATGCCTATAGGCAACAACACTGTCAGCACCTATTTTGAAGGTTACTTTGACGGCGGAGGCTATGCAATTTCACACCTTACCATGGATCTTCCCGATGAGAGTTTTATCGGCCTGTTTGGTGCGTTCTATGGCGGTTCCGTTTCAAATGTTAATCTTACGGTGGATAATATCACAGGCTACGAAGAGGTAGGCGGTTTGGTAGGATACATGGATACCACTGTAGCCATCTTCGGTTGCTCAGTTACTATCAATCCAAGCGGGACAGTTTCAGGAGGCAGTAGCTATATTGGTGGATTAGTGGGAAGGAGTCTTAACGCCATTATTTCTAATTCTTATGTCAATATAGAAGGGACGGTTTCAGAAACAGGAAGCGGTGATGGTGTTGGCGGAGTTGTGGGGTATAATGGAAGTTTTGCCAGCATCGATAACTCTTATGCCACAGGGACAGTTTCCGGGACCGGTACTGATGTTGGTGGATTGGTGGGCGAAAATAATAACAATAGCAGTATCTCCAATTCCTATGCCACGACAAGCGTCTCCGGCAGCAGTACTGTTAATGGTTTTGTGGGGTATGATGATGGTACCGGCGTTTTTAATAATGACTGGTATTACAATGGTTCTGCCTACACCCAGCCCACGGGGGTTACAGAGGCCACGGGCTATTCCGATTTTTATTCGACGGGAAGCGGGACAGGAGGGGCCGTATATAAAACTTCGGGTTCTTGTGATGCCTGGGATTTCACTTTTCCCTGGCTTAGCCAAACCAGCGCGTATCCGATATTTGCTTCGCTTGCTTCATGGGACGTTTGGCAGGGGACCAGCGGCGGTAATTGGTCAAACAGCTCAAACTGGAGCAGCGGTGTCCCGATCTCAACAACCAATGTTTTGTTTAACGGCACCGATACCAATAACTCCACCATAGACACCGGCTTTAGCGGCCCAATTGCCAACCTTTATATCAGCAACACCTATGCGGGCACCATCACCCAGAGCCAGGCCCTGACAGTTACCGGCGGTTATACGCAGTCAAGCGGCGCATTTATTCAAAATGCCAATCTAACCGTTTCAGGGGTATTCTGGCAGATCGGCGGGACATTTGCGGCATCAAGCCCCAGCACGGTTTCTTTTTCTGCTAACGATTTTAGGATACCGACGACACTCGGTACGCTTAATTTCAATCGTTTCGTGGGATCAGGGACAAACAGTTCTCCTTATATCATTTACGATGTTTATGCCCTGCAGGCCGTGGAAGAACTGGCTTTATCAGGCGATTATTTTCAGATTGGCGAAGCTATTGATGCTTCAGGAACTGTTAATTGGAACGGTGGCAGCGGTTTTCAGCCAATAGGTACCGCCGGCGGAGATTTTGTGGGATATTTTAACGGTGAGGATTATACTATTTCACATTTGTCTATAAACCTTCCAAATTCAAGTAATGTTGGGTTGTTCAGCTTTATTAGCGCAGGATCTATTTCCAATCTCAATCTTACGGTAGATAATATAACCGGCTACCAGAATGTCGGCGGGCTGGCAGGTGGATTGGCTGGAACCACTATCATTGGTTGCGCCGTAACTATCAATTCAGGTAAGACGGTATCAGGAAGTGGCGGCGCTGTCGGCGGATTGGTGGGGTATATTAATGGCAGAGATTTTATCTCCAATTCCTATGTCACCATATCAGGCACGGTTTCAGGAAGCGGTAATTATATCGGCGGGTTTGTGGGGGAGAATACCGGTGCCACCGCCGCCGCTCTCATCATTTCTAATTCGTATGTTACAGGGACAGTCTCCGGCACTGGTACAGATGTCGGTGGGTTTGCGGGGTATAATAATACTGGCACTATCTCCAATTCCTATGCCACTGTAACTGTGTCCGGCAGCAGCACTGTGAATGGTTTTGTAGGGCTTGATTCCAGCGGCGCCTATACTAATGACTGGTATTATAACGGCTCAGCCTACACTCAGCCCACTGGGGTCACGGAGGCCGCGGGTTATTCTGATTTTTATGGAACTGGAGGCGGGACAGGAGGGGCTGTTTATCTACTTTCCGGGACTTGTCTTGCCTGGAGTTTTCCTGGCGTCTGGACCAGTCAAACCAGCGCGTATCCGGTGCTTACTTTATTGAACTCTTCATGGGATGTCTGGCAGGGGTCCGTCGGCGGCAATTGGTCAAACGGCTCAAACTGGAGCAGTGGTGTGCCGGGCTCAACCACCAATGTCCTGTTTAATGCCACGGATAATAATGCCTCCACCATAGATTCAGGTTTTAGCGGTTCAGTCGCTAATTTATTTATTAATGGATATACCGGTACGATCACTCAAAGCACAAACTTAACTATTGTTGGCGGCTTTACACAATTAAGCGGTATTTTTACATGCGCCAATCCATCTACCTATTCCTTTACAGCCGGCCAAAATTTCACAATACCTTCTGCTGCCGGCTCATTCATGCGTTATACCGGCAGCGGCCCCTATAGTATTTATGATGTCTACGGGCTTCAGGCAATGGACGAAGGTTTAAGCAGCTCGTATATTCTTGCCAATAATATTGACGCGTCACTCACGGTCAACTGGAACGGCGGCAGCGGCTTTGTGCCGATAGGCAGCAACAATGGTGTTTTTGCCGGCAGTTTTAATGGTGAAGGTTATACTATCTCCCATCTTGCCATAGATCTTCCTGATAGAAATTTTGTCGGTTTGTTTGGCGATATCAATGCGCCTATTTCTAATCTTAATCTCACGGTGGATAATATTACCGGCGAAAACGATGTAGGCGGGTTGAGTGGGTATTTTTCTAATAATAGCTCAAGCGCTTCTGGCTGTTCAGTAACTATAAATCCAGGCAAGACAGTTTCAGGGAATCAGAATG
>Ga0302281_10000603_pt1 | contig 26498 bp, 15 predicted proteins | sample III_Fen_E1_2_FD_198762 | JGI IMG/M metagenome (GOLD analysis project Ga0302281, IMG submission 198762) | Peat permafrost microbial communities from Stordalen Mire near Abisko, Sweden - III_Fen_E1_2 | ecosystem: Environmental > Terrestrial > Soil > Wetlands > Permafrost | place: Sweden: Abisko...
CCACCCGCCCCTTAATTGATGATTTTATTTAAAAAAATCAGATCAATGGACATGTGATTTGCTATCATGAGAGAGAAGGGAAACCGCCCTGCTTCCGCCTGACACTTGGCATTCTTCCTGGTTGCTTCCGCCTGACACTTGGCATTCTTCCTGGTGGAATAGTTCAAATTCAGCGGCCATCTGAATAGTGGTACGAGCGTGTGTGTGTGTGTGTGTGTGTGTGTATGGGTATGTATGGCTGTTTTGGATAGTTTCTTCACACTGGATTCGCGATTTGGTACCGCGACGATAAGAACCTGCCGACAGAAATATCTCGTGCGCTCGGCCTGAGATATTGGAAACGAAAATGGAATTCCTGTATTGCGAATAAAGGCGATGAGGGTTCTTTGCAGTGGATGGAGATTGATTGTCCTTATGAATGGGTGGAATAGTTCAAATTCAGCGGCCATCTGAATAGTGGTACGAGCGTGTGTGTGTGTGTGTGTGTGTGTGTGTGTGTGTGGATGTTTTTTTTTGATAGTTGATGGGGTTCCACAATGCGGCGCATATCACCTATACCTGTTGTTGTTACTGGGGACCATTGGCTCTCAGACAGTGGACCTCCTTCTTTATTACGAACAAACCACAGCTAAATCCAGCTTACGAACAAACCACAGCCAAATCCAAATTATCAACTGTTACCGAACTTTCCGTGCCAGGCAAGTGGCACCGGTTAGACATTTGAAATCCAAATTGATTGTTCTTTTTTTTTTTTGTTTTGTCTATGTGAATAGAGAGCATTCTATCTGACCCAGGGCTCATTGAGAGAGTAGATTCATTGAGAGACAGGAGTAACCCCCTCCATTTGATTGATTGATTTATTTTTTATGTTTTTATTTTTATTAGAAAAAGTCTTTGCGTTCGGGATTACGCGATACCTTCGTGATTTGGTACAGCTATTACCCTTTGGAGGATCGCCAAACCTTTGAAATGGCTTCTGAGGGACATATTCTGGACAGAGTATGTATTGCGGATGATGTCGATGCAGACGAATATCAGTGGGCTATTATGCCCTTTTTTTTTTCTATGTGAATAGATAGCATCCTATCTGTGTGTGTGTGTTTGGGGAGTGGGGGGTGGTGTGAGAGAGAGAGAGAGAGAGAGAGAGAGAGAGAGAGAGAGAGAGAGAGAGAGAGAGAGAGAGAGAGAGAGAGAGAGAGAGAGTTGTGACAAACCGGTTTTGTTATGACAGCCCATGGCCTCATCATCCTCCTCTTCCTCTTCTTCTTCGTCCTCATCCTCCTCCTCCTCCTCATCATCATCATCATCATCATCATCATCATTAGTCTCATCTCCATCGCAATCATCGTTATCGAAAATCACAAGTGGTCCTGATCTCGACTCCGCTGTTCTCATTCGTGCAATGTGGGACGCTTTGGTTGCGAGTGGGTCGGAAGACGAGAAGCAGGTCTGCGAGGTGATCCGCGAGACGGCATCTGCGATGTGGAAGGGAATACTAAAAGACTATATGCAAAATGGGTCGGAATACGAGAAGAACATCCATAAGGCTTCGGTTACCGAAGAGAAGAAAGAGAAGAATCGGGGCATGGTTCAACAGATGTCATGGTCGTCATTCCAATCTGGGGTGGCACTGGGCGTTGCCAGTCTCGGGGTAGCACGTGCCGGCGTGCGAATTGGAGTTTTCGCTGTATGTGGACGCGCCGTGGTCAGTATGAGCGAACATTTGGAACGTCATTTCACCGAACTCGAAATCCCGCACCACACAACAACAAAAACATCGCCGAGTGCATGTGATCGCGTGGTCGTCTTGTCAAAGCTGGAAAATGGCAGCACCATCACATTGGCGATGGCCAATGAAAGGTCGACAAGAGGACTCTCGGTGGACATGGTGATCGTTGTCTGCTTGGAGCAACGCGAAGCAGATCACTTTGTTGCCAACTTCCTGGCTCCTGTGATGAGCACAAAAGGTGTCTCTGCCGTGATCTTCGATTTCGCCGCCATGTGTTTTGCAATAATTTTATGATTCGCATTTTTTTTTGGGGGGGGGGGGGGGATAACTGATCCTCGTTGATTTCTTTCTGGGGTTGTCCTAATCCCATCCGCGCACCCGAATGCCATTGAGTTTTGCTGACAATGCCAATTGCACCACTTCGATTGTTCTTGTTTTCGTTTGTTCCATTATAAGTCTTTCCATGCCCGTGTCCCAATCAACAAACCGGAAGCTCATATCGACAACCGGCAGCCGACCTTTGACAATGATCTCGTCTGCTTTTCGGATCACGCGGACTGCCTCGCCCAGCGGGGGCCGCATTGTCATCAGGCGCGGCATGCACTCGAAAGCCACTGATGTTTGTTCGATCTCCTCTTCGCTTGCATACGTTCCCACGAAATCGATACCAGGCGAATATGCGAATAGAGCGTCGAATGGCACCCCAGAGCGGCCATTGATCGTGAAATCGATTCGGGATAATTTACATTCGTCCATCAAATCCGGTGCGATTCCGATCAAAACATGCTTGTAGACTGGTGCAACCATTGCAAAAGGTGCCTTCGGGTTGGATTCGATTGGTGTGATGATATGGGATCGGCGGTAGGTCGACGGGGTGCATCGAGCCGTGTTATAGGCAGGGCAGCTGACGGTATAGGTGGTGGATTCTAATAGAACGACAGGTAACAGGTTGCTGTTGGTTTCGGGTGGTGTTGATGATGATGATGGGGACAACTTCAGCTTCCATCGCAACCAAGCAGCGTCGACTTTGAGGACCATTGCATGATAAGTGTATCTGCCCGCACCAGTGGAGATCGCGACGATGCAAAACATGGCGATATACCGTTGCTCCATCAACTGCAACAATCGGAGCAATGGTGATTTAAATCTGCCATGGCGCAGAATATGGCACTCCCGCAATACCAACGCGCTCAGGCCCTCACAGTCATCGGCACCCGTGCCGTCATCACGAGGATAATCCCAATCATCTGTGGGTTCATCGCGTTGTGACCGTTTTGTGGAATCCGGCACATAGAGGGTGTGCCTGGTGATGACAGTTTGCATTTCTGCGATAAACTCGATGACAGTATTCTCCTCCACTTCATCCCCTGGTTCAATAGTCATGCTGTAGAAAGCCGCTTGGGCATGTGCCAGCAACAGTTGTTCATCTGTCGTGTGGTCCATCTGGCGACCGTGTGTGGCACCCCAGGGGTATGACCACAGCGGTACACACCCCACTGGCAGGCGGACGGTGGAAAACGAACAATTGGAGAGATATGAAATATTATTGGATCGTGCATAGAATGACCGGTCGATCGCGTTGGCTGCTGAAAGGGCCACCACCCCTGTCTTCAGTTCCCCCGAGACCAGAGGCTGCGATGAGAGCAACTCCACCGATTCGTGTTGTACTGCCAGAACCGTGGCACGGACCGTCGCCACCTGACAACTTTCGGTGTCATACAGAACAATACTGGTTCCCATGCCAATGGCTTCGATTGATGCCGCACCCACCCCTGCTCGGCTCTTGTAAGGCTGTGGCTTCATACCGGGGCTCAGTCCCGTTGTCCAGCGCAGAGCTTCAGTGTCCGTTGCCTCTGCGTGCTCGCTGCCCTTCATGTAGCGAATGGGGACCCACCACACCATTACGGGCGTGTTCGAAGGCAAGCGGCGCGGAAAACTAACTGTGATAGTTGAACACGGCACATCGGTTTGGATCGATGTTCGAATCACGGCATAGTGATGTGTAGTTGCAGCATAAGACCTCGGGAGGAACACAACGACATCACCTGGTGTACCGCTGGGGAAATATTCACTTTTTAAGGTGAACTGGAATGTCACATCGACACGCTCATCATCGGCCATCTCTCTCTCTCTCTCTCTCTCTCTCTTTTTCTTTCCTCCCTCCTTCCCTCGCTTTCGTTTCTACTAAATGGAAACATATTTTAAGACAGAAAAAGCGGCAATGGATACACGCCACATCCAACAGGTAAACAGAAAAGCAGCCGCTGAATATTCGGGCCAATTTTCATTGATCGCACCGACACCCCATAGGATCAACAGTAACCCAGCGCACACGATGAACACCACGGGGCTCCATAACCCACAGTCGACCGAGCATGAAATGAAGAACAAACACGAAGCAACGAAGAAGATGGCTGCATAGATAACATGCTCTGGGTGGCTATTGGTGTAGTACTGGAGGCCGAACAAACCGATCAGGGCGGCAATCCACATCATCCACGTGAAGCACCACGTGCCCAATTGTGTCATTTGAAAGGGGCTGATCACCACCCATCCGGTAATGGATAAAACCATCAACATGATCCGCACGGCATCCGGTGAAGTCGCAAGGTTCACAGAAATATCAACGCTCTCCGTTCCCAGCCACTCGCACAGCATCACCACTTCATAGGTAATGAATATGGGTAGGTGCATCAATAGCCATAGATTTGATGGTGATATAGATGTTGTCGTTACCGCTACCGCTGAATATTGTAGCATCTTCAGCTTTACTTCCTGCGGTCTTCCAGGTAATCTTTAAAAAAAAAATAAATGCAAATATACAAACGTTTTTTCGTTTGTTCTGTCCTCTCCAGATTATGCCCAAGATCAAGAAGCAGAAGAAAAAGAGCACGAGTACATTGTCCAGGACCAGCTCTGCTGCTGATGCCGTGATCCGCCGGAGGGTTGGAGCACATCCATCTACTCCCGTTCGACGTGTAAATCGAGAGGATCTACTACCAAAGAGCGAGGATGTTGATTTTTGCGCAATTATATCGTTGGAGGGTGCACCCCAGTCAAAACCGCGCTGTAGACCCTCCAGGGTCACGACCCTTATCTCGAGACTTTAATGTATTCATTTCGTTTCTTTTGTTTTTCACCGACACACGTCGACATCGCGCGCACCTCTTTCATCCTGTCTGCTCCACATTTCCGTGTTTTCTCGCGTAGCTACACTCATGTCAACGAGCACAATCAATACCGAGTCAAAGGACGCAGCCAAAGACACACCAAAAGACGCGTCGAAAGGTGTGGTAGACGGCGTGCGAGTGATGATCGGCGTGCGCACGGGAATGATGCTGGAGATTGCGGCGGCGGCAGTGGTGCCGGACGCGAGCCTTGTGCCATTGCGTGCGTCGCAAAAGGTGGCCGAGTGCGAGGAACTCACACACAATCATGTGACGTTGATTGGCTCGTATCACTCGGCGGGCGATATCGTCGCCCTTGCCAGCAAGGCCGCGTCCGTGTCCGTCATGGCGTTCCGCGTCGATGCGGCAACCAAGTACACCGAGTGCAAGATTGCAAAGGTTGCGCTGGTCGAGGAGGACAGCAGTTATGTGCGTGACGCGTGGCGAACATGGCGCGGTGATGTACCTGTACCGCATGCGGTGGCGTTACTTGACCTCAAGAGCCGACGATTGCTTACACCCGAGGTGCTGGCGTTCGTGGAAGCAATCTATGTCACGAGCGGCACACGCGGCGACGACAAGATGCTGGAGTTGCTGCGAACTCTCTTCTTTGATGCGGGTTTCGACATGAAGGCATTTATGACAGAAGGTGTCATGTACCTGCGAAAGCTGCAATCCCTTGTAGAAAGCGTCACCGAGACAGCGGTTGAAATCAAGGCGCAAGTGGGTGGTAAATCGATCGCGGTGGCGCTTGTGTCGTCACCCCGATGCATTGATGTTCTGGGCGACGCGCTGCTGAAGCGGTTTCCGAGCGCGCAGGTGGCGATTGTGTCGCGACCGGAGTTGGTGCTGCTCTGTTACCGCTACTCGTGCATCACGCGCCCGGGTGGCGGCGTGTCCGCGGTCGAATTTGCCAAGGCGATTGCACCGCGGCTCGGAAACGACGTGATTGCTGCACGCACCGGCAAAAAGACCGACGTGGGCGGCAGCGGCGTCATCGCCGGCTTCATGGGTACGGCTTCTGATCTGGAGATCATCAATCGCATTGCGAATGAATAAACAAGGCAGCGATCATGTCATACACTAAAAATCTTTGTTTTTTTTCTTGTCTTTTCAACGGCAGAAAGAATATGTCATAAACAAAAGAACGAAAATGAAAGAGAACGAAAAAAAGCTGTCATTGGAAGACTGCGGTGGGTATTTGCTCCAGCGCTGCTCGCAATATGCGAGTAGGTGCTGTTAATGTGCCACCTTTGTGTGCATGCGGATCCACCATTGGCATCGAGACCATGGGGAAATGAGGTATGATAACAGTCACCGAATCATTAGCTTTCATTCCCCCTTTGCCCATGATTTGTAGAATTGTTCGACAATGTATGATGTAATCATACTTGTTGCTACGCGTGCGGCCGCCTGATGTCGGGCATTCTTCATGGAAGAGTTTCCAGAGGCGAGCGCATAGACAGCCAATGTCCCGAAGAGTGCTGCGGTTAGGGACAGATAGGTTCCACCAGCGACTGGCTACTTCGCTCGCTTGCTTGATAAGTTTCTCTGGCGGTGTGTATGCCTGAGGAGCGTGGCCCGTAGGTGCATGTGGTTTCCGATGACCCGAGCTGGATGGCGTGGATGTTGGTGGGCGACCCCTCTTCCGACGCCCCTGGGTGGTGGTGATGACGATGGCTTCACTAGGCTTTGGTTCCCATGTACCGATAGCCCATTGCGCATTGTCAATTTCCGTCTTCGCTTCCTTTTCGTGCTTGTTCTCCTCTTCTGACCCATCTTCTGACTCTCCGTCCTCACGCCGCTCTCGTTCAAATAGCTGCAGCTCCGGGGGATAGATGATACCTGTCAATTGGCATACTCGCGCACATGCCGATACAACCAATTTATCACATGTTATGCTAGTGCAATGGTGCACATTTCCGGTATCTGCACAGACACGTGAATCGCCGAATACCCACCACGAGCAAGCCGCTGTGCACTCATGCGTCTCTGTCGCCATTACGATAACATGAGACTGTCGCAAATAACTCCTGAATGCAGCAACAATTGATGTGCGGTGGTTATTCACTTCTCTGCTCAATCGGGGGTTGTCATGGAGCGTCGAACCAAACACACAGGGCATGCGGTATTGTCGTTGTTGCGCACTCAGCTCCGTCCCCGTGCGTCCCTTGTTCCATTCGATTGCGACATCAGCTGACATTTTCATTTTTGGTTTCTTTCTCCAACTCATGTTTATTATTTCTTTTTTTTCTTCTTCTTGGGTGTGATCAGTTGAACGCGCTAGTGGTGTCACTTGCTCGTTTGGTTGGTATGGTTGTTATATAGAGATGAATAGTGGTGCTCGAGAAGAGAAGAAGGCTAGTCGCGCAACCTCTGCGGAATGGGATAGTGAGCGCGAAGTCGCATTGTCAAGGGCGCCGTCGAAATGCCAGCTCTCACAAGTGAAGTCAGAGTTCGCCGACATGGATGGTCGTATTTGGTACAATGCCCATACAGTGAATATCACCGGGGCATGGACTCGGTTCATTGAGGAAATGATGCGGCATGAAGCAAAAGGCATGATTGCTTATTGGGTGAAACTGTTGCCTGGCACTAAATCAGAAGCCGCGCCCCAACCGGGTGTCACGGTGAAGTCGGAGCGCGGTAATATCCGCGTGTATGTACATTCTACTCGTTTCCCTCCCGGTCGCCGTGGGCCCGGCACTGGTCTGTGTATTTGTTCGCGCCTCATGGCGCCTCCCATTGCCAAGAAATAAAAAAAAAAAAAAAAATAAAAAAAAAAGAAAGAAATGTCCAGAAAAAAAAAAATATTTATGTTATTGTTTGTTTCGAACGCCACGCAGTACGCTCGGCGCCGCTGATTGTCCATCCATCGAATGGTTGAACCCACCATTCGTCGGCTGGATCGACATGGGATTCGACAGAGGGCTTTGAGAAGGCTGAGGATGATGACGATGATGACGATGATGACGATGATGACGATGATGACGAAGGAGAGGATGAAGGCAGGGGTGGGCGAGTGGCTGTCGTCGGGAGGATTTGCGGTCGTTTTGATGGTGCTACTGATGATGTCATGTTCACAACCTTCTCTTTTCTCTCTTGTGCTTTTCGTGGACGTTTCTTGTGTTCTCCACGACCACTGTCACTGTCGTCATCGCTTGAGTTCTCGTTGTTGAGAGCAACGAACCGCTTTCGGCCACCCCCGTCGCGGCTGGTTGGCGGCACTGCTGGTACTCGTTTGTTAGTGAGGAACCGCATCATGTCATTGAATCGGTTCAATTTGTTGTCTTCGCTCACGTCCTCAATATCACAGTTCCAGAAAACAATCATATAGTGACTATTGGCGCCGCTGATTACGACCGTTCGAAAGCCAAGAGTTGGATTTGCCTTGTGTTCGTTGACATATTCGCTACACTCATCGATCGTCATGATCGACCACACACTGGCGGTGGCAGCCGGCTGCTTTTGACCGCTGGTGATGGCAGCAAAATCCATTGGGTCCGCCTCTGCGACAGCGAATGGCCTCTTGAGAAGAGTGGCCACCAGACCACCACACAATAGCAAGTTGTGGTTGGGGTGGGTCTCGTTGAGTATGGGGGGGGTATGCACAATCTCGAGGCGGCGAATTATCTTGTCATTGGTGCGTGGTTTGATCTTTAAACCCAGATCCTTCGCATATTGCCATATGATCGGCATCATGATGCCATTCACAGTGAATTCTATGTAGCGCTCGTTAAGACTTGCGAATTCACTCGTTTCGAACAGGCCCCAATCATCCTGTCGATATGGCTTCAGCGAAAACGTCGCTGGTGCGAGTAATGGGAGCACTTGCACGAGGCGGCCACCCCCACCCCCACCAAGTTCCGCCTGGACCGCATTGCGAATGGGGAGCCGGCGCTGTCCACGAGTCGCCCGTTGTTCTGATTGTGCCTGCAGCCTCTGATAACCAGCGCTGCGGTCGATTAACACTTCACCGGTGAGCTCAGTTGCATCATCATCGAATCGTTCGATCAGCTGTTCTTCAACCTGTGGGTCGGGCAACCGCTTGCTGTCGTCCCCGTCGAGTGGTCGCTGCTGTGCCGCCACCGCTGAGGCTTTCTTCTCTTCCTCTCTCTCCACTTCTGTGTGTGTGGTGCGCCAAACACGATACGCATCAAACAAACGTTGCCATTGGATGTTCGTCGCCGCATCATAATCGTCATCGAACAGAATTCCTTCAGTTGAATCAAGCCGCCCTCGCATCAACACCTTCCTCATTTGTGGCCAGTAGAGTACAAACAAAGCGGTTGCCACGCTGTCATACTTTGTCATCCCGTATGTTGAGATGATTGCCGTTAATTGATAGTAGTATACATGCATCACGGTCACTAGCTCCACATCCTTCTCTGTCCCTTTGTTGCTATGGGCATCGAAAACACGCCGCAGCAGCTGGAAGAATATTTGGTTCACTGCACGAGTGTGATCCTGGTGCCCAACAACCTCACACAGGAAACCAGGCGTGTATTTATCCATACGGGGCAGTCGTGGGTCGGTCCATCGTGACACCTCTGTGACGAGTTGTTGCCACCTATCGCTGCTGTGCTGGAGGATTGGGGGCTGATACCAGGCGAAGTCATCATCTGATCGACCCGCCTTGTTCGCCCATTTTTCGTATAAATCAAATTTTTGAGGTGAGAGGAAGGTCCGGATGAGTTTCCACAATGTTGTGTTTCGTAAAACGATGTATTGCTCCAGACCAATCGTGCTTCGCCCGGCCGCCACCCCGACATCAGGATTAGCAATGGTATAGACCCAATACAGAATATACACAAGGGTCGCACTGTTGGTGGCGGCCATCTGATAGAATGACGGTTGGGATGGCGAAGCACGGTAGGGCAAAGTCGATGGGAAGGAGGTCAATGCATTCCATCTTGTTGTGCCAATGAGCCCGGTAAGAGCTCGCGGGGCAATACCAGCGAGATCAGTCTCGGATAAGAGATCAGCTGCCGCTGCGAGGTCACCATCCGTTGTCATCAATTTTGACGTATTAGGGAACAACATACGTTCCCCTTTTGCCAGTCTGCAAATATCCACGACACCAGGGTAGCGACGCACCGGCCCAGAACCCCTCGCGGGAGGGGCATAAACAAAGATGGAATCGATCGTCTTCTCGTCTGATGCATTGGTGATGGAGGTGAAGAGGATACATGTTTTATCAATTAAATGCAACATATCTTCGGGTGGATGTCCGAATTCTGTCATTGCTCGTTGGAACCGTTCAAGCTCGACACCGCCGTCAGCGTTGATAACAACAGCATAGGCCCGAGCAACGATTTCTTTTGCAGTAGGTGACCACAATGGGTAGCGGTTGTTGTTTGACAATGCAGTGTAACTGGTCACCATCTCATTGGTAGCAGGTTGCATCCAACTCGGCAGATCCGTCTCTGTTAGCCTTACCTGGGGTCGGATTGATACTGGTTGCATAGCAGCGGCCACAGGCGGGGGTTCAGATGGAAAGAAATCCGATAGTGTCGATGACAGAACCCATCGATTGGTCTCGAATCCCGGCCAATGGTAATGCAGAGATGATGCGAGCTTCGCCCTCAAAGCGGCTCGATATGATTGATTGATTCCACAGTAGGTCGCAAACTGTGTGGTAAACTGATAATATGCAGGGGTATCAGCGCGCGCCGCCGTGATAGAAGGATTGGTTTTCTTCATCTTCTTCTCTTCTTTGCCCCAGAAATCAACGAGGAACTGCATCGAATTGAGATCCCATGGCATGTATTGCATACCCCAAGGAGCCCGGGCCCATGCTTCACCGGTATTTACTGATTCATCACGCATGCCAATGCCCAACATCCACTGCGACGATGGCGACGATGACGAAACCGGCCATTTGGTTTGGAGTGTTAGCTGCCTACTGATGACAGATTGTAATGGGAGCGGTGGCCCAGTGTCTCCCGATTCATTGACAGAAAATAAAATGTCATACAATCGCAACGATACAGATTGATACATCACATGTGCATCGATTTGTGATTTGCTCATTGACTCAATGGGCTGTGGTACCAACATGTGCATATCACCGGTGAAGCTGAGTGTGGTGCCTTTACTATTCACCTGTTGCATGACGTAGGCACACCCCCAGGCGTAGCTACACTCAAGGTAGGCGATGATGAAAGCATTCCAGGCAACGGCATCCATTGACAGGTGGTCATCGTCGTCATCGAGCAGTAACGAGCTGAGGGAAGGGGCTTTCTTCTCCTCCTCCTCGCGATCCTCCTCAATGTCCTCGGGTGACCAACCGAATGCCAGCAACACTGCTGTGTATGCGAACCATGTTTCCGATTCGCCGATGAATGGCACAGAGACAGTACACCACCGCATGAGAAATGTTGCCAGGCGCCGCAGAAAACCGACTTCGCTATATTGCTCGTTACCGGCGCATGCATTCACAATGTATGCAGCGATCACAGCAACATGCGGGTTGGCCTGCTTTTTCCCTTGATTGAAGGCTGGTGCTGTGTTATCAAGGGAGACCGTTTCTCTCCGGATAGCATCAATGGCGGTCTTCAACCGCTCATATTCCTGAGAGGCCCCGCCGCGCTTCTTTATGAACCTCAGCTTTACTGCACCAAACAGCAACTCCGCACTCTGTGCGAGCTGCAAGAGCCACCCCTCAATGGGTCGCTGATCAATGAAATCCGCCAATCCACGCCGCACTGGGGTGGTCCAGTACTTGAACGCGTCATGCGTGATCATGGTCGCGGGTTGGATCGGTTGCATCAAATGAGTGGCATTCGTCACAAAAGTGCTAGTCGTAGTACGACCACCATCACCACCATCACCACCACCACCACCACCACCACCACCTCGTTTCTCGTCATCGCCCTTCACCTCTTCCTGTTCTTCTTTATCCTCACTCTCTACCTCCTCCTCGTCCTCCAGATCCTCCTCGTCAATAAAGTCAGGATCGTCGTCCTCATCGAGATCCTCCCCTTTCTTCTTCCTCCTCTTCCTTAGCTGCTGTATGGTTGTAATACGCCGCTGTGGTTTGCCTGGTTTTTTTGGAGTTCGTGCTGAGAGCGACCGACCCCCTTCCCGGTGGTTGTAGATCATACTCCACGCCCCATCCACATCCATAGAAGGGAAGCGATGAGCTGGGGAATCCGATAACAATGGCAAATCATTTTCAAACTCTCTCCCAGGCCATTGGGGATCCTTCGTGGGCCATCGAACAAGTACCAATGTCTTGATTGTGGGGTACTTTGTGATCATTTCTTGGTTAATCTCTGGGGTACCAAACCCTCTGGATAAACGGGAAAGCCGAACATCAAGAATTCCCAATGCAGGTGCTTCAATTCGGGATAAACGGTCGGCCATCAGCCTGGGCATGTAGGTTCCATCAATATCCACCCGAAGCACTTGTAATCGAGGGAATCGCGCCAATGGCCCGTTGAATGACAGAACACTCCCAATGACATGAAGCGATTGAAGACGAGGGGCTACGTTAGTGAGCAAGCGGAGAGTTTTCGCCTCCAGTACCTCTCGCCTTTTGCGCTCGTCCGCCGTGGTCCCACTCCCGATGGGGCACTTGTATTCCATTCGTTGGAGCTTGAACCATGGCTTAAGCTTGCTCTCGACGAGCTCCAGGTCAGGGGACTGTTTCGACTGCTCGAATCGTAGCACCTTTAATTCACCGATAAAATGTGCCCATTTGTGGAAACTGCACAGCTTGAGAGATAAGCCGCCACGCACCACTAGAGTTTCCACATTCCGAATCGATTTGATAATATCATACACTGCATCCATGAGGCCTTTCGCATTCCCGTCATTTAATGCCGGTATAGTTATGATAACATATTCATGGTCCTTGGGAATCTTCACCTCCTCCCCCGCACGGAGCTCGACCGGCACAATAAACAAAGGCTCGGGGACCAACCATGTGACGTTTGCGTCAATCACCGCGTCATCGTCACGCCCAGTGGCTGATGATGGAAGGAATGTGGAAGCCATGAGAGAGAGAGAGAGAGAGAGAGAGAGAGAGAGAGAGAGAGAGAGAGAGAGAGAGAGAGAGAGAGAGAGAGAGAGAGAAAAGAATGCTATCCCCGCACTTGATAGCCAATGGCTTTTATCTCTATCAGCAACAAATAACAACTACAAAAAAAAATCAGCTTTGGTTTATATAACACCAAGCGAATAATGTCATATCAAAAAACACAAAATTTCTGTTAAATTTGGATATGGCAGAATTGAAACATGTCATAGGTCACGTTGCAGAGAATAATATATCCAACCAACGCGATGAAATGTCATGGCCATCAGCGAGAGTTGCATTGAATTCTTTCGCCATAAGGTAGGTCCAATACCACAACGCTTCTTCAATATCCCTCGTCCGAATTAGGTTTTTGTTGTTGTGCACATAGAAGGAATCGGCGATTTGAATAACCATGGGCCGACGGGTCTCTCCGTTCTCGTTATTTGTGACAATGCGAAGCATTGAGCCTCGTAGGTCGCAGCTGTCAACGAAATACCTCTTCATCCAATCGAGGGAAGATACCTTCACCCCGAATCCATGATGATAGGTCCAGAGGATGACAGCATCTCGTATGAATCCCTCCCGACCGGGTGCTCTCTCCCTCCCATAGTGATCGCGGCTTAGGGTATCAACAGTGAGTTTTTTGAACCGCTCGCTCTCCTCTTCCTCGTATTCGGATTGATACAAACCAAATGAAGAAACAGTTGCAGCTCCGGGGTTGCGCATATAGGCATCCATCGTTCCGATCGGGAGGGCCAGTCGACACGCGCATGCAAGTAGACCTCGCTTGAATTCTTCAGGCATTTTGTTTTGGACTTGGCGGATAGTCCAACGCCGGTATGCCATCATCGTTGTTTTATGATCCGGTAGTGGTGCCAGGTCAATGACAGGATAATGATCCATCAACCACGTGCATGCATCAATATAGGAGAATACACGTGAGCAAACTGGAAGCCAATCCGCCACAATGGCAGATGCATCGAAGGCACGCATATCTTCTTGAAGTTTTTCTGTTGTTAATCGAGGCACTGGTATGGTGATACCCAACTGGGTATCCCGATCGATATTAGGGGGTGGGGCTTCGAATTTGATTTCTGTTTTACCTTCCTCCACCTGTAATTGCACTGATGCTGGAATCGCCCTTCGATCAATCAGCGATTTGATTCCCTCTGAGATCATAAACACTAAGGTAGAGACGAATAGGGTGCGAGTGCGCCTGTAGCCATCATAGTCTGATAACGGAGTTGTGCACCATTCTTTCCGAATCTTCTTCATGGTTGATGCCATCTCCATGATCGTTGCATCGGCACATACACCCACATTGTAGATGTGAGGCTCTTCGCATGCATGCGCATAGGCGCGAGTGAGCCACACCATTTCATGTATAGTAGGATTGTCACTCGCCTTCCCGCTCCCGGCCTGCCAATGATGACTGGGCGCCCTCATCCAGTATCGCATGTATTGATCTGCGGTCGGGAGGGTGGTAATTGCCAACGGGGTGGTGGGATTCCCGATGATATGCTCTTCGAAAACATTATGAGCTGCAGCCATTGCCACACAAAAGTTCACCGAATCGTTCATCTCACGATCAGGATCAAATTCTTCCTTTTCCTCCTCGTCAACATGCAAAGACTGGTATTGCCGTGGGGCGATTGTTTCGAGCTGCCTTGCGAAGTCGTTGATAATTGCTACCCGTGGATCCCCGTCCACCTTCTTTTCCTCTTTCCTTTCCATTTTTGCCGCTTGAATTTTTCATTTCTTGCATTATATGCTTATTATTCGTTGGTATTAGTTTAAATGCCTGCTGTGTTAATGGCCTGGTTCGCACCGTATAATATATGATACACACAACTCTATGTATGGCCCATTCCATGGTGCATTCCGCGATACTCTTCCTCTCTATCTGTTGGCTGAGCACGGCGACAGCAGAGTGCCCACCAAGGAACGTGTTCCTCACCACCGCGGCCTGCTATGGGGTGTATTCGTGGAATGTAAACGAGACGGAGTTCACTGCTCGTCTGCCAATCGGGTTCTCAACCGTGCATGCGGGCCTTGAGAGCAATCCCTGCACCTTCAACATAACAGTTGAAGTTGATTCTTCATCCTACTATGACCCGTGTGGACAAGGCGAATGCGAAACAGAGTACCCGTTCGCATGTCGCTGCCCGCCGGGGACGGAGGGCGAATATTGCTGCGAATCCTCTGCGGTCACAGGTGATCCCTGCCTATCGGGTGGTACCTGTGCACTCACCGGAATATGCGAGTGCCTTGCCGGTTATGCTGGTGAGTGGTGCTGCCCTATCGCAGATTTCCAAAACAATGCGTGTGGTTATCATGGCTGTTGTCTATCTGATGGCACATGTGAATGTAACGATGGCTACAGTGGCGATGCTTGTGAAATTTACAATTTCGATCGTGTGTCGGAGTATCATCGGCAGTGGTCGGGAGGCGTGGCGATTGGTGTGTTTTTATTTGTTGTACTCTTCGCCTGCATTTGGTGCCTGTTACTGGCATGGGACGATAGCGATTACCAACGCGTCCCTTCAAACCCCAGGCCGGCACACGAACCATGAACAAAAATCCATTCTTTGTTTAGCATTGTAGAACAGAAAAAAAAAGAAGTTATTTCTTGCTCTTTGGTTTTTTCTTTTTCTTTGGCTTGTTCTTTTGCTTTGCTCCACCACCCCCGCCGCCTCCTCCTCCCCCTCCACCGCCACCAACACCCGTGGGTTCAGGTGGTTGATATGTGAGGATGGGTGGATCGGGTTCGTCGTTGAGATCAGTCAGAGGAATGGATTCATCTGCACTGATATGCCGTTTGTAGGCATCATTTTTCAGCCACCCTTGCAGATAGTAGCGCTGCAGCTTGTCATCCGATGGGATGCCAGCCAGAGTAATTTGCACATCCGTCACTGTGGATTCATCGATTTTTGCGTCGAGTGGGGTTTTGAGGACAGCATCGTCAAGCAGCGGACCATCGTTGATGAAATGCCAGGTGTCATATGCAATGCCCAACACCCGCGATTTGAGGACACGCATTGTGAGATGAAAGGCTTGCAAAGACTCTGCGTTCGCCACCCCGCGACCATTTGCCATTTCTGTCATCAATAGACCCGGGGGGATTCCAAAGTCCAAGAACACGCGAGCACGTTGCTCTAGTTGGCTGTGCTTGTAGTCCTTGGGGACCTCGGGCATGACAGCAGGTCGAACGATAAACCCAGTTGGGATCCGAATGCGTTGCCCAACGCCGCTGTCAACCCCGGTACCCAATGAATCGTTTTGAAACTCGCGGAGTGCGCCCTCCATTTCACGTAGCCGCCGCATCCCTATCTTCTCTTGCATGATTCGACGCAGAGCTGCCTCCTGGGTCAAGCGCCGCGACTCCTCCTGTTGATCATCCTCTCCTGGTTGAGTGAGTACTGTATTCTCCCTCACACGTGACGCCTGTGCCACTTTGCTCTCCTCGATGAAGTACACCGGCCTGGCGCGGGCGGTCTCGGCCCTGTTAATGAGGCTTCGACGATCTGCAAGGTGTTGAATGTTGGGGAGCGTCACCATAGCCAGCGACGACAGGCGCCCGGATGGATCGGGCGGGTAAAAGCAAAAAGTCATAACATCCGGGATGATTCCAGTGAGCATATGTTTGTTCTTTCTTCCTCCCCGCGCGCCGACTTGCCGTTCCACTTGCGATTGCACTAAGTTGATCCCGCTCGTGGCCCCTTTTTCTCGGATCCGATAGACCCATCGCTCCTCACCATAGACATCGGTCAATACATATACATCGAGATTCCGCATGTCCAATACCAGTGGCCTGCGGTCTTCGTTGCGAAACGATACCGCAGCGAACCCAATTTCCCATATACGCCGCATCACCTTTTCCAGGAATCCTCCCCATATGCCATTCAGATAACGAGCGTCGGCAATGGACTGCGGCGACCCGGCGGTTGGTTTAGGTGTTGAAGCGCCGCCTGCTTGAATGATGATATCACCCCCGAGAATGGATGTCAATAGGTAGTTGGTGGCCGCTTGAAAATCAGAATCACGGAACGACAGACCCGTACATGCCGCAATATCATCGTTATTCACCTTTACATAACCACTGAGACTAGCATCATCCTGTGCAGCCTTGAGGCCATCCTTCTCCTCTACCGCACGCTTGGTCTCTGCCAACGGGTGATTGAATGTTTTACCATACGCAAATTGGCGCACATGTGGTCGTGGAGTGGTGCCACTACCACCAGCACCGTCAGCTGTTGGTTCCGGTTCTGCTTTGGAAGTTTCTTTTGTACGGGGTTTCTTCGACATCATGCAAAAAGAAAACAAAAAAAAAAGTTTCATGACTAAGCTTTTGATTATATACTTGCCTTTTTGTGTATTTATTTTCCTGTTTCATAAATACTGCAAAAATAGGAGAGTGGGTGATAGACAAAAAAAAAAGTTATTCTTTTGGAGTATGCCACCGAAGGATGCCGGCCTCACTCCTCTATCCAAACTGCTTGGGAGTTCTTCGGGAAATCCTCTTGTTCGGCCAGGGCTCGGTCTCGGGGGCAGTCGACCTATTAGCAGCAGCAGCGGCGGCAACAGCAGTGGTTTTGCTGATAGCAGCGGCAACCGCAGCGGCGCGCGGAAGCGTAAACCAGATGAAAAGGCGGACGGTGGGTCCAAAGATAGCGTTAGTGGTGGTGGCGGCGGCGGCGGCGGCGGCGGCGGTAGTGGTGGTGAACAGAAAACCGCAGAGAATGAAAAGAAACGGCGAACAATCGTGAGTATGCGCCAGAAAGGGCACGAAGCACTCGAAAGCCTTCTCCCCTCCATCCCCATTGAGAGACCAAAGAAGATGGTACTACCAGTGGTCACCCGTCGGACCCCTGCACCCTTACCCGTGGTACCCATTCGCAACGGGTTAGTAGCTGTACCGGTTCCCGATGTATCCATCCTCGAATCACATCTAGTTCAACTAGGTTGCCAGAAGAAATGGGTTGCATCGAATAAGCATCGACTCTACCAGAGGAGCACTGCACCGAATGTGTTTGATGCCCAGAGCACGATCGAACAATTAGTGGCATTGCAGGCGGCGGTGGAGGAGAGCAACGGCACGGTCGCCATCATCCCATTGTCACGAACGAAGACCGTCGTCGTCAACGAAGATGTCGATGATGATGATAATGATGATAATGATGATAAGGATGATGGCGATGGGAGTGGCGAATCACAAGAGGACGACGACATCGAAGCTGAGTCGTGCGCCGTTTATCTGGAATACAAACTCGTACAGGCGCCTGCAGAGGAAGGCAAGGTATATCGGCGCTGGCAGCTGAAAACCGCTTATCATCTCAACTTCCTGCAGCCGTGGGTGGCACGTGAATATATCCGGGCTGTTGTATCGTTTTGGTTTGGGAATCCGAGTTTGATTGATGCGGACTCTGATGGTCGATACCCGCATGTCGATCAAACAGGACCGCTCTCAATGGAGGACCAAACGGCATTGCAACCATGGGTCAAACTCAATGCACAACGCAGGGCGGGAACAATGAAGATGGATGCACGTCTGGTGCGGCAGGTCACTGAACCCAGCATCATGACGCATTCGGTGAATGTGGTTGAATCAGCAAATGAAACAATTCTAGATGACCGCCACCTGCTCGACTTATACTTCATTGATGAGATCGGAGAAGAATCATTCGCCATCACACGCGAATGTTGCCAGTTGTTGTACCGAACATGGTTCGAAGAATCATGGCCGGGGGGGCGTAGCACAATGGGACCGGAAAATTTCACCTTCTCCGAATTCATCAACGGTATCGTTGGTGAGGTTGGGAGTTACGTCACCAAAATGACGAACGGACAGGCCTATGTTGCTCCAGCCGGTGGTGCTGGCACATTCTATCAATATGTGACTCGGTATTTGCTTGCGACATATCGAAAAGAGTGCGTCAAGCAACAACGGCCTGTCCTCCCAACAACGGCACCTCGCGGGAGAACGGAATACATTGCGATGCACAAACAATATGTCAATGAACAGAAACTGGTGAAAGGCATGATCACAGCAATGAAGGGAGACAAGACCAACAGGAAGCTGTTGGATTTTTTGGCTGACGAGAAAAACCCGTTCGACCAACGCATCAAGGTAGTGACGGGTGGTCAAACCCGCCTGGCGCCACCTGGCGTGCCATGGACCACGCCACTGCTTGACCCATCCGATCCTTATGGGCCTCCCGACCTGCTAGGTGCTTGGATCTGGGTGATTGTCGTTCTCTTCAGTGCAAAGAGCAAGAAACTCTACCCCATGGATATACCCGGCACTTACCGGCGAGCTGTGAAAATCTTCAATCTCCAACGACTGTTCTTCCAGTTCCCCCAGCAAGCCGTGATCTGGAGGACTGTAAAGGGTTTCGTGGATAAACCGTACCACAGGATGGAGCGTGGTCTATGGGATAGCCTCCGGGAGCGCGACCCCGTCGACTCCATTATTTCATCACACTCGCAAATGGGTCCTTTGTTTCGCCGATCAGGTGATGCGCTACAAATATTGGTGGAGGTGTTGCGCAACCCAGAGGCTCTGCTTGATCGATTGGACTCCAAATCGAGCAATTACCCTCTACAGGAAGCAGTTGTATTGTATGCTTATCTTCAGTTCTGTGAAGCCCGGAGCGGCGCAGGGAATTCATGGGATGCTGATTCGATTGCCGGAGTGGATCGATCCGTGTGTCTCGCATTGGCTGTGTATCAAGAATCTTTGCGATCACTGGACAAGCACTATGCCAAGCTGAGGTCAGTGCATTGGCTGCAGTCCTATCGGGACGATGTCATAGCTATCGTGAGGGACAGCTCTTCTGTTGACTACTCCGACGAGCCCAGGGCGCTTGAGCATGTTATTTCTAAATTCAACAATACCGAGCATTCATATGAAACCAGTGGTGATGCCTGGCGGGCGGTGAATGCCGTCGTGCGTCATCATTTGTTGGCTATCATCGACAAGGAACGCGAAGGTCTGGAGAATGAACGATCGGTCCCAGGACGGAACAAGGATGAGGAAAAGATACTAGCTGCCCCCGTTGCGGCTACCACAGCACTTCCGATCGATGCGGAAGGACGAATCAATGGGATCATCGACGATGTGATAGAACACCAAGGGGTAGTAAACCAAAAGCTGCGATCTGCCGACGAAAAGTCATCAGTAGTGGTGGTATTGTCGGCAAAAGAGACAAAGGTCATTCATGAGGAGGTGATTGACAGAGAAAACGCGCGTACCAAGAAGTTCACGGAAACAAAATCTTACCTGCCGGGACGAGTAAGGCATGTCCACGGGGTATCAGCGACAAATGGATTATCATCCGCCGGACAACTCGAATCGAACCGAAAGGAGAGAGCCATCACTATCGCTGCGATTAACATTCTATGTGAGACATCACCAGAGACGATTTACACGGAAGAACAACGACAAACAATGCGGGAATACGAGGCGATCAAGAAGGGGGTGACCAAATTCAACGATGAAGCAACATATCGGCGATTTCTTGACCAGCAGCGCTATCCCGACCGATTCGCGGATCCAATGATATTTGCACCATCGCGGCAGATGCTTGTGCGCCCCAACACTCCATTCACGGTCGCTGAAATGGAGAAGGTGGCGCGTGAAGCGGTACCGACCCTGTTGTTGCTTCGCTTCCGGGAGCAATTCGATGGCTCTACTGCAAATGACACGAAATACACCGCCAATGCCAGTGAGACCCAGCTGCGGCAAAACGATAGCAATGATGACCGTTTCTTGGAATGGTTACCCTCGAGGGTGAAGCAACTCCAGGATTATTTGACAAACACTGTATATCCACGCGATCCCAAAACAAGTGATGCTGGAATCCAGATGCGCTGGTACGGGTGGTTCTCAAAATTCTTAATCGAACTGCATGGAAAAGGAGTTGCGATGGTGAAGGCAGCGAAAGCTGCGCGATGGTTGAGTTACCAGAAGCGACAGGAGGCGGCGGCCAAGGCGATTGCGACTGCTGATACCAAACGAACAGAGTCATCATACCAGTCGGACCTGATCGCGTTCATCAATAGTAATATCAATCAGAAGCAGTTGAGTGTATCATTCCATGGGGTTGATGCTGGGCGCGCATTGCGCTTGTTTAGCATGAATGTGATCGGGCAGCCACAGACAAACCGCCTACAGCTACTGCTCGACAAGAGCGCAGGCGATGCACTGCGCCGAGCTCAACCATTTATCTGGGCGGTCGAGGCAATGGGCGGCCAGTCAACAGCGCGGATCACATGGCTACAGGAACGACAAACTAGCGCCATTCGGGTGCTACTGCAATCACAGGAATGGCTCGGTTATCTGCATAACACACGACTCCGTGACATATGGACAGAAGAGAAGGCCGGTACCAATGAAAGGAAACTATTGGAGTTTCTGGCGGTAGCCAGTGACCCGTTGCACGAATCGATGCAGGCCAAGGATAGTCAACGCGAGGAGTGGGCCATTCGTGTCCTTGAGGACCGGTTCGAACCAATCAAAGGCGATTCTTTGGGGTCAGCATTACGCTATACAGCTGACATCAGGCACGAGGAACACGGTTGGCCATCACACACGGAGGTGTTGCAAAATTTGGCACGGATGGCTGTCAAGGCGGCACAGAAGGAGGCCGATGCTTTCACAAGGGAGGATCAAAGGAAGAAGAAGCGGCTATTCGGTGACATCGATGACGGCGATGCTGATGAGAAAGATGAAAAAACAGAACCAATGCAGAAAGTGAAGCGAACGAAAGAAGAAATTGACGAAGCAGAACGGAATATGCGCATGCGCATTGGGCGAATCCAACTCGACTATCCTTCTATTCGGGAGCGATTTTCCGCAATAGCGAGCCTCATTCCCATCCAATGGACCGATGACCCGAATAACAGGCTTGTTTCTATCGTCACACTCCTTGAGCGTGAGGCTATTTCACGGGAACTCGGTGCGCTCCCAAGGGTCACCCTTGGTGATCCTAAAGGCACGATATGGCATGATCAAAGTTTATCGCGCATGCCAGATGCTTTTCAGCTGAATAGTGCGCGGCTTGTGATTGCAGAAGCAAAAACAGAAGCGAAGGCGGAGGACTCCGCCCGGAACGTATATCGTTTGGTAGAATTTATGAGCAAGGATCAATTTTTCGGTGGTCCGAAATGTGCGACTCCAACCCTTACCGCGACCATCAATCTCAGAAAGCTTCTCCTTGCCAAGGAGTGGTTAACATACTACCAATCCCGGTATGTTTCAAGGACCCAACGAATGACTGACCTACTGAACGACGCGCGTGCGGAGTCATTCGCATTGAGTGAAGTATTTGGTTGGGCCAATTTGTGTGTATGGCGAAAATCCCAGCGAACGGTCAGAGAGACGGAGGAGAAGAAGAAAAAGATTAAACAGGAGGAGGAGGAAGAGGAAAAAGAAGAAGAAAAAGAAGAAGACAAGCTGGAATGGGATAATGCAAAAGCATTCCATCGCGATGAGGTTGGTTACATTGATTCAGAAGACAGCGAATACAAACCTCATCACACATACCCGGAATTGGTCTATTGGGCTGGTCGGGCGATCGAGCACGAGATGGCCGAACGGAGAACATCGCTTCACGACAAGTATGTCTCTTGGCGGAGCCTGGTGGAACTCCGAAAGGGCATAGCAACGAGCAGTGTCCTGGGACCCTATACGGAGAAACAACTGGATCGTGTCATCGATGCGCTTATGTTCCCCGAGGATGAAAACGTGCTTGATGCTGACATCGACTATCGGCTTATGCGCATTGGGTTCCCCAGCATACCTCGATCTGTGTTTGGTTCAAAGATGGATACCCGGATCCAATACCACCCCAAGCGTGATTCACCACTCTGGAGTAACGCTCCTGCTGACGAGATCACAGAAGAATTTCGGGCAACTGTGCGGACTATCGAACGCGGTCATGTGGCCTATGTCGTCGAATTTTTCTTGCGGGCTGCAATCTACAGGGAGTGGCGACTGTTGCGGTATATGTGGGAGAGGATCCACCGGTTTGTTCTCAATCAGTGTTTACCATCAATCACCCAAATGTGTATAGCAGTGAAGTTCATGGCCAATGTTCCATCCCTCCATGCTTCCACCCCGGGTGACCTAAAACAGCAATGGGGCACCGGGTGTGCTTCAGCGACCCAGCATGCCTTCTACCTCCTCCAGCCATGTGTTCAATGGTATCTCGCTCTCTCCGGGCGCCGACCGGGTCTGAGGGAATTGAGGAATGCCTATGTTTCATCTCAGCCAGTTCTGAGCGAAGCCGTTCGTTCATTGGATGCCTTCTCTTTCCTCCGTTTGCCGTATCGGCTCACGAGTAGCGACTCGGAAGAGTATACAGCCACTGCGAAAGTGCTTGAACGCTATTTAGCAGTGGTTGATCTACTCAATGAAAAGACGTTGATAAGCATGAATGCCATATCAAACGAGTTCATGGGTGCTGTGTATCCTAAACTGGACGAAAAAAAGATAATCGAATGGGCAGATCGTACATACCGTGGTTGTGATGCTGTCTTTGAGGGCCTCGCTTTGCATATGACCATTGCAACGCCATTCCTACAAAAGGTTGCTGCATCGGCGAAGGAATGGACAGCGGAACAGAAGGAAATCTGGAGAAGCACCTCATCCACTTTTCAATATTCGGCGCAATTGGCAGCCGCGATCGGGCATGCAATGTGTGATGCATCGGGCTCTCTCTCTCGGCACAACGGCGCGGAGAATGCGGAGCAGGTGGTGACAAATAGTGATCCTTATTGTTCATATGACGAATTCGGGGGTTATAACGCACTTGAAACCTCCACGGAGTGTTCTGTATTGGTCGCAGCGCTCCGTGCAATGACACCGGTTATTCTCCGTCTCGTGACTGCGGCAACGCCTGTCCCAGGGGCCGAATCGGAGTGGTCAAAATTATATTTTCTCGTCACTGCAAAAACCTCACGAATGAAGTTCACGCAGCGCAAACCGGATGTCGCACCCTGCCTCATGGCACTCGATTGGATACAAAAAGCCCTTGTTCAGGATCCAGCCAGGCGCTCGTATGTGATCCACGAACGGGAGTCAATCTGGGCGAGGGGCGAGTTGTGGCGCGGTGGGGGCGGCGGTGGCGGCGGGTCGGGTGCTGCATTGGTTCTGGCGCAATGGAGGGATATGTGCATCGATACTATGCAACACACTCGCGAACTCTGGATGAAGAAGACAAGCCACACACCTGTTTACAAGCACGTAGTGATCCCAACGAATGTAGAGTTCGACCATCTCATCATATTACTGATAGCCGAACACATCAATGAGTTTGCTGTGTGGAACAGGCTGCGAATAACAAAGACGGATGACCGCGGGGCAATTTCCACATCACTTACTGGCGAAGAAGCGGTTGTTGTGATGCGACAGCTGCGTTTCATGCGCCTACAGCTCAAAACGTGGCTGCAGCCATACGGACTCAAGCGGGCGAACGCTTATCGAAAGGTCGTGAACGATCAACCATTATGGCGAGAGATGGCTCTGCGTGACACTCTCTATTCATGCCGTGCTCTCATTCGCGCAACCACTCTCGGTGTACCGCTCACCCCCGCAGTGTATTTCTACACACATACAATCAGCCGGGTATGGCGACAAGACTGGCAGGGCTTGCCTGGGAACAAAGACATCAATTACCCTGATGCCAATGGTGTGAACTCGTTTTTGAGTAATGGAGGCGCCCGGTGGCGCGACAAAGTTTATTTGATGGGATGGTGGGCCCGCACAGTCCAACTCCCACTTGAATTTGATGCCGGAGACCCGGATGGGGCAGCGTTACTGGCAGTTGAACAAGGAGAGAACACCCAAGTTATCCAACGCGGGTTTGTCGAATATGGTCCATTGGGAAGGGAGACAAAGGAGAACACCGGTGATACTGAATATGAAGCGTTCAACGCTGATGACATCCGTGTCAAATCGCATTCTTCTTCCTCTTCTTCTTCTTTTTCTTCTTCTTCTTCTTCTTCCTCATCCTCCTCCTCCTCCTCCTCTTCCTCTTCTTCTTCTTCCTCTTCTTCCCCAACCTTTCTTCTCCCCCCCTTACCTCCGCCGCCATCATCTTCTTCCTCTTCATCGTTTTCATCGGTAGCAGTGCACCCTGGTGATAACGAAGGCGACCGGGGTACTCGACTTCTTCGCTTGTTCAGCACAGTGACAGATGACCTGCGAACGGAACTAATCGTTGCACTCTCTCTCTCGACAAAGCAGCCGAACAGGAAGCGGGTGATGTGGGCGAAAATATGCCGGGATTCAGGAGATGATTGGCGACAATTATTAACAGACAATATCATCCAATCCACGGAGTTTGTCGAGTTTTCATCAGTGCCAGCCGATGACGACTTGGCAATCAGTAGGATTGGCGTTGTGGTGTCGAGCTGTATCCGTTGATCACATAACAACCGAGAAGAAAAAAAAAACTACGTTTCCTTCAGAGAGAGAGAGAGAGAGAGAGAGAGAGAGAGAGAGAGAGAGAGAGAGAGAGAGAGAGAGAGAGAGAGAGAGAGAGAGAGAGAGAGAGAGAGAGAGAGAGAGAGGAGAAATTCTAATATTGGTGTGTGTGTGTGTGTGTGTGGTTTTTTTTCATCCACAGCAACTATATGCTCTGCAATAAAGAGGGCTGGCCTCTTGCGGTTGACTCGGCCAAATGGCTATGGACGGTCTACCGAAACGATCTTCCACCTGAAGCCGACGATGTTATTGGTCAGCTCTATCATGAAGCAATTCCAGACCCATATGTGGTTCATCTATTTATGGAGTTCTATGCGCGGAAGAAGGGGACCCCTATGGAGGTCGATGTAGATCTCATCCCTTGTGATATACGAGAGCGAGTTCTGCGTGGATGTTCTCTATCACTGCTGGCTCTTTGGCAACATACCATCATCAAGCCAACTGACAGTGTCATCAAGATGGTGGTGGCTTTCGTTGATTGGCACCGGGCACGACGGGTTGCTGAAATCAAAATCATCTACGGAGATGAATTGACGAAGGAGGAAGAGGAAATCATCGCGATCGATCAACAGTCGTCAATCGTTGACAGCAATGAAATCATGAACCAGCTCAATGCTGCCGATATGCTCAAATACGGAACCCAAGGAGCACCGGGCCTGGCAGACACGGTGGTTGTTGAACAAAAACACCCTGTCGTATTGTCCATCGTTGATGAAGAAGAAGAATACCCGTCGACTGCTGCATTCACTTCATCAGAGCTGCAGATGCTCCAACAGCTCAACCAAGCAGCAGAAGCAGCAGCAGAAGAAGAAGAAGAAGAAGAAGAAGAAGAAGAAGAGGTCATTGCAGAAAGTGTGATTGTATTGCTGGAGGAAGCGAACAAAGAACTCCTCAGGCAATTTGAAACAATCGCCGACAAGGGTATTGCGATCGCAATGGCCGAGCAATCGGCAATAGCAGCAGCACCATCCACCACCGGGTCTCATGTCACCTATCCAACGCCTATTGTTCTCACCGACGCTGACATTGAACAGCCCGACGACCACTCCCCCGTCGTCAGCCGTGTGTTGTAGGGTTGATCACACAAGAAAG
>Ga0302281_10000617_pt1 | contig 26272 bp, 23 predicted proteins | sample III_Fen_E1_2_FD_198762 | JGI IMG/M metagenome (GOLD analysis project Ga0302281, IMG submission 198762) | Peat permafrost microbial communities from Stordalen Mire near Abisko, Sweden - III_Fen_E1_2 | ecosystem: Environmental > Terrestrial > Soil > Wetlands > Permafrost | place: Sweden: Abisko...
GAGACGCGCCGCCGCCCGACACACTTCAAAGTGTCCAATCAAATGTAGATAGCAGGGCTGCGAGTGTACATAAAGGATTAACTGTACTGTACGGGACCAAAAATCGCAGGATCGATCCCGCAATCGGAATCCACGACCGAAAAGAAAGTGAGTATCCAGCATGGCCGCCGCGATATCTCTCGCGTCAGCGTTGGGAGATGCGCAGCTTGGCGACGGCGAAGAGCGCGGAAACTAAATGGGCAACTCCTGAACCGTGGGAAAGTGATGCTGCTCGCGCCCGATCTTTCCGTCGTACTTCGTCGTCATCTTAAAGAGTTCCAACCGGCCGTCCGCGGCCTGCGGACGGCACTGGTCCCGCAGCGCCTGCATCTCGGTTGCGGCGAGTACTTGGAAATTGACGGCGACCTTTAGATTTTGATCGAGCACCTCCATGGTGTCGACGCCACTTATCGTGGTCGCGACGGGAAGGCTCATGGCGTAACGCAGCCCTTGTTCAGGCGTCACTGCTCCGTGACGCACGAGTTCACCGCTCCCGCCAAGGCTTTTCATCCCCAATGCGCCGATACCGCGGCGGTTTACTTCCGGCAGCACATGGGTCTCGAAGCTGCGGAAAGTTGCATCGCAACAATTAAGTGGCATCTGGACAGTATCGAATGGAAAATCGTGAGAAAGCATCTTCAGGTGAATCTCGGGATCTTTGTGGCCGGTAAATCCGACAAAGCGAACCTTGCCCTGCTGCTTTGCCGCGAGCAATGCCTCAGCTGCTCCGTTGGACGCGAAGATCAGGTCTGGATCATTCTCATAAACGACTTCATGGATTTGCCAAAGATCGAGATGGTCGGTTTGCAGGCGGCGTAGCGACTCTTCGAGCATACGCATGCCGATTTTCTTATCACGGCCGTGAGTGCAGACCTTCGTCATAACAAAAGCCTGATCGCGTTTTCCGCGCAGGGCTTTGCCGAGTCGCTCTTCACTGAGCCCGTCATGATACTCCCAGGCACAGTCGTAGAAAGTTACGCCGTGATCGAGCGCCTTGGCCACGATTTCATTAGCTGCCTGATCGGTTTCAGCGGAACCGAGATGATATCCTCCGAGTCCCATGGCAGAAACCTGCACTCCTGTTCGTCCCAATGGCCGCTTCGGAACTACACCAGACGGGATCTGTGATGCATCGTTTTGTGGCTGCGCCATGCTACCTCCAGAAATAATCGGCACTGCGCCGAGGAGAGCCACCCCTTGCATAAACCTTCGCCGATTTAATTCGTGCCTTGTCTCCATTTTGCGCTCTCCTAAAACTGTTTCTCAGGGAACGGATGACCGGTGTTCTCCGGTTCTCCCAGCATATCTTTCACTTCAGATTGCTGGGTGTCGAGCGGGAAGCCGTGGGCCAACCGAGCCTCTGGATTGTCGAATTTCAGCGATAGCTTGTAGAGTTCATATCGACCGTCAGCGGCCTCTTGTTTGCAGCGGTCGCGCAGCGCATTCATTTCGGCGTCGGTGAACGGTTTGAAATTCTGCGCAATCTGCAGGTTTTGGTGGAGAACATCGAGACTGTCGATACCGGTGATGGTCGTAGTAACTGGCAAACTCATGGCATAGCGAAGTGCTTCTTCGGCGGTGATGACGCCCTGTTTGATGGCGTCACCGTGTCCGTTGAGGGGCTTCATGCCAAGAACCGCGATTCCGCGTTTGTTAAGTTCGGGCAAAACTTGCTGCTCGAAGCTACGGAAGTTTGCGTCAAACGCATTCAGCGGCATTTGGACGGCGTCGAATTTAAAACCTGTTTCCAACATGCCGAGGTGAACCTTGGGATTCTGGTGGCCGGTGAATCCCACATAACGGACTTTTCCGTCTTTTCTTGCCTTCTCGAGCGCTTCGGCTGCGCCGTTCGGTCGAATGAAGAGAGCGGGATCGTTTTCGAACGCCATGCCGTGGACTTGCCAGAGATCGAGATGGTCGGTCTGCAACCGACGCAACGATTCCTCAAGCATAGTTAGGGCCAAGCTGGCGTCACGCCCATGAGGGCAGGTCTTGGTCATCAGAAATATTTTGTCGCGACGGCCTTTCAACCCGGCACCCATCCAAACCTCAGTTTTCCCGCGACGATATTCCCAGCAGTTGTCGTAAAACGTGATGCCCCCGTCGACGGCCTGATGGATGATTTCGACAGCAGTCTTTGCATCGGGTGCTTCGCCGAGGTGGTGGCCTCCGAAACCGAGAATCGAGATTTTGTCGCCGGAGCGGCCAAAAGCGCGAAGCGGAATTGTTCCGTTAAAGGTTGATGGCATGGGATCCTCTAGTCGTCAACGTTAGTTCGGACTGTTAGAACCCCTTCGATGCGTGAAGCAGACAACGGGTTCGCCGGACTAACGCGCAGGTATCATCGTTGTCCAGGTCTAGGTACTTACCCGAGCGCGGTAGTCATTGACCGGGAAGAGCGCTACAGAACCGCCCCTGAAAGAAATGCAGCTAACCCCTGATTGCTCCTTGCACCGGCGATTATTAATCTGCTTGCTGGAGTACATCAATGTATCAGTAAGTTAATCTATCGAGGAGTCACCATGACAAGAATGTGGTATCGATCTTTAGCTTGTGCAACCGTTGCGGGGTTGCTAACGCTGGCCGCTGCGCAACAGGATATGAATTCGATGGGCGTGGGATCATCCGGGAATTCGGCAAAGCTCGGCATGTCGGATCAAAAGTTTATGAAAGAGGCAGCGCAGGGGGGAATGGCTGAAGTCGAACTCGGCCGGCTTGCTCAGCAAAAGGCCTCCAGCGATGACGTTAAGAAGTTTGGACAACGAATGGTGGACGATCACAGTAAAGCAAACGACAAACTGAAAGAACTGGCGAACGCCAAGGGTGTGAATCTGCCGCAAAGTCTGAACGCCAAAGATCAAGCGACTAAGGACCGTCTGTCAAAACTGTCAGGCGAGCAGTTTGATAAGGCTTATATGACAGATATGTTAAAAGATCACAAGAAAGACATCTCCGCGTTTCAGTCGGAGAGCAACATGGGGCACGACGTTGATGTAAAGAATTTCGCCACGCAGACGCTACCAACATTGCGGGATCACTTGAAGGATGCGCAGGGAATCGCCCCCAAAGTTCTCCAGGCGCGTAACTCGATGCAACAAACCTCTTCGCAATAGTGCAGTGGGGTGTAATGAATGCTCCGCAGAGGCTTCCGCAACGAGGACGCCGCGTAGCACGCATTCCAACATGAAGGGAGACAAAAACTTTTCCGTCGGGCCAACCTCAATTTATCCAGCCCCCACAACTTCATCCCGAGCAAAGCGAGAGACCTACGCATTTCTGGCTCTTGCTCGGGATCATCGATTTAAAGGCAAAGTTGTTATTCGACCATGGTGAACGGAGGGTGATCTGCAAGACGGCCCGTACAGCATTATCCGGATTGTTTGGCCTTAAGTCCTCCTCTAACATCGATGAGTCCGCGCAACTACGAAGTGACTTATGAACATTGCCCAAGTAGCACCACTCTATGAAACCGTCCCCCCTCCCGGATATGGAGGCACCGAGCGAGTCGTCTCCTGGCTGACCGATGAACTGGTTCGTCTCGGTCATCAAGTAACACTCTTTGCCAGTGGAGATTCCCGTACTACCGCTCGGCTGGTGCCGGGCTGTGCGACGTCGCTCCGAACCAATCCGGATTGCAAAGACTATCTCGCACCACACCTTCTAATGCTCGAGCAGTTGCGCAAGTGCCGGGGTGAGTTTGATGTGGTTCATTTTCACACCGACTACCTGCATTTTTCACTCTGCCGCGAGTGGCGACTGAATCACATCACTACGCTGCACGGTCGTCTGGACTTGCCCGATCTGGTTCCGGTGTACGACGAATTCGACGATATACCCGTAGTGTCGATTTCGCGCGCGCAAAGGCGACCTCTACCGGAGGCGAATTGGGTGGGCAATGTTTATCATGGCTTGCCGGAACGCGCGCTACGTTTTCATCGCGGCCCGGGCAAATACCTGGCATTCATTGGCCGGATTTCTCCTGAAAAGCGGCCCGATCGTGCAATCGAAATTGCGATGCGCTCCGGAATGCAATTGAAGATCGCCGCGAAAATCGATCGTTCCGACCAGTCTTATTTCGAAAACAAAATCAGACCGTTGCTCGGGCAGCCCAACATCGATTTTATCGGCGAGATTGGAGATCGAGAGAAGTCTGAATTTCTCGGAAATGCCGTGGCTTGCCTGGCGCCGATTGATTGGCCCGAGCCTTTCGGACTGAATATGATCGAAGCCATGGCGTGCGGCACGCCGACGATTGCTTTTCGCCACGGTTCGGTTCCCGAAGTCTTAGAAGACGGAGTAAGTGGGTTTATCGTGGAGTCAATAGAAGAGGCGGTTCGAGCGGTCGACCGTGTGAAGACGATGTCGCGGGCGGCGTGCCGTGATGCTTTCGAAAGACGGTTTACCGCTCGTCGTATGGCGAATGACTATGTGAAACTGTACGAGCGCATGATTGAGGCAAGCTTGCCGTTCCGAGTTACTCCGATTGAAAGGCCAGCTGAAAGCGAAGAAGAACCGTTGCTGGAGGACGCCGCCTAATCTTGGAAGACGTTATACAGGTAGAGAATCAATTTTATGTCCTGGCGACGTCCTCGCTGGCGGACGATCGAACCCGCGTACTGAAATACGGTACGACCTTTGCAGTAATGAATCGCTTGGGAGACATTGAGTCTCTGGGACTTGGCGAACAGGGACTTTACCACGAAGGGACTCGCCACCTCTCGAAATTCGTTTTGCGCATGGGCGAGAAAGCCCCCCAGTTACTCCGCTCGACTATTCAAGACGACAACGCGTTGCTTACTCTCGACATGATGAACCCCGATGTCTACCGGGGGGGAACCCTTCTTTTGCCCCGCGGATCGGTGCATTTATTCCGCTCGAAATTTCTCTGGCACGATGTTTTGTACGACAAATTGAGGCTCGCGAATTTTTCCATGCACAGGGTGGAGATGCAACTCAGCCTTGAGTTTGCGGCCGACTTTGCCGACATATTTCAGGTTCGGGGAACAAGGCGGAAGGAGACAGGAGTTAACCTCCCAGCAGTTGTTGACACAGACCGAGTGCTGCTTTCCTATAGGGGTCTTGATGATCGACTGCGCCGCACCCAACTGCGATTCAGTCCCTCTCCTACACAAATGTCCGAGGATTCGGTGGATTTCGAAATAAGTCTTGAGCCCAAGGAAGAAACCGAGATCACGATCGCGATTACTTGTGACGAAAAACAAGCCGGCAGGAAGGCCGGGGTTTTTGAGGACGCCTTGAGAGAATTGCGTTCCAGCTTACACGAGCTTCAGCGCCGCTTTTGCAGTATTGAGACCGACAACTCCCGATTCAATGCCTGGTTATCGCGATCTGAGGCAGATGTGCTCATGATGATCAACGGCAACCCTGAGGGCGCGTACCCCTACGCGGGCGTCCCGTGGTTTAGCACTGTGTTTGGGCGGGATGGCATTCTGACCGCAATGGAATGCTTATGGGCAGCCCCGGGGATTGCCAGGAGCGTTCTGAAATATCTCGCGGAAACTCAAGCGACTCGTTTCATTTCCGGGCAAGAGGCTGAACCGGGAAAGATTCTGCATGAGATGCGTCGCGGAGAGATGGCAAACCTGAAGGAGGTTCCATTCGGCCTTTACTACGGCAGCGTCGATTCTACCCCCCTCTTTCTGATGCTCGCTGGAGCTTATCTTGATCGGTCTTTGGACTTAGGGTTCATTCAGGAAATCTGGCCGAATATACGGGCGGCTCTTGATTGGATCGATCGCTATGGTGACGCCGATGGAGACGGGTTCGTAGAATACCAAGCCAAGTCGGACAAAGGTCTGAGCCAGCAGGGGTGGAAAGATTCCTATGACTCGGTATTTCACAAAGACGGCATCCTCGCCAATCCGCCGATCGCTTTGTGCGAAGTGCAAGGCTACGTTTATGCAGCGAGAAAAGCCGTAGCTTCGATGGCCGCGCGACTGGGATACGCAGATCTTGGGCAAGAACAGAAGGCGAGAGCGGCCGCGCTCCAGAGTAAGTTCGATCGCGTTTTTTGGAACGAGGAACTTGGAAGTTATGCGCTGGCCCTGGACGGCGACAAGAAACCTTGCCTGGTTCGGGCGTCCAATGCGGGGCACTGTCTGTGGACCGGTATTGCTTCCCAAGAGAGAGCTGCCTCACTGGTTCGAACCTTGATGAGCGAGGAATTATTCTGCGGCTGGGGGATTCGTACGCTTGGCAGTGGTGAAGTTCGTTACAATCCGATGTCGTACCACAACGGATCCGTCTGGCCGCACGATAACGCGATCATCGCGGCCGGCTTGGCTCGTTACGGCTATCAAGCCCAAGCGCTGCGCATTCTTGAGGCTCAGTTTGAGGCCAGCACGTTCATGGAACTCAATCGGCTGCCGGAATTATTTTGCGGCTTTCATAAACGCTCGAATGTGGAGGGCCCTACGCTCTATCCCGTAGCGTGCTCGCCCCAGGCATGGGCGGCGGCCGGTTCTTATATGCTCATCCAAGCGTGCCTTGGAATGAGTCTCCAGCCGGAAAAAGGAACAGTGCATTTCTCCGCACCCTATCTTCCCCAAAGCGTGAAACGAGTCGACTTATCGCGTCTCGTGGCCGGGGAAAAGTGTATTGATTTTAGGGTGCGTCGGGATGGCGACGCGATCGTTGTGGAAACAATATCGAGTCGAGGCGTTCAAGCAATTTTCCCCGAAGTGTGAAGTCTTACTTATGCTTCCTAGGATAACTTCCCATCAATTCGCATTTCTTTCAACATTTTGCCCCCGATGGCGTTCGTCAGTTGGTCGCGGTGGAAGTGGGCCGGAATTCCATCACCATCCTGATATGCTGACCTTGTCCATGAGGGTTGATCGTGTGAGTTGATCATTTTTCGTTCTTGCCGTCCTTTATCGTATTGCTTGCCGTGGACTTTAGCACCCTCCGTCAGAGGAGCTCAGGATCATTTGAGCAAAGTATCTTAGGTAGGAGAAGCGGCGATGTCCGAGAGTGTTCGTTGGATTTGGAAGTGGGCTGTGGGGATCGGTTTTATCGTCCTGCTGGCCGCTGCTGCCGCCCTGATCGTAATCTACCGCGCAGAGCCAACCTTGCGCTCCGTTGTAATTGAAACTTTATCGACAAGATTCAAAAGCAAAGTTGAACTCGATTCCTTTCAAGTATCTTTGCTGAAGGGATTCGAGATTTCGGGAACGGGTCTGCGGATCTTCGGAACGACCGACCCCAACAATCACGAACCCGGGATACAGCCGATCATCAACGTCGCGGAATTTCGTTTTCGGATGGGAATCCGGGACTTCCTTCGCTCACCCAAGCATGTCGACGCAGTTTATATACATGGATTTCAACTAAATCTCCCCCCGCGCGAGCAGCGCGATGAAATGAGAAATATGGAGCCCAAGGGCGGGGGCAAAATCGAGATCGTCGTCGATCGACTGGTGTTCGACCAGACACAATTAATTATCAATACCCTGCGGCCCGGGAAACTTCCGCTGGAAATTGATATCGCAAAATTAACCATGACGAAAATTGGGTCGGGCTTACCGATGCATTTCGATGCAGAACTGACCAATCCAAAGCCTGTCGGCCAAATTCTTTCCAGTGGACTATTCGGACCGTGGCAGGCGGACAGTCCTCGGGACACTCCAGTAAAAGGGAACTACTCGTTCCAACATGCGGATCTTGGGACGATCAAAGGGATCGGCGGGACTCTTTCATCGCAAGGAGTGTACGAAGGGGTTCTCGACAAGATCGTTGTTGATGGTTCAACGGAGACGCCGGATTTCTCGCTTGCGTCGGGCGGTAAGCCGGTGCCGTTGCATACCGACTTCCACGCAATCGTTGACGGGACTAGCGGGGATACCTATCTTCAGCCCGTGAAGGCGAGAATTTTGAATTCATGGCTGACTGCAAATGGTTCGGTAGTGCGGACGAAGGACCCCAAAGGTCACCAAGTCCAATTGGATGTTTCGATCGCGAGTGGAAAAATCGAAGACTTACTGAAACTGGCGGTAAGAACCGATCCTCCGATCATGACCGGCACGGTGCGATTGCAGACCAAATTCGATTTGCCTCCCGGAGAACCCGATGTTGCCAACCGATTGCGGTTGACCGGGAAGTTCCGCGTCGATGGAGCGCACTTCAGCAACGAAAAGATTCAGGGAAAAGTTGACGCCATCAGCATGCGGAGCCAGGGCAAACCGAAACTGGCGAATGACAATATCCCCGACAACGTACGCTCTGAAATGAACGGCATGTTCGTTCTTGACCATGGGCTGTTGTCCTTTTCGAGTTTGCATTTCCAGGTGCCCGGTACCCGTGTCAATCTGACGGGGACCTACAGCCTGGACGGCAATCAATTCGACTTTCACGGCAAGGCGCTCATGGATGCCAAGCTTTCTCAGATGGTAACGGGATGGAAGTCCATCCTCCTGAAGCCTGCCGATCCGTTCTTCAGCAAGGACGGCGCCGGGACTGAAGTTCCTTTCAAGATCACGGGTACAAAATCGGAACCTCATTTTGGCGCAGATTTCGGGCACAAAGACGACACGAAAGAGATTGGGAAGAATTAGCAGGACGCAATTCCTCATATGCGGCGATGCAAGCCCGCACTTTTTTGCCCGCGCGGTAGATATCCGACCTACTGTAGAGACTGTATGCGGGCGTTCTATGATCCTGCATCAACTCTTCTTCAAATCGGCTTGTGACCTCTAATAGGACGTTGGAGGGATCGTATGAGCCGAGACGATTTGATGAAACCTGATTTACTCAGCGAGATATTGGTGTTTGGAAGCGCAACGATTTTCTTCGCAGGATTATTAACACTCGCGATTGCCGCTTACATGCAGTGGTCTCGGCTTGCTTAGAAACCGCTTTGTGGTAAGCCTCCTGAAGAGATGGCGTTCACTTCTTCGACCCTACAGACATTCTGAAAACTAACTACTGCCTTAAGGGGATTGGACCGTTGGGCGCAACCTCTACACTAAGTATTGAAAATCGGCAGCGAAGGAGTTTTTATGAAATTCAGTAAATGCCTGCTAGTTCCATTCCTAACGATCGTTTGTGTCGGTGCGGGAACGATGGCTGCGCAACAACCCGCACAACCGGATAATACTACGATGAACCGGCAGGACCGTGACGCCGGCCAACCAACTGCTGATCAGCAGCAAAATAAGCGGTCAGACCGCGACCTAACTCGGCAAATACGCCGTTCCATTGTCCAGGATAAGTCGTTGTCAACTTATGCCCATAACGTGAAAATAAACACTCAAAACGGCCAGGTTACTTTGGAGGGTCCGGTGCGCTCGGATGATGAAAAGCGGTCGCTGGAGGCGAAAGCTGCGGAAATTGCCGGTGCGGATAAGGTTACTGACAATTTAGAAGTCAAGCGAAAAGATCAATGAACCAAGATCAGTGAACAAGAATAGTTTAACTAGACTGCGCCAATCAACTAAAGGAGAAAGTCCTATGTCAGATCGAAATACAGCTGTTTTCGGTATTTATCCCAGCTATGCCAACGTAGAAAGCGGCGTCGATGGCTTGAAGGCGGCGGGATTCAGCAATCGAGATATCTCAGTGCTGTTTCCCGAAAGTTCCGGGACGAGAGACTTTGCCCACGAAAAGGGAACGAAGGCCCCAGAGGGAGCGACGGCGGGTGCCGGAACCGGCGTGGTGCTCGGGGGAGCAATGGGATGGCTGGTGGGCGTTGGAGCTCTCGCGATTCCTGGGTTAGGGCCGTTTATCGCGGCCGGTCCGATCATGGCTGCGCTGGCCGGAGCCGGTGTCGGAGGAACAATTCTCGGTATTGCCGGAGCTCTCGTCGGCATGGGCATCCCGGAGTATGAGGCAAAGCGCTACGAAGGCCGCGTAAAGGACGGCGGAATTCTGCTTTCCGTCCATTCGGACAGTTCGGAGGCGACGAAGCGGGCTAAGTTGATTCTTGAGGCTACCGGCGCGCAGGATATTTCGTCCACCGCGGAAGCAAGCTCAGGCACTGTGAAGGAGGATTCGGAACTCCGCAGGGCCAGTTAGTCAGACTTGAGTACTCGGCGAGTGTTAACAATAAGGCCGTGTGTTACTTCTTGCTCAGCCCAAGAAGCTTTGGAAATGAAACCACAACAGAAAGGGGGAGCACATGAACTCAGACCAAATAAAGGGCAAGTGGAAGCAGATGAAGGGCTCGGTGAAAGAGCGCTGGGGCAAATTGACGGATAATGATATAGAAGTTATCGATGGTCAGGAAGAACAGCTCGTCGGCATGATTCAGGAGCGCTACGGGATTGCCCGGGACGCGGCTGAAAAGCAAGTTAAAGAGTGGAACGACGAGGTCGAGCGACAATCGAATGTCGACCAGAACCCTCGCTTCGACGAACGTTTAAAGGCTAGTTAACTTATTTTCTCGATCCAACTTTCCTGTCAAGACCAAACGGGAGCCGGTTCCGGCTCCCCCTTTTTTTTAAAACCCAAGGCTTCAAGCAACCGAGCTGTCGGCCTCGATTGGCGCATTCGCAATTTCGATCGAGGCATTCGGAATCGCCGGCATCTGGACTTGAATAATGTCATTCTTCACCGCATAAACCACCAGATCGCGAATGGAGTGAAAATCAAGCTTGCGCATGATATTACTCCGGTGGGTTTCAGCCGTCTTCGTGCTGAGGTTCAGAAGACAAGCGACCTCTTTTGAACTTTTCCCCTCGGCTAGAAGTTGGATTACTTCGCATTCGCGCGGTGTCAGCTTCGGGACATGCGGCAACTCGTCGTTTGCTGGTTTGTATCCTTTGTCGAGAAAACCCGCCAGCACCATGTCATTCACTCGCGGAGTGAAGAACATGCGGTTCCGCTGCAGCGCCTCTACTGCGGAGACTAAGTCGCGAGCGGCGTCCGATTTCAGAACGAATCCGCGAGCACCAGCGTCCAGAGCTTCGCGTATAACCTGGTCGGAATCCGTAATGGTCAACACGATGATTTTCTGCTGCGGGTTCTGTTGCGCCAGTTGGCGAGTCGCGGCCAGACCATTAAGATTGGGCATGCCGACGTCTAGAATGACAACGTCGGGTTTGAGTTTTCGGGCCATTTCGACTGCCTGGCGCCCATCCTGAGCCTCTCCGCAAATTTCCCAATCGGGGTGCGTTTGCAAAAGAGTACACAGCCCGCGGCGGACGACTTCGTGATCGTCGGCGATTAAAATACGCAACTTCATGGCTAACCTCCGTGAGGAACGATAAGACCACTTCGTTTTGCATAAATCGATAAAGGGCGAACCGAGTCGACGTAGTACCGAAAGACAGTACCGAAAGAATAATTGTGACGCACGCCCCTCCCATGGAACTGCATGCGTGCGCGCGACCTCCGCAACCGGAAAGCGGCCACCTAAAACGGGTGCGGTACGAATCTCACGCGTTCCAATCTAATCCGACGGGCTTGGTTTCGCGAATACAGCAGATACTGTAGGCGTTCTGCGAGTTAAACATTTACGGTAAGATTGAGAAACGCGTTGGGCGCCCGGTTTCGGTGTGGTCGAGGTGGAAAGTGTTTTCGTTCGTTGCATCACAGATCAAAACATCCATGGGTTCCCGGAAAAAAGCGCAAGTTGCATTCGCCTCGGCTGTAATGCTGCTTCTCCTTAGCGGGGTGGCGGCGTATATCGCGATCAATCGTCTGCTGGCCAGTGAGGAGTGGGTGAATCATAGCCTCGAAGTTCGGGCTGCCCTGGGAGAGATCGATTCGGCTTTTGTAAAGGCTGGTCGCGCGCGAAGCGCTTACGTCATTTCAGGAAACGATGAGTTTTTGGAGCAATTTAACGAAGCCCTGCCCGAGCTTGCGATCAAGTTTCGCCAATTGCGCGCTCTGATCGCGGATAATCCCACACAAAAAGCGCTTTGTGACCGCCTCGAAAATGTAACGGGTCGTCGGGTGAGCTTGCTTCGCGACTCGATTGCGGCGAAGGAGCGAGCACCCGAAGATAAGGAGTCGCAGGCTTCTTTCGACCGTCAGGGAGTTCCGCTTTCCTCGGAAATGACATCTCTTACGCAAGAGATGCGGCTGGCGGAAACTCGATTATTCGCGACGCGCCAAAGCAGTGCCCGCCACTTGTTTATGGTGACGGTGGCCATCCTGACGGTCTCGTTCTTGTTGGCTCTGGCGCTGTTGGCGCTACATTACAAATTGCTCTTCAAAGAACTGGAGGCCCGTGAACAGGCGGAGCACAATGCGCGAGCAAGTGAAGAGTCTCTGCGCCGGCTAACCGGCCGTTTATTGCAGCTGCAGGATGCCGAACGACGTAAGTTTTCTCGCGAACTGCACGACAGTCTCGGGCAGTATCTGGTGGGCGTGAAGATGAACCTCGAGTTGTTCGCCAGCCAGCGCAAGGATAACTTCCTCGCGGAGGCGATTCAGTTGCTCGACCAGTCCATTGCGGAGACGCGCACGATTTCGCACCTTCTCCATCCACCGCTTCTGGACGAGGCGGGACTGGCGTCGGCTGCCACTTGGTATCTCGAGGGATTTTCGCAGCGCAGTGGAATCAAAGTGAAACTGAAGTTGCCCGACGACGTTGCTCGCTTGCCAAAGCCGATAGCGTTGGGGCTTTTTAGAGTTTTGCAAGAGAGCCTTACCAACATCCATCGGCATTCCGGCAGCGCTCGGGCCGATGTCGCGCTTGAACTCTCGCGCGAATACGCAATCCTCACGGTGCGAGATTATGGTAAAGGGATCGCGCCGAAGGTGCTCGACAATTTTTTGACCAAAGGGACCGATTCGGGAGTGGGCTTGGCTGGCATGAGAGAACGGATTCGAGAATTGGGGGGTCAACTGATCATCCAGCCGTGTACGCCGGGAACGCTGATTTCGGTGACTCTTCCGATCACTTCTCACGACAAAGATAAAGATCAAGATGAGAAACTCGCCGCTGCCGACTGAATGGCAGAAGCTAGCGTCAATTGGGAAAGTACGTTTCCTGGCGTAAGAGCGCTCCGACACCATCCACCACCGAACCGACGTCGGTTTTTGCGCAGGCACCCCAAGCTCCGACTTTACGAGCTTCCTCCGAAAGCTGCCGCGACAGATAGAGGGTGACAATCAGGATCGGAGTCTTGGGCGACAGTTTTGCAATCTGGCGCGCGGCTTCGAGGCCATTCATCTCGGGCATTTGAAAATCGAGCACAATAACATCTGGATGGAGACTGGAGAATCGATCGAGTGCTTCGCGTCCGTTGCGAGCCTCATCGCAGACCTGCCAGTCATCGTGTTGTTCGAGCACCCCGCGAAGATAACGGCGCACCGACGGATTATCGTCTACGACTAAGATTCGAGCATGACGTCCTGGAATTGAATTCGACACCATTTGCACGTCCTAACCAAGACGTTACGCTTCTTTACGAGGGTGCAGCAATACATTGAAGCCCTGACTTCTCATCGTAAAGACGGCAGTTGTCATCTTTCATCCGGGCACTAAGCGGTGCAGATGTCGAAACGAAAGGGTGAAATGTGAACCAAGCGTGAATAACCGACCGAGACTCTCGGCCGGATTAGAGATTTCACGGTCGGGAATCGTGTCTCAGGCATTCCCGACCGCGACTGCGTCCATTCAGGACAACATTTACGGAAACTCCTAGCGCACGTTGAGATTCAACTCCGCAAACTCTTAGACCCGCCCCATTAACACGAGCACCAGGACGATAACTAACACCAGTCCCAATCCGCCACTGGGATAGTAACCCCAGCCGGTACTGTAAGGCCACGTGGGTAGGGCGCCGACCAGCAGCAGCACCAGAACGATTAACAAAATCGTATACATGTAAGTTAGCTCCTGTTAAGTATTGAACTTAAGTATTGAACCAGCGATAGGCAACACCGCCGATCACACCCCACGGTAACAATCATACCCGCCGTTAAATATCAGTGTGAGTATGTAGCTGCCTGAGTGCGAGTATGTAGGAAGCTGGCATCGGGTCCTATCCGCAAAGAAAAACGCCAGGGGAGTCGGATCTCTCGCCCTGGCGTTGGGGTTGTTTCAATGACTTATTCAGCGGGATGCCGTTTCGCGGCCGTGGGCCTCTTCCGAAACCTTACGCAGCACAGAAAGAAGTGGTTCGCTGGCGGCTGGAGCGGGAACCTTGCCGGTCAAGATCGCGTCCGGCGAATTTAATTTGCCTGCGAAAAGCAACCTGGTCTCGTCTTTATCCTGTTTCACAACCGTTCCAGAAAGATCCACGCCAGCGAAGAGCCCGCGAGCGCGCGAGTAGGTTAGTATCTTGTCGCTCATCTTGATATCGGTGTCAGCGGCAGCGTCGCGTCCCACGGGACCCGCGGCTGCGGAAGCATCTCCGCCGACCTTGAAGTGGTCAGACATCAAGTGTTCCATTCCGCCATGGCCCATGAAAACCATGACCAGGTCGATCGCTTGGCCGCCCAACTGAAGTCCCCAGCTTCCACCCGTGATGTCGATAGGCAGAGGGGCGCTCCAACCGTGTTGAGTGCGACAGGTTGCAACACCTTTGCCGTGTTCGCCTCCGAAGCCCACCGCAATCTTAACCAAAGATGGGATGACCGCAATGCAGTTAGCACTATCCAGAATTTTGTCGGGGATCGCATGGTCAGGAGTAGCCATAACTTCCTGAAGAACGGCTGCGGATTTATCGATGCGCTTGTTGATGTCGGATTCGTTCTTGTCGTCATCGGCCCAGGTCAAGCTCGCAGACAGCAGAGCCATGGTAATCAGAGCCAAGATATACTTTGTTGCTTTCATGTGAGCCTCTTCTGTGCCCAATCTGAGCACCTGGAAATATTGTCGTCTAGAAGACTCTAGCTGGCATAACGGATGCCGAGCCATCCCTTCTAAACCTTAGATCGTCGAGCGTCGAACCTTAGTAGGGCACTTCCACTCTAACGCTTAGAATCGCCAAGTTTAGGCGGCAAGTGTCCCGACCGCCGATAAGGGGGCACGGATTTCTAATGACGGCACGGCCCGCAATGCTTCCTTCCAACGTTTCGCTTTCGTTCGCGACACTCGCGACAAAGGAGTCGTATGCTGATCGGCTGACGTCTCGGCGGAGACCGTGGCGAGCCTCTGTTCGCCGACATTGGAGGTCAACAACTCACGTATGCGCAACTTTGCTTTGTGAAGCTGAGACTTGGAAGTTCCGACCGAGCACCCGAGGAGCTGGGCAATTTCCCGATGTTGATATCCTTCGACTTCGTGTAGCAGGAAAATCGCGCGATAGCCTTCTGGTAGCTCACTGATCGCGCGGGTTAGAGCGACCCGAGACACCGAGGTCTCTAAGCGGCCATCTCGGGTACCGTACTCGCGGCGAACGGGCTTTCCGCCATCCTGTCCTTCGTATTGCTCGTCAAGCGAAACGCGGCAGGGAGACTTACGGCGAAAATGCATCAGTACAGTATTCACCGCGATTCGGTACAACCAGGTTGAAAGCGCCGAGTCTCCGCGAAACGTGGATAACTTACGGAAAACCTGCAGGAAAGCGTCCTGGGCCAGATCCTCCGCTTCAGCGGCGTTATTTGTCATCCGTAGACAGAGTGAGTAAACTCGCATTTTGTGCGAGTGAAAGAGAGTAGCAAAGGCGTCAGAATCGCCTTGTTGAGCACGCTTGATCAGTTCGGGACCCATGCGATTGATAGGAACTCCGGGGGCAAGATTGGTCACTCACGTTCTCCTTTTTCAAGGCCGTAGTAAACGGCAAAACTAACGGCAAAACTATTGCATTATCGAGAGGTTGTACCTCAGCTTCCCGTGTCCGAACACTAAAGGCGCGAGGAGAATGCATCTATCGAGTTTGAGCCCTAGTCGCGGGGGTAAGTTGCTGTACGGATAGTGGTGTAACGGAAACGACTAGCTATTGGGGCCGAGTAAAGAAAAGTGGGCTTTTTGTCTTAAGGATCAAATCCTGAGGTTGAAACGCGCTCTGCTCGGACGCTGATTTAGCTGCGCGGCGTCAGGCCCATCGGATCGTAATCAGACCGCAATCAATTTTGGGGATGGGTCGAGTCAACGCAAACGAGTCGTCTACAGGAAGATCCCGAATACAAGTACAAGTTTGCGGGGATTTTGTGATGCGCGATGCTCAGGTAAGGTCGAACTCACGAGATTGTTCTCCTCGATTGTCCCCACCTATTCGGGCAGGGACCGGCTGGTGCCGGTTCCTGCTCCTCGCCTCGTACTTCCCGGCAGACAGCAATTCCTCATCGGGCGACTGCCGATTCGATCACACGAGCTTCGATATCCCTCGAAAACTTCGGAAAAAGTCTCCATCTTTCCTCATAACGCCGGGGCATTTGTAAATGAACGACTGTATTGTTCGAATGTCTAACCGCCCATTAAATAGTCGATGAAAGGGCAATCAAAAAAAAATTATGATCAACAACGCAATGCCGCAGGAGAAGCCTGACTCGGCCACTGCACTGAAGAACATTTTCGATCAATCCCTTGCCGTACTCGCTGAAGGAAAAGTTGTGCTGACGAAGGACACGCGAATCGGGAGAGCTTGTCGCGACTCGACGCCACTTCACATCAATACGGCGGAGCTGCAGAAGCGTGCGTTGGAAGACGCCGCCCGCGCCCTGGCGAGCCTCTGGAAAATTTCAGACGCGGGGCGCTCGAAATCGCAGGGCCGTCCAACGCGCCTCGACAGGTAAGAAGACAGGTAAGGATTCAACAGGTAAAAATAATTGGTCCGCTCACAATTTGCCGGGTCCAGCAACGCGACAGCCTCCTCGAGACTATTGACACTTACTGCCATGGTCGTGGTGATAGCGGGTTTGTACCTGGGCCGTCAAGTGTTGATACCGTTTTCCCTGGCGGTGGTGCTGGCTTTCTTGTTGACCCCCGTTGTGGAAGCGGTTCAGAAACTTCATCTGGGGCGGGTTCCCGCCGTCTTAGTCGTGTTATTGCTGGTCTTTACCGTAATTGGGTCGGTGGGATGGGTCGTCACCGGCCAATTGATGGATATCGTCGAGCAATTTCCAAATTACAAGTCGAACATCCACGACAAGATCGAGTCGCTTCGTGTTCCGAATGGTAGTCGTCTGAGAAATGCGACGAATACGGTGGCTGAACTCAGCGCGGAACTCTCTGAAGCTTCGGAAGCCGCTGTCGCTAAGAGCTCCGGGAAAGCTGCACCTCGGCGCCCCATTCCAGTGCAGGTCACACAGCCGGCTGCAAACGCTCCGGAATATCTTCGCGAAGTGATTGGGCCGCTAACGGGTGTTTTGGAAACGTCGGCGGTTGTGATCGTTTTCACCCTGTTTATTCTGGTCAAACGGGAGGATCTCCGCAATCGAGTCATCCGCCTCGCAGGTCAAAATCAGCTGACCACCGTGACCCAAGCCTTGGACGACGCATCCCGTCGACTCAGTCGATATCTTCTTTTTCAGTTTCTGGTCAATGCCACTTATGGGACGATCTTTGGCCTCGGCGTCTTATGGATAGGTGTGCCTCACGCTCTTCTGTGGGGTGTACTGGGTGGCCTTTTGCGTTTTGTTCCTTACATCGGTACGCCGATTGCGGCCGCCTTTCCCGTGGGTATGGCGTTAGCTGTCTTCCCTGGTTGGCAGCGCGCCGTGCTCGTTCTCTGCCTGTTCGTCGTCCTGGAAGTCGTGGTGGCCAACGTGATCGAACCTTGGTTGTACGGATCGCATACAGGCGTCTCTGCGCTTGCGATTCTGGTTGCGGCCGTGTTCTGGTCAATCCTGTGGGGCCCGGTTGGTTTGATTTTGTCGACGCCTCTCACGGTCTGCCTGATTCTTATGGGCCGATACGTTCCGCAGTTGGCTTTTCTCGAGGTACTTCTCGGCGACGAACCGGTACTTTCCATTGAGGCTCATTTGTATCAACGGCTCCTGGCTCTGGACCAAGAGGAAGCCACGGAAATTGCGAATCGGTATCTGCAAACCCATCCCCTTGGCGATTTCTACGATTCCGTGTTGATTCCAACTCTGGCCATGGCCGAACAGGACCGTCATCTGGAATCGTTGGAACCGCGGACTGCGACTTTTATCGCGGAAAGCTTAAGAGAGCTAGTGGAAGAACTCGATGAACGCTATGCGACCGAAGCAGTTCTGTTTGATCCAGCCGAGAACAACGAGAGTGGCAGGAACGATGACAACGATCATGAGAACAAAGATGATGAGAACGAAGAAGACCATGCAGAAGTTGGCCGTTTCGCTTCGTTGGGGCTGCGTGTCGTCTGCATACCAGCTGGAGACGAAGCCGACGAAATCGCGGCGATCATGGCGGAGCGATTGATCCGCCGAGCCGGTGGGGACGCTCGTCATCTGTCGATCAAAACTCGCGCGAATCTGGTAAATGACTTGGCGACAGAGATTCCGAGCCAAGTGGCGGTCATCTCTGCCTTGCCCCCTTTTGCCGCTGGCCAGGCCCGATCGCTCTGCAGAGTCTTGCGGACGCGCTACCCGGCGCTGAGGATTGTGATCGGCTTGTGGGGCGTGGAGACTGTTGCAAAAGCGCAGGAAAGATTGGGGTCCGGTTGTTCGGACTTGGTTGCAACCAGTCTGCGGCAAACGGTTGAGCTTCTCGGCGATCTCACAGTGTCGACGGCAGTCATCCGAGCAACCGGGCATCTGGCTTCGATCGACAGCCCAGCGTTAGCCCGCGGGGATTAGAAGCTGTACATACTATTCTAGCTGTACATGCTAATTGAGGAGAAATTTATGGTAGACAATAGACAGAAAGTCGGTAGTGATGTTGGTCCTTCGAAAATTGAATCGGAACGAGGCGGGCACCTGTCCACAAAGCCCGATCCGTCGAAGCGCAATCCTGAAGGCGGCAGCCACTTGCCAACCATGCCCGATCCTTTGGACGATCCGGAAGAAGGCCAGCACTTTCCGTCCGAACCGGATCCAAGACAAACACCAGAGCCAATCGGTGAGCCGACTCCCGAAGACGGCAGCCTGGGGATCGAGCAGATCGCGTAAAGCGGATCCAGCCTACAGGATTCTCCTCAGGGTAGCTAAGCTTACTGCTGGATAGGCGGCTCTGATCTTGGTCAAATAGCATCGCGAGTGATATTGGGGATCCAGACTGAAGAACTTTAAGAAACGGAGAACCCGGAGCCTGATCGCGACGCCTCGTTTGGATAAGCACCATGTAAGTGGATGCGATTCGCTGCTACGTCGGCGAACCGTAGCCCATTACTCGTCCGAGGATACCGGAGACATCGGTAGTCGACGCAACATGTTGACTCTCTGGGTTAGCTCCGAGGCAGACTAACTATTAAGCCGACTCGTTTGTGTTGGAGTAGGATCTGGCGACAAACCATGCGCATGGCGCCATAGTAGTCTGTGAGGGTGCTGGCGAACCCGGCGCGGTTTAGCAATGGAATAACGCGGAGCCGAGCTCGCGCTATCATCGTGATATTTGCTGGAAACCCTTTGTTTGAGAGACTCGATGCTCAATCCACGTAGCCCGCAGATGGATAGCAGTACCGGGCAAACGAGGGAGGCTGGGCAAGAGGGAATTTCAATGTCTAGACACTCAACTAAGTTGTTTTTGCTTGCGTTGATTGTTGTTTCGTTCGCACTTCTGTGTATCCCGACCGTCTCAAATGCCCAGGTCGGCGTCATGATCACCATCGGACCACCGCCGTTGCCGGTGTACGAGCAGCCTCTTTGTCCTGGTGACGGCTATATCTGGACCCCGGGTTACTGGGCCTACGGCGACGATTTCGACGACTATTACTGGGTTCCCGGAACTTGGGTGCTGGCCCCCGAAATCGGCTTCTATTGGACTCCCGGCTACTGGGGGTGGGGCGGTGACCGTTTCGTTTTTTATGATGGATATTGGGGGCCGCAGATAGGTTTCTACGGCGGGATCAATTACGGTTTCGGTTATTTCGGAGATGGCTACGTGGGCGGACGCTGGGATAACGGACATTTTTTCTATAACCGCTCTGTTAGCAATATCAATATCACCGAGATCCACAACGTATACAACACCACCATAGAGAACAGGTCTGACAACCATGTGAGTTACAACGGAGGCAACGGCGGGGTTTCCGCCCGGCCTACGCCGCAACAAGAAGCGGCAGCAAGGGAAAGACACATTCCTCCGGTCGCGGCTCAGACTAAACATATGCAGGCGGCGCGGGCAGAGCCCCAACTTCGCGCCTCGGTTAACCATGGCAAACCAGCCATAGCGGCGACATCGCGGCCCGGAGACTTCAAGGGGTCGGTCGTGGCGGCGCGGGAGGCTGGTGGTTCCTATACTCCGGTTGCGAATCGTGGAGGTAACGAACCGGCGCGGGCGACGGGAAATGAGAACGGTTCGAAGCCGGCCGGCCACGTTCGCGATCTTCCACCCGCTGAACGGCCCGCTGCTCCCAACACTGGTGATCCTAAATTAGACAAGAAGTATCAGCAGCAACAGGATAAGCAATATGCAAAACAGCAGCAAGAGCGTCAGAAGCTTTCGCAACAACAGGAGAAAGAAGACGCGAAGATCGCCAAGCATGCCAGCGACGCTCAGAAGCAACAAGTAGAGCAGCGCCACCAGCAACAAACCCAGCAGTTGCAGCAACGACATCAACAACAGCAACAGCAAATGCAGCAGAGGGTACAGTCGGCTCCTCGCGCGCCGGCCGGTGGAAGACCGCCAAGATAACGGGTGAGTCTCGAACGAAGTTTGGCGGGTGAGAGGCGTGCTCGTCTTGGCGGCCGTTCCGCTTCAGACGAGTCCAGGACAGGAAAACGGAAAAAACCTGTGCCACCTCCTTCACCCGCCGGTGACTTCGCTTTCTACACTAAAGGGGATTTCCGTTGGCGTCGCATCACCTGTAGAGATTTCGCGAACCGGTTGAATGCTGTAAGCCATGATGCGGGCGGGGAGTTCTCGTAGACGGGATCTTTGCAAAAATACACGGATTCGAGTGCCGCCCTACCAGAATCAACTGATATTTGATTTCTGCGCGAAACCCTACACTCGAAAAGACGACCGAAATCGGAGAATGCCAAATGAAAGGGAATCATTTATGAGCAAGTTTGGAAGTAAGAATTCTGCGAAAGACTGGGTTAGACTCGCCGCAAAATTGAGTCTTTTGTTTACGGAGCCGAAAGTTCGCGCTGCAATCACCGATCACTTTAAAGATGGTTTCGATGAGGTGTCGAGTCGCGTTTCCGACAAATATGACGATGTTTCGAGTCGGGTTTCGAGCACTTATGACGATGCCGCCGATCGTTTGGAAGCTGCCGCCGAAGCATTACAAGGGAAAAGCCAATGGCCCGCACACTTGACGGGTTTCCTATTGGGCGCGGGAGTCGGAATTGGATTGGGCATTCTTCTGGCGCCTGCTTCGGGCGAAGAGACTCGCCATGCGGTTGCCGATGCCACCGGCCGGGCCTTTGAATCCGCGTCGAATGCCACATCGCGATTTAAACAATCCGTGAGCCGCATGCCATCGACCGGAACCGAGGCGTAAAACAAAAGTCTCGTTTATCGCTCATCAGGGCAGGGGCCTGGCGGTGGCGTTTTCACAAAGGTGGTGAGGGACGGTATAATCACAGAAAGCATTGCGTTTCCGTCACCACTTTTGCATCGTTGAGGCCCCGTTTTATGACCGAAAAAGCGAGTGCAATTCTGCCCGCGACCGTCGAAAAAATCATCAAACCACTAGATCCAACTGAGCCCGAGAAGGCGCAAATTGCGATTGAAGGCGCGGATTATCTCTATCGCGAAATTCGAATTAATAACACGCTGGTTGATGACGAAGGAAATAAAGTGCGCCTCAAGCCTGGCGCTGATGTAGAAGTGACGGTCGAAGCTCCTGCTGAGTCCACGACCACTGTTCCAGCGAAGGAGTAGGGTCAGGCGAGCTAGCCGTTCCCGATTTTGGTCCACATTGCCGGTAAACTAGTTGCCTCCGGGCCAAGTCTATCCATGCCCAGCTGCTACAGCATTTACCCGATTCCACCCCTAAAATCTTTCTGCGAATCTGAATCCATCGTAATTCGTCGGGATGGGCGGCCTCCTTTTACAAGTCCTGCTGTAAGGCTTCCTCCTGCATAAACATCCGCCACATTAGAGTTCCCTCGGAGTTCCTATGAACCCACGTACTCCAGCCGCCTACGGCGTGTTTAGCAGCGACTTCGAGCCGAGACAAGTTATCGCGAACTTAAAACAATCGGGGTGTTACAACGACGAGATTTGCATGCTGGTTGCGCCGAAACATCCGATTGCCTCGCTCATGCGCGACGCGGGCCGCCTCCAAGGATTGGGGGATTCCGAGCCAACGGTCAAAAGCATGCTCGGCTGGCTCATGAAACTAGGTGCGGTGGCAATTCCGACTATCGGCCTTTTCGTTCACTCCAAAGCTTTCGTGCCGGCATTCGTTACGGAGAAGGAGTCCGCCGTCGGCTATGGAAACTCCACAGCGCTCATCGGCTTGGGCTTTTCGGAGAGCGATGCCCTGCGATTGGAATTTCAGCTCAGAGACGCGGCGGTTCTAATCTATGTGACATGTCCGGAAATAGGTAAAAGCGCGCTAGTCCGGGAGACGTTTCGCCGGATCGGCGCGCGAGAAACTGCAGTCTTGGGTAAACAAATGGTGAAGCAAGCCGTCGTGGCTTAGAAACGCTAAGCCCGTGGTTTACGACGGGAAAACTCCCAGCGATTCCGTTTCCGTCTTTCCTACAGGAAAGACCCTACTGTCGCTCCCAACTCTTCATGATAAACCCATGTAGTTTGGTTTTTTCTCAATTTCGAGTCTGGCATTGGAATCAAAAGTAGGCTGCTCCCCCGCAGCATTGGTTGCTGGTGCGAACGACCAGCAACGGACGGAATTTTCTGGAGATACGGAACATTTGCGCCTTCTTTCGAGAGGGTGATCTAGAGAGCGCACGACGATGAAAAGAAACAGCCGAAGTCCGTCGACCGTCGTTGCCGACGGCAACCCGGATTCGCGCGGAAATGGAAACGAAAGAAGTAACGGTAGTTCCGTTGCTTTAGCCGATTCCGCGACGCCCGACCTAAGCGCGATCCTGGCCAGCCTTCAAACCATGCGAGACGGTGATTTTTCCGTTCGCCTTCCCGGTTCATGGACTGGACTGGAAGGCAAAATCGCCGATACCTTCAATGCGATCGTAGCGGCCAACCAGCAAATGGCGCAAGAATTGAAGCGTGTGGGGCAGGTCGTTGGCAAAGAAGGAAGAACTCGCGAGCGCTTGCGTTTTCACGAAGCCAGAGGAGCGTGGGGGGACATCGAGGTTTCCGTTAACACGCTGGTTGAAGATCTGCTTCGTCCCACCGCCGAGGTGACGCGCGCCATCGCCGCCGTCGCGCAGGGAAACCTGACCCAGACTGTGCGCCTGGACGTCGACGGCCGTCCGCTGGAGGGCGAGTTCTTGCGCTCGGCAAACATTGTCAACACGATGATTCAGCAACTCGGTGTTTTCACCGCCGAGGTCACGCGCGTGGCGCGCGAAGTTGGCACGGACGGTAAGCTTGGCGGGCAGGCGCTGGTGCCGGGCGTCGCGGGAACGTGGAAAGATCTTACAGATTCCGTAAATTCGATGGCCAGCAACCTCACGGGCCAGGTGCGTAATATTGCCGAGGTCGCAACCGCAGTTGCGAGCGGCGATCTCTCCCGCAAGATCACGGTTGACGTGCGTGGTGAAATCCTCCAACTCAAAGAAGCCATCAACACGATGGTCGATCAGTTGCGATCGTTTGCGTCGGAAGTGACGCGCGTTGCACGTGAAGTGGGGACGGACGGCAAACTTGGCGGCCAAGCCGTGGTCGTTGGCGTCGCGGGAACGTGGAAAGATCTCACGGACTCGGTCAACGCAATGGCCGGAAACTTGACCGCCCAAGTCCGGAACATCGCGGAAGTGACAACCGCCGTGGCTCGCGGCGATCTCTCGCGCAAAATCACGGTCGACGTAAAAGGCGAAATCCTCGAACTCAAAGACACCATCAACACGATGGTCGATCAGCTCAACGCGTTTGCGGGTGAAGTAACTCGTGTGGCACGTGAAGTCGGTACCGAAGGCAAGCTCGGTGGCCAGGCCCAGGTTCCGGGCGTCGGTGGAACCTGGAAAGATCTCACCGACAACGTGAACTTCATGGCCAGCAACCTAACCGGACAGGTACGAAACATTGCCGAGGTTGCAACCGCCATTGCCAACGGCGATCTCTCACGCAAGATCACGGTCGATGTCCGCGGTGAGATTTTGCAGCTCAAAGAAACGCTGAACACCATGGTGGATCAGCTCAACCGTTTCGCCGGCGAAGTCACGCGCGTCGCCCGCGAAGTCGGCAGCGAAGGGCGTCTCGGCGGTCAAGCTAACGTCCCCGGCGTCGCCGGGACCTGGAAGGATCTGACCGACTCCGTCAACTCAATGGCTGGCAACCTCACCGGCCAGGTTCGAAATATCGCCGAGGTGACGACCGCCGTGGCGCGCGGTGATCTCTCGCGCAAAATTACGGTAGACGTAAAAGGCGAGATTCTCGAGCTGAAAAATACCATCAACACCATGCTTGACCAACTCAATGCATTCGCGGGCGAAGTCACTCGCGTCGCTCGCGAAGTTGGCACGGAAGGCAAACTCGGCGGTCAGGCGCAAGTTCCCGGTGTCGCGGGTACCTGGAAAGACCTTACCGACAACGTGAACTTCATGGCCAGCAACCTGACGGGCCAGGTTCGTAACATCGCGGAAGTATCCATGGCGGTTGCGCGCGGTGACTTGTCGCGCAAGATAACCGTGGATGTGCGTGGTGAGATTCTCGAACTCAAAGACACCATCAACACGATGGTAGATCAGCTTCGATCATTCGCATCAGAAGTAACGCGTGTAGCGCGCGAGGTCGGCACCGACGGCAAACTTGGAGGTCAGGCGCAAGTACCCGGCGTCGGTGGCACATGGAAAGATTTGACTGATTCCGTAAATTCGATGGCCAGCAATCTCACGGGCCAAGTTCGAAATATCGCTGAAGTTTCGACAGCGATTGCCAGCGGAGATCTTTCGAAAAAAATTACGGTGAACGTGAGTGGTGAAATTCTGCTGCTCAAAGAAACCATCAACACCATGGTCGACCAGCTCAATGCCTTCGCCGGCGAAGTGACGCGTGTGGCCCGTGAAGTCGGCACCGAAGGCCGGTTGGGCGGGCAGGCGAACGTCCCAGGAGTCGCCGGTACCTGGAAAGATTTAACTGACTCCGTGAACTCCATGGCCGGGAACCTCACGGGACAGGTGCGAAATATTGCCGAGGTCACGACCGCTGTTGCACGCGGCGACCTCTCGCGCAAGATTACCGTCGACGTGAAGGGCGAAATTCTCGAACTCAAGAACACCATCAACACCATGGTGGATCAACTTAACGCCTTCGCCGGCGAAGTAACGCGCGTGGCTCGCGAAGTTGGCACCGACGGCAAGCTTGGAGGTCAGGCGCAAGTCCCCGGAGTCGCTGGCACGTGGAAGGACCTCACTGACAACGTGAACTTCATGGCCAGCAACTTGACGGGCCAGGTGCGTAACATCGCGGAAGTCGCAACGGCTATTGCGAATGGCGATCTCTCCAAGAAAATTACGGTCGACGTGCGTGGCGAAATTCTGCAGCTGAAAGAAACGTTGAACACGATGGTCGAGCAGTTGCGCTCGTTTGCCGCAGAAGTGACACGCGTGGCTCGCGAGGTCGGCAGCGAAGGCCGTTTGGGCGGTCAAGCCAACGTCTCCGGAGTTGCCGGAACCTGGAAGGACCTTACCGACTCTGTGAACGCGATGGCCGGCAACTTGACGGGCCAGGTACGAAACATCGCGGAAGTTACCACCGCCGTGGCGCGCGGAGATTTGTCCCGCAAAATTACGGTCGATGTGAAAGGCGAAATCCTCGAGTTAAAAAACACCATCAACACGATGGTCGATCAGCTCAACGCTTTCGCCGCTGAAGTGACCCGTGTGGCCCGCGAAGTTGGTACGGAAGGCAAACTCGGCGGGCAGGCGCAGGTACCAGGGGTTGCCGGAACGTGGAAAGATCTTACTGACAACGTCAACGTGATGGCCGCGAACCTTACTGAACAGGTGCGAGGCATTGTAAAAGTCGTAACCGCTGTTGCTAATGGCGAACTAACTCAGAAGCTTACAGTAAATGCAAAAGGCGAAGTGGCTGCACTTGCCGAAACCATCAACAACATGACGGATACGCTCGCGACCTTTGCCGATCAAGTTACAACCGTTGCTCGCGAAGTCGGCGTCGAAGGCCGTCTGGGTG
>Ga0302281_10000622_pt1 | contig 26162 bp, 29 predicted proteins | sample III_Fen_E1_2_FD_198762 | JGI IMG/M metagenome (GOLD analysis project Ga0302281, IMG submission 198762) | Peat permafrost microbial communities from Stordalen Mire near Abisko, Sweden - III_Fen_E1_2 | ecosystem: Environmental > Terrestrial > Soil > Wetlands > Permafrost | place: Sweden: Abisko...
CAAACGGACGAAGCCACCTTCACTGTATTCGACAATACGAATATCGTAGTTACTACCAACACCCTCAATACTGAAGGCGAGCTTACCATTGTTACGGCTGATGCCGAAGGACAAGCTCTTGGATTTACCACTCAGGCTAATAGCTCTAGTCAGGACGCCCTTGTAGCGTTCTATGAAACCCAGGCTACTACTGCCGAATTACCACTTTTCTTTCATTCTACGATCAGTGCTGATTCCTATGCTGAACCTATCGATACATATCTAACCAACTTCACGTCCACCAGATCTTTGAGTCAATTCGGTCCAAATGAAATTATCAATTTCCTGAACCCATATGGTAGCTCGCCCTCTCTTACTGGCGGTCCTTCTACGAGCCCACTAGCTTCAGCCGCCGATTATGGTATCTTGGCGGCTTCCGCTATCACCAATAGCGTCGGGACTAGCACTGTTAACGGCAGCTTGGGTGAATATCCTGGCTCTACCGTTACCGGTTCTTTTACGGTTACTGGAGCTACAAACTTAGCTAATGGCGCGGCCCATACCGCCCAAAACGACGCCTTGGCCGCTTATACTACCATGGCAGCAGAAGCTCCAGGGACTGTCATTCCTTCCGCCTTGGACGGTCAAACCCTGACTCCAGGCGTATATAGCTTCTCTTCCGGTGCAGCGACTTTAGCTACCTCTGGTCCTGCAACTCTTACATTTAATGGGGCAGGACAGTACATCATTATCACCGCTTCTACCCTTACTACCGGTGCTGGTGGCGTTCCAACCATGGTCCTCTCTGGTGGGGCTTTAGCAAAGAACATCTTCTGGATTGTAGGCAGCTCAGCTACCATCAATAGCGGGAATATTGGAACCTTCCAAGGTAACATCATAGCGCAGGCCTCCATCACCAATACCCTCGGCGGAACAGTTAACGGATCTTTAATTGCCTTGACTGCCGCTGTAACTTTAAGCGCTGCAGCAGTAGTCAACTCACAGCCTTCTTCTGGATCCCCAGTTCTTACCAAAGTTTCTGGAACCGGAGATTCAACGATTACTTTCTCTGCGTTTACATCGCCTGCTCCAGGACAATTTGTCTTTACGACTACCTCTGCAAACGCAACTTCCGGGGCTGTGTATTCTAACAACGGAATTTTCTTCACGGTAGGTACCACCATCATAGCTGGAACCACCCTTACTACTGCTGGAACTGGCCTTATTGATGACGAACAGCCTTCTGAAGAAAATGTTCAAATGTGGGCAACTTCTGGAACCGCAATTACCATCCTCCCAGAGTATCCAAACGTTAGACGTCTTAGAATCGCTGATAGGTACTATGTGGCCAACCCACTCGACTTTGGATATAACGATACGGTAGTTACCATCGTAGACAACAATACTGCTGGCGAAACCTATACTATGCCTCTTTACAGGAGAGCCATAGTTAACAGCACTTGGCCCGCTAACGATTATAGTTTCAACGCATACGATGTGGATGCTGGCCCTACTGCTTCCTTTGCCACAAACTTTGCTGGCTTTGATTTCTCAAACTTCAAGGTCCTATTGCAACCAAAATTTGTACTTCAGGGATCAAATGCTCAAACAGCGCTTTTGATCAGGTCCACCCTTTGGGGCCGAAGCGGTGAAGCGGTAAATGTTTCCTATGTCTACCCTACTTCTGCCAATCAACCCATTAATTCTACGGTTACTGTCACTTCTAACAATGAAGTAAGTGTTTCGATCGGCCTACAGTCCGGAGCACCAATTGCATCTTCTATTGCGCCAAGCACTCTTTGGAACGTAACGGTAACCCCTAATACCCCTACTGCTGGGACAGATCAAGTAACCTATAATTGGGACGGAGTGTATACTTTCACTGTCCCAACGGCAGCCGCTGCAACTATTGGCGCGACCTATACGAGTAATGGCCAAACGTTCACTGTCACCGCGACTAAGGTTACGCTTGTTGGTACGACGATAACGGCAATGAGCGCTGGTGGGCCGCCTCTTGCGTCTGGAATCTTAACCAAGACTTCCGGAACTGGCGATTCTACGATTGCTTTCTCGGCCTTTACCCTTTCCGGTCCTGGCAACCCAGCCCTGTTCTTGTCTGGTGGAGAGTACGTTACGATCTTGTCATCGACCGGATTTAACATCGCAAACACTGGAACATTCAAGGTATCTTCTGCAGTAGGATTTACTCCAACTTCTACATCCTTTAGTGTTCAAGTCCCAACCGGTACCGCCGTAAATCAAACTGGAGTAGTTACTACCATTCTAAACGGGATTACTTTTTATATTGCAACCCCAACTACGGCAGCACAAATAAATACCTATATCAATGCAAATCTAAAACAGTACTTTACTTCCACGATCGTAAATGACGGCGGAACTACTGGATCTGGCATTATCGCTTTGAGTACTTTCGAAGATAGCGGATTTACACATCCATTCTACTTCCTAAAAGATGGGATTAACTGGATTGCAAGCTCCAACGTTACTGGAAATCCACAATTTACCCTTAAAGAACCACTTACCTACCCTAGCGATACAGGTTATAGCTTCTTTACAAGTGGAGATGAAGTCAGACTTATTCCAACTACTATGGATCAAGTCCAAAGGCTTTGGTCTATCTTGGCTGTAACTGGGTTTACTACCGTTGGAACTGTAGAAGTGGTCGATCGTGGAACCAAACTCCAACTCGCAACGGAAACATTGGGATCTGTCGGAGCTATCCAAATCGTAGGCGGAAGTGGTAACGAATATGTCGTTCCAGTATTGACTTCTGGGGAGCTACTTGGTAACAATGAGATGTCCATCTCCGCTAACAGCATCGCCAGTCAAGCAGTAGCTAGCGATCAATGGTTCAGACTCCAAGCGGCAAACTATCAAACGAAAGATACGGGGATCAGCAATAACACGAGTGTTACCGTTCTACAAAATACGCCGATAGATGGACAATCTACGATCATACTCCTGAACCAAGAAACTGCGCAACTCTACTTTGGCGCTCCTAGAAGCGGTATTAGGGTTGTAGGAGATACTTTCAGGGTAGAAAAACAAGGATTGTTGACCTGCCTTAGCTGGAATGGGGTTGGAACTTCTCCCGACTTTAGCTCTTCAGTGAATTTTAACGATACTGGGAATTGGACCGTAAACGTATCTTCTGATGGTACGTACACCTCTGTTCCAACTCCAACCCCACCTCCAAGCCCTTTAGCGTCAGCAGCTACCTATGGGATCTTGGCATCTTCTGCCATCACTAATAGTGTTGGAACCAGCGTAGTTAATGGGAATTTGGGTGAATATCCTGGATCTACTGTTACCGGCACTTTTACCGTTACTGGCTCTACTAACTTGGCTAACTCAGCAGCAAATACCGCCCAAAATGATGCTCTAGCAGCATATACTAGCATGCAAACTCTTGGGTTGGCCGGAACTGCTATTTCTGCAGATCTCGATGGAGTAGTTTTGACTCCTGGGAATTATAAGGAATCTAGCGGGACGTTTAACTTGGCCACATCGGGTCCTGCAACCCTGACTTTTAATGGTGCAGGACAATACATCATTTATGCGGCGTCTACCCTCACAACTGGAGCTGGTGGGGTTCCAACTATGGTTTTGACTGGTGGGGCTACTGCAGCAGACATCTTCTGGATTGTGGGTTCATCTGCTACCATTAATAGTGGAAGTGCTGGAACCTTTGAAGGTAATATTGTAGCTCAGGCAAGCATCATCAACACTCTTGGCGGCATCGTAAATGGGTCCCTAATCGCCTTGACTGCAGCGGTTACCTTAAGCGATACAGCAACCATTAACACACAGTCAGCCCCTCCTGGACCTGCTGGCAATGCCAACTTTGCCGGTCTCTCTATTGGAGACTTGATTACCATTACGAGGATGGCGAACGCTGGCAATAACGGGACATTCTTTGTAACTGGAGTATCTCCAGATGGATTGTCCTTTACCGTTTCTAATCCATCCGTAGTAGTTGAAAATGGGACTATTGTACTAGCTGGAGACTTCACCGCTACATCATCTGTTTCTGAAGGCGACACGATGATTTTAGCTTCCCCCTTCAGCCCCCTCAATCAAGGTGAATATCGAGTCATTCGTGAAAACAACGATAGTGTTTGGTATGAAAATGCTAACTCTGTAGAAGAAGAAGTAACCTGCACTGCAGGTACTATTTCTACTGGATACGATGCTACTACTGTATTTAATGTTTCTGTTTCTGGAGGGATCGAAACTCTCAGTTGGACTGGAACTGGAACTGCTCCATTCTTAGGGGTTGCCCAACCAGGCGATGTGGTTACTTTTGGAACCGGTTTCTCTACCCCAAATCAAGGAAGCTTCACTGTAAAACAATCTGGACCTTCACAGCAACAAATTGTTCAATTTACAATGCCCCCAGCTATAACCTTCCCATCGACTGGTCCTGGAGACTACTTCGAAATTTGGAACGGTGGAAACGCTAATAAGTACTACGTTTGGTATAATGTATCTGGTGGCTCAAATACTGATCCGGCTCCTGCTGGTTTTACTGGTATCGAAGTGACCGTCGTTGGTGGTGTTACTCCAGATACGGCAGCTACGGTTGCCACTAAGACCAATACTGCCCTTTCAGCTTTGGCCTTGATGACCCATTCTGTAAGTGGGAATGTCGTTACTGTAACTGCTACTGTTGCAGCCGCGACCCATGTTCCTGTTGATGTTTCGATGCCTGCCGCATTCAGCTTTGTGGTAACTCAAACCGGACAAACCCCATTCTTGACGGTCGTTAATCCTTCCGCTGTGGTACAGTCTGGAATCTCATCTGTAACTTTCTCCGTAGATCGTCCTCAGATTCAATTCTATCCATACGAAGCTGCCGTTCCCGGAGATAAGTTTGTCGTTAATGGAACCGTTCTTGGAGCAGGCAATTCTGGAACCTATAATATCTTGCAGGTTTTGAGTCCAACATCTGTCGTTGTATCTGGTGTAATTTCTACTCAATACGATACGAATGTTGCTGGTAATTTTTCATCTCTCTCTGTGCAAGAAGGTATCAAGTACACCGGCTATAAACAGGTTGCATATGTTGCATCTGAGCCAGGAACTACCAGCTTTAACGATATCGTTTTCAATACATCTGCCCAATATGAAAAAATCGATCTGAGCGCTGGTGTTACTATGACTGCACTTGGAAAATTAAACTTTCCAACAACGATTAGACTTGGAATAGATTCGTATAACTACGATACGGGTTTGATCGGTGAATCAAATCGAGTAATCTATGGCGATCCACGTGATCCAATCAGCTACCCAGGAGTCTCGGCGGCTGGTACTAATATTTTTATCAGAGAACCTCTCGATTTCAGAGTTAAAGTTTCTTTGGCCATAAGAACTAATATTGGTGTTTCGTTCAGCCAGATTACTCAGCAGATCCAAGCTTCAGTGTACTCCTTGATTGAATCGAATCCCTTGGGAGTTAGTATTGACTTGAGTTCTATCGTGGAAACTGTAAGGCTGATCCCTGGTGTGACCAGCGTTGTGATGGTGAGTCCAGCATATAATGTAAACAATGACGAAATTGTATTAGCTACTGGCCAAAAAGCATTCGTCGTTCAACTTAGTGATATAAGTGTATCGTTACTAACATAAGGGAAATTTATGGCAGTCACTGATACAGCAACAGAATATAAAAAGTTAAGACAGTATCTTAGCCAATATATTAATGGGCCTAATACTACAGCAATTCTTAATGCTATTGCATCCTCGTGCAGTACTTATTTGGTGAATTCAGCCGCTGCAGTTAACGATTCTCTCTATATCGGTACTGCCCAAGGAGCCTTTCTAGACCTTCGTTTGGCCAACTATGGGATCACCAGAGATCCTACTATTGGGCTTAGTGATACCATCTTCAGTGCTTTGGGTATTCAAGTTAAAAATAGAAAGCAAGTACGAGATCTAATCAATAACATCCTGGACATTGTGTTTGGCGATGAATTCGTAAAAGCCACCTCTAACGCTCAAAACTTAGAGCCCTATAATTTGCAAGACGGCGACACCCTAATCGTTAACTTTGATGGCGCAAATACCAGTACTGTTACTTTTCATGCAAGTCAGTTTACTAGTATCGCTGCAGCAAGTGCGCAGGAAATCGCAAACGCTATTTCTATTGGATTGAGCCGTTTGGGTGTTTCTGGTAGTGCGATCGTAAATAATGATGGCAATGGAAACTATGTTCAATTAGTATCTAGCACTATTGGAGCTTCTTCTTCCATTACAGTCTTAGGTGGTAGAGCAGAAAACGTACTTTCATTTAGTGCAACAGTCCCAGCTGGGGGCAATTTTTCAACTCAGTGGACTATCAGTCAACAACCAGGCGGGAATTTAAGATTTACTTGGACAGGTGGAGCAGACCCAAATCTTGGAGTGGTTGAACCTCAGCAGTACGTGAATATTTTTGGTGGAGGGTTCGCTTCTTCTAGTAACGAAGGATCGTATCCTATTATATCATCCCAAGGTGGGGCTGTAGACATTGCGTATTTTCAAATCTATAGTCCACTTGGAAGTACTGGAATTGTAGTGCAGGGAACAGATACTGCTGTTTTATTCTACACACCAGTTAGAGAAACTATCCTAAATAAGCAATACTATGCTGCAGTTTATCAAGTTCAGGCCAATACCCTACAGATATTTTTGCCCGCTACAACAAAGATAATCGAAAGAAGCAGGATCGGTTCAATGCACCTGCATGGGGTTACAGAACAGCCCGTGGTACAATTAGTTCTGCAAGCAGGAAGTTTCTATCCTAGTACCGGTATAGCAGATTACTATTTGATAGACGATTTAGGGTCGATGTTCCAGTACTATGGTTGGCTTAATGTCGATGGTGGAAATACGGATCCTGCTCCAAATGGATACACTGGGATTGAAGTCAATATTGGAAGCGAGGATTTGCCAGGCACTGTCGCCGCTAAGGTTTTTGATGCTGTTAGTGCGGTTCTTCCAACTCTGACCTATACTGTAGTAGATAACGTCGTTACGATGACTGTGGTCGATCCAACTACCATCGCAGATGCCGGACCGAGTTTGCCAATAACGCTAGGACCCTATATTTTTGATCCGAGCCAAGGTTTTACGATCGGTGGCGCTAGCACTACCCTGACAGAAGATGTCAACGGCGAGACTAGTCACGTCATTACAGTCGGGTCTTCTGTAGGATTCCCAGACGCAAGCGGGTACTTTATTTTTGACTATGGCGGAGAAAATCAGGAAGGTCCCATTCCTTATATAGCTGCCCCAAGTTCTGGGACTCTTCTTGTTAGTCCAGCATATTTCATTCAAAAAGATCATCCAGTTGGAACTTCGGTTCTTTTGGTTACCTCTAAAGCGCCGATCGTTTTGCCAAGCGACGGCTCCTACTATCAAGGATATCTCACAGACACAGCGAACGCTAGGTCCTACTGCCAAACAATTATTGGTTCGGTTGTGGCTGCTGGCGTTACGGTAAATTTTACGATCCTGTATCCTAACGACATCGGATTGGGTAAATATGGAACTGTTTACTCGGAAGTTGACTATGTTTACGGACCATAAGGAGTTCATATGGCGCAACAATCGCTCGTAATAACTGGGGCTAGATGTAGACTCTACGTTAACAATAAAATTTTTTCAATAACTCAGAGTGTATCCATAGAGTTGGATCAAGGCGCTTATAGTATCTATGGGATCAACTCTCCCTATCCGCAAGAAATAGCTACTGGCGGACAAAATGTAGTTAAGGGGAACTGTAAAGGAGTGCGGATAACCAACAGCGGAGGACTTCAGGGATCTAATTTGATCTCTTTATTTTCGAATTTGGCCGCAACAAATTACTGCAGCCTTAGACTCGAAGATCGCCAAAGCGGCGAGACAATCTGGTCAATTCCTAAGGCACAAGTATCGAATATTTCTGAGTCGGTTCAGACTAAGGGGGTTTACTCTGTAAGCTTTTCTTTTATCGGCCAAGTACTTTATTGGCCTCTTGACCTGAGCTGATTTGCTAATCTTTTCTTGGCGCCTTCTTTATCTGAACACTTTTTGCAACCATGCCCCTTTCTAAAGCTTTGCGCTAGCACTTTCCTAATATGGCTACATTTGCCGCATTTTACTTCGATAAAGCTCGATAGGCCGTTGTACTGAGTAGATAAAAGGACATCGCCGCGCCTTTCCGCTTCTTGTTTGAACCAACCTATTTCTAGCCTTAACGTCCCAGCACATCTAGGACACGCCTTTCCCACTTTTATTCTTGTAGGTGTTGTGTTCCACTCGTACTCACACTTATAGCAAATAGCTTTTATTGGAGTATCGTGCATGCTATAAATAAGACAGTCAGGTATACTAAACCCACCATTTTTTGCATGAATTTTGAGAGATTCCAGTATTTGATCGCTTTCTTTTCCGGTAATTTTCTTTAAGTCCAACAGTATCGATCTTACGCTGTCTAGTAGTATTATTCCAGCGTTCTTACAGGCCAATAAAATCGGTTCGGGAATGGGGATAAGGGATTGTCCTGACTCTATAGAGGAAAATATTTTTCCTACACAGATTAGGTCTGGCACTATTGCTAATTTATATCCATTTTCCTCACAAAGCTTAATCTTCAAATTATCCCTCCGTATAATATCTTCTAGAGCGCCTTCCTTTCTATGAAAGTGTTTTTTAAATTTAAAATGCTGTTCTCCTTGATGCTCAAATGCTATCTTAAGATCGGTATTAACCCCATCTAGGGTTAGCGTATTTCCGTTATTGTTTATAAGCCATGACATGTGTGTATTGGGGAATTTCGATTCAAAGATTGCCTCAAAAGATAGCCTACAAACCCTTTCGCCTAAATTTCTAGCCTTACAATTGGAACAACCGGGTCTGCTTCTAATATGGCTCAACCTTCTTATGAAGGTGTCGCCACACAACAAACATTTCCACTGAAAAGTGTTTTCTTCCCCCTTTTTAAATTTATTTAAGCACACAAGATTCTGACCTTGAGCCAATTCCTGCATACCTTCAATCCCAGGAGTTCTGGTTTTAGCGCAAAACGGACACCAAGACTTCAGAACGATTATATTTCGGGGTATAGAGTCCCATTCGTGCCCCTTACCGCAGTCTATGGTTAGCTTTATTCTAGATCCTAAGTATTTTTCAGATACTAGCTTACCACCGCGTTTTTCAACACAATCTTTTAAGTTTTCGTAATGTTGTTTATCAGATATCCTACTTACTCCCACGGATCAACTCTTTCTAGGCTTTCTACCTAAAAAGACAGTATCACACCTACCTTAAAGAGTCAATCCTAATCCGTAAAAGCGCCCATAGGCTCCCAATGCATGGAGTGATAGCTTCCATCTCTGTCCTTCTGGTAGTCAGATTCTCGCTTAATGTCCTTAGCACAAGACTTGTGGAGGGTCCTAGGATAGTAATCAATTATCAAGACTTCTTTGTGACGACCCCAGAGTTTCTTGCTGCACAGCCAACAAAACTTAATCATTCTGCCTCCGCAAAATTGCTAGAAAAGCCACAATTCAGCCTTCCTTGCAAATCCAAGGGCAGCTTGGCCTTTACCAGATTGACGTATCGGAGGTTGCGCGGACAGCCAGGAACCCTCTTACTTTCAAAAAACGTGCCACTATTATAGGCCGCTGTCATCTTAACCCAGTCTTCACCGTATCTATCCTGCTGATATTTCAGATATAAGGCGGAATATTTGGCATTTTCTTTGGGATCGTTAAGTTCAAAGGGGAGACCCTGAAAGTTAAACATTAAGGCCGTATCTTCCTTTAGCTGGCAAGAACCATAACTTGGTGTGCCCTTATCAAAAGGGGCATAATTTTGCCTAAACCCCCCAGATTCATGGTTGCAAATAGCAAGCAACAGGGTTCCAGATACTCCAACCGCCTTAGCCGCAGACATAATAAGGGTCATTACTTCCATTTCTAGACTCTACCATGCCAAAATTCTAATGTCAATCTTACTAGTATGAGTATTAGAGACGACATTAAGCCTTATATAGATGGTAACGGATTGATTTCACCAAATCTAGTTACACCCGGAACGCTTTCTGCTAGTGACAACGGCCCAATGTTTACGTCCGAATATTACACTATCTTAGCAAAATCTAATCAATTAACGCAAGATGATTGTGTAACTTTCGATAAAACGATACAAAACTGCATAAACTCACAGGGTATGCTCAATAGGGTTCCAACTAGTCAATCAGATGGTCAAGAAGGTCCGGACGACTACTATGCCGTCCTAAATGCTTGCTCATACTTAGGAAACACTAAAATACCCAGAAAATTTCTTTGGGCTGTTTTTCGATATCTCGGAGCGTTGAACAATGTTAGCCCAGGTCAGTGGACCACTCAAAGTTTTTTGGTCAGACAGCCTCAACTATTAGCAGCTATGGTTTCAGCTGCGTTCCCGTCTTTCTGGAACCCACTTCATCTTTTGGTTAGGGTTATGGCGATGCCCTTATTTTTTATAGCAGCAGCATCCATAGCGATTAGCTGCACGAATACGCCCATCAATCAGGCAGACCCAAGACGCTTAAGTTGGCATCTTATGCAGAATACTTACCAAACATCCTTCATGTGCTACGTAGCTTCTTTTATTTGGTATTGGCGTTTAAAAAAAGACTATGGGGATGCCGAAATGAATGGGGTTGCTCAAGCTTATTACCAGTCCGGACATCCATTCATTAAGTACTGGGTAAGCTAATCCCTAGAAATACGCTTAAGAGGGATCTCTTTTTCAACATTAAGAGGGCACGCGCTTAAATCTTCCTGGTTCTGAGGCAGTCTAAGCCTATTGGTCATTCCGTGCCACATTTCTAGGTTTAGAAGTAGAACAGAAGCTTCGTTACCGTCCAGATGGGTAAGACAACCCGATTGGCCGGTATCTACAATTACCACAGAGCCTTCTTTAAAATAATCACTCATTGATGTAAAATTCCTTTGACTTGTGCCGAATATCTTTTTCCGTGGGTCCTATGTTGACAGCCGTTGCACCGTCTATAGTAGTGCGTTTCGCCCATCTTGGAGTACAAGAAAATCTCTAAGTATCCGGAACTACAGGAATTACAGGCCCATTCCTTCTTCAAATCGTCCACATTTGAAGTGGTATCAGCCATATTTTCCTGAAATCTCTCAGATTCTTGATAGTCCGCGCACATTTGCGTAACAGTTTCGTATCGGTCGAGGTCGATTCTAGCAATTTGCTTGCGTAGGTGACCCAGCTCTTTCTTCAACTGTTTGTTTTCTCTGATCAATCTCTGTTCTTTAGAATATTCTTTTGACCCACGACGGATTTTACCCAAATCGCACCTCATATTCGTACTCTACTACAAGATTGTAGTGAAATCAAGGAGAGATATGATATAGTAAGGGTATGTTTCTATACGAGATTACGAATACTGTTAACGGAATGGGCTACGCCGGAATTACCAAGGGTAGGATCGAACGACGTTGGTCTGCCCACAGAAAATCATTGGAAAGAAATGAACACTACAACTATAAGTTGCAAGAAGCATACAACGAATTCGGAGTAGGCGCTTTTAAGTATCACATAAGGCAGAAATTCTCAACTATTGCGGAGATGGAAGCCGCAGAAATATTTACCTTAGAAAACGAAAAACATCGCCTATATAACCTTAAAAAGGGCGGCTATGACGCTCCCCCAGTAAAGCATACGGAAGAGGCAAAAAGAAAAATAGGAGAATCCTCTAAGAAACCAATTATAGGAATGTCTATAGAGACTGGTGAGATTAAAGAATACTCGTGTGGGAAAGATACGGCCCTAGATGGGTTTAACTATAAAAATATCGGAAAATGTTGTCTACTATCGGTTTCTATTTGTGGGAAGAGAACTCAGCAGGCAATTTCTTGCGGTGGCTGGGTTTGGATGCATAAATCCGAATTTAATGTGGAGGAGATGGAACGAAGAAGATTAATGGCCAAAAAACGCGGAAACAATGACCAATCCAGGGCTATTATAGGTAAGTCTTTAGTCGATGGCTCAATTATAGAATTTCCGTCCTGTTTCGTAGCCCAAAAAACTATCGACGCTCATTCTACAGCAATAAGAGGGGCTTGCCTATTCAAGGAGAGTAAGTCCGCTGGACAGCATGTTTGGGTTTTTGCAGATGAGGACCAACCCACAATCTTATTAGAAGAGCGATACCTATACGCTATCGCCACCTTTAATGGTACTAAGGTTATAGGCCGTAGATCCAATAAATTGAAGAAAAGGCCTAGGAAATCAAATATTTATGGCAGTATTAAGCACTCTTAACATTTTGAGCGAGCAACGCCTGGATGTGAGCAGCCTTAGGCGCATCGAAAGCGCTTCCCGTTCTGATTGGGATGCTGCAGTAACCGCCATTATTACTGGAACTTCGCAGGGTTACATCATTCGCGGGTTCTCACTGGTTACGTCCGGAGCTATTGGCTCCGCCGCAAACGGCCTACAGATGATCGTAGACCCAGGCTCTATTTTAAATATTGATGCGTCGGCCAGCGGCACCGTTTTCCAGGTACCACTTGGGACCGCTAACCAGGTCCTAAATGCAGCCACAAATCCTAATGTTTCCGGATCCTTCACAGCTTCCAGCACGAACTATGTGGGTATTGATTACAATCGATTCGCTGATCCTAGCACAGACGTAACCAAGTACATCTGGAACGCAACCGCCAACGACGAAATAACTGAGATAGCACCTGAAGCCCAAACCCTCACCTACAAAATCATCATCACGACCTCTCCTTGGGCTCAAAACGTCCTCCCAGCAGCTATCGTAACCACAGATTCTAACGGAAACGTCCTAACTATCACCGATCCCCGCTGGATGCTCTATTCCCTCGAAACTGGTGGAATTAGCCCTAACCCTAACTTCACCTATCCTTGGAGCCAAGGGCAAACCCAGTCTCCAGTAACCATCAGTGCTACTAATAGCTCCGCTAACCCCTTTATAGGCGGCGATAAACAACTAGACAGCCTGAAATCTTGGATGAACGCCATCATGTCCGAACTTCTTGGAATCAAGGGCACGCCCTATTGGTTCTCAGGAGCAGGCGGCGGTGGAGGTGGTCCAATTCCCTCCCTGCAAAGTCTTTTCCAGGATCTCGGGAATACTGTTATTACCGGCAGTGGTGAAATTTCTAACGGGATTCTACCTAATTCTGATCCTATCCTAGTTACCACCGGAAATATAGCTGTCACTAGCAATCAGTTAACCTCTCTAGCTTCTACTGCTGGATTAGTTAATGGGGACTTCATCTTCGGTACTGGTATTCCTCAAGGGGCTACCATACTTTCTATCGCTGGGTCTACGATTACCATGTCCCAACCAGCTACCCTAAACGGTACTGGAATTGGCGTAAGTTTCTATAGTCCGAGCGCTATCACTTCTCCAGGGCAGATCAATTGGGATCAACCGATTGAAATTCGTGTCATCGGATCTTCCCTCACCTATACTATTGCTGCTAATCCTTCTTCTACCGATATAACACTTACGGATGATGAAGTAGCCTATATTCTCCTTAATAGAGAAGTCCCTATCGCTCCAAACCTGATTTTTGTTTCAGGTTCCCCAACTGTCAATTCTGTTGGCGCTGTAACCTGGACTTCTGGACTACTTCCCGGTGACTTTATTAAGGTCGCTTCAAATACTTCTTCCGGTTATTACCAGATCTTGACAGTCAATTCTGGATCTCAAGTTACCCTTACGAGCAATGTTTCGGCTGGGGACAATTCTGGTGCTGGCGGATCTCAAGCCCAGTATGCGTTTGGCTCTTATCATGCTTCGCCATCTCCAGTTGGCGATACCCGCGCTATTCAAATTTCGTCCCGCGCCTCTGTTCCAGTAGGGGCCGATGTTTTCTGGCTGTTCCTGCGAGAAGACAATGGGGGAAATCCTAAAGTTTACATTCGCTTCCTATCACAAGAACTTGATAATGGCGAGAGTGTATCTGTTTCCGGAACTACCTCTCTTGAGCTTCTGCAATATATCGGTTCTCCATCGGCGTCATCTTCTAAGCCACAATATGTAGCGGCTATGAATCCAGGATCTACCGTTCAGATCTCCGATTTTACCACTGGTGGTGGATCAACTATTACTGGCGGTCAGTATTTCCTCATTAGCTCTTCTGCAGACGCTCGCGAATACGCTGTTTGGTTCAAAGTTAGCGGTGTAGGTAGTGCTCCTGTAGCTCCAAATACGAATGCTATTATTGAAGTGGACATCTTAACTGGAGATACAGCCACTCAAGTTGCAACAAAGTTGGCTCTTGCTCTGAATTCAGCTCCATTTGGAGACTTTTCAGCTACTTCTGGGGTTGGCACACTTGTAGTAACCAATACATCTGCAGGAACTTCGAATGGTGCTAGCAATGTAAACGTTGGCGCTCCATTTGCGATCACTACTTCTCAATCCGGGACTGGCACTGGTAACTACGTTATACATGACTCCGATAGTTTGACCTTAGCTATCAAAGAGCTAGATAAAGCTATTGGGAATATCCAAGCCCTCTTGGATTCTCCTTCGTACGATGAAGTTATCGAGATAGTCGCATCAGGCGCAACCCCACCGACCAGTTTGAATGGTCCCGTTGCTAATGGAAGTTTCCTTACTCTTCCTAACAATAGCAGAGAAGGAAATATCCCACAACAGTATACTGTTGGAGCAGGGTCGCTCCTCTTATTCTTGAACGGTCAGTTCATGGATTTGGAGTCCGGAGCTTACGCTGAAGTTGGCGCACCTGGAACTCCTTCTAATCAAATTCAGATTCTTACTCTTCCTGGCGGCGGCTTAGTTATTGGGGACGAAGTTGAAATTAGGCTTGGTGGCGGAGGAGGCAATGGAGCTAACGCTGTCGGTCCTGCTGGTCCGGCTGGTGCTCCTGGCGCTCCAGGACTGAACGGAAGCATGACTCCCGTTTCTGTTTCCACTAAGTTCGGTCCAACTACCTACGCTGTTCTTACAGGCGACTGTATTTTACGCGCGGATTGCACTGCTGGAGTAGTTAACTTTGATTTACCAGCCGCTTCTACCGTAACTGGAAGAATTTTCTACCTAAAAAAGGTTGACAGTACGTCAAATTACCTAAACATCAACGCGTTTGGATCGGATTTAATCGATGGATTCAGCGCCCAATATGAAAATGTTCAGTACGAATCGTTTACTTTAGCTTCCAACGGCTCAGGATGGGATATTCTGTAATATGTCATACAATCCATCTTCTACTAGCGCTAAATCTCAACTAAGCGGAGCCACTTCTGGCTCTATAACTCAATTTGCTTCCGCAGTAACTACAACGTATTCTATTTTCTGGCCTCCAGCCCAAGCCGCCTCTTCCGGTTACGTTCTGACCAACGATGGAGCTGGGAATCTGAGTTGGAGTCCTGGTAGTGGTTCTGGAACAGTCACATCTGTTGCATTAACTGTACCATCTTTCTTGAGTGTTTCAGGATCTCCCATCACCAGCACTGGTACCCTAGCAGTAACCCTTTCTGGAACTGCTCTTCCAGTAGCTAATGGTGGAACGGGCCAAACTTCTACGTCTTCTTCTTTTAATGCTCTATCTCCTTTAACTACCGCTGGAGATATACTTTTTGAAAATGCGACTCCAGCAGCGGCTAGATTGCCGATTGGGTCTGCAGGACAAGTCCTAACTGTTGTTTCTGGTCTACCCGCATGGATGACTCCTGCAGCTGGATCAGGTACGGTATCTTCTGTCTCAGTTGTTTCTGCAAACGGTTTTGCGGGGACCGTAGCTACAGCTACTACTACCCCTGCTATCACAATCTCGACTACTATCTCTGGGCTCCTTAAAGGTAACGGTACAGCCGTTTCAGCAGCCACCGCTGGAACAGATTACGTTATTCCTACTGGGAGTATTACCGGTAATGCCGGGACCGTCACCACAAACGCTAATCTTACTGGTGTAGTTACAAGTGTTGGTAATGCTACAAGTATCGCAAATGGCGCTATCACTAATTCGATGTTGGCATCTTCTTATAATGTTAATTTATTTACTTTGTCTGGTACAGACATTACCAATAAATTTGTAACACTTAGTTCCGCTCCAGATACAGCCGCCGATACCATTCTTACAGTTATTGGCGGCCCTATGCAATCGTATGGGGCAGATTACACAGTTTCCGGCTCTCAGCTTAGTTGGAGTGGATTATTCTTAGATGGGGTTTTAGTTTCGGGCGATATGCTCGTAGTTCAATACAATTAAGGAATTTTTATGAGCCAAATCGTAACAAAATTTATCAAAGACTTAGCGGTAACTTCAGGATCATCTGCAGCCCACGGTAAAATCGGTTCTGGAGCGGCTGCGGCTACCACGGCTCTTTTTTCTGATGGATCTGGCGGTACAACTTTTAGGGCGATTGCTTCTGGAGATGTTTCGGGTATTTCCATTTCTGGCTCACAAGTATCGGGAGGTACATTCGGAGCGGTCAATGGATCGGCTTTAACCAATTTGGCAGCGGCTAACCTTAGCGGAGTTCTTCCAGTAGGCGTTACTGGCGGTTCAGGGCTCTCGATTGCTACGTCCCAACTGACGGGTACTGTTAGTTTAACGACCCAAGTAGCAGGTATTCTCCCTGTTGCCAATGGTGGAACCGGCTCTGGTTCTTTCAGCGCTAACCAGGTTATTATCGCTGGTACGACTTCTACCAATCCATTCACTGCTGTTGCAGGAGGAGCTACCGGTACCGTTCTGACCTCTAACGGAACGACCGCAGCCCCTACTTGGCAAACTGCTTCTACTGGAACGGTAACCTCTGTTGCCTTGACGACCCCTTCTTGGTTGACGGTTACCGGCTCCCCAATTACCACTTCTGGAACTCTGGCCATTACCGGTACTTCTGAAGCAGCAAATTTATTCTTGGCTTCTCCAAATGGTTCCGCTGGGGCAATGACCCCTCGTGCTATTGTCGTAGGAGATTTATCATTTGCAGGTTCAGCGGGTGGAGTAGCCACTTTGGATGGCGGCGGAAAAGTCCCTCTTTCGCAGCTTCCATCTACCCTCATGGAATTCCAAGGTAATTGGAATCCAAATACCAATACCCCTACCTTGGTTGATGGTACAGGAACTACCGGTTTTACTTATTGGGTAAGTGCTGCCGATACTGGAACGGTTGCTGGGTTGACAGATCCCTCGATGGTCAACTTCCAAATTGGCGATCTGGTAATCTACAATGGGACTAAATGGGTATTAACGACTCCTGCTGCCGGTGTTAGCTTCGTTAATGGGGCTCAAGGTTCCGTAGTCATGTCGATGGCTTCTGCCAATGGATTCGCTGGAACCTACAGCGGTACAGCACTAACAGTTTCTACGACTATTACCGGTATTCTGCAAGGCAATGGAACTGCAATCAGTGCGGCTTCAACTACCGGCTCTGGGAATGTGGTTTTGGCCACGAGCCCAACGCTCGTAACCCCAGCATTGGGAACTCCTAGCGCTGCGGTTCTTACGAACGCTACCGGCCTGCCACTGACTAGCGGCGTTACCGGAGTCCTTCCAGTAGCTAACGGTGGCACTGGAGATTCTTCTTTCACGGCCAACCAAGTCGTTATTGGTGGGACTACCTCAACGGGACCACTGGCTCAAGTTGCTGGCGCATCGTCCGGATTCGTGTTGACCTCCAATGGAGCCACTGCTGCTCCAACGTGGCAAGCAACTGCTAGCGCTCTGACCGTTACCGAAGACATCAAGACTCTGGTGTCTGGAGATATAACTAATCAGTTCGTAGATCTTCTTCACCCAGCTCAAGGTTCTAGCGCTACCGTAAACAGCATTTCTCTTAATGTTGTTGGTGGACCAGAACAACTCAAGGGAGTGGACTATACCGTTTCCTTGACCGGTGGTGCTGGTGGGGTTACTAGAATTACATTTGCTGGGGATCTAGCTACTGGCGGCAATGCTGCCTTGGTCTCGGGCGACATTCTCATGATCAAATACGCGTATTAATTTAAAATAGTGGGGCAGATGAAAGTCTGCCCCTAATTACCGATTGAAATATCGAAGCTGGGGGTGGATACCTCCGAAGTTAGGAACTTCAAAAACGTATGAGCCAAATTTCTACAAAGTTTATTTTGAATAGTGCAATTACCTTAGCTAAGATGGCATCTAATTCTGTAGACCAGAATAAGATCGTTTCAACCACGTTCAACTCTAGCGGAGGTATCACTGGCGGCAGCGGAACTACTGTTGGGATTCTTATCCCCGTAGCTAGCGCTCTTATCGTAAACGCATCCGGCTTAGATGTCCAGGTAGATAACTCTACTATTGGAGTCAGTGCCAATAAGCTGTACGTTCTTCCTCACTCAATCACTAATACTCAATTGGCCGTAATGCCTGCAAATACCATTAAGGGCAACAATATAGGCGCTTCTGGTGCTCCTTTAGATTTGACTGTAGCACAAGTACTATCAATGTTAGGCCCAATTCCTGTTGCAAACGGCGGTACTGGCGATACTTCGTTTACCGTTAACCAAGTTATTATTGGGGGCACTACTTCCACCGGCGCTTTAGCTCAGGTTGCAGGCGGTACTTCTGGACAGGTCTTGACCGCAACTGGAACGACTACGGCTCCTACCTTTCAATCTCTTCCAGCAGCGCCAACCCTGACTTCATTGGGGATTAGGGCTGGGCAAACTTCTATCTCTTCTGGGGTTGCCACTCAAGCAGTGACTTTTAGTTCTACTCTTGGAAGTACAAGTTATGCGGTTACGGTTAATATGGTGAACACAACCGATAGCTCTCCTCAGTTTCAACCAATTGTCGTTACTGCACAATCTGCAACTGGCTTTACGGCAAGCTGGAACGTTAACACTTTAACGGCGAATTATGTGTTAAACTGGCAAGCTATTCTTAACAATTAATCAGATGATATAAGGAACGTATGTCATATAAGCCTTTGGACGATCGTCAAGTTGTAAACCGTTTAGCTTTATCGAATATTGGTTCTCCAGCCAATGATACTCTTGACGATATATTCAATAGAATCAACGCTATTTTAGGTGGCCTGACCAGCAATAGTTCCTATATTGCCAATAGCGTAGCCTTAACCGCTGGAACTACTTCCTATACCGTCACTATTCCCGCCAGGCCAGATCTGTCTTATGTAGTTTTAGCTATGATGCAAAATACCGTCGATTCAACCCCACAATATCAGCAAGTCGAAGTAGTTTCTAAGTCTACCACGGGCTTCATTTTCGAGTGGAATGCTCCTCTTTCATCTTCAAATTACCTAATAAATTTCATCATTCCGGCCCTTCCAACGCAGGGCGGTGAAACCTCTATCCCTAGCGCGTCTACCAGTGTGACGGCTGCCCTAAACATTCCACAAAACGGTCCAAGTTATGGAATTATTGGAGTAACTCAGAATTTAGTGGATACGTATCCTCAATTTCAAACCGCCCTTATTACCGCTCAAACGAGTACGAGTTTTACGGATTCATTCAATGCCCCAACTAGTAGTGCCAACTACCAGTTAGTCTGGATCGACAACCCTACAGCCCAAGTAGCAGTTGGATCTGGAGTTACTTCTGTAGTTGTTCCCCTTCCCATAGCCTATGGAAGTACCGGCTTCACTGTTGTAGCGTCTTTAAGTGATGTTACGGATACTTACCCTCAATTTCAGCCCTTGCTTGTAACAGCTCAGACTTCTTCACAATTTACTGTTTCTTTCAATGCACCCACGTCTTCGGCGAATTACATTTTGACCTATTTCGCCATCTCAACAACTGCCGTATAACCGGCAATCTTATAGTATAACGAGGAGTTATCATGGCAAGTTTTCAAGCAGGCGGAATTACAGAACAATTAGCGACTACCGCTACGGCAGCGGGAACAACTACGCTTACGGTCACTTCACACCAAATTCAAGTGTTTACTGGGTCTACTACCCAAACCGTAGTTTTGCCTAATGCTACGACCATGTTTGTCGGGCAGAAGTTCGAAATAGTAAATCAGTCCACTGGATCATTGACGCTACATTTTAATGGGGGTGGTTCATTTACCGATGCAGCCGGAAATGCTTATGGTACTATCTTAACGGGATCTTCGCTTTATATCCAACTTCAGACTAACGGGACTAGTGCCGGAACTTGGGCCGTAATTTCTTCTCTTGGAACAGCAACTACTATTAGCGGTACCATTACTTCTTCAAATGTTACTACGGCAACATTTATTGCACCCACAGTTCGTACGCTTACTACGGGAACAGCTGCAACATATACCACCCCTACATCTCCTAGAACCCCCCTTTACTTAAGGGTTAGAATGGTCGGCGGCGGCGGAGGCGGTAGCGGAGGCGGAAGTGCTACTCCAGGAACCGCGCCGACAAGCGGTGGTAATACTACTTTTGGAACCTCTTTGCTTGTTGCTAATGGGGGTTCGGCTGGCAGTTGGCAAGGCGTAGCTGGCGCAGGCGGTACGGCGTCTTTAGGATCAGGTCCCCTCGGGACTGCCGTTACGGGTTCAGGTGGTCAAGGCGGAAGTTTAGAACAAGGCTCCGTTGGGCAGGCTTCAGGTGGCTCCGGCGGTGCATCGCCTTTCGGCGGCGCGGGTGCGGGTGCAAATTATAATAATACCGGCGGTGCGGCAGCAGCAAACTCCGGGTCTGGAGGCGGCGCAGGCGGTTCGGGTGCTGCTGCGACAACTATCGGAGGATCTGGCGGAGGATCGGGCGGATTCGTAGATGCACTTATTACTTCGCCGACAACTTCGTATTCTTATTCAATAGGTTCAGCGGGCGGTGCAGGCGGCGCTGGAACCGGAGGAAATGCCGGGGGTGCAGGTGGTTCAGGCTACATTATTGTAGAAGAATTCTATCAATAATCGCGATTAGTCTTAAAATCTCGCAACTCCTCTTCGAGTTGCGAGATTGATTGTGCAGCGTTTCCTAATTGGATCCGGTACTTCGCTTCCATGTCTTGATAACTCTTTTTCCAGACATGTGCAATGCGCTCAAAGTCCTCAATATGGCTTTTTAGATCAGCTACCTCTTGGATTAGGGTTTCGATCTGCTTTTGCTGGGCTTGGACTAGATGCTCTACTTCACTCACGATCCATCATTCCCAAGATTCTCCGGATTAGCCAAGAAAGCCTCTTTCTTACCACAGCCACAATCAGAGCAGTATCCAATACTAGCCGAACTATATGGAGAGCAATCGCTCTTAACTTCCGGACTAACCGCCTCAAATACAATATCTGTATTCTGAGGCATGGCAAAAACCATTACTTCGTTGTCTTTAAAGACCTTCTTGAGTTTTGCTCGAAGAGAAAGCATGTCTTGCTGTGTAAAAATCTCTAGTCCTGTACTGTCCACGAGCTTTACAGTCAGCACATCTCCTGGTTTTAGGCTTAGAGCTTTAAGTTCAGCAATTGTAAATTTAGCTTCTGCTATCGTAAAGGGTTCACTCATACCTCAAATACCCCATCCATCTTATCTTCAGAGATAGCTAGAATAATTGGCTTCTTACAGAGGTATCCAAGACTGTACACGGCTTCATCAAAAGACTGAAAGGATGAATGAACTCGACTTAAAACTCCCTCTTTACATGGGATGAACTCCATTATTTGATAGGGGGTGAAACTATTGTTGTCGTAGATCAATGTGAATTTCGGGTGATCCATGTTTACACCAATCGGATCAATGGTTTCTGAACATTCAAATCCTTATTAATCAGAGCACGGTACTTCAACGGAATTCCAGATTTATGGCATGGATCCAATGAATAGACTTCTCCAAGAAGGGTTGTATCGTTGCACTTTTCGGTATAGTAGTCCAACCGGCTTCGAAGTAGGCTTTCTCCCTCGGTAGCTTCATACGCCCTGTGGGTTGCTGGTGCTCGTCCATGTTCTTCCATAAAGGCTATAATATCCTTCTTGAATTGTTTTACCTTATGTTTGCGCTTATTATTCGTCTTTCGTCCATTGGCCATAACTAGTTTTCTGAATTCTGGATCAAATGAGGCACTTTCTTTAGACATAAAGTTTTCAAATCGATACCCTAAGCTCTTTTCGTTTTTGTATCGACTCAATCGGCTGGGCCAACGTTCATTCTTCAGGAAGAAATCCAGAATGCTATGCTTGCTCCTAAGAGCTTTTTTCCCCGATTTATCCGCACCTAACAGACGCCGATCCAACAAAGCCTTAAACTGACTGATCAACTTTACTTTCAATGACATGGTAACTCCTTATTTAAATAGGTTAATAGCCCAACGAAAAAACCTTCCAAGATATCCTAACTCATCGTACACGAAAAAATCTTCCGCCATAACCTGATCGTGCAGACTTGGCCCAAAACCATCATCTCGGTCTGCAATATTAGGGAAGCGTATCTCGCCATGACTAAGACACAGTTCAATAGCTTTCCTAAATCCCGCCTCATACGCTTCCATGACTGGGGTAGATACGTGAAGATCTTCCTTATAGATCTGTTCTGAGTTTTCAAGCCAATAGTCTGCTGCCAGAGATTGTACTAGTTTCATCGGCACCTCTTAAAGATAAAGGAGTTTAGCTGTTCTAAGTATGTGTAGTGCTTAACAAAAAACTGAAATTCATAGGACATAAACGACAGTAGCACTGCAATAGTCAATAGGTAGAATACTCTTTCGCATTTAGAGATCATTCGTCATACTCCGGAAGCTCTGCCCCATAGAGATGGGCCTCTGGATTGGGCTTAGGGGTACAGAGCCGAATGATGTAACAGGGAAGATTCTCCCTATCGTAAGCGATGTTCCAAAGTTGAGTCTTATATGGTTCTGGAAGAGTATCTGAAAAGGAGTATAGGTCCTTTAAAAATAATGAGAAGGTGTTACTAAGGATCTCCCCAGCAGGCGTTAAGCCAAGATCTTCTCTAGCCATAAAATTCTTCACTCTTCCGGAGATAGCATAGATATCATCAGGTACTGGCATAAGGCTTCACCATTTTCATATTTTTGTCATAGAATTTTAAATCCACAGTGCCGTCCTTGTTAGCCGTAGCTTCGTAGTACGATACCCGTTCCGTAGGAAGCAGTCCATCAAAATCGGATAGAACGACGAATCCGTTCTTATCGACTTTGACTGTCCTATTTTCGATATTTTTCTTTGAGTTCTTTGATTTTTTCACGTTTTTCTTTAACTTTTGGGAATTTGCCATCTAGGTAGTACCTTTCATATGTCCAAATATCGTAGTCTCGTTCTCGATAAAGTTTTTCAATAGGAAATCCGCAGTTAGTGTCATGATAAATTTGCTCCCAGTATTGGGTGTCATTTACCTCATCCAGATAGATCCTTTTGCGACTTCTCTTCTTCTCTTCCTCGTCGTTCAAGGCTTCCATAACCTTTGGATCTATGGTCCTTTTGTTCTCAATAAACCCCTTCATATGGGCGATTTCATGGATTAAGTATAGGACCTTATTGATCTTTGGCTCATTTGGAATAACGTAGATTACGATTTCGGAACCGTCAACGACCCAACCACCTCCCACATTTGAGCCCTTAACGTAGGGCTTAAAATGCACGGACAGCCCTAGACCTTGGGCGTACTTGATTAGGCGATTAATTTCACTATCTCTGATCATTTGTTCTCTTCTACATTTTTAAAAGCCGAATTGATACAAACTAAAAGCTCTTTTTCCTTAAAATCGTGTTCTTCTTCGAATTTACTTAGAAGGATCTCAGTAGCCTGATCCTGTGTAAATCCAGCCAAGGCGAAATCGTAAGCGAGTCCAAACCAGCCCTGATTTCGACCAGTCTTGAAGTCGATACCATCTTTAAGCATCTTTCGAGCCCATGGAGATAGCCTACCGTAGTCTGGCTCTCCTTGCAACCTTTTTCTTGGAGGCTTAGCTTGGGGTCTAAGATGGGGGAAACGGTTAAGCCAAGCCATGAAGTTTTCTAGCTTAACTCTTTCGCCCATCCAAATGAGCCTTTGTTTTTTACCTGGTTCTCTGTAAGTACCCGGAATTCTTATGGATCTTGAGGCATTTTTACAGGCCTGATCGCACATAGTAAGGATACTTAAGGCCCAAACATAGAGTAGTCTATAGGTCTTCTCGTCTAGTCCGTCCGTGTCCAAAACTACCAAAGAATGGACTGATTTGTTCCCACTGAAAATCTGAGCTGAGAGCGGGACGCCAAGATGTTTAAAGTAGCCAAGCTGCTCTTTTGTGCTGCCGGTATCGCACTCGAAAAGGAAAGATCTGTACTTTTGGACATTTGCATCCTTGCGAAACCCCCGGATTGGATTGATGGCCAAGAGGAGGAGTTCGGAGGAATCGCACTGTCTTAAAGGTAGTTTTGGGTCCTCGGATACTAAGTTTATGCGACCCTCTACGACATTATCAATGGGAATAGAATGGTAGCCAAATTGATTTGGGCTAACGCAAACGCTTTCGCCTTCATTGAACATCAATTTCAATAATTTTTGCCCGGTTTGGTCCATAAAGATATCGATTCCTTAGGAGTAGAATCTCCTTGTCCTTACAATATAGCATCATATCTAAAGCTTTTAAAGCTTCTTCTAGCCGGATACGTTCTTTTCGGTCATTAGCGGCTTGGGCTAGAATTTGGGACATATTGGGAGGGGTCATTCTTATCCTATTAAATGAGTGACGTTTTTAAAAGTACGAGGCTCATGAATGGGCTGGAGAACCCCCTCTGAGTTCTGGATCAACCATATCCGTTTGCCTCGAAATACCGTATCGTGGTATCCTAACATGCGTTCCTCAATCAAGGCACCCTCGTACCAACCGGCTTCATCACAAAAAGAAATGTTGCGTAGGGCTTCTTGCTCGGTCTTAAATATAACCTCTAGATCGATACGTTTGAATCCCCATTCGGGGCCACGATTATCAAACTTAAAAAATGCGACTAGGAATACTGTTTCGTTCATGGGTACCATTCCGAGCCATCTGGCTGCTTACCAGGAACTCTTTTCTCTGAGGCTCGGTATCCAAAGTTGTACCCGGCTAGGAAAATAGTTTCTTCCATGCAAGCTTCACATATTCCATAGGAATCACATGGCGGTTCGCAAACAAACATTCTTGCAATGAATTCTTCGGTTTCCTTAGAAAGAGGCTCATTTTTTCTTGTTTTCATTTGGGGACTCCTCTATCTCTGTTCCAAACTGTCCTCTGATTCTGTTGGCGAAAGGGTTCCGGTGTGAAGCGCATAAAGCTCGTCATGTTTTACTATTACGTACTTATACATGTAGTGCTTTTTCCTGCGTGCTCCAATGAAGTGAAATACTCGAATGATATCACCTTTCTGGATAACTGCACCGGTTTCGTCACAAACCTGTCTCATTTGTCGCTCTGAAGTGAAGCCTCTGCAGGAACTTCCTGAACTACTGTATGTTTAACCCTATCGGCCAAGATCTCCGTCATGAGCTTCTTTACTTCTTCCACAGAATAGTGCTTGGTGACATACTTAGTATCCTTAAAAATTTCAGTCTTAAGTCCAGAAGGGCCAGGAATGACAACTTCGCGATCCCTAGACATTGTATCGATCACGCCATAGTCTGTGATCTTCTTCCATCTTGAGGCGGTTCCAAAGCATTGTTTCGAAAGAGTATTGAGTTCCTGGCGTTCTTGGTGGGTCATTTGAGGCTCCTTAAGTAAGACTGTAGCAGAAGTGGGAGAAGGGGTCAAGAGTTTTTCTTATGGAACTCAAAATGAAAGCCTCCCGCATTATCTCTGTTGCCAAGAGCTGTGTTGCTGATATTGGGCCTACCTATCTTAAGCTTTCTTGCTGCCTCTGCTGCCGACTTATATACGATACCGGTCTCTAAGCATATAATTGCCTTACAGCACTTATCTTCTGAAGCCAATATAGCGCAGTCGGGACACCAATACCCCCTATTCAATAGATTTGAGGCAGTGGCTTTCCACTCATGTCCATTTTCGCATTCAATTCGGTATTTAAAGTGTGCGTTATGGTATCTTTTTGAGAGAAATTTTCCGCCCTTAGATTCTACAAATTTTGTAAGTTTTTCGATCCCATGAGGAACGCGTTTAGAACAAATTCCGCACCACGTCTGATTTCCAAACACTATGTCGTTGCCGCAAGCCTTCCATTCATGTCCATTTTTACACTCTATAAGGTATTTTTCTCTTAACCCTAAGAATTCTTTGGACTTTAGTTTACCTC
>Ga0302281_10000637_pt1 | contig 25938 bp, 22 predicted proteins | sample III_Fen_E1_2_FD_198762 | JGI IMG/M metagenome (GOLD analysis project Ga0302281, IMG submission 198762) | Peat permafrost microbial communities from Stordalen Mire near Abisko, Sweden - III_Fen_E1_2 | ecosystem: Environmental > Terrestrial > Soil > Wetlands > Permafrost | place: Sweden: Abisko...
TCTTACTGCCTTTCGGCGACTTCTTCTGGAACGCGTGAAGGACATAGATGACCTTTTCAAATTTTACCGTGTAGAGGGCCCGATAGGTGTCTCCATCGAAATCCTCGACGATCTCGAAAACGCCTGGTCCTTCCCCTTTCCACGGCTTCGCAGAAGAGTGCTTGCCGCCAAATTGCGCGACGCCCAGCGCATTTCCCATTTCGTCTTTCACGGGCGCGGGAAATTCGAGAAAATCGGCCTTGGACGAGCCGACCCAATCGACCGGCTTTTCACCTTGGAAGAACTGTCGAGCCATAGTTATACCAGTTTAGGTATATTGTCAATGGTCATGCTTTGTGGCCTTAGGCGGGTTGAAACGTAAGCGACTTCACGAAGTTCAGAGCCGTATTGGGCGTGTCTTTACCGATGTCGTCCACCATATCGGCCCAACACTGCATCATGACGCGGCGCTCATCCATGTACTGCGCATGGTTGTAGGCGGCGCGAACGTTGTTGCGTTCCTGATGGGCGAGTTGGCGCTCGATAACATCGCTGCGAAACCCGGCCTCATTCAACATGGTGGAAGCCGTGGCTCGGAAACCATGGGCAGAGAAGCCAATTGACCCTTCACCCAGGAAGCCCATGCGCTCTAGCGCCCGGTTCAAGGTGGTGGCGGTAATATACCGCTTATGGTCACGCTTGTTGGGAAACAGATACTCTCGATGGCCGTTCATGGCCCACAAGGACTTGAGAATGCTGACAGCCTGGCGGGAGAGGGGTACGATATGGACCTCCCGCATCTTCATGCGATCCGCTGGAATGCGCCATTCCGCATTTTTGAAATCAATTTCGGCCCAGCGAGCAGCGCGAAGTTCGATTGTGCGCACGAAGGTTAGCAAGATCAATTCAAGGCCGCACATGGTGGCCGGATCACCGCCATATGTGCGTAACGATTGAAGAAGTCGCTTCATTTCGTCCTTGGATAGGGCTTTAGCGTGCCTGGTGCGATTGCGCTCGATGGCGCCTTGGAGCGGGGCAGCCGGGTCGGAGTCGGCCCGAAGTGTGGCTACAGCGAAGCGATAGACGGCAGAGACCCACTGCCGGATTAGGAGGGCATAAGAATTGGCGCCTCGTGCATCAACCGCTTGAATGAGCATCAAGACGTCCTGGGGTGTTACAGACCGGATCGGTAGCTTGCCCAGGGCAGGGTAGATGTCCGTCTTGAATACATGTTTGATCTGGTCGGCTGTTCCTGCAGACCAGTTCTTCTCTTTCCGGGCGATCCACTCCTCCGCGACGGCCTGAAAAGTGTTTCGGTTTTCCCTGACCTGTTCCCGCAGCTTCGATTTGCGATCATGTCCAGGATGGATACCCTTCTTGACCAGCTCACGCGCCTCGTTGCGCAGCTTGCGGGCCATTTCCAAGGAACAGTGACCGGGGCCTTTCGACGGCGCGAATTCGCCCAAATTGAAGATCGCGCCCTTTCCGGCGATCTTGTAGCGGAAGCGCCATGTCTTCGTGCCGCTCGGACGGACCTCTAGCCACAAAGCCTGGCCGTCCGAAAGGCGATAAACGGTGTCTCTCGGCTTCGCATTCTGGATATGGGTGTTAGTGAGGGCCATCGCCACCGCTCCAAATCACATCTGAGAGTCAAGAATCTTCCGCAGGTAATGGCAAGCACCAATGCGCATTTGGATACGCATTTCCAGTGGTTTCTACATCGGTGGACGCCCGTGGATTGCATCATAATTGTTTTTGGCCCCGCCGAATTCTCTACCGTCAACACAGCGTCGTTCGGGGCCTAGGCCGATGGAACTTCGCCCTAGTTGTTCGTGAAGCAATGCTAATTGTTGTTTTGCAAAATACGGCATTCGAGCGACAGCGGCGCGCGAGCGTGCTACATTGGGAATCGGAATCGTGCAGACGTATCGACACTTCTCGAATAGCTACTCTTCGAGAGCGAGACTCCATTTGATACACGTTTTTGTCCGCTGCCCCCGGTCGTCAGGCGATTTGGGTGGACAGACGAAAAGCGAAATCCCGCGGAACTCTTGGATTTTCAAACGTTAGCGGACAACGCTAGACTTCAAGCTTGGGTCTCGTGAGTTCTCGGTTAAATTGACAAGGCAGCAAGTCAAAGAGGCGCCAGATGTTGAAACCGATCAGCCTGTGTCAAGGCAGTGGGAAAGCGACGCTTACGAATACTATGGCTGGTCTCCATATTGGGGCACCGGTTCTTATCTCGGGATGGCAGGCTACGGGGGTGGCTATGTCTCGTTACGTCCGTCGCCGAAGTTGATGCAGAGGGAGAGGGACATAGACGCCGCGCAGCGAATCAAGGACGATCCTGCTTTGCGGAGCGCGAATGAGGTCGTTGGCTACCACATCCAAGCCAGCGACGGCCAGATTGGACATGTCGAGGACATCCTTGTCGAGGATGAGGACTGGAGTATTCACTATTTGGTCGCCGACACGAAGAACTGGTGGCCTGGGAGGAAAGTTCTTATCTCGCCGCTGACTGTTCGGGAAATCGATTGGTCCGACAGGCAGGTTCGTCTTGGTACCGATCGCCAAAAAGTCAAGGACAGCCCGGCATATGATCCGTCAACAACCGTCGACCCCATCTATGAGAATAGTTTTCGTAAGCACTATGGAGATCTGCGGATAGACTGAACACAGGCCCAACAACTGGCGCCACCATAAAGCCACGCGGCATGACCCAGCCAACACGCATTACCGCCGCGATAGGCCTGCGATCAAAGGCAATCCGACCGCGCTGCACAGGCCGCTCAGGAATACGAGTTCTGCCAAGGCGAGGTTCAATTTCGCCTCCCGAACTTTGTCGTTCGACCATTCTGGATGGTTACTGCCATTGCTACCTCCAAATGAGAGCAGCAGCGATCTGCCGCGCTGTTCTACGCCGACAGCGGCGAACGCGGGAACTTGGTTTGGAACCGTCGTCAAAAAGGAGACGTGCATGACCGATGACATCAACAACCGTGGTCAGAAATTGCATCCGAGCACTGGCGAACCCATCGCCTTTGTCGAGCGGCTCACATGTTCGGTGGATGAAGCCTGCAAGGCCATCGGCCTTAGTCGCTCCAAAGTTTATGAGCTTATCAGCAGCGGGGACGTCCAATCGGTGACAATTGGGCGCCGGCGACTGGTCAGCGTCTCGTCGTTGATACGTCTTACCGGTCAGCAGACAGGACTGGTTAGCTTACCGGCCGCAACAGAGAGGCGTTGAGCCCGGGATCGGGATCGGGGTGGCAAATCGGGGTGAAAGCTGCTGAAATTATGACAATATATGTGTTGTTATAATGTTAATATGGTACAACATATATATTGTGCCATGAAAATTCCAGCGCAGCAACTCGACAAACACTTTGTCTCCTTTGCCCCCTTAGCAACCGCCCACCGCCCTGAAAAGGGTTGGATCAAAGCGGTGCGCGAGGCCCTAGGCATGACTACAGCGCAGCTAGGTAAGCGCCTAGGGGTCAGCCAACAGCGCGCCGCAATGCTGGAGAAGGCAGAAGCAGATTGCTCCATCACTCTGAGAAGCCTGGAGAATGCCGCCCACACGTTAGGCTGTCGGGTCGTATACATCCTCTATCCTGAGCAGACCTTAAGCCAAACCTTGCGGACGCGCGCGGAAATGGTCGCCGATCAGCAACTACGCGCGGTCGAGCAGACCATGCGTTTGGAAGATCAGACCGTGGCAGATAGCGATCTCCGCTCTGAGACTCGTGCGCGCCTTATGGAGCAACTACTCAAACGACCAGCGCGGCTTTGGGACAACCCGTGAGCGGTCTGTTCGAATAGGCCGATCACGCCACACCGCTTTCGCCAGAAGAGCGAGCAGGCCTCAAATTGGCGCACATCACTATGCTTACTGATTTGGAGGGAAGGGATAATTTGAGGAAAGTTGGTTTGGGCCCAAATAGCACTCGCTGCCTGCCGCCGCGCCCACTGGCCGACCCTTTGTATCAAAGCATTCTGGTTGACTTAGGTTAGGTCGATACCCCTTACTCTTCATGCAATTCTGCATGTACACGCCAACTGCATTGGAAGAATTGCCCGCCTGTTGCGGCATTAGCTGCCTTGTTGCCGACCGACAGGCAGCAAGGTCTCGATGCTCCGCTCGACCGCATCCTGCCATAAATAACACTAATAGCAGTATCGATGACTTCTTCACTTAGTGAATCTTCCTTTGCACGTGCCGGGAGTAGCCTTTCCAGCGATCGTATAGACGCCGCCTAACGTCCTCTCATACGTTGCGGCCAGCGTGAGTCACCATGCTAGCCATCTCCACCCGAACGCTATTTCTTGAGCGCTCTCTCCCTTCGGATGTCGCCATTGGGCTTGATGTCCAGTTCGTAGCGATGGCCTCCGCGGATGGTCCTGATCTCAATATGCTTCGACTTGCGTATCGGGTCGCCTTCAACAATGTAACCCGCACCCAAGGCGACGTTTGCGGCGGCTTCCAGGTCGCTCCCGTCATCGCGCGCGTGTTTTTTTCGGAGCTTGTGCAACTCAATAATCTTGCTTCGTCCACTCTGAAACAGACGCACTTTGATCTCGCTGGGCGTCTGGCGCCCCGCAATATTTACCTTTGCTCCCACCTTTAGTTTTATGCTTTCCGGAGGATGAGAGCCGACGTCGGCAAGGATTGCGCCGTCATCCGTGACAAGGACAAAGCGGTGACCGAAGACATCACGTACCTTACCACGGTGCCAATGGTCGCCTTTACTATCGTTATTATGACTCATGGTTCTCTCCGTGCTTGTTTACATATTGGCCAATTTGGTGGCGAGTTGACGTGCGCTCGCCGCGATTAGGCTGTGTCGCATACCGCCACCAGTATGAAGTTTTGCAAACACCTGGTTGAAGTACCGGTCCGTCTAAGTCTAATCTCTTTCCTAATTACGCTTTCGTGGCTCGAGCGAACTCAGCTACCAAATCCGCATATTCCTCATCAATTTCGGGTTTCGGAATTCCCTCAATGGCAGCGGAATCGTAGCAAGAGGCTGCAAACGCTTTCGCTTCACGAAAGCCATCCGTCTCATGAGCAGCCGGGCGCTCATATTCGACTATAAAGGACTCGACAAACTCGCGCGCACGAAGGCTCATGGCTTACCTCTGACAGGCCGAACGTGTTGGCCAACTTCTCTGTGTGTCGAGAACTATGTTAGAATGCTTATGGGCACCATGCCGATGCCGGCTTCGGAATAATCACCATTTGCGCGATTCTCGAACAAGCCCTTGGCCTTTGTTGCCTCATGCGTATCCTCCTCTGAAAACATGTGGTGACGATGCGCAGAAGCGCCTTTCTTGGAACGACGGCTACGCCTTCCCATATTCTTTTCAGGATACTCGGACATATTAACTCCTTTGATGATATGTTCCATGTACGGTTCGACCCAATAAGCGTCAGTTATAATACGCGTCTCCCGCGTGTAGCTGGGCAACATTGACCACTTTTAGCTCCTGTTGCGGCGTGACTGGCTTTGTGAGTGCGTGCGCGCGTTGATGCGCTTACTCGAACCATTACCGCAACCGGCATCCTCAACACGGCTCGTCGCATCTCCCGTGTCTGGCGTTTAAAGACTAGCTAGTGGTTCGTCTGCTCCGCGGACTGCCGTCACCTGCCGAAATCGGGGGCCGGTATTTTAGGAGCAGCCATACCGGCAGCTGACACAGGTGAATGACCAACCTGCGCCGGAGGCTGATGACCTGCCGTAAAATATTGGCTGCCAAACGCGAGAGCCATAAAGATCACGTTGATTATGACCACATAAGCAATGGCGCGGGAATTGGTCCCTGCGCCGGCCTGTGGCGATGCTGTACGCGCTACGGCAGTAAAGCTAGGAGCACGCGGCAGACGTGCGATCAAACGGGCCGCAATCGTCCTGGACTCAAGATGCGCCAACAACCCACCGGGCAATGCTGCGATCAATGATTCCAGTCTCTGAGTTGCGTGTTCGCGTGACATTTGCGCCAAGCTGGCGGCCTCTTGCCAAGGATCCACATCTAATCGTGCTAGTGCCGAAAGAACGCTTAGAAACGTTCCACCGTTGCCCTCATCGACGGGGGCATACAGAAACTCGTCAAATTCGGATCGGAACTGCGCAACTGAGGATCGGGTCATTTCATCACGTGGTGTCGTCGCTTAGATGGAACACCCCAAACCACCAAAAGAAGCAATCTTGCAGCTATTTGGCTCATGGCAGTGTGAAGAACCGGCTGCCCAATGCTTAGAGCTAATACTGCAGATCGCTTATGTAAGCGCATCAGAATGTGGACCCCGGCCGGTGTAATCCGGCCGAGGCCCAAGCCGGTGTCGGGGCTGGGGGGAGGCGGCATCCGGGTATCTCAATGCTACGTTGGCTCGGGTGCGGAATCTGAGCAATAATGAGCACTTCCAGCCGGCGGAATGCAGCACTTTTGCGATGCCATCACTTCGAAAAGGCGATTCAATACCTATGTCTCGGGGGCAAATGGTTCGCGTCACCGCCCACCGACCTGCAGTACTGACGTCGGCGAAATACGGTTGGCGGCTGCGACGGGTGCAATAGTGGCCGCCAGGTGCGACTGCCGACTTTCGCCAACATACTGACTACAAATTGCGAGCGCCATGAACAGCGTATTGAGTAGGGCAGCGTACAAGAGCGCCCTAAGCTTCACGGATCCGTCAACTTTTCCCGACGACTCATTCCTGCACGATGTCCGCGAAACCCGCCGTGGCAGAAGTACAATCAAATCAGCGGCGATTTCATCAGGGTCCTTATCTACCTTGGGGCCGTTGGGGAGCGCAGCGATAAGGGCGCTGAGTCTCCTGGCCGCCATTGCTTCCGTCGAATGCGCCAATTGCTCGGCCTCATGCCAAGGGTCGAGATCCAGTCGCGCGAGCAAGGAGAGCATGCTGAGGCGCATTCCGTTTTCCTCGCCAACTGACGCATATAGGAAGCCGTCGAAAGCTGACATAAGGGAAGCGGAAGGAGCGCGCATCATGTTAGCCCCGAACCTCGTTTGAACCAATTAAGCCGAGCACGAAAATGCTGGGAAACAACGAATATGGCCTCTGCAATGATAATGTCGACGCGGAGCGGGCCTGGGATTGACCCGTCACGCTCAGCGAGGCACACGTGTTCCGCCATTATTTTCCAGAGCTTGCCGTTTTTGCAGAGCCCTTTACGTTCGCTACATCATCGGTCTCATCATATCGGATCCCCGACTCTACCTGCCGTAGAGCCTGGCTCGCACCATAATAATCGTGGTTGTCCATCAAACCATTGGCTTTGCTTACTTCGGAAATACTCGCCTCTAGCGGAATTATCGCCATGGTGTAATCGACATCGACTGCCGCTAACTTGATGGCCTCAAGGGATTTGGCGGTATCACCTTTCTCCAACGACTTTCTGGCGGTAACCACAGCTGCTGCATTCTTCGGAGTCGATACGAATGTTTCGCCAAGTTCAACTTCTTCGTCCACTGGGATCCACGCCACGGGCGTCGTATTCTTTGGGTGACCTGTCTGTGATCCAGACATTTTGCCGGACGGTGTGTTTAGCTCCGACTCAGCTTTTGTAAAGACTGTGTCGTCGCTCCCGGCCTTGGCGAGTGAAGTCTGCGCGTCAACAATTAACTTTGCCGCCTCGTTGGTCTGACCGTCGTAGATTGCCATTCGGGCCAGGTGCACATCGTCAAAAGCACTAGCGCCATCACTGGAGAGGCGACCGAAATCCTTGTCGGCCACCTTCGCCGCGTGCACGGCCGGCTTTGCCACCGCATTATCCGTCGCTGCGATGGCCGCAGCCGAGCCTGCCGACACAACGGCAGATGTCATAATTGCCGCAAGCGCGATGGATATATGTTTCATTTTGATCTGTTTCCATATCGATAGTGGGCGCGCTGCAACAGTGACGCGCAGAAACCTGCAAAGAATACCGTAATCGTCGCCAAGACAGTGTGGCAGGTTCGGAATCTACTCATGTCCCACTTGCGTTTGATTGCCCGTCATTCGGTATCTTTGACGTGTCAGACCAATGGGCGCATCCTTGTGGGTGCAGCATCATAGAACGCTTAACGCCATGGAATCAGGCTAGGTCGAAAATGGCGCCGCGAGCGCAACCTACTCTCTGCAGCGGCCATCTGGGCCTGCTGTTGTTTCCGTACCAGCCGCCGTCACGAAAGCAAAACAGTCAAAGAGCGACAGCGCTTTTCACAATCTGGAATTCGTTATCGCTATGCTTTCTAAGGCGATCTACCCGAGCCAAGTAAGAAAAAAGGTCACGTGTCATGGTTGTACTGCCATTACCAAATCTTCCAGAATCACTCTCGGCCTTGCGAGTTCTCGCGCTTGATTTGCGCTGGACTTGGAGCCACGAGGGCGATGCGCTTTGGGAGCGCGTCGATGAGCGGCTTTGGCGCCAGACTCGGAATCCGTGGAGCGTTTTACAAAACGCTTCAAAGCAGCGGTTGCAGTTTTTAGCTACCGATACGGCCTTCCTCGAGCAACTCGGCGACTTTGTTACCGCGATGCAAAGGTACTTTCAGCGTCCCGGGTGGTTTGCCAAAGTTCATAGTGGGACAGCGCTTGGCGGAATCGCCTATTTCAGCATGGAGTTCGGTCTTGGCACAGCGCTGCCACTGTATGCAGGAGGCCTCGGCATTTTAGCGGGAGACTATCTTAAAACCGCTAGCGATTTGGACGTACCTGTGATCGGAATTGGGATTCTTTACCAAGAAGGATATTTCCGTCAGGTGATCGGCGCCGATGGTATGCAGCAAGAATTCTATCCCTACAATGAGCCCGCGACGATGCCAGTCGAGCCTGTCATTCTTGAACAGGGTGACTGGTTACGAATTCCACTGGAATTGCCCGGACGCATAATCCAGCTTCGGGTATGGCAGGTCACGGTCGGACGCGTGAAGCTCTATCTGCTAGATAGCAATGATCCCCTGAATAGTCCGGTGGATAGAGGTATTACGGCTAAGCTCTATGGGGGTGGAAGCGAGATACGCCTGATGCAGGAAATCGTGCTCGGGGTCGGTGGCTGGCGTGTCGCTGAAGCGCTCCATCCAAACATAGAGATATGCCACATCAATGAAGGTCATGCAGCCTTTGCTATTATTGAGCGCGCACGTCAACTGGCGCTCAAAGCCAAGCTGAACTTTTGGGAAGCGTTGTGGGCCACGCGCGCCGGGAACGTCTTTACGACCCATACCCCGGTGGCGGCAGGGTTCGATTCGTTTTCTTCGGATCTTCTTCGCAAGTACTTGCCGTTTGTGGAGGGAGAGTTGGCCGGTACAGGGGTAACGCTCGATGACATTCTCGGTCTTGGCCGCATCGACCCGCTCAATTCGGAAGAGCCTTTCAACATGGCATATTTGGCGCAGCGCGGCTCTGCTCTATGTCTTGGTGTTAGCCGTTTGCATGGCGAATTCAGCCGGCAGATATTTCAGCCACTTTTTCAGCGATGGCCGACTTGCGAGATTCCCCTCGATTATGTCACCAACGGAGTCCATATGCCAACTTGGGATTCGACTGAAGCGGATCGAATCTGGACCGATGCGTGCGGCAAGGAACGTTGGCGTGGCATGCCGGAAGATTTTGAAAAGCGGGTCGCGTGTATATCGGATGAAATCGTCTGGACTATGCGAGGTGATAGTCGTCAGCGTGTTATCGGAATGGCACGCGGCAAGTTGGCGATCCAGTTGCGCGAACGTGGATTTGATCTGGAAACAGTCCGTCAGGCCGATAGAGTACTTGACCCGAACATCCTAACCATAGGCTTCGCAAGGCGCTTCACCGAATACAAGCGGCCCAATCTCCTCCTGCGCGATCCAACACGCCTCGGGAAACTGCTATTCGACCAAGAGCGTCCCGTTCAAATCCTCGTGGCCGGAAAAGCGCATCCGGCCGATTTGGTGGGAAAGTCGATGATACAGGCATGGATCAATCTGGCGAGTCAGCCGTCCTATCGCCGACACATCGTCTTCCTGGAGGATTACGATATCAACCTTGCGCAGGAGCTTGTTCAAGGCGTCGACGTTTGGATCAATACGCCACGGCGTCCCTGGGAAGCCTGCGGAACCAGCGGTATGAAAGTTCTGGTCAATGGCGGCCTAAATTGCTCCATCCTGGATGGTTGGTGGGATGAGGCTTATGAACCTGACGTTGGCTGGGCCATCGGCGACGGCCGGGGCGGGGACGCCAAGGAAATCGACGCCCGTGACGCTGAAAGCCTTTATGAGACCCTAGAGCGAAGCATTGTCCCTGAATTTTACGACCGGGATGTCGAAGGGTTGCCGCGCGCCTGGCTGGCGCGAATTCGCCGTAGCATGTCGACCCTGACGCCGGCGTTTAGCAGTACACGCATGCTCCGTGAATATGTCGAGAAGGCCTATATGCCGCTCGTCAAGACGGTCCGCGCGCGCATGGCCGATAATTACGCCTTAGCCAGAACCATGCGCGGCTGGTCTGAGAATTTGCAACACCACTGGTCAAGCCTACACATCGGTCAACCCACAATTGGCGGGATCGATGGGCGATGGCGTTTTTCTGTTCCCATATTCATGGGCGAAATTTCACCAAACTCCGTTCAGGTTGAACTATTTGCCGATGCCGGAGAGGAAATGTGTTCCGAAGTCATCCTGCTGCATCAAGAGCAAGCAATTCCAGGAGCCTCGCATGGATATATCTATGCCGGAGACGTTGAAACGACGCGGCCCTCAGGGGACTACACCGTTCGGATCGTGCCATACCACTCGCACGCTTATATTCCGTCGGAGCTGCCGCTTATTGCGTGGCAGCAGCGCTAAGGGAGGAATAACGCTCACTTCTCGAAACACGCGCGGAAATGGCTCTCTTTGGCCGCTGCGAGATCGGCGGACGCGCAATGACAGCTTGCGACAATTTATCGGATTGAGGGAGGTAATCGGTATGCTCGGCCTCCAGTTGCGCCTTGGCGCGCACCCAGTGTTTGAGAGCATCGCCGTCAGGGCATCCTTCTTGCTGCCATATTAGAAAACTGAGGCTACGAACGGAGACTTCCGAAATCATGGCTGAACTCCGCGAGGCCCAACAATACAAAGGTCATTCATAAAGTTACCTGTTTGCCGATTTCTGCGGCGGTCATTGCCATCGTCGCCAGCTTGGGCAGTGCCGTGGCGGTGTATGAATGGCCAGCCGCCTCATGATACAGTGCGATGTATTTTGCAGCACTTGAATCCCAGCTGAAATCTCGCGCCATGGCTTGTAGCTGCAATCGCCGCCATGTCAGCGGTTCTCTATACAACGCCAGAGCGCGACCAATGACCTGCTGCAATCCGGGCACATTCTCGTCTTCGAAGATAAACCCGGTTGCGGTTCGATCGGACAGCGTTGCCGCGGTCGCATCAACTACCGTGTCCGCCAAGCCGCCCGTCCAGCGCACGATTGGGATTGTTCCATACCGCAAAGCATAAAGGTGAGTAAGTCCGCAAGGCTCGAATCGTGCTGGGGCCAGCAGAATGTCCGCACCTGCCTGCAACCGATGCGCCATGGCCTCGTCATAGCCGATGTGAATCGCCGCCTTGGAGGGGTATTGGCGGCCGAGCTCTTCGAAGCCAGCTTCCAGCGCAGGATCGCCTTCTCCGACCAGAACGAATTGGGCACCGGACTTCACGATCGACGGCACGACATCCAAGATCACGTCCGCCATCTTTTGGTGGGCGAGGCGGCTCACAAATCCGATTAAAGGAGTTCCAGAGCTAACTTCTAGCCCATGCTCGCGTTGTAGTTCCGCCTTGCAAATCTTCTTGCCGGATATATCGCGCGCGGTATAGAAATGCGGAAGATTGCTGTCCGTCCCTGGATCCCATAGGTCCGTGTCGATTCCGTTCAATATTCCCGAAAAATCGTCTTCGCGACTTCGCAGAATCCCATCTAACCCGCAACCCAATTCCGGCGAGAGTATCTCGCTCGCGTAGGTTGGGCTTACCGTCGTAATTTTGTCGCTGTAGCGGATAGCGGCTTTGAGGTACGAGACTTTTCCGTAGAACTCGGCGCCCTCTGTGGTGAAGAATTTCTCCGGCACGTCGATGACCGGCAGGATATCGCGCGGAAAATTCCCCTGGAAGGCCAAATTGTGAATCGTGAAGATGGTTGGCGGCTTTGGGCCACTCTCCATCGAAAGTAACAGTGGCAGTAACCCGGCATGCCAGTCGTTGGCGTGCACAATATCAGGACGCCAGTTCAGCAAGCGCCCCGTGGCGATTTCCGCCGCTACATAAGCAATAAAAGCAAAACGCCGCGCATTGTCGGTCCAATCAAGGCCATCATCATCCTGATATAACCCCCCCGCACGCGAAAATAGGCTTTGCGCATGCACGAGCCATACCGGCACATCCGTACCCGGAAGGTGTCCAGAAATGAGGGCTGCCCCCTCCACCCCGAGCAGGGGCTCGAGGCGGGCTTCAATGCGTGGATTTTTCAGCTGCCTGATCGCGCTGGGATAGCCGGGTAGCAAGATACGAACGTCCATGCCCTGCTGCCTGAGGGCGATCGGAAGAGCCCGGCTCACGTCTGCAAGACCGCCTGATTTGGAGAGCGATTCAGCCTCAGATGTTACAAACAAAACTCGCATGCCCGGGCCCTTAGGTGCCAACGCTAATACCGCCGATAGGCTGCAGGAATATCGCTGCTTCCAGCATCACCAGAATGGCCAAGACGCCAACAGCCTGACGCGCCTCGTAGTACTGCATACCGTCAATAAGGTTTCTGTCCGTCACCTTCGAATGCCTCTGACCAAGAACACGTGACATTCAGTTCCTCAAGTAAGTGAGGCGGTCACTAACGCCGCGTAAACCCGGATCATGGCCTAACAAGAACGCTCCAATATGTGACCAATCCAAGGGGGCCGGTAGTTTCGGAATCTACCTACAGGTTCATATGTCTCAAGCGCAGCCGAAAAGGAGATATGCCTGAAACCAGTATGCTTTCGGGTAGGATGGGCGCATAAGCGATGATCCAAGTTGCTTCCGATGTGCTCACCACTGTGCACCGAAACATAATGCGGAAATAACGTTTCGAGGACTAAGGGCCAGCCATGGATAAAGAGAATAGTGGTCGCCCTGCCAACCAATCCAAAATCCCGAGAGCAGGGCCTTTGAATCCACAATTGTCCAAATGGGTTGAAGCAACCATCGAGGGAACTGATAGCGAACCCTTTCTGTTCCGCGGAATGCAGGCCAGAGGGGATAAACTTTTTGTCAGCACCTTTCAGCCCAAATCCTCACGCGTCGCGGTGCAACGCGCGAGCGATGGCGTCTGCGTCGGAGAGCTTTCCCGCCTGCATGAGGCTGGCGTCTTTTCAGGCACGGTGGCGGGGCAGTTGCCCTATGCCTACCGGCTGCTTCTGGACGGGACCGGAAGCGAGATTATCCTGGCCGATCCTTACGATTTTGGGCCCGTGCTGAGCGAATTGGACGTCTATCTTCATGCCGAAGGTAGCTATGAGCGTAGTTTCGAGAAGATGGGTGCTCATCCCCGCATTATGGACGGTGTTGAAGGCACCAGCTTCGCCGTATGGGCGCCGAATGCGCGGCGCGTGAGCGTGGTTGGCGATTTCAACGATTGGGACGGCCGCTGCCACCCTATGCGGCTTCACCCTGGGGCCGGACTCTGGGACATATTTCTTCCCGGCGTAGGGCTCGGCGCGCTCTACAAATTCGAAATCAAGACGCGCGACGGAGCAGTTCTGCTCAAGGCAGACCCTTATGCCTTCGCCGCTGAGCGTGCGCCAAGGACGGCATCGGTTGTTCGCGGCCTACCGCGCAAGCCGGAGGCCGGGCCGCCGCCCCGGCAGGGTCCGCCGGCGGATCGCCATGCACCGATCGCAATCTACGAGGTCCATTTGGGTTCGTGGCGTCGTGTGACCGGGGATGGCAATCGCCTGCTTACCTACCACGAACTTGCCGACACACTTATCCCTTACGCAAAGGACATGGGCTTTACCCATATCGAGTTGATGCCAGTGAGCGAGCACCCCTTCGACGGCTCCTGGGGCTATCAGCCAACCGGGCTCTTCGCCCCAACGAGCCGTCATGGCACACCCGAGGATTTCCGGGAATTCGTTTCACGCTGTCACGCCGTAGGGCTCGGTGTGATTCTCGACTGGGTCGCCGGGCATTTCCCCAACGACCCGCACGGATTGGCGCGCTTCGACGGGACTCATCTTTACGAGCATGAGGATCCCCGCGAAGGCTGGCAGCCGGATTGGGGCACGCTTATCTATAATTTCGGGCGCAAGGAAGTACGCAATTTCTTGCTTTCGAACGCATCCTTTTGGCTTTCGCAATACGGGATTGACGGATTGCGCGTGGATGCCGTGGCTTCGATGCTTTATCGCAATTATAGCCGCAAGGACGGCCAATGGATTCCCAATGTCCATGGTGGCGTGGAGAATCTGGAGGCGATGGATTTTCTACAGAGAATGAACGAACTGGTCTACCGGGACCATCCCGATACAATGACTATCGCGGAAGAATCCACCGCCTGGCCTATGGTGTCGCGGCCAACCTATCTTGGCGGGCTGGGGTTCGGCTACAAATGGAACATGGGATGGATGCACGACACGCTGGAATATATGGCGCAAGATCCGGTCAACCGAAAGTTTCATCACGACAAGCTAACCTTCGGACTACTTTATGCCTTCACCGAGAATTTCATCCTTCCTCTATCCCACGACGAAGTGGTTCATGGCAAAGGATCGCTGCTCGGAAAGATGCCTGGCGATTATTGGCAGAAATTCGCAAACTTGCGCGCCTATCTCGCGTTCTTATACACGCATCCTGGTAAGAAGCTTTTGTTCATGGGCGGTGAATTCGCACAAGAGCGCGAATGGAACCACGATAGCAGCTTAGATTGGCATCTCCTTGACAGTCCTATGCATGTTTGCATGCAGAAGCTCGTGCGTGATCTGAACTGGTTTTATCGGGATACGGCAGCACTCCACGAACGCGACTGCGACTCTGAAGGATTCTCTTGGATCGATTGCAGCGATTCAACGAGCAGCATCATCGCGTATATCAGACGCGCCACCGATGCGGAGAACTTCGTCGTGGTCGTATGCAATTTTACCCCTGTTGTCCGCCATGGCTATCGCGTCGGCGTGCCCAAAACGACCCTCTATCGGGAATTTCTAAATACCGACTCAAGTTATTACGGCGGCGGCAATGTCGGCAATCTGGGAGCAATTGAGGCCCAAGATATTCCTGCGCACGGCTTTTCTCAGTCCCTGCTCCTGACCCTGCCTCCGCTCGCAGTCCTCGTGCTAAAGCCAGAAGGCAAGGAGCGGTGACGCCGAAGCTGAAGGCCGGTCGGCCGCAGCCCTTGGGCGCGACATTCGACGAAGAGGGCGTAAACTTCGCGCTATTCTCTGCAAATGCGGAAAAGGTTGAGCTTTGTTTATTCGACAAAGACGGTTCGCATGAGATTGCCCGCATGGATCTGCCCGGACGCACCGACGACGTCCTGCACGGTCATTTGCCGGATGCGCAGCCAGGGCTTCTTTATGGCTACAGGGTCTACGGCCCATACGATCCTCAGAACGGGCATCGATTTAATCCAAACAAACTCCTGATCGATCCTTATGCACGTGCGCTTGACCGGCCCTTCGAGTGGAATGACCTTCATTGCGGCTACATTGTAGGAGATCCGCGTGAAGACCTTTCCTTCGATACGCGCGACAACGCCGCGCTAATGCCGAAATGCCGAGTCGTTGGCGCAATTCGCAAATGGGATGACGCGAGCCCGTGCACGCCACTTGCCCGAAGTGTCATATACGAACTTCACGTCCGTGGTTACACGATGCGACACCCGGCTATTGGGCAGCAATTGCGCGGAACGCTAGCGGGGCTCGGAAATCGCGAAATCAGTCGGCATTTGCGGGACCTAGGCATTACCGCTGTGGAGCTCTTGCCTGTTCATCCGATCGGCACCCCACGACGCCTTCGGGAGATCGGCCTCAGAGACTATTGGGGTTACAATTCGATAAACTTTTTTGCCCTTGAGCCGAGCTATCTCTCAAGCGGCGACATCATCGAATTCAAGCAGATGGTTAGGTCATTCCATGATGCTGGCATCGAAGTCATCCTCGATGTCGTGTTCAACCATACCGGCGAAGGCGACGAACTCGGTCCTACGCTTTCGTTCCGCGGGATCGACAATGCCTCATATTACTGCCTACAGGAGGACAAGCGGCATTATCTCGATTTCACCGGATGCCATAATACGCTGAATGTTAGCCATCCGCGCGTAGCGCAGATGATACTGGATTCTATGCGCTACTGGGTTGAGGAAATGCATGTCGACGGGTTTCGTTTCGATCTCGCCGTTAGTCTGGCGCGCCAGCAACACCACTTCTCATCAGATGCTTCGTTCCTCAGGCAAATCACGCAAGACCCGGTTCTGGCGAAGGTTAAGTTGATCGCCGAGCCTTGGGATCTTGGCGTGGACGGCTACCAATTGGGATCATTTCCACCAAGCTGGAGCGAGTGGAATGACAGATTCCGCGATACCGTTCGGCGGTTTTGGCGCGGAGAAGGGGGGCTTTTGGGCGACCTTGCTTATCGGCTGACGGGATCAAGCGATGTCTTTGATCGGTCGGGGCGCCGGCCGACGGCCAGTTTAAACTATGTCACTGCGCATGACGGCTTCACGCTGGAGGACCTTGTGCGTTATGCGACCAAACACAACCAGGCCAATGGCGAGGGCAACGCGGATGGAGCCAACGAGAATTTCAGTTCCACCTATGGCGGCCCAGAGGGGGCGACGGACGATCCTGCTATCAAGGCGCTTCGCGCTCGGCAGAAACGAAACATTATGGCGACCTTGCTGCTTTCGCTGGGTGCTCCGATGATTCTGGGCGGCGACGAAATTGATCGTACTCAGAAAGGCAACAACAACGCCTATTGCCAGGACAACAAAATCAGTTGGATCGATTGGAATGTGACCGATGAAGCCCGCGCATTTCTCACGTTTGTCAAGCGATTGTTGCGATTTCGCGCTGACCATCCGGCCTTTCGCCAATCAGAGTTTTTTCATGGCGATCACATTGACGGTACTAACTTTAAAGATGTCGTTTGGCTATCGCCCGATGGACGCGAGATGACTAATGCTGATTGGATTGTGACAGAAACGCGCTGTTTCGGGGTTCTATATGCTGCTGCACTTGGGGTGCCGAATGACGCAGGCTTTGCCCTACTACTTCTAAACGCCGCCGATACGCAGGTCCGGTTTGTGCTTCCTACGGCCGAGCCAGATAATTCATGGTGCTGCGTGATCGATACCTTCCATGAACAGGTTCCGCCAGCAGCAGTCCTGCCGCAGAGCTCGGCTTTCCTGCTCGAGGGCCGTTCTCTCGCGCTGTTCGTCAATGAGAGAACAGCTTGATCGATGGATGACGAGCTCTTGAACCGGCTTGCCGACGCGGCGGGAATAGAACCCGACTATTGGGATATTCAGGGCCGTCTCCATCAAAGGTCGCCGCAAACCGCACGGCAATTGCTTTGCACATTGGGCGTCCCTGCTGAGACGGACGCCCAAGCCGCGGCAAGTCTAGCACGGCTGATCGCAGAGACATGGCGCGAGGTTCTGCCTCCGGTGATCGTCGCAACCGAGGGGCGCGGCATCGACATTCCGATCCGTCTTCCGGCGGACACGCCTGCACAATCACGGCGCTGGTCGATCGATCTGGAGGACGGCGGTCAGGTCGACGGAGAATTTAGCCTCCAAGTGCTTCCCATCGAAGCCACCGCTGAAATCGATGGTGTGCGCTTCGTTGAGCGCCGTCTGCAATTGCCAGCGCAACCGCTTGGTTATCACCGTTTGATTCTAAAGGGTGCGGAGGAGGTCGTCGTCAGTCTCATTGTTGCGCCAGCGCAGTGTTACCTGCCGCCTGGATATCCGGAGAAAAAATACTGGGGCATCGCGGCGCAACTCTATGGCATCAGATCGCAGAAGAACTGGGGCATTGGCGATTTCGGCGACATCAACACGCTGACGGATTGGGCAGCGTCGCGGGGCGCCGACGCCATCGGCATTAGTCCTGTGCACGCCTTATTCCTAGATGTACCGCAGGATACGAGCCCCTATTCGCCGAGCAGCCGCTTGTTTCTGAATCCGCTTTATCTCGATGTTACGGCGATACCGGATTTCTCAGAATCGGCCGAGGCGCGCGCTTTGGCGGAATCGTCGGCAGCATGTGGCACAATCCGATCTGCGCGCCAGTCCAATCTTGTCGACTATCTGGACGTCGCGGCTGCCAAACTTGCGGTGCTGGAGCAGCTGTACCGTCATTTTGGTACGCAGCACGCAGGCGATTGCGACATCCGCAATCGCGCATTTCGAGAGTTTATTGACGAAAGAGGTAGCGATTTGCGCCATTTTGCGACCTTTCAGATGTTGAGCGAACACTTTGGATCACATGCTTGGATGCATTGGCCTTTGGCCTATCGAGATCCAGCGACCACCGAGGTTGCAATGCTCGCTCAGTCCAATGAGCATCGGATATCTTTCTTCGAATATCTGCAGTGGCAATGTGAACAACAGATCTCTTTTGCCGCCCAACGGATGCATGCAAACGGTATGACGATTGGGCTCTATAACGATCTGGCGGTGGGTGTCGATGCCGCCAGTGCCGACCATTGGGCCAATCAGGGAACATTTGTACGAGACGCTCGTGTGGGCGCGCCGCCTGACCCCTTTAACGAAAAGGGTCAAGAATGGGGCTTGGTTCCCCTTAGTCCACGTCGCCTACGCGCAAATGGATATGCGCATTTCATTTCGCTATTGCGCGCCTCAATGCGCCATGCCGGGGCCCTTCGCATCGATCACGTCATGGGCTGGCAGCATCTGTACTTCATTCTCGCGGGAACCTCGGCAGCCGAAGGCGCCTATGTGCGCTTTCCCTTGGACGATCTGTTATCCATAGCTGCATTGGAAAGTTGGCGAAATCGCTGTGTTTTGATAGGTGAGGATCTAGGCACAGTTCCGGATGGATTTCGTGAGCGCATGGCCAACGCCAACGTGCTTTCCTGCCGAATCCTCTACTTCGAAGTGGAGCATGACCGCTTTCGTCGCCCAGCCGAGCTTCCGCGACTTGCGGCTGTTTCGGCTGCGACGCATGACCTTGCCACGCTGCACGGGTATTGGCTTGCCGAAGACATTACTGCGAAGACACAACTCGGTATCATCACGTCCATCGACGACGAGCGGCAATCGCGGATTGATCGCGCAACAGACAAGCGGCTTCTTCTTCAAGCACTCGCCGAAGAGACGCTCTTGCCGCATGGTATCGATGTCGCGGATTCGGACCAGATTGCATGGTCGCCACAGCTCGCCAACGCAGTTCACGCATACCTTGCAAGATCGCAATGTCTGTTGCTCATCGTGCAATTGGACGATCTGACGGACGAACGACAGCAGGCCAATCTTCCCGGTAGTACAACCGAATTTCCGAACTGGCGCAGACGCCTGAACCGCTCATTGGAAGCACTACTTGCCGATAATGATCTCAAGGCAGCAATGATAATGATAGCCGATGAGCGCAAACGATAATCCAGTTTCACCACGAAGGATGAGAAACGGTGAGCAATATGGAACATTAGTCCGAGTTAGTTTGTTGTATAAGTTCGCATGTGATGTGAGGTAGGACATGATCGGAACGCGCGTCGGCGTAAAGACTGACGTCGCGGTTGGCGGTCTGCGATGTGTGTTTGACCTATTTTGGGTGCCCCAGTCATCACCCATTGAGCTTGATGCACATGTCGCCGCGCAGGGGCAATGGCTCCCTGCTGTATTGCACCATGGGTGAGCCAAAATATACGCCTGCAAAGGTGAGCCCTCTAGCGGGCAAACCAGCCACGCTAGCAATGCTGGTCGACATTCCTAGGCTAGTGACTGAGTACTATACCAAAGTGCCTGATCCCTCAGTGCAGGCGCAGCGGATTGCATTCGGTACGTCTGGGCATCGCGGCTCCGCCTTTAAGAGCACTTTCAACGAGTGGCATGTACTGGCCATCAGTCAGGCCATTTGTGATTACCGCAAGCTACGGGGCATAAGTGGCCCGCTGTTTCTCGGCATTGACACACACGCGCTGTCTGTACCAGCCCGCGCCAGTGCGCTTGAAGTGCTGGCGGCGAACGACGTAGACGTCATGCTCGCCGGACGCGACGAATACACGCCCACCCCGGTGATTTCTCACGCAATACTCGCTTACAACCGCGGTCGCGCCACGGGGCTAGCGGACGGCATTATCGTCACCCCTTCGCATAATCCACCCGACAATGGTGGCTTCAAATATAACCCACCCAACGGCGGCCCGGCTGAAAACGACGTCACGGGATGGATTGAATCCAGAGCCAACACGCTACTGGAAGGCAGCCTCAAAGGTGTGAAGAGAATTTCTTTCGAGAAGGCCGAGTGCGCCTCTACCACACACCGACACGACTTTCTCAATACTTACGTGAGCGATCTGAGCAGTGTCCTCGACATGGAGGCAATTCGCGGCGCGAATATCAGAATGGGCGTGGATCCCCTTGGTGGTGCCGGAGTGCACTATTGGGAGCCGATCGCAGATCGCTATGGTTTAAATCTCACGGTCGTGAACAAAATCGTGGATCCAACGTTCCGGTTCATGACCGTCGATTGGGACGGTCAGATTCGCATGGATCCGTCTTCGTCATACGCAATGCAGAGCTTGATCGGCCTCAAGGATCGTTTCGACATTGCCTTTGCCTGTGACACTGACCATGACCGGCATGGAATCGTCACCAGGACTGCAGGATTGCTGCCGCCCAACCACTATCTTTCGGCCGCCATTTTCTACCTTTTCCAGCATCGGCCAAAGTGGAGCAAGGATGCGGCGGTCGGAAAAACGATTGTGAGCAGCCAAATGATTGATCGCGTCACGGCGAAGCTAGGGCGAAAGCTCTTCGAGGTGCCCGTTGGCTTCAAATGGTTTGTGGAAGGCTTGCTGGACGGCTCGCTTGGCTTTGGCGGCGAAGAAAGTGCAGGTGCTGGCTTTGTCCGCATGGATGGCAGTGTCTGGACGACGGATAAGGACGGGATCGTTCCGGCATTGTTATCGGCGGAGATTACCGCGCGCATGGGGCGCGATCCCGCCGAAGTCTACCGCGAACTTGCGCACGAGTTCGGGGAACACGTTTATGACCGTGTCGAAGCGCCAGCGACCGCGGAACAAAAAAAGACTTTGGCGCATCTCTCACCACAGCAAATTCAGTCTTCGGAGCTGGGTGGCGAGACAATCCAGAGCATTCTCACCAAGGCCCCTGGTAATGGCGCTGCAATCGGCGGTCTGAAAGTAATCACCAAAAATGGATGGTTCGCGGCGCGCCCATCCGGGACCGAAGCCATCTACAAGATATATGCCGAGAGCTTTCTTGGACCTGATCATCTGCACCGCATTCTGGCGGAAGCACAGGCTATCGTCGATGCCGCGCTGATGCCCGCTACCCAGCGACCGGAGACTCGATCAAAAGAACAATCGAAGGAAACTTCATGAACGGACACGCTGGGGGCGATCACCCAAGAGGGCGGCTCCGCTCTGCAGATATAGAAGGCTTCGAGCCTCTGGCTGAGCTTGCACTCAATATGCGTACGTCATGGAACCATGCCACCGACCAGGTGTGGTCGCAGCTTGACCCAGTCATGTGGGAGCTTACGCATAATCCGTGGGTTATCCTACAGACGGTCTCGCGAGAGAAACTCCAAGGTGCTTTGGCCAAGTCGGAGTTTCGTAACCATATCGATCATTTGGTGAAAATCAGGCGTGATGCCGCGGCGGCTCCTGCTTGGTTTCAGAAAACCCATCCGAAATCGCCACTGAACTGTGTCGCGTATTTCAGTATGGAATTCATGTTGAGCGAAGCTTTGCCCATCTACTCGGGTGGGCTTGGCAACGTCGCCGGTGATCAGCTCAAGGCTGCCAGCGATTTGGGCGTGCCGGTGATCGGTGTGGGATTGCTCTACCAGCAAGGCTATTTTCGGCAGATAATCGACCAGGATGGAGCCCAACAGGCGATTTTTCCCTACAACGATCCTGGAGACTTACCGATCACGCCGGTGCGCCTGGCGAACGGGGAGTGGCTTCGGTTCCAGTTCGATCTGCCCGGTTACCCCATCTGGCTTCGTGTTTGGCAGGTTCAAGTTGGCAGGGTGAAGCTTTACTTGCTGGACAGCAATGATGGGGCGAATTATCCGCCCTATCGGGGAATTACCGGCGAGCTTTATGGCGGCGGCCCGGAGATGCGCCTTATGCAGGAGCTTGTACTTGGGATCGGCGGATGGCGGATGCTCGCCGCGCTCGGCATCGAGCCGGAAGTCTGCCACCTTAATGAAGGACATGCGGCTTTTGCGGTGCTGGAACGCGCCCGGACTTTCATGCAAGCAACAGGCCAGCCTTTTGAAGTGGCCCTGGCCGTTACACGAGCGGGCAATATATTCACCAGCCATACCGCAGTGTCCGCTGGCTTTGACCGTTTCGCTCCAGTCCTCATCGAACGTTACTTGGGTGGTTACGCGCATGAAAAGCTCGGCATCACACTTGGGGATTTTCTAGCGTTTGGCCGTCAGAACCCGAACGACTCCGCAGAGAATTTCAATATGGCCTACCTGGCGATCCGCGGAAGCGGGTCCGTGAACGGCGTGAGCCGCCTGCATGGAAGCGTGAGCCGCCAGCTATTTGAGCCGCTCTTTCCGCGCTGGCCGGTGGACGAAGTGCCCGTCGGATATGTGACCAATGGCGTCCATATGCCCACTTGGGACTCGCCTGCGGCTGACGATCTATGGACGAAGGCGTGCGGGAAAGACCGCTGGCTCGGGAAGGCAGAAACCCTGGAGCAGGACATTCGCGCTGTGTCCGACGCTGATCTTTGGGGATTTCGCAGCGCCGGCAGGATGTCTCTTGTTGAATATGCTCGCGATCGATTATCCAAACAACTGGCTGCGTCAGGCGCTTCACCCGAGGCCGTCGACGGTGCAAAGCACCTGTTTGATCCCAATACATTGACGCTGGGCTTTGCACGCCGGTTTGCAACATACAAAAGACCGAACTTGCTGCTACACGATCCGGAGCGACTGCTGCGCCTGTTGATCAATCCTCGGCAACCGCTACAGCTCATCATGGCTGGCAAGGCTCATCCGGCCGACCAGGCTGGCCAAACTCTGATTCAGGAGTGGATACATTTTATACGCCGGCCAGAGGCCCGGCCCCATGTTATTTTCCTCAGTGACTACGACATGCTTATGACCGAGCAGCTGGTACAGGGCGTGGACGTCTGGATCAACACACCGAGACGCCCCTGGGAAGCGTGCGGGACGAGCGGCATGAAGGTCCTTGTCAATGGCGGCATCAATCTGTCGGAATTGGACGGTTGGTGGGCAGAAGCCTACACGCCGGAGGTAGGGTGGGCGCTTGGCGACGGTCAAGAACATCACTACGATCCAGCCTGGGATGCCATCGAAGCCGAGGCGCTCTATGACGTGCTTGAGCGCGAGGTGGTCCCCGGGTTCTATGCTCGTGATGAACAAGGCATCCCCAGGGCGTGGGTGAAGCGGATACGGGAAAGCATGGCCCAATTGACGCCGAGGTTTTCCACCAACCGCTCAGAATGCGAGTATACCGAAAAACACTATCTCCCGGCGGCGGCTGCCTACCGATCGCGCATCGCGGATAAATGCTCGATCGGCAAAGCAATGGTCGATTGGCGGCACAATCAGGAACAGAAGTGGGCCTCGCTGCGCTTCGGCGATGTGAAGGCTGAGACACATGGTGACCACGTGGTATTTGAGGTCCAAGTTTTTTTCCAGGATATCGATCCCAACTCGGTGCGGGTGGAGCTTTATGCCAACGGCATCAAAGGCAGTGCGCCCGTGCAGCAAGAGATGACACTTCTTCGCCCGCCATCCGGCGCCACTGACAGCTACGTTTACAGCGCGGCTGTGTCTGCGGCTCGCGCGGCTTCGGACTATACGGCGCGCGTGATACCGAACTTTGAAGGGGCGGCAATTCCATTGGAAGACGCACGAATCCTGTGGCAGCGATGAGTGAATAGGCAAGGTTCATTTTAGCAATTGGTGGACTAACCATTTGCGAGGAGCATAACTTCGGAAACTTCCGCTCCACGGGCAAGCCGTTTCTGAAGGCGAAAAGCGGAAGAATAGAATGTCGAAAAAACCGAATACCGCAATAAAACATCCCGGCATGGGGGCTATACCTTGTGAGACGGGCGTAACGTTTCGAGTATGGGCGCCACATGCGGAAATGGTATATGCGACCGGAACCTTCAATGACTGGAACAAGACATCGACGCCTTTGGCCAGCGAGAAGAATGGCTATTGGTCGATCGACGTGCCAGGGGCAAAAGCTGGTCATGAATACAGATACTTTATCCAAAGTCCCAAAGGGCACCTCTCTCGCATCGACCCCTATGCCAGAAAGGTAACCAACTCAGTTGGGAACGGAATTATCTACGATCCCACAGCGTTCGATTGGGACGGTGATAATTTCCATATGGCCACGGGCAATGAGCTCGTCATTTATGAAATGCATGTCGGCACGTTTAACGTCCATGAAAAGGGGCGGCCGGGCACGTTTGAAAGTGCCATGGAAAAACTCCCCTACCTCCAAAACCTCGGTATCAACGCCGTGGAAGTGATGCCGATCACGGAGTTTCCGGGCGATTTTTCGTGGGGTTACAATCCGTCTCATCCCTTTGCCATTAAGAGCATTTACGGAGGACCGGACGCATTCAAACACTTTGTAAGGGCGGCCCACGATCATGGGATAGCAGTCATAGTCGATGTGGTGTTTAACCACTTTGGCCCCACGGATCTCGACCTTTGGCAGTTTGACGGCTGGAGCGAAAATGAAAAGGGAGGCATCTATTTTTATAACGATCGGCGTTCGCGCACACCTTGGGGCCAAACGCGTCCCGATTATGGCCGAGGTGAGGTTCGTCAATACCTCCGCGACAATGCCCTTATGTGGTTCGATGAGTATCACGCCGATGGCTTACGCTGGGATGCCATTCCCTATATCCGGAATATCGATGGCAGGGACGCAGACCCGCCCAATGACATTCCCGACGGCTGGAGCTTGATGCAATGGATTAATGTCGAAATCCGAAAGCACTTTCCTGGTAAAATCAGCATTGCCGAAGGCATGCATAATAACGCCTGGGTCACCAAAGACGTGGGTGCGGGCGGCGCCGGCTTTAACGCACAATGGGATAGCGAGTTTGTAAACAACATTCGTCAGGCCATTATTATTCGTGATGATGCATCCCGTGATCTGGGAGCAGTGTGCAAAGCACTCGAATATCGCTACGAATTGGATGCTTTTCGCCGCATTATCTTTACGGAATCGCACGACGAGGTTGCTAATGGGCGCGCCCGCGTGCCCGAGGATATCTGGCCAGGCAAAGTAAGCAGTTGGTTTTCAAAGAAACGCTCTACACTCGGTGGCGCTCTGGTTTTCACGGCGCCAGGCATCCCGATGATCTTTGAAGGACAAGAGTTGCTCGAAGATCACTGGTTTCAAGACACGGTCCCGATTGACTGGTCACGCGTAGAAGACGAGCACGGTATTCTTGGAATATACCGAGATTTGATCGCCTTACGGCGCAACCTGCATGGCGTGACGCGGGGACTGTGCGGTCAAAATATCCATGTTTACCATTTTGACGATAGCACCAAAGTCCTCGCATTCCATCGCTGGGACAAGCAAGGTCCGACCGATAGCGTTGTTGTGGTGATCAATATGAAAAACCACGGCTGCGATGGCTACGTCATAGGCTTTCCTCGGGCAGGATTGTGGAAAGTGCGATTTAATAGCGACTCGCATGATTACGGCCTCCATTTTTCCAATCATCCCGCTCCTGATGTTGCGGCT
>Ga0302281_10000643_pt1 | contig 25758 bp, 25 predicted proteins | sample III_Fen_E1_2_FD_198762 | JGI IMG/M metagenome (GOLD analysis project Ga0302281, IMG submission 198762) | Peat permafrost microbial communities from Stordalen Mire near Abisko, Sweden - III_Fen_E1_2 | ecosystem: Environmental > Terrestrial > Soil > Wetlands > Permafrost | place: Sweden: Abisko...
AGTTGATTGGTGTAACATTCATTCCCGGCACAATGAACAGGCCGGCCAGATAAAAAACCAGACCGCCAACCCATGCTTGCCTTGTTACGTCAGACCAGCCCCGTACGGCTGGTCATCCTTTTGTTGTGTGGCCTCACCTGTTACCGGTTATGGTTTATCACACAGATGGAAATGGTCCCGGACGAGGCGTATTACTGGCTCTGGTCGAAGCATCTGGCCGCTTCCTACCGGGACAAGGGGCCGGCCATTGCCTGGACGATTGCCCTGGGCACCCAACTGTTTGGCCAGACGGTGTTTGGCATCCGTTTTTTGCCGTGGTGCTGAGCACGGCCACCGGGGTGATCATCTTCCTGCTGGCGCGGCGATTGTATGACGATCGTATTGCCTTGTGGTCCTTATTGCTGGCCGCCGTGATGCCCATTATTGCGGTGGGTTCGATCCTGATGACCGTGGACACGTTGAGCGTTTTTTGCTGGGCTTGGGCGACCCTGATTTTTTGGCAGGCCCTGCAACGTGACCGGCTGGCGGACTGGTTCTGGCTTGGGCTGGCCATTGGCGCCGGGTTTCTGGCCAAGTTCACCAACGGTGTGCAACTCGTGTGCATCGCCGTGTTTTTACTGGGGTCAGCGGAACATCGGCGGCTGCTTTTCACCCGCAAAACCTTGGTGTTGGGCGCCACCTTTTTGGCCGCCATATCACCGGTGATCTGGTGGAATGTGCAGACCGGCTGGGTCCATCTGATTGCGCTCCACTCCCGAAGCGGTGTGACGGATACCTTTCAAATTCATCCCTTGCAGTTGACCCGGTTTGTGGGGGAACAATTTGGGGTGATGTCACCGTTGATTCTGGCGGGAATGTGGGTCGCCGCCATCGCCCTGTTGCGGCGGCGACCGTCGGATCCGCGCACCCGATTTTTATTGAGCCAGTTTCTGCCACTCTACGGGTTGTTTCTTTTTTTTAGCCTGAATAGTGCTGGCAAACCCAATTGGACGGCGCCGGTGCTGGTCACGGGGGTCATCTTGACGGTGGTTTATTGGCGCGAAGTATTAACCCGGCACCCGGCCTGGCGTTGGGGCGTGGGTGCGGCGTTTGTCGTGGCGCTGCTCATGACGGTGGTATTGCATGATACGGACTACCTGCATCTGCCGCCGGAACGGGATCCTTTGCGCCGAGCCCAGGGCTGGGCGGATTTTGGTGCGCATGTTCAGCGTGCGCGCCATGATTTCAAGGCGGATTTGTTGATTGCGGATCATTACTCCCAGGCCAGCATGATGGCGTTTTATCTGCCGGACCAGCCGACAACCTACTTGTTGCCACAGGCGTATGGGTCGTCTCAATTTACCCTCTGGCCGGGTTATCAGGCTGGTCCCGACACCCGGGCCTTGTTCGTGACAACCTCCATCGACCCGCTGCCGGCGACGTTGATGGCGGAGTTCGGTACGGTGTTGCTGGTGGATGATTTCTGGTCACGGCATCACGGCCGGCCGATGACAGAGTTTCGCATTTATCTTTGCACGCACGGCAGCATGGCGCATTCCTGAGGGATGAAGACACTACATAAATACTTGGTGCGGCAGGTGCTGGCTTCGCTGTTGCTCACGGTGGTGGTATTCACCTTGGTATTGCTGGTGGGCAACCTTCTCCGCGAAATGCTGACCTTGCTGGTCAATGGCGGGGCCGGTGTGGGCATGATCATAAAGGCGGTCTTCCTGTTGTTCCCGTTTTTGTGGGTCTATGCCCTCCCGATGGGACTGCTTACCGCCACCCTGCTGGTCTTCGGCCGGTTCAGTGCCGACCAGGAACTCACTGCGGCCCGTGCCAGCGGGATCAGCCTCGTTTCCCTGGTCGCCCCCATTCTGTTGCTCAGCCTGGGCTGCTGCGGCCTCTGTGCCTGGATCAACCTGCAACTGGGGCCGCAATCCCGGGCGGCCTACATGCAACTGATCTACCGCGCCCGCTTCGAGGCGGCCAACGTCCAGTTGCCGGAGGACACCCTGGTTCAAACCTTTCCTGGCTACCTATATTATGTCGGGAAAAATCAGGACGGCTACCTCCAGAACATCCAGATTGTGAAATTTGATGAGGATACCAATAAATCCTTGGTTATACGGGCGCCGACCGGTCGGGTCGTGGTCGATCTGCCCAACCAGCATCTTTACCTGTATCTGACCAATATGGTGAGCAGCTTGAGCGGCACCCATGAACGGATCGGCTCAAGCAAATCCACCCTCTATGACATTGATCTACGAACCGCCACCAACCAGGTCTACCGGCCTAAAATCAGTGACATGACCTTGGCGCAGTTGACTGAGGAATTGCGGCTGGAACAGGCGCACGAAGCAGGGCGGGATAAATTGATCCTGCCGGTGCGCCTGGAACTCCACCGGCGAATCGCCTTTTCCTTTGCCTGCTTCGGCTTCGCGTTGGTCGGCATTCCGCTGGGCATCAGGGTGCACCGGCGGGAGACCAACATCGGCATTGCGGTGGCGCTCGGGTTGGCGGCGGTCTACTACATTTTCATCCTGTTGGGCGCCTCCTTGTCGGGCCGCCCGGAATATCACCCGAAACTAATTCTGTGGCTGCCAAACTTTCTCTTTCAGACGGTTGGCTGCGTGCTGCTGTGGCGGGCCAACCGGGGATTTTGAGCTGTGCCAGGAACGGGGCCGGCCCGAACATCAGTGTCGACCGGGCTGCGACTTACTCAAAAACACTCGCTGCCGGCGCGGCGGCGGGCTTGGTGGCCGGCGTGGCGACCGGGCCGGGACCTTGGGCACGGAGGGTTTTTACTTCTTCCGGGGTCACTTCCAGACCGGTGTTGCCGAAGGAGTTGTAGACATAGGTCAGTACGTTGGCAATGTCCTCGTCGCCGAGGGGAAAGGAGGGCATGTTGTTGTTGAATTTCATACCGTTGACCACGACCTCGCCCTGCCGGCCAAAGAGAACGGTTTTTATGGCGCGACTCTTGTCCGAGTTCAAGAAGTCGGAGCCGGCGAGCGGCGGGAATACATTGGGCAGGCCCTGGCCCGTGGGCTGATGGCAGGCGGCGCAGACGGACGTGAAGAATTTCCGACCCAGCGCGATGCGCTCGGTTTTGGTCTTGGCGGCACCGGCCGCCGGCGCCACGCCGCGCGGGGCGCCGCTCTCCACCCAGGTGCGGATCAAGGCCCGTTCCGCATCGGTCAGCGCGAGGGATTCCGGGCTGTTGACAATCGGCATGGGCTCCTTGTAGTACGAGCCGCGCCAGCTGTCCCACACGCGGCGGCGGATTTCCCAGCGGTCGGCGTAGGCAGTCCGGTAATCCAGCCAGTTATAGACAAACTTGGACTCCTGGTTGTGGCAGCGGGAGCAGTTGCCCATGAAGATGGGCTGGATGTCTTGCAGGTAGGTGGGGTTCTGATTGACGGCGGCCGGAGCATCCTGGGCGGCGGCATCCGCCAAGCCCAGACCGAGGAGAACGACGGCGAGCGCCGGCCAGATCAGGCGCGCCCGGCGGAGCGAGTTGGGAAGGTAACAGGTTTTCATGGCGGCGATGTTGAAATGATTTATCCGGTCGGTCATGACAGGTTATTAGAATCCGTAGGAGAGCTGAAAAATGAGCTGGTTGACCTGCGTGGGATCGGTGCTGCTGAGAAATTCGTAGTCGCCTTCGAAGAGGAAGGCGGTGGTGATATAATAGATATAGCCCACGGTGGAGCGTTGGGTGGAGATGCCCTGACCATCGTGAAATGAATCATAACGGCCGATGAGCTCAAGGTTGTTGATGCCGGGCAGTTCCAGATTCAGGCCGGCCATCTTATAGCCAATCTGGGTCCACCAGCCGCTCTGGTTGACCATGCCCTGGTCATCGCTGCCATAACGGGTGCGGATATATTCGCCCTTGGCCTCAAAATTTGGCCCCAAATGGAGGGCGGCATCGAACACCCCGGCGGTATACAAGTGGGTGCCGGCGCTGTCCCACTCACTGACCATTCCCGAAAGACCCAGCTCCAGATCGTACTTGGGTTTGAAGGGCAGAAAGATGCCCACGCGCCCGCCCCCGGCGGGGTCAGGATGAAAATTAGTAGGGCCGACGTTTCCGTCCAGATCCAGCTGGCTGGCACTACCACTGCCATCAATTGAGCCGGGGCCGTTCACGCCATAAATCGAATAATTAAGAATCTTGCCGGCGTTGCCAAGCGGCGCGGCCCCGCGCAACTGGGCGCCCACCCCGGCACTGGGCAGCAGATCGCGCGCGAGCGGATCATCGGGAATTTTGTTCAGCCAGCCTGCGCCGCGCTCGGCATAAGTGCCCAACGGCAGCAACATGTCGCCGGCGCAAAGGGTCAGATAATCCGACATCACGTAATCCAACTGGGCGAAGCTGAGGTTGAAGGTGGTGGTGTAGCCACCGGCGTTGTTGGTGTTGGGCCCATTGTTGCCAATGGAGGTGTCGAAGCCGGCCTCAAACAAAACATTATCTCCGCCGCGATAGATGAAGATGGGCGCAAAATCAGCCAGATAGAACGATCCGTTTTGCCCGGACGGTTTGGCGTATTGCACCTCGGCGTCACCGAGCATCATGAAGTTGTGGTTGACCGTGGCTTCGTCAATGGGGGCGCGGGGCAGCGGTTGGGTGGCGGCACTGCTCTTCTGTTCGGCGTCCGCCGCGGTGCGCGTGGTTTGGGCGAGCTGGGCCTGGAGCTGTTGGAGCTGTTGCAGGTCCTGCATGTGCATTTGTTCGGCCACGGTGTTGGTGGCCTTGAGGCTCTGCACCTCATCACTCAGTTCCCGCACGGTCGCCTGCAGGGCCTGAAAGTCCGCCGCACTCACTTGGGCCTTAGCCGCCGGGGTCAGGGCCAGCGACAGGACACCGGCGGTGGTCGCGATCAGGCCGGCCTTCCGGCGGTTGTTTTTGATGATCTTGTTCATAAGGAGGTTCACATGGTGGCCATCGGTTAACGACCGCTGTTCTCCTGGAGATATTTAAGTATCTGCCGGGCCTGGGAGCCGGGGATGTTGGCCCGCACCTGCATGTGCAGCATGATGGTCTTCCATTGCGCCGCCGTCCGCTCCGTGGGATACCGCTCGGGATGGCACCGGTTGCAGTGCATGGAATAAAGTTCCGCTCCGGTGATGCCCGGGGACACTGTGACCGGTGCCGGCTTGACGTCCGCAGGGTTCAGGTTCACGGCCGGGGCATTGGTGTCCGTCGGCGCGGCCGCGACGGGGTGGGTGAGGCATAATGCCATCAGGCCGGCCCCGGCGAGCAGTCCGGCGAGCCGGAACTGGTAATTTTTAATTTTCATAAGCAAATAGCACCGACTAAAATAAAAGTACTAGAATTAAAAATTGAAGTATAAGTCGTTCTGGATGGGCTGGCCCACCTTTTTTTGCCAGACCATTGATTTTTATTGCGGTCGCAGACGGGCCTGCCGGCGGACAACTTTGGGACTGCGGGACAGGCAGGCACGAGCCACCGCAACCGGGTGAGGGCGGGAGTTGGACCAGTTGGCTGGGGCTGGCTGATGCGGCCAATTTACCCGGGCCGCGCGGGAAGCGACATGGGGTGTTCACCCCATGGTAAGTCAGTGATTGTCCTGATCCAGCCCCGCGCCGGTGGCGTGGTCCAAACTCAGAAATTGGCCGGTCAACCCGGCAAGGTGGATGTCCTTCAAAACGATGTTGTTCGCATTTTTGAAAATCCAGGGTTTGGCGCACGCTCCGGTGATCTGCTCCAGATCAATGCCGTCCGCCGGATTTTCCGGGGTGGCGACGACCTTCACCGCAGAGTCGCCCTGCACGCGGGCGTTGACGATTTTGACATGGGAAAATTTGGTGAGACCGGCCGGACCGGCGACGCCTTGGATGTCAGGATTGGATTTGTAGTTGATGTCGATTTCCAGCAACGGTTCCGGGCCGGTGGTGACATCCTCCACGTTCACGTTATCAATGTAACCGGCACGCCCGGGCCGGCTTTTCAGATACAAAGCGGCCCGGCCTTTTTGAAAGATGCAATGTCGGATGGTGACGTTGCGGATGCCGCCAGAAAGTTCGCTGCCGAAGGCGATAGAGCTGTAGCCCTTGATGAAGGTGCAGTTCTGGATGGTGATGTCCTCGCTGGGCCGGCCGATGCGGACGCCTTCCTGGCCTTTGCCGGATTTGATGGCGATATTATCGTCGCCGTCTTCAAACGAGCAATGGTCGATGAGCACGTGCCGGCAGGAATCCGGGTCGATGCCGTCGCTGTTCCCACCCGTGGTCTGGAGGGTAAGATTGGACAGGGTCACGTCCTGGCAATAGGTGGGATGCACCGTCCACATGCGGTTGCCCCGGAGGGTGAGGCCGCTGACCTGCACGTTGGTGCATTCAATGGGTTCAATGAGCGTGGGTCCGCGGGGATTACGCAGCAGACCGATTTTTAGTCCACCTTGAATGGTTCCACCACCGGTGAGGCCGATGTCCTTGGCCTGGTCGGCACGAATGAGGGCGAGATAGGCGGGCTTTTCCATGCCCTCCCAGCGGGCGGTGGCGAGCGGGTAATCGTTGGTGTCGTCACTGCCTTGGAGCACGACGCCGGCGGGCACGTTGAGCGTGACGTGGGATTTAAGCTGGAGGCTGCCAGTCAGGTATTTGCCGGGCGTAAACTTCACGGTGCCGCCGCCCAGTTGGGCGCAGGTGTCAATGGCCTGTTGGATGGCCCGGGTGTCTTTGGTGACGCCGTCGCCGACGGCACCAAAGGACTGGACGGTGAGCTTGGCCGAGTTGTCGGCCGCCGATGCGGAAATCAAACCGGCCGCCAGTGTGACCAGGCCCCAATGGGTCAACAATTTCATGGGCTGAATTGATGATCAGGGTGTGACCACCGGGGCATCCGTGCGGAACTGCGGGGCCGGGAGGCCGGCCGCATTGAACAGATTGCAGCCCTCAGGGAAGTTCACCCAGGCATAACGGACATTGACTGGGGCCTTTACCTGATCGCTGTGAACCACCACAGTGTCGCCATCAATGGTCGCGGCGGCGGGCACGTAGGTGCCGTCGGTGCCGGCAATGGTGAACCACTTGAGCGGGCCATCCTTGGCCACCAGACCGCCACCCAGGTGGGTGAATTTCAGGCGGATTTTATCGCCCTCAACTTGCATCGATTGATATACGGGGCCGGAATATTCCAAGTTGTGGCCATAGGCGTTGGCCAGGGCGATGCGGGTGAGGCGGTCACCGACGTCCTGTTTATTCTTGGGATGGACGTTTTTGCGCTCCCCAATGTCCGTGGTGACGGCCATGCCGGTGTTGGGCAGGGAGAGGATGGTGGTCTGGGCCTCGCGGACGAGCGGGTTGTTGCTCTCGGCATCCTGGCCGGCAAGTTGGACGATGTAGAAGGGGAAATCGCCCTCGCCCCAGAGCTGGCGCCAGTCCCGGACCAGTGTGGCTTGGACATGGGGATACAGCGCGCGGCCGTCGGCACCGCCGACAATGGATTCACCCTGATACCAGATGGCGCCGCGGATGGCGTAAGGGATGACCGGGTTGATCATACCGTTGAAGAGAACGGTGGCATTGTGCTGGTCCTGCACGGGATCGCCGGGACCGGCTGCGCGACGACGGCCGGCCACCCGGTTGGTGGAAGTGACCGTGCTCACGGGAGCTTTGGCGGAAACATCTTCTGAGCGCGGCGGGGCGACGATCGCCGGCCGGTTGGTGCGGAATTTATCAACCTTGGCATCAAAGCTGTCGAGCAACGGCTTCAGCTTGAGATCGGCGGCGAGGGCGTCGCGGGGAATCCAGGCTTCGGCGGTGCTGGCACCGAAGGCGAGGGTGACAATGCCGACGGGAATTTTAATCTCGCGCTGGAGGTCGCGGGCGAAGAAATAACCGACGGCAGAAAAGCCGGGGACGGTTTCCGGACTGCACACGAGCCATTTGCCGCCGACCCGGTTCATGGGTTGATAGGTTTTGGCAAAGGCGCCGGTGAACATGCGGATGAGCGGGTAATTGGCGGCGGCGATCTCGGCATCCTCATTGGTGACACCGGCAAAATACTTCACCTTCTTGGATACTGAAAAATCCATGTTCGATTGGCCCGAGGCCAGCCAGACCTCGCCCACCACGACGTCATCCAAAGAGATGGTTCCGGTTGTCTGCGAACCGGTGACGGTGAAGGCGCGGCTTTCGGCCGAGGCCGTCAGCGGCTGCAAATCCACGCGCCAGCGGCCGTCCGCGCCGGTCTGGGTGGTGACCTGTTGGCCGGCGAAGGTGACGGTGACGGTCTCGCCCGGGGCCGCCCAGCCCCAGACCGGGACTTTCATGTCACATTGCAGCACCATGTGGCTGGTGAAGGGGCTGGCCAGCTGTACCGCCGCACGGGCGGACAACGTGGTGAGGGTGAGCAGCGCGAGCAAAACGAACGCGCGCAACGCGGGGAGCGGAGCGATTGATTTCATGAGTGATTTCGGATTATAACGGGTTGCCGGACGTGGTGTAGGTGGACGGGTTCATTTGCAGGCCGCTGATTTTGAGCGTATACGCATATTTGCCGGGGGCCGTGGCGGGCAGGCTGACCTTCAGGCCGTCGGCCCCCTGGATGAAGGCGCAATCGGCGCCGCCCAGCAGCTTGACGCCGGTGACCCGGCCGGTCAGGCCGGCATTGGACCCGAGGGAATTGATGGTGACGGAACCCGCCGGCCAGGCGCCGCCGATGATGGCGTAGAGGGAATCCCCGTTGACGGTGAAATGAATGCTGGAGCCGCGCGCACCCCGGGCACCGGCGCCATCGGCAAACTTGATCCAAGCGTGGGTATCGTAGATGGCCTCGCCGTTGACCCCCAGCCACTGGCCGACCTCGAGCAGGGTGGTGTGGATTTCCGGGGCAAAGGTGCCGTCGGATTTGGGCGAGAGATTCAACAGCAGTGTGCCGTTTTTGCTCACGGTGTCCACGAGCTTGCTGATGATGGGCGCGGGGCCGCTGATCCGCATGTCAGCGGTGTAACCCCAGGTGCTGCCGATGGGTTCATCCACCTGCCAAGAACCGGTGCGGATGCCGGCGGGGGAGCGGCCGCCAATCTTTTCGAAATCCAAAATCGAACCGATCGTCTCGGTGTTTTTGCCACTGGGGGCGTAGGCGGCCTTCTTGGTGCTGATGGACACTTCCTTGCCCCATTCCTTGGCGCGGTTGTAATAATAGGCGGCGACCTTCAGCTTGAGCGGGTCGAGATAGCGGATGTCGACGCCGTTGTCGAACCACAACATGTCCGGCTGATACTTGTCGATCAGCTCCACATTGCGTTCATACCAGTTCACCAGAAACCGTTCACAGGCGGCGTCGCTTCGGTCGGCGACATTATAAAAATTCGCCCATTTGGGGTCATAAAGGTCGGCTTGTTCGCTCTTCAATTTCGCGGTCAGCGCGGGCGTGGGATTGATGAACTGAAAGTTTTCGATGCCATGGTTGGACACGCCGAATTTCAGGCCCTGCTTACGGACGGCCTGGCAAAGTTCGCCGATCAGGTCCCGCCGGGGCCCCATGTTTTTGGCGTTCACCGGGTTGACGTCGCTGTCCCATAGGGAAAAACCGTCATGATGCTGGGCCGTGGGCACCACAAAGCGCGCACCCGATTTTTTGAACAGCTCGGCCCATTCATCTGCATTAAACTTCTCGCACGTGAAGAGCGGGATGAAATCCTTGTAGCCAAACTTGTCCTGCGGCCCGAAATGTTCGGCGTGCCACTGGGCGTCGGCGGCATACATATGTTTTTCATACCATTCATTGTGATGCGCCGGGACTGAGTAGAGGCCCCAGTGCATGAAGAGTCCGAACTTGGCGCCCAAGAACCACTGAGGCACCTGATAGTTGGCCTTGAGCGAATCCCACGTGGGCTGGAACGGCCCGGGAGCCATGGCGTTGGTGATGGCATTCAAAGCGGCCAGCACCACTTCCGGCCGCGTCTCCGGTGCCATGTCATAACCGCTGGTGGCATTGCCGCCTTCGGCGATCTGGCTGGCCTGGTTGCCCTGCGCCTGCACCGGGACGGGTGAAACCCAGCCGGTGGCGGTCAATGCCAGCGCGAGAGCGGCCAGGGCAAAGGGGGCGCGGAACCGGGCGGGGGGCATGGTCATAGGTTTGATCAGGTGAAAACGGCGGCCGGCCGTCAGGTTGATGATGGATAAATTGTTCGGTATCATTGGTTTGTCAACAAATGTCGGCATGAATTGGTTTGCTGGATAATAGTTGGCTTTAAATTACAGACGTCCCCGGGCAGGTCAAGGTCACAAAGAAGATTCAGGGCAGAAGTATCTCATGTCAGTCCGCCCATCCCCGTTTTTTCGAGTGTTATTTCACTGTTTTTTAACCGTTATTTAAGTGTTTTTCGCGATTTGGTTCCAGGATCTGGACCCAGCCGGGCCCCTGACCGCAGCCCTCCGCCCCCTGCCCTTTGCGCCCATACGTTTGAAAGCGAAAGGAACGTGAATTTAGTGAAATTGCGGGGCTTTTGTGCATGATATTAATGAAATTAGTCATGAAATTAATGAATTTTGTGCATGCTAGGAGACGTAGTTTGGTGGCGTTGGCCGGATTTGCGAATTCTGGCCATGCCCAGGGTCCGATTCCAAAACAGGGCGGGCCGAGAGCACGAATCCGTCCTCATTATCAATCCACCGGCCAGGGCGACCAACTCCGAAGCGGTCGCCCAGATCATCGCCACGCGGTTCGCACCCTGCGCCATCATCCGTCCAATATATATGGAGAACGGGTTTTTCACAGTCTGGCAGAAGTTGCCGCACGACGGCAAATTCCTTGGATAAGGTCCACGGAGTGTGGCCAAATAGGTTGCCCGAAATGATCTTGGCGTTCTTCAAAATCGCCAGCAGGTATTCCAGAACGCCGCGAAATCCTTTACCACGGATGACCTTGCCCTTCACTTGGTTCCCTTCTGGCCGAGCAATTCGGCACGAAAAATGTGAATCTGGCGAGCGAGCTTATGGAGCACCGGCCGATAATCTTCGGGCAATTGCCCGATATTCAGACGCAGGGCAATCTGATTCAAATTTGCCAACGAGCGTGCCAATTCAACCCATTTTTCCACATTGACCGCTGGCACCACCGGGCGCGGGCCTTTTAGGTAGGCATCGCGCAAAACCGCCGCCAGTTCCTTTTTATGCTGGGCGTGCATGTCGGTTGTCAAAAGGGCCAGCTCGGCGGCAGATAAGCGCACTGAAACGCAGTGGGTGCGTTTATCTTGCGGTGGCAGGGTCTTGCGGGGCTTTTGGGGCGTGTTTTTCCACGCCCCTTTTTTCCCGGTGCGACCGCAGGGAGCAACGGGCAAGGTGAACTGAAGCGAAGCGGAAGTTACACCTTGCTCCCAGCCCACAGGTGACGTTGTTGTGGCGGAAACGGCCGAAGAATCTGCATTGCCCGATATTGCCGGTAGGCGAGTGCCTTCCGCTGGTTGTGACACTGCCGGATTCGAGGGAAACGGTGGTGGTGGTGGAGCAATGGGCGGAATGGGATTGGCATTCGCCGGATTCGACTCTGGCATTGGCGAACGAGAAGGGGGAACGTCAGTTTCGGCTGTGGTCGTCACAGTCGCAGCGGGTGTTGGTGGCGGGTCTGCCGGTGGAATCGCCGGTGCTGGCGGTGATGGATTAGGAGATTGTCCTGACGATTTTCTGGCCCGCCATTCGGCGGCCCTCCTTTCAAATGCGGCTAGGTTTTCTGGCTCCTGTATCGGCGGTGGCGTCAGTGGCATAGGTGGCCTGGCCCGCCGTTGCATTTTGGCAACCTTGATGATAAGGTTGAGCCGGTCATATTGGCCGGCTGATGATTCCCAAAAGCACCTGTGGCGGTTGAGGCCACTAAGTATTGTATCGTAGTTTTGGGGTTACCTGTCCGATTCTTGACTTTTATCGAAATTTGTTACGTTGATTATAAACCACTTACGACGAAACAGCCAAAAATCCGTTTTGACCGGTCGTTTTTTGGGCTTGTTGCCCGATAGAGTTTAGCGGACTGTGCGGGGTTGTCCTGTGGCTTACTCACGAGTTTCCGGTTCCACTCATGGCCAAAAAACATTTATGAAGCATGCACATTGGCATTATTTTGCGGCGTTAAGCGAAGATGTTCAGGGAATTTCTCGATATGTGGAGCCGACTCAGGCCAACTTCAAAACTTATTCAATTGAGCTTGCCCGTCTTTATCTGTCGATTTGTTCTGAAATTGACGTTGTTGTAAAGCTCCTATGTCACAAGGCTAATCCTGTGGCAAAGCTGAATGGAATTAACAGCTATCGGCCTATCCTGGCCAAGTATCAGGATTTCCCATCTGTTGAGGTCAGGATTCCGCGGGCTGAGCTTTTGCTAATTCCATGGCAGGAGTGGCGTAATGGAAAAAACCCAACTTGGTGGGGGCAATACAATGAGGTGAAGCACGAGCGGGATAAGTTTTTTTACCAAGCAAACCTTGAAAATACGCTGAATGCCCTTGCGGGGCTGTTGGTGTCGGTCGGTTACTTATATGCAGAAGATTTGAGGGACCACTATTTGCCGCTTTCGCAGAATTTCATGGGCTTTAGTACGAAGTATTATTCCGGCAGTACTGTTGCGGGTCCAAATGGTCCCATAACAGCTTTTCGGCTACCGGGCATTCCACGGTCCGACGATGATCTGAAATCATTAAAACGACACGGCATTTCACCCGCGCCGTAAGCAATGGTTCTATGGTTTAACCTACGCGGACGAATGCCGCGTTTTTGCAACAAATAAAGCGGAAGGGCAATCCTTTGATGGTGGTACCAAGCTGGGTTTTAATGCCTGCGTCTGCGTTTTTCGGGTTTTAGAAAGGCGAGTATGAGGGCAAAGAATACCTTTATGAATGCGCAAACTATGAAAGTCAGTGTGGTGCCGATAATCGAAAGTATGGTTGAAACGATTCTTCCGCCTTGTGATTTCGGGGTGGTTTTTTCGTTTGCGGCAATAGCCAGAAGTTGTTCATCAATTTTTGGGCGATTGCCATACGCCCACCGGTTTTCGTTAACATTGTATCCGAATTGGTAGTATTTTTTTCCGTTGACCCTTTTTAAGGCGAATACGTTTAACCAGCCTGATGAATTGGTGCCTGTTATGTATATTGGATGCCCGTTCATATCCCGATCCATACGCCCTGGGCAGACTCCGAACCCTTCTGTGACCATTGCCAGGCAGATTGGGTCAAGCAACGGCAGGAATTTTCTTTGATTGAGCAAGCCGCAGATGTGTTTGCACATGCGGCCATAGTTCCGTGGCGGTGCTTTTGCGTGATCTTCAGTAAATGACGGGCATGTGCATGTGTAGTCAATTAGGCTAACGGTGTAATAATTTGTGCCCTTGGAGGATCGCACTTGTACTGCTGTCAGCGATTCATCGGTCAGTTTGGGCAGGAGCCCGAAGTGATCTGCCGGGTTGTAGACGGGTTCTGGGTCGCGAATCTGAATTTCGTTAGGAGGAACAGGAAGCAAGCAGAGCGTGATGGTCTTCCCGCAGTGGGGGCAGGTGGTTTGCTGTCCCTGTATTTCTTCAGGAAATTCGATGTGGCCAGCGCAGTTTGTGCAGGGGATTTTGAGGTAGTTTGGCATGGTTAGGAACTACGGGCTCAAATTCGTCCATGGCTATTGGGAATTTGGCTGTATTTCCAGATGAGCCAGTTTGTTGCTTGCGTCGATGCTTCCTTGTTCTGCGGCCTTTTTGAGCCAGAAAAAGGCTGTTTCCCGGTTTGTTTCGCAACCTTGGCCGTTTAGGTAATGGATGGCAAGGCTATATTGCACGGATGCGTCCCCGTTTGTGGCCTGTGGGGCGAGCCATTGAACTGTCCTTGCGTCAGCAGCGGCCTTTTTCTTTTGGGCCAGTTCACGCGCTGCGTTTGCGGCGTCCGTGATTGTCTTTAGACGTGCTTGCACCAGATCCGCCGGGGGGTCGCACGGCGTCCCATATTCGAGTTTTCTAATGGTTGCTGAGCCGCCAATAGCGGTTGGGTATGTGTAAACGCCAGCCTCTTTGGCGGTTAGCTTTTTATCGATTTGAAATTGTTCGTTTTCCGCGCATTGGAAGGGGAAGTTGGCTACGAAGAAGATTTGTCCATCGGGGTAATCGTTTGGGAAGAGATAGGAGACGGGCGCAGGATTGAAGAAGTAACCTCGAATCCGAACCCCTTTGGGCTGGACTTCGATGATTGTGCCAACGAATTGCACCCAGTTGTCGCCCTTCGCATATTCCTGTTTGCCGTCAATGTCTCGCCACGGGTCGTGTGGGATGAAATTTTGAGTGGCGACCGCGTCCCACGCAATTGGTTGTGCGATTACGCGGATGCTGATGAGCAGGAGGAATAAAATTAGAGTTCTCATTTGATTTGGTTGTTTATAGTAAATTAGCAACTTTTGCTGTCAATTGGATTGTCCACCTGGTTTTTGTTGCTGATTGTTGGCCACGATGGTTGTCTTGAACCTACGCGGCCCGACAGGCCGCGCCTGGCAAAAAATTGAGGGCCAAACGACCGTGTCGTTTGGCCCTCGGCCTTTTTGACTGGCCCCTTCACGGGTCGCACTCCTGCGTTGCCCGCTAACTTTGCCGGGACCTCCCGGCTAAACTCGCCCTGGACAGTCCGCCAGTTCGCGGCGGCGGCGTTCAATCCATCCTTGGGCTTCACCCACTGTTTGAACCACTGCGGGAAGTTGGTCGCCGTAGAATGTATGCCCCCGTTCCCAGCTTTCCCCCCGGCGAAAAAGCCGGGAAATGGTGATTTTAAACCGGGATTCCCCGGCTTCGCTTCGGCTTTCCCACACGCAGGCCCGCACCGTTCCGGCGCGGGCGATGTGGATTGGAGCGGTATTGATGCTCTTGGTTTTGCTCATATTTATTGCCTCCTATGCGTAAAAATAGCCTTGTTCCCGGAGTGATACATAATCTTTTTGGCGCTCAGTGGTTTTGGCACCAATAATGACATGGTCAACCAGTTCGATTTTTAATAATTGGCCGGCCCGGATGAGGTCGCGTGTCACCTTGATGTCCGCCTCACTGGCGGTCGGGTCCGAACTTGGATGGTTGTGGGCGACCACTATGGCGGCGGCGTTGGCGGCTATTGCCAACCTGTATACTTGGCGCGGATGAACCAGCAACGTGTCCAAGGTTCCATTTGATATGTGAACGTATTTGATGAGTTTGCGGCGTGTGTTAAGCAGCACGACGATAAACGTTTCGGTCGTTTGCAGTCTTAATTCCTCTCTCAGCAGGTCGGCGATTTTATCGGGGCTGTCGAGCAACGGCGGTTCGGCGGTTATTTCCTGGGACAGCTTAATGGCCAAGGTCAGTGCCGATTTCAGCGCGGCGGCTTTAGCCGCGCCGACGCCTGGAACTTGCATTAGTTCCTGATCGTCGGCGCGGGCAAGTGCCGTTAAGGATTCGTACCGTTCCATTAACGCCAGTGCCTGGTTTTGGCCGGTAATATTGGCGAGCAGTTCGTTGGTATTTAATGTTATGTAGCTCATACGCATGGCCATGACGCACTGCCCGCCCTGCGGGCGGTGGAACGGCTCTTTGACATATTGGGGCGGCTGGGAGATTGGTGACGGGGACAATGTCGTCCCCGCTTCCTGGTCTTTTCGTTGAATCAGCGGACCGCCGAAAATAACAACAATAACACTTAAATAACATCCGAAAAAAAACGCGTGCGGCAAACAGCGCTTCATACCACCCCTCACGCCCCTTGCCAGCGGACTTCGGCTGGTGTTTTAAATGATCACGGGTAAGCTGTGCCCATACTGTAATGAACCGTGAACGCATCAATGTGCTGGGAGTGGGGATTCATGTGCTGGACCTGGCGTTCGCGTGTGAGTCCATCGCCTCGGCGGTGCGGGGGCGGACGAAGGGTTATATCTGCGTGACGGGCGTGCATGGGGTGATGGAGGCGCAGTCGGACCCGGCCTTGCGCCGGATTTTGAACGGTGCGTTCCTCTGCACGCCGGACGGCATGCCGATGGTGTGGCTGGGACGGCTGGGCGGTCATAAAAAAATGCGCCGGGTCTATGGTCCGGATCTGATGTTGGAGGTGTGCCGGTGGAGCGAGTCGAGCGGGTGCCGACATTTTTTCTACGGGGGCGCGCCCGGCGTGGCGGAGACGTTGCGGGACCGGTTGGTGGCGCAGTTTCCGCAGTTGCAGGTCGCGGGTTGTTACGCGCCGCCGTTCCGGGCGCTGACAGTGGGCGAGGAGGAGGAATTGCGGCGGACGGTGGCGGCGGCTCGTCCGGACATTTTATGGGTGGGGCTGAGCACGCCCAAGCAGGAGAAGTTCATGGCGGAATATCTGCCCAAACTGGACGTCACCTTGATGGCAGGCGTTGGTGCGGCGTTTGACTTTCACAGCGGGCGTGTCCGACAGTCGCCGCACTGGATGCAGCGAAGCGGTTTGGAGTGGTTTTACCGTTTGTGCCAGGAACCACGGCGGCTGGCGGGACGTTATTTAAAAAACAACCCGCTGTTTCTTCTGAAAATCGCGGGGCAATGGTGTAAGGTAAGGAAGTATCCTCTGGATTAAGCCGGGTCAGGGCCTGGCATCCGGGCGACGGCAGGTCAAATAGACGGACCAGCCGCGAAAATGCACCATGGAAGTAAATTTTTTACGGCTGGCCGGGCAAAAGAAGTAGAAGGGCCACAGGGCGGCAAACAACCAGTTGCGGGAAACGCCGCCTTGGACGGGCCGCAAGCCCACGCCGGTAGCGTGCTGGGCAAGAATACCCAGGGGCACGGGCCGGATGTGCGTGGGTTCGTCGTAGAAATTGATGGTGAAAGAGCACTTGTAGGAGCTGGAATAGACGAGCGTCTTGGGATGGGGGGTCTCGACGTAGAGCCGGCCACCGGGTTTTAAGAGGCGGGTCGCCTCTTGATACAACGGCTTCAGGTCCGTGAGATGTTCCACGAGCTGCATGCAGGTGATGGCGTCCATGGAGGCGTCGGGCCAAGGCAATTTGTCGCGCTGGATGTCGCCGCGATGAAACTGGCATCCAGGCGGATACGCATCGGGCCGGCCCTCGAGGTCGGAGGCGAAATAGCGGAGGTCCGGGCGCATTTCATGGAGATGGCCCAGAGTCTCACCATCGGAGGAGCCAAGGTCCAGCAGGGTGCCACCGGCCGGCACTCCGGCGAGAAAGCGTGATCGTGTGTCCAGCCAGGGAGCCCGCCGGAGCCAAGTCCAATTCATGGCCGGATGTTAGGTGGGCACGGGTTGCCGTGTCAAATGTGTTAGCGACCGGGAAATCAGGGCCGCCGTTGGATTCTCCTACCGGCGCTTAAATAACCGTCCGGAGTCAGTCGATTTTGTTTGAGCGGGTTTCGGTGTTTGATTATATAGATAAGCGTAAATATGTCTGCAGATATCCAGAAGAAAGAACCATTTCAAATCGAGGGGTTTTGGCCGCACGAACTATTGTATCTGCTGCTGCTGGGGGCGGCCTTGTATTGTTCCCAGTATCACACGGTTCACTGGCCCAAATACGTGTATGAGGCGGCCTTTCTGGCGGCCTTGCCGGTGCTCTGGTACCGGTGCCGGACGGAATGGGGCCGGCTGCCGAACCGGGGGCTGTTTCTGGGCTTGGCGGTGGTATGGACGGGGTTGTTTGCCTGGCTGGGAATCTCCACGTTCCAGGTGCTGGACACGACGTCGTTGTTTGACTGGATGTTTAATGTCTACAGTTCGCCGGCGGTGGACGAGCAGCACGGAATGCTGATCCCATTTGTGGTGATGGTGCTGGTGTGGTGGAAGCGGGAGGAACTGGCGGCGCAACCAACGGCCATTTGGCTGCCGGGCCTGGCGCTCGTGGCGGTGGGGCTACTGCTGCATCTGACAGGCTATGTCGTCCAACAGCCGCGGCTCTCGGTGATGGGCTTTTTCCTCGGAATTTATGGATTGATGGGGCTGGCGTGGGGCCTGCCGTGGTTGAAGACAATCTTCTTCCCCTATTTTCTGCTGGCGTTTTGCGTGCCGGTGGGGGAACTGGCGGTGCCACTGACCATGCCGCTACGGCTGCTGGTGGCGTCGATTGTGGCGCATATCGCCCAGTGCGGTCTGGCGCCGGACCTGATGCGGCAGGGGACGCAGTTATTTGACTCGCAGCATACGTTTGCCTACGACGTGGCGCCGGCATGCAGCGGGATCCGGAGCGTGGTGGCGATGCTGGCGCTGACCCTGATCTATGGCTTTGTGTCGTTCAAGCCGGCCTGGAAGCGGTTGGTCATGGTGGCGTCGGCCATCCCGCTGGCGATTTTCGGGAACGTGGTGCGGCTGTGCCTGACCATCATGGTGGCGGAGCTGTTCGGCCAGGACGCGGGTAAGGCGGTGGAGACGAAGTTTGGGTTCATCACGTTCGCCGTGGCCATCGGCTGCGTGCTGCTGCTGGGACGGTGGCTGGAAAAATCAGAGGTCAAAGCGCCGGCCAAAGATAAAACTGTTTCATCATGAACCGCCAAAAGATTTTGATCGTGGTTGTGTTTCTGCTGCTGACCGGGGGCGCGGCGGGTGTGATCCTGCATGTCAGCACGCATCAGCGGCTGGGGATTCCTGGGGTGCGCACGCGGCTATTGCCGGACAGCCGTAATCTGGAGGTGATCTTGCCGGATCAACTGCCGGGATACATGTGCCTGGTGACGACGCAGGCGACGATGGTGACGACGGCGCTGCCGGATGACACGAGCTTTGGCCGGTGCATTTACACGGCGAAGGATGGGTTTCAGTCGAGCGCCAACGTGGTGCTGATGGGGACGGACCGTTCGAGCATCCACAAGCCGCAGGTATGCCTGACGGCGCAGGGATGGCAGATTGATGAATCGGCGTCGGCGGCGGACGTGATCCCGATGCAGGCGCCGGTGCCGTATGCGCTGCCGGTGATGCGTCTGACGGCGACGTTGCAGACGGACGAGGAGGGCACCAGCCGGACCTATCGCGGAGTGTATGTATATTGGTTTGTGGACGGGAGCAAGCTGACGGCTCAGCACTGGCAGCGGATGTGGTGGATGGCCCGGGATTTGTTGCTGACGGGAGTGCTGGACCGCTTTGCGTACATCGCCTATTTTTCCGTGTGTGAACCGGGTCAGGAACAGCAAACCTACGAACGCATGAAAACGTTGATTCAGAACACTGTGCCGCAATTTCAACTGGTGCCGCCGTCGGGCGCCTTAGTCGCGACCAAACCCTAGTTTCACCCAAGCTACGCAATGCTGCGCCGCGACCTCCAGATTCGGATGCAACTGCACCAGGCGATGGACGCCTGTTTGTTCGGCCTGAGCTTCTATCTGGCGACCCTGTTGCGGGCGAGCCCGGCGGTCACTGACTGGCTGGGTCTGGATGTGATTCCGCCGGATGCGTTCAAGAATCTGTTCTGGCTGTACTTTGCTTTGATCCCCTCGGCGCCGCTGGTGCTGGAATCGCAGGGGTTGTACCACCGGCCCATGAACGGGCCACGCAGTACGCTATTGTGGCCGCTGCTGAAGGGTTGTCTGATCACCTCCCTGGGGCTGGTGCTGATCATCTACATATTTCGCCTGGGGGTGAACCCGCGCATGGTGCCGTTGTTTTTTGGCGTGATCAGCTTCTCGCTGGTGTTTCTGAAGGAGGAGGCCATCCGCCGGTACATGAACAGCCGGCTGGGGCAAAACCAATACAAACGGCGGTTCGTGCTCGTGGGGGTGGAGCGGGAAATTGTGCGGCTGCGGGCGGAGATCGCCGAACGGGCCGATCACAGCGTGGCCATCGTGGCAGAGGTGGATCTGGTGAAAACGCCCGTGCAGCAGTTGGTGATGGAATTGCATAATCATTCGGTCTATGGCGTGATCCTCAGCGCCAAACACACCAATTTCGAGCAGATCGAATATGTCATCCGGGCGTGCGAACTGGAAGGGGTGGAGGTCTGGCTGGTGGCGGATTTCTTCAGCACGGAGATCTCCCGCACGAGCCTGGACGAGCTGCTCGGCCGGCCCCTGCTGATTTTTCGCACCACCCCGGAAGCATCCTGGCGGCTGGTGGTAAAAAAAACCTTGGACCGGGTGGGGGCCTTGCTGCTGTTGTTGGTGCTGCTGCCGCTGGTGTTCCTGCCCATCGCACTATGGATCCGGCTGACCTCGCCGGGGCCGATTTTGTTCCGGCAGGAGCGGTCGGGCCTGAACGGACGGCCGTTCATGATCTACAAATTCCGGACCATGGTCACCAATGCCGAGCAGTTGCAGCATGAACTCCAGGCAATGAACGAGATGACCGGGCCGGTGTTCAAGGTCACGAAAGATCCGCGCATCACGCCGTCGGGGAAGTTTCTCCGCAAATACAGTCTCGATGAGCTGCCGCAGCTGTTCAACGTGCTACGCGGGGAGATGAGTCTGGTGGGGCCGCGCCCGTTGCCGGTGGATGAGGTCAAACGGTTCGAGAATCTGTCGCACCGCCGCCGTCTGAGTGTGAAGCCCGGGCTGACCTGTTTGTGGCAGGTCAAGGGGCGCAACGAGATCAGTGATTTCCGCGAATGGGTCCGACTGGACTTGGAGTACATCGACAACTGGTCGCTCTGGCTGGATTTCAAGATTTTGGTGATGACGCTGCCGGTCGTGATCCGGGGCACAGGTGCCAAATGAAGTTTCGCGCACGTCAGTTTGAATGGGTTTTCCCGCAGCCGGCGCTGATCATGGGCATTGTCAATGTGACGCCGGATTCTTTTTTTGACGGAGGATGTTATTTGGACCCGGGTGCGGCGGTGGCACATGCGCTGGCCTTGGCGGCCGCGGGCGCGGATATTCTGGATGTGGGTGGCGATTCCTCGCGACCCGGCGCGGGGCCGGCGACGGAGGCGGAGGAACTGGCCCGGGTGTTGCCGGTGATCGAACGGTTGGCGGCGCAGACGGCCCTGCCGCTTTCCATCGACACCACGAAACCCGGGGTTACCCGGGCGGCGCTGGCGGCCGGGGCCAGCATAGTCAATGATGTGGCCGGCCACCGTCGGGATGAGGCCCTGTGGCGGGTGGTGTCGGAATATCAGGCCGGTTATGTGTGCATGCACGCCCAGGGCGGCCCGGCCACGATGCAGACGTCGCCGCATTATGAAGATGTGGTGCGGGAAGTGGGCGATTTTTTCCGGGCCCGGTGCGCGGAACTGGTGCTGGCCGGGGTGGCCGCAGAACAAATTGTGTTCGATCCGGGCATTGGATTCGGGAAGACTCTGGAGCATAATTTGCAGCTCCTGGCCGGGCTGCCGGTTCTGGCCGGGTTGCAGCGGCCGTTGCTGCTGGGTGTTTCCCGCAAATCATTCATCGGCCAGTTGCTGGGAACGCCGGTGGAGCAACGTCTGCCCGCCTCCCTGGCTTGCGCCGTGCTGGCGGTCGACGCGGGCGTGCAGATCATCCGGACACATGATGTGGCGGAGACGGTGCAGGCGGTACGGTTGGCCGAAGCGGTGTTGGCGCTCAAAAAATAATGTGGTCGTTCCTTCCATCGATATGGCGGCCCGCGTTGGAAATCTTGATCCTCGCGGTGACGATCTATTATGCCTTCCGCTTCCTGCGGGGGACGAGGGGCTGGCCGGTGGTCATTGGGTTCGTGGTGGTGTTGCTCACATTGACGCTGGTCACCACGGTGCTGGACTTGAAGGTGCTGCGGTTGTTGCTCGGCACGTTCTCCGCGTTTTTCGCCGTGGCGGTGCTGGTCATCTTTCAACCGGAACTGCGGCGGATGCTGGCGGAACTGGGCAATCTGCCATTCTTTGCCAGCGTCAGCGAGCAGCGGGAGAGCATTGAGGTCATCGTCCAGACCGCCGAACGGCTCGCAGATATCCGGATCGGCGCGTTGATCGCCATTGAACAGTCGATCCAATTGCAGGAGGCCGTGGAATCGGGCATCCGGGTGGATTGCGATGCGACACCGGAGATGCTGGAGACCATATTTTTTCCCAACAACGCGATTCATGATGGCGGGGTCATCATCAAGGGGGATCGCATCGCCTACGCGGCGTGCATCTTTCCGCTCACCCAGCGGCAGGACTTGAACAAATCCTTGGGCACCCGGCACCGGGCGGCGATTGGCCTCAGCGAGGAAACGGACGCGGTCATCGTGGTGGTGTCCGAGGAAAGCGGTTTGATTTCGCATGCCTACAAGGGGCAGCTGGTGCGCGGGGTCACCCCGGAGGAACTGCGTTCCTTCCTGACCGCCGTGATCGTCCGGCCCGCCCAGACGCGTGGCGTGGCCGCGTGGTTCCGCCAGCGGTTCGGCGAACGTCACAAGCCGGGCCCGGCGGTCATCGTCAGACAAGAACCCCGCCTGGCCAAGCCCGGCGCCAAATGAAAAGATCATGAGGGATTTATTGATCAAAGATCTGGGCTGGAAATTGTTTTCGCTTTTTCTGGCCGTGGTCATCTGGCTGACGGTTCACCAAATCAATAATGAATCGTCCGCCCCGATCGTGCCCGTGCCCGGCCGGCCTGTAACCTTTGAAAAACAGGTGTTGATCATCTCCAGCGCTGCGGACGTGCGTGATTTCCGCGTGGCACCCGCCACGGTCACGGTCACCGTGAGCGGTCCGGCCGAAGTCATGGAAGTGTTGCAGGCCAACCAGGTGCGGGCGACGGTGGATCTGACCGACATTGTGGCCGGCAAGGATTTGTCGCGGCGGGTGGATGTTTCAGCGCCGGCCGGCGTGACGCTGGTATCCGTGCAGCCTCCCACGGTTGGGATCATTCTGCCGCCCAAACATTGAGGCTCACTTTTATTTCATGACCAAACCCAAGAAAATATTCGGAACCGACGGGGTGCGCGGCACCGCCAACATTGAACCTGTCACCGCTGAAACGGCCCTGAAACTCGGCCGGGCCGCCGCCCATGTCTTTAAAAATCTCGAGCGCCAATCGCGCGGCCGGGGCAAGCACCGCATTGTCCTGGGCAAGGACACCCGCCTTTCCGGATATATGCTGGAAAACGCGATCTCCGCCGGCCTGCTTTCCGCCGGGGTGGATGTGTTGTTCATCGGTCCGCTGCCCACTCCCGGCGTGGCGTATATCACCCGCAGCCTGCGGGCGGATGCCGGCATTGTCATCACCGCCTCCCACAATCCTTACACGGATAACGGCATCAAATTCTTCCGCGCCGACGGCTACAAGCTGGACGACAAGATTGAAGGACAGATTGAGCAGCTTGTGTTCAGCGGTGAGATTGAAATCATCCAGCCCAAGGCCCCGGAAATTGGCAAGGCGGTGCGCATCGATGACGCCTTGGGACGCTACATCGAATTTGCCAAGGCGAGTTTCCCCAAGGGGCTCACCTTGGAAGGCATGCGCATCGTCGTGGATTGCGCGCATGGTGCCGCCTACAAATCCACGCCCAGCGTACTGCGCGAACTGGGGGCGGAACTCATCGTCATGGGCATCCAGCCTGACGGCCGGAACATCAATGAAAACTGCGGCTCCATGCATCCGGACGCCATGTGCCGCAGCGTGGTCGAGCACGGGGCGCACCTCGGGATTGCGCATGACGGGGATGCGGACCGCGTCTTGTTGTGTGATGAAAAGGGCCGGCTGATTGATGGCGATGACATCATGGCCATCGCCGCCCTGGAGATGTTGGAGGAGAAAACGCTGGCGGGAAAGACCTTGGTGAGCACCGTCATGAGCAATGCCGGGTTGGAGGCGGCCATCGTTCAGGCCGGTGGCCGGATGCTGCGCACCCCGGTGGGCGACCGGCATGTGATCGATGAAATGTTGCGTGGCGGCTACAACTTTGGCGGCGAACAAAGCGGGCATCTTATTTTCAAAGAACATGGCACCACTGGCGACGGGTTGGTGGCCGCCTTGCAAGTGCTCCGCATTCTGAAGTCCAAAAAGCAGCCTTTATCGGCGGTGGCGAAGTGTTGGACGCGTTTCCCCCAGCTCGTCACCAACGTGAAAGTAAGGGAGAAAAAACCTTTTGAAGAACTCGACGGGCTGAATCAACTGGTAAAAGCGGCCGAGCTGGACTTGAACGCCCAGGGCGGTCGGCTGCTGTTGCGCTATTCGGGAACCGAACCCAAAGTCCGCCTGCTGGTGGAAGGAAGCGACTCCGCGTCTCTCAAAAGCTGGTCGCAAAAAATCTGCGGCACGATCCAGCAGCAAATTGGGGTGTAGCTTTTGCTCCAAAAAAGGTCAGATTACCGGATCAATAACCGGAAATAGCGGCTATTGGTGTCGGTGACGCTAACCGGTTGTTTTACGGTGATCGGATTGGCAAACGGGCCATTCGTCCACCACGAAGTCCAAGTTTTGAGGTCGGTGGAAGTTTCCAGAACGTAGGTCACCCCGGAGTTGGCGACGAAACTGAGATTGTACTTGTTGGTGCTGCCGACAAGATAAATCCAAGTGCCGGTAGAGGCCGGCACGGCTCCGTATTCAAAAGCGCCGATGTCGACACCGGCGCCGGCAGGCCGGGCATAGCCCCGCTGATCGGTGGCCGGTGCACCGCTGCTGCCGCCGGAATCAATCGCCGGACTGTTGGGCAGCAAAGCCATCGTTAATGTCGGACCGCCGTTATTGGCCAATGGCCCCAGCAGCGGATCGGTGAGATTGTAGCTTGAACCACTTTCGAAATCAGCCGAACCGTCGGAAGAAATGTTATAGCCATCGTCGGTAATCGCACCGAAAGCGTTGCTGTTGGAGCCGCTGTACCCGAGAATCGAATTATACAGGCTGACCGAGCCGCCGTTGTTGTCGACCTGGCACCCCGCCGCCTGACCCGGCGAACCCTGCAAACCAAACTGACCATTGCCAACAGCAATGACAACATTGGTTGCAATCGTGACATTCCAAGCGCTAAAGATGCCGCCGCTATCGTTATAAACACCACCGCCAAAAGCATTGCCGTTGAGCCCCGTTGCTTCTGCAAAGCTTGCTGGAGATCCGCCACCAGCAACCGCAGTGTTAAGAGCAATAGTGGTATTGGTTACAAAGCACTGACCGCCATTGAAAATGCCGCCGCCGCAACCATTTCCGCCGTTCCCTGGGCCGCTTTGCCCAAATAGGTTTTCATAATAAACGCCTGTCGATCCTTGTACTAGGTTGGAAAAGATACAACACCGATCCAAAATAGCATTCCCTAAGTTATACAGCGCGCCACCATTGCCGTTGGCGTAATTAATGGGAAACTCATTCACAGATGGAACTGATGCAACCGATGCAATATTGCCACTAAAGATGCAATACTCTGCAACTAGGTTTGCCTGATTATAAATGCCACCACCAGAGGCTGGTTGCGAAGGTATGTGATAACTGTTGCCTCCGCTTTGCACAGAATTACCAATCGTGCTAACGTGGTTCAGAGAAACACTGCCGCCTAAACTTGCAATGCCACCACCATAAACGGCTAAAAGAGGAACACTCGCAGTCTCGCCATTAGCCAGGAAGCCCACGGCGCTGTTGATGATAATCAAACAATTAGTAATCGATAACGAACCGGATACTTGGAAAAAAGCACCACCCATACATTGAGCATTTGCGAGCCCAGACTGGGCGGCACAAACGTTATTGCTCACGACGCAATCCTCCACAACCAATGTTCCGTTATTGTTATATACCGCACCACCCATACCTGTACCACCTGGATAGGGGAGGTAATATGAGCCAACGGCAGATACGCCATTATTTTCAAGAGCGCCATTTGCCATGGTTACAGTGCCACTTTCGTTGTATATTGCTCCCCCAAAACAGGTTCCACCAACATCATAGGCTCCAGAAAAAGTACCAGGGGCATATAGTCCGCCCATGAGGTAATTG
>Ga0302281_10000648_pt1 | contig 25709 bp, 14 predicted proteins | sample III_Fen_E1_2_FD_198762 | JGI IMG/M metagenome (GOLD analysis project Ga0302281, IMG submission 198762) | Peat permafrost microbial communities from Stordalen Mire near Abisko, Sweden - III_Fen_E1_2 | ecosystem: Environmental > Terrestrial > Soil > Wetlands > Permafrost | place: Sweden: Abisko...
TCCAAACCGAATTGACCGAGACACCCACTGTGCTGGCCAACGCCACGGCGATTCATCAGATCATCCTGAATCTTGGCACCAACGCCTGGCACGCCATGCGGGATCAAACCGGCGTGCTCAAAGTTCAATTGAACATTTTGGAAGTGGATGAAGATTTTGCCAAAACCCGACCGGACCTGCATCCTGGCCGCTATGTGCAACTCTCGATCAGTGACACCGGATGCGGCATGGACCGTGCGATGCTGGAACACATTTTTGAGCCATTTTTTACCACCAAAAATGTGGGCGAAGGGACTGGCCTGGGGCTGGCCGTGGTGCATGGCATCATGAAAAGTCACGACGGCGGCATTTCTGTTTACAGCCAGCCCGGTGAGGGAACCACGTTCCATTTGTATTTCCCTGTCATTGAAACCGAAGAGACGGTGCGGAAAATCGAAGCCACGCCAATTCCGCATGGCCAAGGAGAGCATGTTTTATTTGTGGACGATGAAGAAGCCCTAGCCGGTCTTGGTAAAAAGATGCTCGAACGGCTGGGCTACATTGTGACCATGAAGACCACTCCGCTGGAAGCCATCGCCGCCGTTCGTGATCGAGCGGAGCGGTTTGACCTGGTCGTCACTGATTTGACCATGCCCGGCATGGATGGCACCAAGCTCGGCGGACAGTTGCTGCAACTGCAGCCGAGCCTGCCCATCATCATCATGACCGGCTATAGTGGAGTGATGACTGCCGAGAAGGCGCGAGAGCTTGGCTTCCGGGAATTATTAAGCAAGCCCTGCACTGCCCGGGCTTTGGGTGAGGCTGTGCATCGCGTGCTGCAACGAAGTGTTGCTTCCGAAATTTAATCCGGTGGATGTTTAGCCCAGCCCCGGCTTCTTCTAGTTGGAACATCTTTTGGACGAAAGATTAATTGCGGTGCCGTCCTTCATGGCGAAATGCGGTGTCTCATGCTGCGTGACATCCTCCGCATCTTGTTCCTGCCGCAACATCCGCATGGCCAGTCCATAAACCCGCTGCTCATAACGATTGGTCAATGCTTCAAACGCGTCCAACTCGCCAGCTTTCGCCAAGCGCACCAATTCAGCATCGGGCGTTTCGGGGGTGAGTTGATTGGACATGCAATTTGACAACTTGATTATATTTGCATTACCAGAAGCAGCAAGACGCAACTTGTGAATTACGTCACCATGCCAAAGAACTCTTCCCCTCAAATCTTGCCCAAAAAAACCATCGGTCTGATGGCCGCACGTTTTCGAACACAGGAAAATCAGCGGGCTCAAATTGATGGTGCCTGTGTCCTCGGCTGCATACGTCCCGACCAGATCAATCGAGGGTTTGTGTTCGATTTTGATAAATTCTGGTGACGAATAGGCGGGTTGCCCCTGCCACGAGCCGGTGATGCAGGCCAAACTCGCCAGCCTCAGCCGCAATGACGACGTTTCCATCAGCCGAAAAACATCTTGATCCCCGGGGCGAATTCTCGTCCACCACACGGCATCGCGCAGCACGGGTATGGCATGTGGTTGCAGCTCGTGGGACGAGATCCGGTGACTGGCTGGCGTTGGGCCAAAGCCGGTGTGGTGCAGACGGAGAATGTTTTTGGCCGACCGTTTATTACGAGCGACGAGATCAAACGCTTTTGGGCCAGAGTTAAGCTCGGCGAGTTCGCCAGGGAGGCTAAAGTGCCCCGCAAAACGGCTAAAACTGCGAATTGAGCTTTTCCGCCTGTGTCTGGCTGTGCCCAGGCGCCAAATGGCTGTATAGCCTCCCGATGAGGACTCCACCGTCTCTGTGCGAAACCCAAATCGCGATGGTCTTAAAGTCGACACCAGCCATCACCGCGTGGCTAATAAAATAGTGCCGTCCATGGTGAAATCCAACGTCCATTTGGCCCGTGATTTCGCGTGCATGGTCCTTCTGCTTCCTGAAACTGCCGATGTGCTGCTTTGCATCATGAAAGCTGGGGAACATCCAGTCGGTGCTTTTGTCCCTGCGCTCGTACATCGCCTCCAGATGGTTTTCCAGCTTGGAATGAAAGTCGACGTTACGATCCAGGGCTGGTTTTCCTCCGCCACGTTTTGCGTGTTCCCCGGGGAACAAGATGCGGCCTTTGCAAGCTGGCTTAGACCACGTGACGTTGGACCATTTTTGCAAGGTGGTTTCGTGTTCACGCGCGCCACTCAGCCAGATAAGGTAAATGTAATCGCTGAACGCCTGGGCGCGTGTGGCCTGTAGCAGACGCAGACGGCGGACTTTCTCTGGCAGTTTCTTAATATTGTCGTTTCGAACCAAAGTGGCATTGGCGAATGCGTCCAATTCAGCCGAAGTCATCAGCCTGACTTTTTTCGGAGGCTTTGCCAATTTCTTCCAGATAAGCTCTGGCTTCCGCGGCAACCATTTGTTAACCACGGCCCAGTCCAAAACTTTGCCCATCACCAGCACGTCCATATCATGTGTCCGACCGCCCACCGTTCGCTTTTGTGGCGTCTCGTCTTCATCTTCTTCGTCTTCGATCTCGGCCGTGGCTTGACGCCGGATCTCACCCAGATCAAGTACGGTCTGGCTCCGTTTTTGCGCGTGTTCGAGGAGCAGTGCGGAATCCACCTCGGAAATGTCCTTGGTGCCTGCGAACAGGGACCACAAGCTCAAGCAGGAATCCTCCCGGGCGGCGGTGGCCACGTCCACTTGGTGCAGCTCATCCCGCGTGGCCCGATAACCTGTGATGGCCGCCGCTAGGGAGTGGTCGGTTGTGCCGTTTGCGTTGGTGGGATGTCCTACTTTGTGTTCTACTTTTTTCGGCGGGTACTCACCGGCCGCAATTTTATTTTTTAGGTCTTGCCGGGCTCCCAACGCTTTGGGTATGCTATCGGCTCCTTGAAGAACAAGCTTCTTCGCCACACCGGCAACATCGAGTTGGGCATAATAGGATCCGCAACGGAACCACAAGCCCCGCACGCGTTGCCGATTGCGATCGAAGACCTTCTCAAAGGATTTTGCGTTGCTTTGCGTTTCGTTACGTTTCACGCTGCAAAAGTAGGACACGAAGTAGGACATGTCAAATGCTTCGTTGGGTCAAACTTGCAGAACGCATAGTAATACCAATAGGTTGGCAGGATAGCTCAGTTGGTAGAGCAGAGGACTGAAAATCCTTGTGTCGCCGGTTCAATTCCGGCTCCTGCCACCACTTTTAACCAATGGAATCAAGCGCTTCGTAAGACTCCGCAAAAAATCTCAAAATTCGCATTGCGTTTGTGGCTTGGTTCTAGCCGACTAAACCAATCGAGAAACTGAACGTGTTCATTGCGCGGTGCTCTTTGGATTGGTCGGTGCTGGCTGTAAACCGTCACAGATTTTTCGGTATCGGTCAACTTGGGCTCCCATGCCGGGCTGGTTCTGAAACGCCAAATCTTTGTAAATTGGTGCGCAGCCATCCGGATGGGCGGCGAGCAACGCGCGCCAATCCGACCAAAGCTGGTCGTAGGTTGCAATGGCGTGGGATATGGTTTGGCGGTCGTATTTTTTAGTCTCGTCACCCATGGCTCCGTAAAGCAGAATCGTCCAAGCCTGCTCAAAGATGGCATATTTGATCCGGCCGTAAGTCGAGGAGACCATGACAAACTCTTTGGTTTTTGCGTTGGAAAAATCAATCTGCTGCGATAGCGCTTCAATTTTTTTCCACATCGCCACGGATTCCGCTTTTTCTGCCAGCGCCGCCGCGACCAGGTTTTTTTTGATGAAATACGACAGATCCGGCGCCGCCATGAAATCGTCGCGCGCCCAGAAGCTGTCCACCGGCCCCAGCAAACTGCAATTCCCGCGCAGCACGGCGGCGGCGGAAAGCAAATTCAACTCGCGAAACCGCGCGATGTCCGGCCCTTGTAGGTTAAGTTCATCCCGCGCATACTCGTCAAAAATGCCCGCTTCCGCACGATTTGGATTTTCAGCGTATTTTGCCATGACATAAGCGTTCAACTCACACCAGAGCTCGTTTTTGATATAGGGCCCTTCCCAGCCACCGCCCCGCGACCACGTCCAAATGCCCGCGAAGTTGGTGTTGTCGACGATGTCGCGCAGTCCTTTCGGCTGGCCCGGCTTCATCATCCAAGCATATTCTTCCCAGCCATTGATGACGCCATCGCCGACATAATATGGATGGGCGCCCTTGCCATAATATTCCCGCTGGCATTGCACTTCGACAATCTGCCGGTGTTTGCCGATGCCCAAGGTTGGGTTGAAGGGCGTCATCCGCAGAAAATCTCCCGCCTGCGGCTTGATGGAAAAAACGAGGTTCGGATGTGGGTCAATCGCGTCCGTCACCTTCAAATAATATTCGGGGTTGTTGTGAAAATTATTTCCGAAATCCCAGGTGCGGTAGAAAACCATCTTGTCGCGTTTCACGCACGCTTCGTCGCGGAGAATTTTCAATAGCGCAATGTGGCTTTGCGGTCCGTGAATGATGGCCGTGGCGCTTTGCATCTTGCTTTCGTTCGCCCCCCCCGCTCGAGGTGTGATAGGGACTGTCAAAAAGATAAATTTCACCGGTGCGAACAATCAGGCCGTCAAGCGCCGGGCAACGGTCGAAGAGTTCACTGATCTGCGCCCGCAAAATCCGTTGCGTCATCGGCCGCTCCAGGTCGATCCTGCCTTGCGCGTCGCAAATCTCATTTTTATCGCGCGCCATCAGCGCTTTTGGCAGCACGATGAATTGAAACCAGGCGTAGGCCTTGAGGCCGGAGCGGTGCGCCTGCTCCGCCAGTTGTTCGAGTGACTTGGCGTGCTGCTCTATCCATTCGCGGGCGCCGCCGCCCTTCGGCAAAATATCCGGCTCGATCGCATCAAAGGTCTCACATGAATCTGCCTCGGCCATGATGCCCTGGCCATTGTAGCCCCAGACGGCGAGTTTATGCGGATCACGAAAGACCGTCGCTTGTAGCGATTCTCCCGGATTATTATGCACCATGTCGATCACGAATCTTCCAGAAAAGTTGTTGGTGGAATCCAAAGCCAGGGCCGCGCGTTCTCCGCAAAACAATTTTGCAATCAATAATGTCGCCGTAAGGAGCCGATCGGAACGAGCGTGTGTCATAGCTTTTTAGGTGAAGCTTTTCTGAAGAATTTCTAAAATTTGTAACGGGCGCTTTGTCTTGGGCCCATACTGCTTGGAGTTCAAGTATGCCATGCTTATCGGGGTTTATTGTGGGTCAATAGCTTCGTCCTGTGAAGTTTATTTGGAAAAACCGGGTTATTTTCTCTAAATTCATGACCCAAAAGTTTTCGGAGCGGGTCCTTAAAATCTTCTACCCCTTTGAAATTACCCCCAAAGGTGAAATCCCATGGCGTGAAGACAGCCTGACGGGGACGCAAACGTTGCGTGGCCAATCCGAAAACCGGTTCAATTCCGGCTCCTGCCGCCCCTTCCCCGCGGTTTCCCGTTCCCTGAAAATCTTCGTCCGTTTTCGACTAACCAAAAAATGCCAACCATTTAGCAATAAATGGTTAGTCGCTCCGACTCGGGTTGGCGACAGTTCTGGTGTAACCGGCGCCTGGCGCCACAACCTAAAAATTAACCGGAGAACAAAACGATGAAAAAGCTGATTCTGCTAGCCGCTATGTTTGGTCTGACCGCCGCGCTGAACGCGTCGGGTGCCGAGGCCAAGGACAACTGGGACACGCTGTGCGCCAAGTGCCACGGCGCCGAAGGCAAGGGCGACACCAAAATGGGCACGCGCCTCGGCTGCAAGGATTTCACCGACGCGAAGGTCCAGGCTGACATTAAGGATGATGCCGCCGCCAAAGCCATCGTGGACGGCCTGAAATCCGACGACGACAAAACGCTCATGAAGCCGTTCGTCACCGGGGCCGATTCCCCGTTGTCGGACGCCGAGGTCAAGGCGCTGGTCGCCTACGTCCGCACCCTCAAGCAATAATTGCCTTTGGTTGCCGGCCGGCGGAAACGCGCCGGCCGGAATGCGCCGGCCGCAGCAATGGCCCGGAGCACTACGGTGACCTTTCACCGGCCGGCAACCATTTTTCAAACCCCACGATTTTTTAAACGCCCATGAATTCCGAAAACCCACCGCCCGCGCCCACTCGTCTCTCGGTTTTTCGCAACTGGATTAGTTTCATCGGCGTGGTGGTGGCCGTGGGCGCGCTGTTTTCCTTTTTGCTGCTCTTTGTTCTGGATGCCATCGCCAAGTTTTCGAATCCCTACGTTAGCATTCTGACCTATATCGGCGTGCCGGCGTTTCTCATCGGCGGGATCCTGCTCGCTTTCGCCGGGGCCTGGCGCGAACGCCGCCGCCGGGCGCGCGGCGGCGGACCCACCTCGTTGCAGATTGATTTGAGCCAGCCGCGTGACCGGCGCGTGCTGCTGACCTTTATCGCGGGCAGCGTGGCGTTTCTGCTGCTATCGGCTATCGGCTCCTACAATGCTTTCAACTTCACCGAGTCCGTGACGTTCTGTGGCGAGACCTGCCACCAGGTGATGAAGCCGGAAAAAGTCACGCACGACCACGGTCCGCACGCGCGCGTCGCCTGCGTGGAATGCCATGTCGGCAAGGGCGTTTCGTGGTTTGTAAAGTCCAAGATCTCCGGTTCCTACCAGATGTACGCCGTCGCGTTCCACAAATATCCGACGCCGATCGGCACGCCGATCAAGAACCTGCGCCCCGCGCGCGATACCTGCGAGGAATGCCACTGGCCGCAATCTTTCGTCGGCAACCTCGACCGCACCTTCAATTATTTCCAGAGCGACGCCTCGAACTCGCCGTATTCCATCCGCCTGCTGCTCAAGATTGGCGGGAGCGACCCGCGGCAGGGGCCGGTGGGCGGCATCCACTGGCACAATCTGCCCGGCAACAAGGTCGAATACATCGCCACCGACGAGGCCCGCCAGGTGATACCATGGGTGCGCGTGACGGATGCCAGCGGCCAGGTCACCGTATTTAAGACGAAAAAATTCACCAACGACGTGACGAAACTGGAGTTGCGGACGATGGATTGCATGGACTGCCACAACCGGCCCTCGCACCGTTACCTCTCCCCCGAGCGCGCCGTCAACCAGGCGATGGCCCTGAACCGCATCGACTCGGCGATTCCGTGGATCAAGACCAACGCCGTGTTTGTGCTCACCCGCCCGTATAAAACGGATGACGAGGCCAGGGACGGCATCGCCGCCGCCCTCGCCGCGAAGTATCCGGGCGATGCCCGCATCCCGGCCGCCACCGCCACCCTCCAGCAGATTTACGCCGACAACTTTTTCCCGGAGATGAAGGCAAGCTGGGCAAGCTATCCCGACAACGTCGGCCACATGATCTGGCCCGGCTGTTTCCGCTGTCACGACGGCCAGCACAAGACCGAGGACCGCAAGCTCACCATCAAGGCCAACGATTGCAACACCTGCCACACGATCCTCGCGCAGGGTGCCGGTGACGAACTTAACCGGCTTTCGCCCGCCGGCCAGAAATTCATCCATCCCGGTGGCGACTTGGACGACAATCCCACCTGCACCGACTGCCATAACGGCGGGCCATAGCGGTTCCTTGACCCGGTCCGGTTGGGCGACGCGGGCCGGTCCAAGACTTGAATCGAGTTTATTTCCAGCCGGATTTCTGTTTTAGTCAGGCCATGGACGCCGCCCTGCCGCCGCTCACGCCCAGCACGCTTTATCTCGTCGCCACGCCGATTGGCAACCTCGAGGACATCACGCTCCGCGCCCTCCGCGTCCTGCGCGAATGCGACGTGGTCGCCGCCGAGGACACCCGGCATTCCGGGCAGTTGCTCAAACATTTCGGCATCACCAAGCCGCTCCTCAGCTATTTCCAGTTCAACGAAGCCCGGCGCAGCGAGGAAATCATCGAGCGGCTCCGGCGCGGCGAGAAGGTTGCCCTAGTCACGGATGCCGGCAGCCCCGGCATCAGCGATCCGGGCGAGCGCGTGGTCAAGGCCGCCATTGCCGCCGGTTTCCGCGTGGAGGCGGTGGCCGGTCCGTGCGCGCTCATCGCCGGGCTCACGGCGAGCGGGTTGTCGGCCGGGGAATTTCATTTCGTCGGGTTCCTGCCGCACAAATCCGGCCAGCGGCGCAACCAATTGGAATCATTGAAAGCCGTGGCCGGCACTCTGGTGTTCTACGAATCGCCGTATCGCATCGAAAAACTGCTGGGCGAACTGAACGAAGTCTATCCCGACCGCGACGTCGTGCTGGCGCGCGAGTTGACCAAGAAGTTTGAGGAATTTCTGCGCGGCAAACCGGCGGCGCTGCTGGAGCTTGCGGCGCGACGCAGTTTAAAGGGCGAGTTTGTGGTGCTCGTTGCGGGACCGGCTTGACCAAGACCGAACCGCCGGCAGCTTTCGGTTGCAATCCGTGTGCTGGCTGCCTTGAGTGGTAAAAATACCTTTTGAATTTTCTCCGGCTTCCCGTCAGAGTCTGCGCATGAGATTCACCGCGTTTATTTTCTGCCTGCTCGTCGCGTTCGCGGCGGCGGCGGCGGAACCCGCCATCTATCATCCCGGCTGGATCGACCTCAATAAAGACGGAAAGAAAAATGTTTACGAAGATCCGTCGTCGCCCGTTGCCAAACGCGTGAAGGATCTGCTCGCGCGGATGACGCTTGCGGAAAAGATCGGTCAGCTCCAGCAACTGGCGCTGGTCAATGATTCGGATCAGACCCTGGCCGCCGAATTGCGTGCGGGCGGCATTGGCTCGTTTCTGGGCGGCGGAGCGCTCATCGAAACGCCGTTCATGCGTAATAAATTGCAGCACCTCGTCGTCGAACACAGCCGGCTGGGCATCCCGCTGATTTTCGGGCACGACGTCATCCACGGTTTCCGCACGGTGTTTCCGATTCCGCTGGCGGAGGCGTGCGCGTGGGAGCCGGAGCTGTTTGAGCGGACGCAGACGATTGCCGCGCGCGAGGCGGCGGCCGCCGGCATTGACTGGACCTTCGCGCCCATGGTGGATTTGGCGCGCGACCCGCGCTGGGGCCGCATCGCCGAAGGCTTTGGCGAAGACCCGTGGCTCGGCGCGCTCGACGCGGCGGCCGGCGTGCGGGGATTTCAAGGGACGAACGTGGCGGACCCCAACCGCGTCGTCGCCTGCCTCAAACATTTTGCCGGCTACGGCGCGGCGGAAGGCGGGCGCGACTACAACACCACGGAGATCTCCGAGTACACGCTGCGGAATTTTTATCTGCCCCAGTTTAAAGCCGGCGTGGCTGCCGGCGCGCTGACGGTGATGAGCGCCTTCAACTGTTTGTCCGGTATGCCCGCCACCGGCAACCGCCACACGCTCACCGACATTTTGCGCGGCGAATGGCAGTTCCCCGGTTTCGTCGTCAGCGATTGGCGGGCTGTCGCCGAGCTGGTGGATCACGGAGTGGCTGCGGATGAGGCGGACGCCGCCCGGCTGGCCATCACCGCGGGCGTGGATATGGAAATGGTCTCGACGACGTATCACGACACGTTTAAGCAGTTGGTGGAGCAGGGGGCGGTCTCCCAAAAAACCGTGGACGAAGCTGTTCGCCGAATCCTGTCGGTGAAATTCGCTAAGGGCCTGTTCGATCATCCCTACACCGACCCGAAACGCTGGCCGACGGCCTATTTGCAGGACGACGCGGTTGACCTCGCGCGCGAGGCGGCGGCAAAATCCTGCGTACTGTTGAAAAACTCCCCTGGCGTGCTGCCGCTCTCGCCGCATGTGCATCAGCTCGCGCTCATCGGCCCGTTCACGGAGAACGCGCAGGAGCTGGTCGGCCCGTGGAATTCCCGCGCGCACGCCAGCGACCTGGTTTCGTTCGCCGAGGCGGTGCGCCATCACCTGAATTTTGATTTCCAGCTTGTCGTCGCGCGCGGCTGTCCAATGATCGCACCGGGCAGCCCCAAGCCGCCGTTGAACCTCGCCGACTTTTCGCCCGTCAACGAGCGGCCGCCCGGCTCCAATGAGATCGCCGACGCCGTGGCGCTGGCCCGCACGGCGGATGTCGTCGTGCTGGCGTTGGGCGAACCGCAGGATTGGAGCGGCGAATCCGCCAGCCGCACCGACCTCGGCCTGCCGGGCCGGCAGCAGCAGCTCTTCGATGCCGTCGCCGCCACCGGTAAACCCGTCGTCGTCGTCCTGTTCAACGGCCGGCCGCTGGCGATTCCGCAGCTCCAGAACCGGGCCGCCGCCATTCTTGAGGCGTGGTTCCCGGGCGGGCAGGGGGCCGAAGCCGTAGCCGATGTGATCTTCGGCCTCACCGACCCGGCGGGCCGGTTGACCACCACCTTTCCGCGCAACGTCGGCCAGGTGCCATTTTACTATAATCATTACAACACCGGCCGCCCTGGCTTTGGCGAATACAAGGGCAACTACGTGGACGTCCCCACCACCCCGTTGTATCCGTTCGGTTTCGGCCTGGCCTACACCACGTTTGAATTTGGCCGCGTGACTCTGGCCACCAACACCGTGCCGTTGAATGGAACCGTCACCGCCACCGCCATTATTAAAAACACCGGCATGCGCGCCGGCACTGCCGTGGCGGAACTCTATCTCCGCGTGCTTGCCGCCTCCGCCGGGCCGCGACCGGTGCGCGAACTCAAAGGCTTCCAGAAAATCCTCCTCGCCCCGGGCGAATCCCGCGCCGTGAGCTTCTCCCTCACCGCCAAAGAACTGGGCTACTACGACGCCGATGGTCACTGGCTCGTGGAGCCGGGCCAATATCAACTCTGGATCAGCCCCGATTCCGCATTCGGCGACCCGGCGGCCTTTCAATTGGCACCCGCCCGTCGGTAGGGCGGCGTTCCTGCGCCGCCGTACCAATATAGCAGTGGGAAGGTCGAGACGTGGTCTTACAAGTTCGAAGAGACTCCAAAAGTCTTTGAACTCCGCGACGAACTCTTTAAAGAGTTTTGAAAACTCTTCGAACTCCACGCCGAACTCTTTGAAGAGATTCAAAAACTCTTCGAACTTCACGACGAACTCTTTGAAGAGTTTTAAAAAGTCTTTGAACTCCGCGACGAAGTCTTTGAAGAGTTTCCAAAAGTCTTTGAAGAGTTTTGAAAACTCTTTGAACTCCGCGACGAACTCTTTGAAGAGATTTGACCGGTTTTAGCCCAAAAGTGTCTCAAATTCGGCGGTGATGTATTGAAACGGGACAAAACCGTGGAGTGCACGCGCCTTGGCTGGTAGTTTTGGTTCCACAAATATGCCGCGCCTAACGGCGCTGGGGATGCTTCGACAATAGCCCAGCCATTCATGGCTGGGTATCGCGTCATAAATGAAAAAGTCCTGCGCGGGACGAAAGAAAAAATCTGCCGTAGCTGGTTGGACTTTGGACGATGGCGCGCATGGTTTCCCAGCCATAAATGGCTGCGCAATTTTGAGATGACACGCTGCGACGCCGAAAACGGCCATTGGGACGGCTGCCCTCGGTGAAATCGAGTTCGCAGACACAAATCGGCAAAAAAAATTCAATTATTTCATTTTTTTTGATCGGAATGGGTCGTTTTTAACCTGATTTTAACATGATTTAACATGAAAGTAGACGACCTAACCACTTAACCGGGTGTAATTTATCTTAAAAAGTTGCCTGAATGTTGCCAGATTGTAAAAAATTCGTCTTTTTTCTTGCCAAGCCGTCCCGTTTCTGGAATATTATTTCTTAATTAGCCGCCAAACCCAAATAACCCAGTGTCCCATTGTATTTAAGTACTCAGAAACTGTCGAATAAACCTGTTGTCCCTATGAAAACCCCATCCCAACCCACATCTGCAACGTCTCAGCTTGTTTCCTCAGTTTTTAATTTCTGTTTAAGTCCCCTCACTGCCGCCCGCCGGGCGGCAGTTTGTTGTTTTGGAACCATTGTCATGGTCTTAGCGATGTCGCTGGGTAGCACTCAGGCAGGTACGATCACAAACCTCATCAACGTCCAGTATCGTGGCTTAGGGACCGAGACCCACGTAGACGGAGTTAGTTATAACTATTCCGGGGCAGGGGTGGTGGGTTCGGCAGGCGACTTTTGGAATGCGCAACAGGTTCATTATTATACCGGCCCGGGCAGTGGCAATATTATCAGTGGAGTAGCGCTCAACAATTCCGCCAACAGCGCGAGTGGCCTAACGCTCACGGTGGGTTATGGTGAGATTGTTGAGGGCGCAACTTACTATGCCGCCGGCCGGACCGCCATGGATACCGCCACCACCAATTTGATGCAGTCTTGTATTAACATTTATACATACACGGGCAGTGGTGCCTCCGGTTCCAAGACGACGCATACGATCGGCGGATTATCCGGCTATAACGGTGCCACCGCCAATATGGTGGTCTATGCCGGGGCGAGCTCCGCACGATCCACAGAAATCAAAATGACGGGCGGGGCAACGGGCGGTAACTCGAGCAGTAACCTGACCACCAGTTCAACTTCTCGCAAGCTGTCTGACGGCGTCGGTGTTGCATATAATGTTTTCACGAACGTCACGCTTAACGGCGGCAACCTTGTTTTTACTGTGGACGAGGCCGGTGCCGGGTCAAGTGCTGAGGCGGGCTATGTAAATGGTTTTCAGCTTCAGATTCTCACACCGGATCCGAATATCGCTACGCAACCAACCTCAAGGACGAATGGTGCCACTTCGACTGCTTCGTTTAGTGTGACTGCCTCGGGAACCTCGCCATTCAGTTATCAATGGCAGGCAACCAATGCAGCGGGGGCAAACTTCACGAATATTGTGAACGATGGGATCAAGTACGGCGGAGCCACCAACGCCACTCTATACATTACCAACTGCGCCAGTGCTGATCAACTTGCCTACCAGGTGATTGTCACCAACGTCAACGGAGCTATTACCAGCAGCGTGGTCAACTTGACCGTCACGGACCCGGTCATCACCAGCCAGCCGGTTTCAAAATCGGCCTTGGTAGGCAGCACGGCTTCGTTCAGTGTCACGGCGGCGGGGGGAAGCTCGTTCACCTACGCGTGGCAGGCGACGAACAACACCACCGGCTTTACCAACATCCCGGGCGCCACCAGCAGCACCTTGAGCATTCCGGGGGTGACGTCTATCAACGCGCTCAACTACCGGGTAATTGCGACGGACAACGCAGGTTCCATCACCAGCAGCGTGGTCAGCCTGACAGTGGTATCGCCCATGCTGGTTGACGTTCAATTTCTTGGCCAATCTCCCAGCAGTTCCGGGGCGCCTGGTGCCTACGGCGCGGGCAGCGCGTATTCCGGGCCAGCGATAGTGGGTTCGGCGGGCGACACTTGGAACCAAGAGGCGTATCCGTATTACAATCAAAACAATCCCGCCTTCAACGGGGTTTCCTTGGTTAATTCCGCCAATAGTGCCAGCGGCCTGACGCTCACCGTGGCGGGAGACGGCAGCAACCCGGTGCAGGGTGCTGGCCTTTATGGTACGGCGACGGATGCGGCCACCACGAATTTGATGTCTGCGGCGTTTTGGCAATTTGGTATAACTGCTGCAGGTGCCTACACTTGCACGGTGACGATCGGGGGTTTGTCCGCCTATGCTGGAATTAATGCTAATTTGGTGGTTTATGCTGGGGCGCCGAGCGCCCAGACGGAACAAATTGCTATAACGGGTGGTGTCAACAGCTATTCGCCTAGTGGCACCCAGACAACTTCCTCCAGTTCTCGTAAGCTTTCGGCGGGAGCGGGAGTGGCGTATCAAATTTTCACGAACGGCACGCTCACGGGTGGCAATCTCACTTTTACCATCAACAATACATCGGCGGCGAATAATGCGAACACCGCTTATATCAATGGCCTTCAACTTGATATTTATGGTATGCCGCTAATTGCAACTCAGCCGTTGTCGCAGACGAATGTGGCCGGGCAGAATGTACAATTCAGCGTGGCGGCTTCGGGCGGCATCTTGACCTACCAATGGCAGACCAACGGCGTAAATGTTGGCAATGGTGGCATCTTCTCGGGTGCGACCAGCAATGTGCTGACGCTAACGGCAGCGCCGGGCAGCAGCCCGTTATCCTATGATGTGGTGCTGGCCAACAACGTCGGTTCGGTCACCAGCTCGGTGGCCACCTTAAGCCTGTCCCCGCATATTACGGCGCAGCCGGCCGCCTTGCAGGCGACCACCGTAAACGGCAGCGCTTCGTTCAGCGTGACGGCGGATGGTTCGCCCGCGTTGACCTACCAATGGCAGGCGACGAACAGCGCCGGCGGCTTTACCAATTTGGTTGATACCGGGGCTTTCTCAGGATCGGCCACGCCCACTCTCAGCATCACGCCCGCGACTGCCGCCCAGGCGTTGACGTATCAGGTCGTTGTGGGCAACACCTTCGGCTCGGTGACCAGCACCCCACCGTCGGTCCTAACGGTCAGCTCCGCGCCGGTCATCACGGTGAATCCCCTCTCGCAGACGAACAATGCGGGAGCCACGGTCAACTTGAGCGTCACCGCAACGGGAACGGCCCCCTTGGCTTATCAGTGGTTCACCAACGGTGTGACTGGGGCCACCAATGTGGTGGGCAATGGGGGAATTGTTTCCGGCGCGACAAACAGCACCCTGACGTTGACCGGCATCTCCGATCCGTGGGCGTTGTCTTATCAGGTGATTGTCACCAACAGTTCCGGCTCGGCCACGAGCAGCCCGGCGCTCCTGACGGTGATTGATCCGCCGGTGATTGCAAGTTCGCCCGCGTCGCAGTCAGTTCTCGTGGGTGCCACGGTCAACTTTACGGTGACCACCAACTCGGGTACTGCACCGTTTACCTACACCTGGCAGACCAACGGGGTGAATTTGGGCAATGGCGGCATTGTTTCCGGTGCCACCACCGCCACGCTGACGCTGACTGGTGTGACCACCAACTATGCGCTCAATTATCAGGTAATTTTGACCAATGCGGCCGGCTCGGTGACGAGCAGCCCGGTAGCCACATTGACGGTGCATACACCGCCGACCATCACCACCAATCCGGCACCTGACTTTGTGGTTTCGCCGGGCGCCACGGCCACATTCACCGTGGCGGCGGCGGGCGATCCATCCTTGATTTATCAATGGCAGGCGACGAATGCCGCGGTTGGCGGATTCACCAACTTGGTGGATAATGGCCAGATCTCGGGGTCGACCACGACCACTCTGACCATCAGCAATGCCAATACCCCGGTTGCGTTGGCCTATCAGGTGGTTGTGAACAATAACTACGGTTCCGCCACCAGCTCGTTGGCCAGCCTGACGCTGGGCAAACTAATTAACGTTCAATATCTCGGCCAAGCTGGTGAGACCTATCACGATGGCCATTCAAGCATTGGTTATACCGGTGCCGCGGTTCTTGGGGCCCCGGGTGATACTTGGAATCAAGAGCAGGTCCATTATTATTCAAATTCCGGACTCGGCGGTGGGGCGACGGCCAACTTGTTTACCGGAGCACCATTGGTTAATGCCGGCAACAATGCGAGTGGCCTTTCGCTTGGTCTGGCTTACCAGAGCATTGTTCAAGGTGCCCAATACAATGGCACGCCCACGGATTTAGGCACTACCAATTTAATGGACTCCTGTGTTTCTATATTTGCTTTTACTGGTGATTCCGGTCCCAACAATGCCAAGACTGTTCATACGATTGGCGGGTTATCTGGATACGCCGGTCAGACCGCCATTCTGGTGGTATATGCCGGGGCGCCTAGCGCTCGTACGGAAGAAATCAACCTTACGGGTGGCGCAACGGGCGGAAACTCAGGCACCCAGTTGACCACCAGTTCCACCTCGCGGCAACTTTCCGCCGGCGTCGGAGTAGCTTATAATACTTACACGAACATCACGCTCACGGGCGGTAATCTGGTCTTTACCGTGAACGATACGAGCGCGTTGGGAAATAATGATTCAGGCATGGTCAACGGTTTTCAACTACTGATTCAAACGCCCGATCCGCTCATCACCACCAACCCGGTTTCACTGACGGAACCATTCGGTGCGCCGTCGGCGACGTTCACCGTGGCGGCCACAGGATCAACGGCATTAAACTATCAATGGCAGGCAACGAACAGCGCCGGCGGCGGCTGGACCAACCTGGTCGATGTGGTCGGCGCGGTCTCCGGCTCTCAGAGCAATATTTTAACCTTCACTAGTGTGACGGCCAATGAGGCGCTTACGTATCAAGTGGTGGTCGCCAACGGCAGCGGCTCCGTGACCAGCACCCCGGCCAGCCTCAACGTGGTGACCATCCCGATCATCACGTCTCAGCCGGCGCCCCAGACGGTGTTAAGCGGTAACAACGCCACGTTCAATGTCGGCGCGACGGGTCTCGGAACCTTGGCCTACCAATGGCAGGCGACGAACGCAGCCAGCGGCGGCTTCACCAACCTATCGGATGTCGCCGGCCTTGTCGGCGGCTCAGCCACCAGCGCGCTGACCCTGACCAACGTTTCAACCAGCCAGTCGTTGAGCTCGTATCAGGTGATCATCACCAATGTCAATGGCTCGGCCACCAGTACTCCAGCCCTCCTGACCGTGCTGCCGTCGTCGCAGTTAATCGATGTGGATATCGGCACCGGCAGTGGAACGCAAACCGGCGCAGCCATTCTTGGCCAGTCGGGCGATGCCTGGAACGTCGTTTCCCAGGGCACCATCAGTTCCGTGTTTAATGCCGGGAATATCACCTTGGGCGGGGTTACGATTGGGGATAGCGCCGATGGCAGTTATGCGACCCCCAGTCCGGCGGTGGATGCGGCGACGGCCGCGTTAATGTCCGACTTTAATTATAATATTCCAGGACACGGTCCCGTTCCGGTAACCATCACTGGGCTGGGGTTATACACGAACAGCGTATTTACCCTAGTGGTCTATGCCGGTATGGATCCGGGCCAGCCCTGCACCGAGAACATCACCACGGGCGCAAGCGGCGGCAACACGACCAGCACCCTGTCGACGACTTCTGCCACGCGTAAACTCAGCGACGGCATCGGGGTGGCTTACAATATATTCACGGGCACCCTGACCAATGGTACGCTCACCTTCACGGTGTCGGGAGCCAGCTACCATGGGTTTAATGGCTTACAACTCCAGTTGGCGCCAAGCCTGCCGCCGCTCATCACGTCGGAACCGGTTTCGCGGACAAACTACGTCGGCACCACAGCCACATTCAGTGTCAGCGCGCTCACGGCGACGGGCACCTTGAGTTACCAATGGCAGGCCAATGGCACGACCGGCTTCACTAACTTGGTGGACGGCGGCGTGATCTCCGGCTCACAGAGCAGTGAATTGACCAATTCGAGCGTGGCCACCACCGATGGCCTGACCTATCAGGTTGTCGTCTCCAATGGCTCTGGCTCGGTCACCAGCAGCCCAGCCAGCCTCACGGTGTATACTTACCCGGTGGCCGGCCCGAGCTTCACCATCGGGGCGACGATCGGGATTCCCTCAACTGTCCTGATCGTGGGCGGAAAATATAGCCCGACCAATGCCGACGGTTTGCCGTTGACCATCACGGGTGTCACCGGCGAGACCAACGGCACTGTCACAACCGATGGAACGAGCGTCACCTACACGGCCACCAATGGCACAACGGATAGCTTCACCTACACCGTGAGCGACGGGCACAGTGGCACGGCCAGCCAGACCGTGAGCGTGGCCATCAGCGCGGCGGCCACAGCCACAGGTTTCAACCAGGTCAGCGCGCAGTTGATCCTCGGTCAGGCAGTGTTGACGTATCTCGGCATCCCGGGTGACAATTATGCCCTGGACTGGACGCATAGCCTGGCCTATCCCATCACGTGGACACCGTTGTTCACCAACACGGCGGCCGTGAATGGATACCTCAACTTTACCAACACGCCCTCGGGCGGATCGGACTTCTATCGCACCCGCTTTGTCCCCTAATCAAAAGTGAACTAAATGCTACCTAACAAAAAGATATGAAACATATATTGACTTGGATTCTGGCGCTGACCGTGACGACGGTGGCTTGGGGACAGACCATCTTCACCACCAATGCGACGGTCAACAGCTTGATACCGGACAATAACCAGAACGGTTTGGCTACGTCGCTGACTTTGAGCGGGGTGGGCGGACCCATTAGCAGTGTGACGGTGAGCGTGGACATCACCGGTGGTTTCAATGGCGACCTATATGCCTATCTGGTCGGCCCGAACGGCGGCTTCGCCGTGCTGTTGAACCGGTCCGGCGTAAGCAGCACCAGTACGTATGGTTATAACGACGCAGGTTTCAATGTGACGTTCAGCGATACGGCGGCGAATGGAAACATCCATTTCTACCAGAATACGCTCAATCCCGGCGGCAGTGCCTTGACCGGAACTTGGGCACCGGACGGTCAAAACATTAATCCACAATCGTCACCGGCCTCATTTCCAGCGATCCCGGTGCCGACGGCCACGCTGTCGAGTTTTGACGGTTTGAGCGCCGACGGCACGTGGGTGTTTTTCATTTCGGATTTGTCGGCGGGCGGTCAAAGCACTCTCCAGAGCGTTGGTCTAACTCTGGCCGTGCCGGAGCCGTCCACCTTGGCCATCTGTGGTCTCAGCGCGCTTAGCCTGGTTTCAATTCAGCGCATGCGCAAAAAGTAATTTAAGCGGCTTCCGCTTTAAAGTATCAAACCCGAAGGTCTTCCTTCGGGTTTTTTGTTTTTGGCGTACGTCGCTTGATGCCGGATTCGTGCTCGGCTAAAGCATTGCCGGTTAACCTTGGCACAACCATCAAACCGGTAGGGCTGACCTGCGGGTCCCAGCCAAAAACCCTTAGAGAAATCTCTGTAAAAGCCGGTGGCACACTGTAGCGGCGGTCTGTGACCGCCGTAGCACTGCATTATTAAGATCGTTTGACGGTCACAGACCGCCGCTACAGGGCTTTCGCAGAGTTTTCCTAGAGAATTGGCAGAAGAGATATAGCGTGGGCAGCGAGGATTTTTGAATTATTGGCGAGGCTTAAGTGAAGACGCAGGTTTGAAAAAACCTCTAACTGAGCGGAAGCGAAGCCAAAAACCAAAATGACCGCTGTCCATTAGGACCATCAGCCAACCGCTATATATTTGATAGAAATACTCTAAACTCCCGTGTTCGCCTACCTGCCGGCCAAGCCACTTTCAAAGTCACCCCCGATTGGCGCACAATTCACACCGGACGAAACCCAGACGGCGAATGCCGCGGTCAGTCTGTCTGGATCGGTCTAATTCAACTGGATAAGGAAAGCGTTGCTTTCCGGGGCGGGGAGTGATAAATCAGCGCATAATTCAGTGGATACTAGGAGCCTGGGACTCCCGATCTACGATGGTAAGGAACGCCAAATTTGCCATATAAATTACGCACCCAGTACGATTTAAAAATTGCGCTCAAATGGCGTATTTTGAAACTGAAAAACATTTTTTTCGCCAAGGGTGAATTCCAATTAAAAAGCGATGCCAATATTAAGCAAAACGGCCAAATTGATTGTTGCGCTGATTTTGACAGCGAACCTACTTCTGTTCGTATTTTCCGTGTCGTACTCTTGGTCTGGATTGATTCCTCTGCTGGCAAGTATAGGCGGGGAAATTGTGTTTTTGGGGTTATGGATTGAAAAAGAAGCTGACGAAGAAGCCAAGAAAGAAGAGGAATTGCCTTCCCCGTTGCGATTAAAGGCAAACATTGGTTGGTGGCTTTTAATGGCTGGAATTTTTGCGGAAGTTCTATTTGGGGCTGGACTGGCATCGTACGACGTATATGGAACCGCCAAAGTGATGGCGATTGAACTCAGGCTAAAACCGAGGACGATAACCGAACAAAACAGAAAGATTTTCATAGATTCGTTAACGAACGCCCCCAAATCCGATTTAATTAGCGTTTTTGCTTTCGTAAAAGACATTGAGACGGAAACGTATACAGCGGAAATTAAACAAATGCTCATCGATGCCGGTTTTAAATTTAATGGAGACCGCGACAGGATTATCCAATCCACCCCAAACTTTTCTATTGATTATAATTTCGCGGAAAATAAGCATCCAGAAGAAATTCCAGAAGGCTACTCAATTTTTCTCATTTGGAGAAAGTCGGCTCCGCTCAATACTAACGATGAGCCAGTATTTGTGAAATCCATATCGAAAGCTTTTGAAAACGCTGGCATAAAGTATGTTGATATTGCGGGCGCTGGCGCGCTTGAACCAAAACCTGGAGAACTGATCATTGGCATTGCAGAAAAAATTAAATAATACCCGCAAGCCTTAATTTCATGCCAATCGCGCCCATGTAAAGAGGTGGAAGTCGCTAAATTCAAATTGAGCGTCTACCCGTCCCGATTGAGGTTTGCTTTTTTCGGCGGATTGTGGTTTATTTTGCGCCCAAATATATTTTTATGTCCACCAAAGTTGAAACCAAAACCCGCGAACTCTGCGAAGCCATCCTCGAACACCTCGAAACCGGCGGCATCAAGCGGCGCATTGACACCTTCCTGGCCGACCCCGCCGCGCGCGGCGCCTATGAGAGCCTCATGAACCAGGGCCAGGCCCTTCAGGAAAAGCAGCACGGCGGCCAGACGCTGGCTCCGGCGGAAGTCTCCGCGTTTGAAAAAGACCGCGACGCCCTGCTCAAGAATCCCGTCGCCGCCGGCTTCCTCGATGCGCAGGAGGAAATGCACGCGCTCCAGCATCTCATCCAAAAGAACGTCGGCAAGACCGTCGAACTCGGCCGCGTTCCCGTGGCCGCCGATCTGGAAGAAGGTTCCTGCGGCCACGGCTGCGGTTGCCACGATCATTGAATTTGGCGCCCGCCCGCGCCTTGTTTGAATTGCTGGCGCCGGCCATTTTTCCGGCTGCCTAAAAAATCGCCTGCGTGAACGAACGTTTTGCCGCCGCCATCGCCCGCTTCGACGCGGAAAACGCCCGCGACCCGAACCGCGAGGCGGGGGAGCCGCGGGAACTGCTTTACGCGTGGCGGCTGACCGCTTGGGTGGCGAAATTGTCACCCGTAGCGTCGGAACCGTTGCGGCTGGCCGCCCGGTGCCAGCATATCTGCCGCTGGGAAAGTCCGCGCGGAAGCTATCCCATGACCCGCCCCGGCTACCTCAAATGGCGCGCCGACCTCAAGCAGTTCCACGCCAAAAAATCCGGCGAGATTCTCCGCGCCACCGGCTATGACGATGACACCATCCGCCGCGTGCAGGACTTGAACCTCAAGAAAAACTTTCCCGCCGATCCCGAAGTCCGCGTCCTCGAGGACGCGCTGTGTCTGGTATTCCTGGAATTCCAGTTTGCCGATCTCGCGGCGAAAAGCGACGATGAGAAGATGATCAACGCCCTCCGCAAATCCTGGGAAAAAATGACGGAAACCGCTCGGGCCGAGGCGTTGAAACTGCCTTACGACGACCGGGCCAAAGCCCTCCTCACCCGCGCCCTGGGCTGACCGCGCGGCTAGACCATTGACCTATAGACGTAGCGATTGGCAGCGAGGTTTTTTGGCGAGGCCACGCACCGATGCCGGTTTGTCGGATTATACCTTTTGTCAAGTTTAGCAAAGGCGTCGGCTTCGACTCCCTCTCCCCGCCAAACGGGGAGAGGGCGGGGGTGAGGGGAGTTTAAATTTGAATGTGATATTGCCCGGCTTATGCCTTTGACCAGTCTTCCACCGTCGCCTCCGGCTTAAGATCGCCGACTGAATCAAAAAATTCATCTCCAATCACTTGACATATTGTATCAAAAAAGTAAAATACAAATTGCGAGATGTTGGCGGGTTCGCGACGTGAACTTTTCCGCCGCCATCGTTCTTTGACATATTTGATTTTATGGCCTGCAATTGATGCCCGCTCCGGCCCGCGTTAGCGTGCCGGAGCGGGCGGCCGTAGGCCGGGTGAGGTAGGGTCGACACTTGGTGCTCGGCACACATCAACGGGGGCAATGGGGGAAAATCCAATTTCGATCACGGCAAATAATCTCTGATAATTTTTGATAATGCGACTGGAGCATTCCAAGCCGCTTCGCGTTGTCCGCCGTGACCGATCCGCGCGCAGCGTCCTGGAGTGCGGCTGCCCTCCGCCGCTATGGCCGCTGGCTGGGTAAAATAATGTTCCAACTCCGGCGGCTACGAAATGACGTAGCAGCGGGCGTTAGCCCGCTCCAACTTAAAAAATCACCCGCGCCTCGCTCCCTCGCCTAGGAATGAATGATCCAACTCACGTTAGCAGCTATAAAACCCTGTGGCCATAGGCCGGGTGAGGTAGCCGAAACCTCGTGCCTAGCACCCATTCACCGGAAAAAATCCAATTTCGATCACGGCAAATAATCTCTGATAATCTCTGATAATGCGACTGGAGCCTTCCCAGCCGCTTAGCGTTGCCCGCCGTTACTGATCCGCGTGCCAGCGTCTTGTAGTGCGGCGGCTATCAAATGGAGTAGCAGCGGGCGTCAGCCCGCTCCAACTTGAAAAATCATCAATCTTCCACCCCCTGGCTCCATCTCTCTCCGGCGGTCGCGGGAGGGTGGGTGACCGTAGGCCGCGTGAGTTAGCGCCGACGCCCGGTGCTTGGCACCCGTTAACTAGGAAAAAATGAAATTTCGGTCACGTTTGGTCATCTTTGGTCATCTTTGGTCACTTTCGCCGGGAGTTGAGCCGTTGCCGGATGGATCAGGATCCCTCTCCGCCGGCCCGCGCTAGCCGGAGGGAGGGTGGCCGTAGGCCGGGTGAGGTAGGGCCGATACTTGGTGCCTGGCACCCATAATTCAATTGAGCACCGGCGGAGGCCTTGGCCCAAACTTTTCCTTGAAACTTTACCACCCAAAAAAAATAAAAGTGGTAAAGAAAAGGTAAAATTCCGGATGCTCTATCAAGCACTTACAAAAGTTGGGGCCCGGGGTGGTAAAGAAAATGGGCTTGGCTGGTAAAGTTCGTGGGGCCGTAAAAAGTTTTATGTCCTTTCAACTTTTGACACCTTTTGTCCGTTTTCGGCATTTTCAAAACGGGGTGACAAAAAGGGACAAAAGGTGCCAAAAAATGACATCAAGGTTGAATTTTTTAATGGTGCCCGTCCGGAAGGGTTTGGTAAGAAACGGTAAACTTCCGGTAAAGTTCTAGATGTTCTATCAAGCACTTACAAAAGTCGGCCCGCTGCCTGGTAAAGTTTTGCCCCATTGAGTCTGGGCCTCGATCAGTGGCTTAAATCCCTGACCTTTTGCTTGGGCCCGGCGGCGAGCGGCAGGCGCATGATCCAATTTGACTTGCGCGCCAAATCGGCAAGCATAAGTAAATCGATGTTGGTGCGGAATGGGGTGGGGCCGAAGTTTCGCATTGCGGAACTGGCCGCCCAATGCCAAATCCGAACCGAGTTGGAGGCCATGACGATGATTTCATCCCAGAATGCGGGTGCCGAAAAGCAGCGCCTGGCGGAAGACCAGGCCGGCCGGCAAAATTGGCGGCGCTGGGGACCGTATCTTTCCGAACGCCAATGGGGCACGGTGCGCGAGGATTATTCGCCCGGCGGCAATGCCTGGGAATATTTTCCGCACGACCACGCCCGCAGCCGTGCGTATCGCTGGGGCGAGGATGGCCTCGCCGGTTTCAGCGACGACATGCAGCATCTCTGCCTCTCGCTAGCGCTGTGGAATGGCCAGGACCCGATTTTGAAGGAGCGGTTGTTCGGCCTCACCAATTCCGAGGGCAACCATGGCGAGGACGTGAAGGAACTTTATTACTACCTCGACGCGACGCCGACGCATTCCTATTTAAAATTTCTCTACAAATATCCGCAGGGCGCATTTCCCTACTTACAGCTCATCGAGGAAAACCGGCGGCGCGGCGCGGACCAGCCGGAGTTTGAATTGCTCGACACCGGCTTGTTCGATGCGGACCGCTATTTCGATGTCTTCGCGGAATACGCCAAGGCTGGGCCGGACGATATCTTGATGCTCATCACGGTCCATAATCGCGCTCCGGGCGGAGGGCCACCCGCCAAGCTGACGCTGCTGCCGCAACTGGCTTTTCGCAACACCTGGGCGTGGATTCCGAACGGGCGCAGGCCAAAATTCTCGGCGGATAATGGCGGTATCAAAATCGAACACGCTCAACTCGGCAATTTCCGCCTCGATTGCGATGCGAATCCAGCGCTGCTTTTTTGCGACAACGAGACCAACGTGCGCCGGCTGTTCAACCAGCCGGAGGCGAAAGGCTTTTTCAAGGACGCCTTCCACGAATTGGTTATTGGCGGAAATAAATCGGCGGTGAATCCCACGCAAACTGGCACCAAGGCGGGCGCGGTCTATGAATTGAATGTGCCGGCGGGGCAGTCGGTCACCGTGCGGTTGCGGTTTGCGAAGTCGGACGCCACATCGGCTGGCAAGCCGTGGGATGACTTCGACGCGATTTTTTCCCAGCGGCGAAATGAGGCGGACGAATTTTACGCCGGGCTGCAAAAAGACCTGGCCGATGCCGACGCGAAATTAGTTCAACGTCAGGCGTTTGCGGGCATGATCTGGAGTAAACAATTTTTCCATTACGACGTGCCGCTTTGGTTGGACGGTGATCCGACCCAGCCGCCGCCGCCCGCCGAGCGTCGGCACGCGCGCAATTCCGACTGGCGGCACTTGAACAACGCCGACGTGATCTCCCTGCCGGACAAATGGGAGTATCCGTGGTTCGCGGCGTGGGACTGGGCGTTTCATTGCCTAGCGCTGGTGGAGGTGGATGCCGAGTTCGCGAAGTCGCAGCTAGTCCTGTTGATGCGCGAATGGTATATGCACCCGAACGGCCAGTTGCCCGCCTACGAATGGGCGTTCGGTGACGTGAACCCGCCCGTGCATGCGTGGTCCACGTTTCGCGTCTTTCAGATTGACCGCCGCCAGCGGCAGGAAACCAATCCGGCGGACACGGGCGACCTCGTTTTTCTGGAGCGCGTGTTTCAAAAGCTGCTGCTGAATTTCACTTGGTGGGTCAACCGCAAGGACGAGCAGGGCCGGAACATTTTTCAGGGCGGCTTTCTCGGCCTGGACAATATCGGCGTGTTCGACCGTAGCAAACCGCTGCCGACCGGCGGCTTCCTGAGCCAGGCCGACGGCACGAGTTGGATGGCGATGTATTGCCTGAACCTGCTGCGCATTGCGCTCGAACTGGCGCAGCACAATCACGTCTATGAAGACATTGCGACGAAATTTTTCGAGCATTTCCTGTCCATCGCCGCCGCCATCAATGGCCAAGGCGAGGACAAACTGGGTTTGTGGGACGAGGCGGATCAATTTTATTACGACCATTTGAATCTGCCTGACGGCGAAAATGTGCCGATGAAAATCCAGTCCGCCGTCGGGCTGATCCCGCTGCTCGCCGTCGAGGTATTGGAGCCGGACGTGCTCGATCAATTGCCGGCCTTCACCAGCCGGATGGAATGGTATCTGAAACATCGCGCGAACCTGTCGTGCCTGATCTCCGACTGGAAAGTCTGCGGCACGGAAGACCGCAAACTGCTGTCGCTGCTGCGCGGTCATCGCATGAAGGCGCTGCTGAAGCGGATGCTTGACGAGACGCAGTTTCTGTCGGGGCAGGGCGTGCGCTCGCTGTCAAAGTTTCACGAACAGCATCCGTTCCGTTACGAGACCGGCGGCCAGACTTACGAGGTGGCCTATTGGCCGGCGGAATCGCGCAGCGGCTTGTTCGGGGGCAATTCCAACTGGCGCGGGCCCGTCTGGATGCCGCTCAATTTCCTGCTCATCGAGGCGCTGCAAAAATTTGATCACTACTACGGCGACGATTTCAAGGTGGAGTGCCCGGCTGGTTCGGGAAAATTCATCACGCTCAATA
>Ga0302281_10000658_pt1 | contig 25426 bp, 21 predicted proteins | sample III_Fen_E1_2_FD_198762 | JGI IMG/M metagenome (GOLD analysis project Ga0302281, IMG submission 198762) | Peat permafrost microbial communities from Stordalen Mire near Abisko, Sweden - III_Fen_E1_2 | ecosystem: Environmental > Terrestrial > Soil > Wetlands > Permafrost | place: Sweden: Abisko...
ATGCTCCCAAACAAGCGTGGCTTTAGCCGCCGAGGGACGCTCTTCCTTACACCATTGTCCGAAACACTTACCGCGCAGATCCCTTCGCAACGTACCCCGCCCAAACGTACTCCAGCGCCTCTGGCAAAGTTTGCGCCCTCACCGCCCGGTCCACATGCCCCGCATTCTCCGCAAACACAAACTGATAGTGATACCCCTTCGCCGCCAACACCGCGGCCATCCGCTCGTTGGCCAGCACCCAGTCGTGCATGTGATCGTCCATCGAGTTCGGGTTATACAAATCCCGGTCCCCCACCTCCATCCATATCCGTATAGGCTTCACCTGGCTATTCGGAATCAAGCGCTCATGAAAATCCCATGCTCCACCCGGCGTCTCCGCGTTCCACGGCCACTGCTGATTTACATAGGTCCCGGAATACGTCAGCACGCGATGGTAAAGCTCCGGGTGATACCACGCCATGATCAGCGCGCACGATCCACCGGAACTCCCGCCCGTCGTCGCCCTTCCATCCGGGTCCTTTGTCAGCTTCACTTGCGCCTTCGCCTCCACCAGCGGCAGCACCTCGCTCTCTATCCACTCGGCGTAGCGGCCACTCATCGTGTCGTATTCGAGCCCCCGTTCGCTTCCCTGTGCATCACCGCTTCCATTCCCAATCGAGATCGCCACAATCGGTGGCAGCTTCTTCTCGGCAATCAGATGATCAAGCGCTGTGAACAACATCCGATCGATCCCATCCGCGCCCACAATGAACGGCGCCTCCGTCCCCACGACATAATTCCGCGGAATGTACACCACAACCCGTCTCGAATACCGCGCAGGATGGCTCGTCGTCACAATCAGCTTGGCCGGATTGTTCGGGTCAGGTGTGCCAAACGTATGCGGGTCCCGCGCAATCCCCGGATACATCTTGCTGTCTTCGGAGTTCATGGTGAACTCGACCACGGTCCCTTGCAGCATCTCCTCAACCATCTCCGGCGCGGCCGTGTGCGTCGGTCCAAGAATGAAGTTCCCATCCTCGTCCGCTGGCGCATTGCTTCCGTCCGGCAGTTCCTTCGCCGTGACGTACCCCTGCTCGTGAGGACTTCTGGTCGGAAACGCCGGCCGCGCCGAAGCCGATGTCTGCGCTGGCTGAGCCGTCTGCGCCCTCGCTCCAATCCCCGCGTCAACTGCGCAGATAGAACACGCCATCACCGCACAAAACCACACCATCGGCCGCATGGCCCCTGCCATTGAGAAGGTCATTGCAGATTGCTCCTTTGCCTTGCTCGCGTTCTCATTTGGCCAGGCCACCAAAAGCCGATGGCCCGAGCCACTCCATTGTTGCAAACTGGAGCGTCCCGGGCCATTGTGTCTAGGTCCTGCTTAAACCCTTTTTAAATACGTTCCCGACCACCGATCATGCCAGCAGAGATGCTGTTCGTCAAACAACGCCCAAACTGCGCCCAATCCAACCGGCAGCATCGCCAGCGCCAGCGCCCCCAGCCGCTTGCATCTCTGCTCGCGACTCGGCGTCTGGCCGTCAAACGTACGCAACGAGAGCAGCGCGTATTTCATCCCCGGTGTCGCCCGCGCCAGCGTATACGAAATCGCCAGGTAGGCCACCGCGATAGCGGCAAACACCACCGCCCCGCCAATCTCTGCTTCCCGAATCGTCGGCAACACTGTTGCCTTCACCGCAACCAGCGCAGCCACCCCGATGGACGCGATTGAAACCAGTCCAAAGTCAACAACGGCCGCAAGCACCCGCAGATTCATCGGTGCCGCCTGCAAATCCACCGTCTTCGCCCCTCTCACTTCGGCCACTGGCTCTGCCGCGGGCTCCTTCTGCTGACTAGCCTCCAGCTTCAGATCGGCCCACTCCGGTCCAGACCACGCCGGAGCCTCTGCTGCCCGTTCAACTAGATCCGGCTGCGTTGAAATGCTGGCCGGATCAACTTCAAAAATGCTCAACTGAGGTTCGGCATCCACAGCCGAGACGTAATTCCCTTCAGCTCGCCGTGGCCGCACCTTGCGCGTAGCTACCAGCTCGTATGGAAACTCAATCAGATTTCCATGGATCGGCTGCGGCTCCACCATCGAAACCGCCGGCGCTTCATCCTGGACAAACCTTGCGGGCTCGTTCCAAATTGCCTGCCCTTCCTCTTCGTTCCAGGGGTCTTTCAGCGCCTCAAGTTGGGCACCCGCCGTTTCTGCCACCGGTTCAACTACACTCCGGCCATCTCGGTGCGACTCTCTCTCCAGTGCGTCGCTCAAGGGATGATGCGTGGAAACAGCAAAACTGTTGCCGAAATCCCAATCCTGGTCCCAATCCAACATGGCCATCGGCGCTGCTTCAGGCATTGATAGGCGCACCTGCTCAATCTCCGTTGAGGCCTCAGGAGCCGCAACGGTCGGTGTACCGAAGTCAAGAAGCATTTCCTGCTCGGGCACCGGCTCCGTTGCCGTCGCCTCGGGCCTGGTCTCTACTGCGAAGAGATCGCTATAGCTCGGAGCTGAAGCATAACGCGCAGCCACCCGCGCTGCCGCCGATGAAATCCTGCTGCTCCCGGCCAAATTCGATCCCGGATTGGCGTAGGTTTTCTGTCCGCCGTCTGTCGCAGTGGAGCCCTTGCGCTTCCTGTGCGCGGCCACCCGCTGGCTTACCTCATGCTTCCACAATGTCGATAGTTCAGCTTGACTCGTAAATGTGCTCAAAGCTCCAGTGTCCCTTCTGATGCAGGCCTTGGCCACTCCCTGTGGCCCGGCATCGCGGTTCCGGTCATCTGCACACAACGCATTCCCTGTGCGCAGCCAACGTTCCTTTCAAAAGAGGGGGGAGAATCGGGGAACAGTACCGTAACACCCCGGGACGAATCGTCCGCGCCGAGAGATCGGGTTCCGGTATCTGTATTCTGCCAGAGCTGCGTGGTGCGCCGCCCTTCCAAACCAGCCTGCATTTGCTATGCTGACCCTTGGTAGTGGGATGCATCCTCGTAACCTAGTGTTTATCACGGTGTTGACCCTCTGTCACCAGCTACTTGGTGCGCAGTCGTTGACTAATGTGGCACCCCCGCCAGTTGCGCACTCGGTCACAGGCAAAAGCGCATCTGAACTCGCGCGCACACAAGCCGAAACTCTGAACACAAACGATGCTCCCGCTCCGAATCGTCAGCTCGCTAACGACTCTGTTCCCGACGATCCCGGCCAGGAGATTCTCCCCGTCGCTCGACCGGAATCCTCCCCAGAGCAGGGCACTCCGGTTCGCTGGGACGCCGCCAATCAGCACTGGGTCGGCAACACGCTTACCCTCATCGGGGATGTGATCTTTCACTATCGCGATTACATCCTCCAGGCAGACAAGGTGGTCTACCACCGCGACACCGCTGAAGTTGAAGCCGAAGGCAACCTGCATTTGACAGGTGGACCCTACGATCTGCACGTCAATGCTGCGAGCGGCGAAATGCGTCTTAACATGCATACGGCACGCTTTTATAACGTCTCAGGATCGCAGGGTGTTCGCAGCCTTGGCCGAACAGTTGTCTACTCCAACGCCAACCCATTCCTGTTTTCCGGCCGCGTCTTTCTGCAACTCGGCGAAGGCAACTACCGCCTCATTGATGGTTCATTCACTAATTGCCACCTGCCCCATCCCGATTGGCGCATCATCTCCCGCTCCATCGCGCTCGCTGACGGTAAAGCATCAACCCGTAGTTCCTTCTTTGAGCTCCTCAACATTCCCATCTTCTATCTGCCCTACCTGCGCCATCCCGTGGATGACAACGGGAGGGAAAGCGGCTTGCTGATTCCTGTCCTCAGCGAATCTTCGATCAAGGGATTCATAGTCGGGGAGCAGTACTACTGGGTCATCAACCGAAGCATGGACATGGTCGTCGGAGCCGAGTACTTCTCCAAGCGCGGATGGGCACCCAATGGAGACTTTCGCTACAAAGGTCCAGGTCTCAACCAGTTGATCGTGCGCTGGAATGCACTCCTCGACCGCGGCGTGGAGCAGCAGGTCGGTGCAACCCTGCCCTCGTCCTCTGTTCATCGCTCCGACCTGATCCCAGGCCCCACTGGGTATGAGCTGGTCAATCAGGGCGGCGTCGATGTGGTCGCATTTGGGCGAAAGGACTTCAGCGAAAACACACGGGCCGCAGGCACCGCCGAATACCTCTCGAACTACCTCTACCGGCTTGTCTTCAACGACAACTACACTCAGGCTGTTAGTTCCGCGGTTGCCAGCGACCTCGCCCTCACCCACAACCACAACGGCTTAATCCCTTCCGTCACGCTGGATCGTTTCGAGACCTATGCCAGCTCCTCCGCCGGAAACGAAGCTCGAATTCTCCACCTTCCCTCCGTCCGCTACGACGTCCTCAACCGTCCTCTCGGTGAAACACCTTTCTATTGGAGCGCGGGGTCTTCGTTGGCTTACATCAGCCGCTCCGAACCCCATTTCCACGCGCGCAACGTGGGCCGCTTCGACTTTTACCCGCACCTGTCCCTGCCACTCTCGTTCGATGGATGGAGCGTGGTTCCCGAAGTCGCTTTGCGCGACACCCTCTACTCAATCAGCCAGCTCCCCGATCTCACCGGCGCCCGAGGCGGCACTCCTGCCATCAGTCATGACTCCCTCAACCGCGCCGATCTTGAAGCCTCTGTGACAATACGCCCTCCCGCTGTCGAGCGCGACTTCGACCTCGGCAGTGGCGGCCGTGTCCTGCGCCACGTCATCGAGCCCGAGTTGTTCTACCACTTCGTCGGAGGTATCGGCGCTCAAGCACGCAACGTGTTGCTCATCGACACCACTGACACCGCTGCCAACACTAACGAAATCGGATACTCCCTAATCCAGCGCTTCTATCTTCGCAATGCCGAGCAGAAGCCCTGCACACCTGAAGAGCAAGCGCAGCCAATCGGCTGTCCTGACCAGGCACCCCGCGAATGGGCAAGCTGGCAGGTCTCGCAGAAGTACTTCCTCGATCCCAATTTCGGCGGCGCACTCATCCCCGACCGCCGCAATGTCTTCGACTCCACGCTTGACCTCACCGCTGCTGCCTTCCTCACCTCCCCGCGCAACCTTTCCCCGGTGGTCTCGCGCCTGCGGTTTGAAGCCATCAACAACCTTCGCCTTGAGTGGGATCTGGACTACGACCCCAAAGCCGGTCGCCTGCAATCGGACAACATCTTTGCGGGCTACAGTTGGGGACGCACCACTGTCGGCGTCGGCCACGCGCTTCTCAACGCTGTCGACGAAAATGGCAGCGCCGCGTCAAATATTCAGAGCCAGCAGTTGCAGCCATTCCTCTCTATTGGCAAACAGAACAGCCAGGGCTTCAACTTGGCGGCCAATGCCGGCTATGACCTGGTTCAGAACTCACTCCAATACGCCGGAGTTCAGGCCGTTTACAACTGGAACTGCTGCGGCCTTACCGTCGGTTATCGTCGTTTTCAACTCGGCTCAGTGCGCGACGAGACGCAGTACCTTTACAGCTTCACCATCGCCAACTTCGGCTCCGTGGGCGACGTGCGTCGAACCAATTCCGTCTTCCGCGATCCCACTCTCCCACCCCTCTACTAGCAGCTACGCACATTCAGCGAATTCGGGGACGCCTGCGGTTCCAAGCCGCCTTCTGCGATATCATTTTCACAGAGGTTTTCGCTTGGAACGCTTTAAAATCATCGCCGCATTGCTCGCCGTTTGCCTGGCAGTCGGTTGCAAAGCTCAAACAGTCTCCGCCCCAGCCGAGACCGCCGCAGTCAACCGCCACATTGAAGTCATGGTCCGATCTCAGTACAACGTTCCGCAGGACTACAACGTGACCATCGGCGATCGCAAGCCGAGCCAGTTCCCAGGCTATGATTCCCTTCCAGTCACACTCGGAAAGGGCGAAAGAAAGACGGTTGTCGAATTCCTGATCTCCACCGACGGGAGCACGCTCGCCCGGCTTGAGAAATTCGACCTGCAAAAGGATCCCGTCTTCAACATCGATGTCACGGGCCGTCCCATTCGCGGCAACCCGGCAGCCAAGGTCACAGTCATAAACTTTGATGATCTTGAGTGCCCCTATTGCGGCCGAATGCACGAAACCCTTTTCCCGGCAGCTCTCGATCGCTACAAAGACAAAGTCCGCTTCATCTACAAAGACGACCCGCTCACCGAGTTGCACCCTTGGGCCATGCACGCTGCCGTCGCCGCTAACTGTCTGGCCGCTCAAAGCGGAGAAGTGTACTGGACGTATGTCGACTACCTTCACGCTCATGGGCAGGAGATCACCGGGCCCGATCGAGATTTGACGAAAAGTGTCGCCGCGCTGGACCGGGTCGCAAGGCAGGAAGCCACAATCGGTAAGCTCGACTCCGCAAAGCTGGACGCATGCCTGGCCAAAAAGGATGAGACGGCCATCCACGCATCTGAAAGCGAGGCCAGCGCCCTTCATATCGAAGGAACGCCCGCTCTCTTTGTCAATGGCGAGCGCATTGATGGTGCTATCCCCGAAGAACAGGTCTGGAGGGTAATCGACCGTGCCCTGCGCGCTGCAGGCGTTGATCCGCCTCCAACAGCTCAGGCTCCATCCACTCCCTCCGCCGCGCCTTCGGGCTCCGGATCAGGGAACTAGGGCCTGCTCACCTTACCCGGATAAGCGTGTCCATTTCTCTTGAAGGCTACCACCACCCCGGCCTGTGGATTTATCCTTGGTTGCTAGGGCTATTTGGGGGTCCTTCAGGAGACATCAGGTTGCAAGTCGAATCCAGTTCCAGTTTTCGTATCCCCACATCTCGGTTCCAGGCCGCCGTTTTGGTCTTCGTCGGCGGTGCCTTCCTCGTCCCTTTCATGGGATGCCATCGCTCCCCGGGCCCGGATGTCGTGGCAACCGTAAATGGCAAAGACATCCCCCGCTCCGATCTCGACCGTGCCTACCAGAACTTCAGGATCAGCCAGGGCAGCGGTCCCCAGGAGCCCTCGCCCGAGCAAGCCAGCATCATGAAGCTCGAACTCCTCGGTCGCCTCATCGATGCGGAGATCCTGCAGCAGCAGGCCACCAAAATCAGCGTCGCCGCTTCGGATGAGGATGTAAACGCCCGGCTGACGGAGATGAAAGCCCCCTTTACACAGGAGGAATTCGATAAGCAGCTCAAAGATCGCAATGAATCTCTCGACGACCTGAAGAAAGACATTCGCCACGATCTAACTGAGCAAAAGCTCCTCAACAAGGAGATCGAGTCCAAAATCAACATCACCGACGCTGAAATCAGCAACTACTACGCCGCGCACAAGGCTGAATGGAACTTCATCGAAAACCAGGTACACCTTGCTCAAATCGTTGTCACCACGGCTCCCGCACAGCAGACCGGCAACCTTCAGAACAATAAAGCCTCGGGAGAAGCCGACGCCAAAAAGAAGATCACCGCCCTCCATCAAAAGCTTGAAAACGGAGAAGCGTTCGACGCTGTTGCCATGCAGTATTCAGAAGATCCCAATACCAGTTCCAGCGGGGGCGACCGCGGCCTCGTTCCAGAATCTGCACTGCATAGCGACCCCGAAGCCTACAATGAGATCAGCAAGCTCAAGCCGGGCCAGTTCACTGATGTGCTCCCCATCTACGATGCCCCTAACCCGGGGCACCATATCATTGGATACGCCATCTACAAGCTCATCGGCCGGGAACCAGCCGGGCAACGCGACCTCAACGACCCTCGCATCCAGCAAATCATCCGACAGGGCCTCCGCGAGATCCATGCCCAACTCCTCAAGAGAGCTTACTTTGAAATGTTGCGCGACGACGCGAAAGTTCACAACTACCTCGCCGACGATATCCTCAAAGAGGGCGCACACTAAGTCAGCGCCTTTGCGCCCGGTCGTGTTGAGCGTCGGGTCTTATTCACGATCCTGATGATTCAGAACTTCTGAGTGACGCTTGTCCCGTCGAAGCGGATCACCTTGTCAGGCGCCGCAGTCGCCTCGCCACCAACTCCATGACCGGGCCCAACCAGAACCACATTGAATCGGTGCTCCCTTGGCATCCCGGCAAAACTCCCCACCCGGGCGCCAATCGTAAGTGCTCTCCCTGCATCATCCCAGTGAATCGGGATGATCGTATGCGCTCCATCCACGTAGCGGTAGCTATCGCCTTCGTCCTCATAAAGGCTGAAGTCGCCATTGGCTCCAGGGTAGATGCGAAGCTCGATCGGGTCGCTGGCTTCTCCCGCATACTCCACCACCGGGCCCATTGGCACGATCGACCCGGCCCGTACATCCAAAGGAATCCTCTCCAGCGGTGCAGTCCTCTGCACAGTGGCGCCGCCCTTCGCTCGTTCCCCCGTCCAGAAGTCATACCAATCCGCACCCCACGGCAGGTAGACCGCCCGCTCCGTCGCGTGTTCCTTGAGCACCGGGCTCACCATGAGCGCCGGCCCAAACAGAAACTGATCGCCGATCTCCCACGTCCCCCGATCTTCCCTGAAGTCCATCACCAGCGGCCGCTGTATCGTGTAGTCCTCGCTCGTTACTTTCCACGCCAGCGAATAGACATACGGCAACAGCCGGTAGCGAAGCCGGTCAACCGCCAAAAGCGCCGGATAGACCTTGTCGTAGGTCCAAAGCTCATTGTGGTCTCGGTGCCCATGCGTCCGAAACACCGGACAGAACGCGCCATATTCAAACCAGCGAGCGTACAACTCCTGGTAGGCTGGCTCATTGGCATAGCCATCATACGGCTGGTGGTAGCCCCCGATATCTGTAGTCCAATACGGATAACCCGAGAGCGCAAAATTCAGTCCCGCGGGCACCTGGTGCCGTAGCGCCCACCAACTGCTGTAAACATCCCCCGACCACACGGTTGCACCATTCCTCTGCTGGCCCAGAAACCCAGATCGTGTCAGCAGGAACACGCGCTTCTCCGGGTTGGTCTGCCTCCAGTGCTCCTGCACGCCACTGGTGTGCTCCAGGGGAAAGATATTCGTGTACTCAAGCCCCAACCCGATATGCAGTTGCTTGAATCGCAGGATTGCATCGCCTAGGTGAGGGTAATACTCCTCCGGCTCGGCGCTGTCCAGCCAGAATGCGTCCCATCCCTGCGCAAACAGCTTCCCTGCAAGCTCCTTCCAAAAGAAATCCCGCGCAGCCGGATTGGTCGGGTCGTACACATGCGCCCCGGGAATCTCAAAGCCCTGTCGCTGAATTTCCTTGAGATTTGCCGAATTCGCATCCATCATTCCCCACACCGAGAGCATCGCGTGCACGTGTTCATCGTGCAGAGTCTTCAACTCCGCCGGCACATCCGGATACCCGCTGTTGAATACCGGGTCGCCTTCGCCGCCCTCTTTCCACCAGAACCAGTCCTGCACAATCGCGTCCATCGGGATATGCCGCTTGCGGTATTCGGCGGCCACATCCAGAATCTCCGCTTGTGTCTTGTATCGGTCCTTCGACTGAAAAAGCCCATAACCCCATTCCGGAAACAGCGGGACATGCCCGGTCATTGAACGATACTCGTGGATAAGACCATCCATGTTTGGCCCGTAAAGCACGTAGTAGTCGATCTGGTCCGTTGCCATCGACTCAAAGCTCAGGTCGATCGGGAACCGGTTGTCCACATACGAGAAAGAGGCCGTGTTCCAGAGAATTCCCCAGCCTTTGCTCGAAAGAAGTAGCGGAATCGCAACATCGGTGTTGTTCTGCCCTAGTTCCACCGTGCTGCCACGGTAGTTGAACATTCCACTCTGGTGCTGCCCAAGCCCGTAAATAGCCTCGGTTGCATCCGGAGAGAATCGCTCTTCAACACGATAGAGTCCCGTGGTCCCCACGGGCTCGTAGGTTCGCGTAGCATCTCTGTGCTGCGCCAGAAACACCGCCCCATCCGTAGTCTTGTAGCTAAGCTGGCCCCTCTTGGCCGACAGCGAAACCGATAGACGCGCCGTCGTGAGGGTCGTCACGTCGCCCACCTGACTGAACTGAAAACTCGCCCCCGGGCAAGCCTGCGCCGTGTCCAGCATCCAGGGTCTCTGCTCGCTCTCGGCAAGAGCCCCCGCTGGCCGCGCCACGACGTGGATCCGCGATTCTCCGCAGATCGTCACTACCAGATTCTCACGATCGCTTTGCGCCTTGAAACCGCCGGTCGTCTGTACCACCTGCATAGGCGCGGGCCTTGGGAATTCCCCGATCAACGTCTGGGCTGCTAAATCGCCCGAGAACACAGCGAGAAGTAAACCCTCGATTGCCACTAATCCGCTAAACGCCAAGACTGCTCGAACCGTTGTCATTTCTTCCCCCTCAACGCATCCCAAATCTCTTCCATACGCAAACAGCCCCCGCAGTCGGCGGGGGCTGTTTGGGGATCGTTATTCCGATCCCTCACTACTTCATGTTGCCGCTCGAATCCATGGTGATTCCGCCCGGCCCTTTGTCCTTCTTCTCTTCGTTTTCTTTGCGGGTTCCCATGGCCTTGGCGCGCCATTCTTCAGCGTGTGCTATATCGTCCTTGCGAGCCGCCTCGTTCCCGTAATCCAGATCCGCCTTGCGACGATAGATCAGGTTCAGGTAAACCATCGCATCATCGTAGTTCGCGCGATTCTGCTCTGCCTGGGTCAGATACTGCAGCCCCTCTTCCACGAGCGAAGAGTTCTCCTCCTTCAAGGGTTCCATAACCTTCTTGGGGGCCTTCGCATTGCCTTCACCGTCGTCCGTAATTCCAGCTGGAACCAGCGCCTTCAGAATATTCTCGTGCGCTTCCGTCCAGTCAATTACTCCAACTGTATACGCAGCTTCAGGGTCCTTGGGATCAACAGCAAGCACCTTCTTTTGCCACGCCTTAGCATCGTCCAGCTTTTTAATGCTGAAATAAATGCCGGCAATCTGCTTCATGCTGTTCACATCCGTCGGATCTTTGGCCAGAACCTCCTGAAAGATGCTGATTGCCTGGTTCGCGGTCTTCGTATTGTCCGGCGTGTCGAGACCGGGAACCACGTTTTGCGCAAGCGCGGTGGCAAGATAGGTCTTCGCCATCGGCAAGGTCGGGTCCAGCTCCGTAGCCTTTTGGAAGTGACCGATCGCCTCTTCGTATCTGGCGCTCTTGTAAGCTTCCACACCCTTATTCAACTGATCACGTGCCGCCAGACGATTGCAACCGCTCATGGCAAGCACTATGCCGGCCAGCGCAACCGCGAGCGCCGAAAAACGTGCGGGTCGATTCATTTTCTTATCCTTCTCCTTCAGGCACGTCATTCGATCGCGCACCTGTAATCTCGTAGTGCTGGCCGTTCCCGCTCAGGAATGGTCGTTGAAGCGTGCCGCTACTGGCCAGCCATGATCTTGGGGGTCATCAAGCCGATGTGGTCAACGTTCGCGGCGCGACCGATGTCAATTACATCAGCCACATAGGCAAAGTTGACATCGTCGTCGCCCTTTACAAACATCACCCGCTCTGCGCGGTTCGCATAGATCTCAGTCAGCTTGGGCAGCAACTCGCGCTTGTCCACATCTGTCTCATTGATCTTGTAAGACGGTGCGCCGCCACGGTTGTAAATAACCGAAACCACAATGACACGGTCGTTCGGCGGCGGCACCTTGGTCGGATCCTTGGGCGGCTGGGGTACCAGCGCATCCAGGCCCTTTGGCACTACCGGCACGATGACCATGAAGATGATCAGCAATACCAGAAGAATGTCGATCATCGGAGTTACATTGATGTCGGACGAGTATCCCCCCCCGCCCCCTGTCGTCATCGCCATGGCTTCAAACTCCTCGTTTTCTCAGAATCGTTGTCAATCAATGTTTCCCTAAATCTCTATTCGCCGCCTGAAGCCGGACCTTCGCGCTTCTGCGTCAGCAGTCCCACGTCGTCAACACCGGCCGTACGCACGGCATCGATCGCATCTTCTACCGCTCTGAACTGTGCGCGAGCGTCCGCGCGAATAAAGATAGTTCTCCCGGGGGTGCCCAATAGCTTATCGCGCACCTGGGGGCCCAACTCATTGACAGATACCTTATTCTGCCCAAGGAATACTCCGCCGTCTCGCGTGATTGCCACCACAATGGCATCTTCCTTGTCGGCATCCGGCATGTTTGTGGGGTTATCCACCTTGGCCATATCGATCTGCACCTTTTGCTGCAGCATCGGCGTAATGACCATGAAGATGATCAACAGGACCAGCATCACGTCCACCATCGGCGTGACGTTGATGTTCGAGTTGACCTTCTTTCCCTCGTCGCGCTTATTAATTCCCATGATCGGGGCTCCGTGCCAATGATTTTTAGTCCCGGGTGGCTGCCCGGTGCTGCTCTTCCTGAAATCGAGGGCCCGAGGTCAAGATGGCGGGCAAGTGAAGAGATTCGCTCCACCTGCCCTGCCAATGATTCTCGCTCTCGCTGGCAAATGCCTTAATTAGCGCTTGTTGGACTGCTTGATGAAGTAGTCCACCAGTTCGCTCGACGAGTTGTCCATCTCCACATCGAAATTCTCGACACGACCCGTGAAGTAGTTGAACGCCATCACGGCCGGGATGGCAACAAACAACCCGAATGCAGTGGTCACCAGAGCTTCCGAAATACCGCCAGCTACCGCGCCGATGCCCGCAATCTTCTGCGTTGCGATCTGCTGGAAGGCGTGGAGGATGCCGATAACCGTTCCGAGCAGGCCTACAAACGGTGCAGTTGCGCCGATCGTGGCCAGAACAGAAAGGCCCCTCTTCAGCTTGGCGTGAACGATAGCTTCCGCACGTTCCAGTGCGCGACCTGAGCTCTCGATCGTTTGCTCGGTGGGCTGACCAGCCGATGCACGAAATTCCTGCAGACCGGCAGTCACAACTTCGGCCAGGTGCGACTTCTTGTTGCGGTCCGCGATCTTGATCGCTTCTTCGAGCTTGCTGTCCTTCAACGCGCCCGCGACCTTCGGCGCAAAGTCACGCGACTGCTTGCGAGCAGCCGAGAAGTACAGGTAACGGTCGATCATCACGGCCAGGGACCAGATCGACTCAATGAAAAGGACGATGACCACGCAGCGGACCAACCATCCCATGTTTTCCCATAGCTGCAAGGGGCTAAAGCCAACCGACTGCTCATCCTGGAAGAAGGCAAGGCTGCTGACCGTATGCGAAGCGAAATGTGCGAGCTGAGCGAGAATCACTGAATCGTTCCTCCTAAGGAGTTTCTTTTAAAAACGCTTTGTTCGCCGCGGCGAACCGTTGCTGAGGAATGCGCCTCTTTCAGGATTCGCATTCAGGTTAGAAATGAGACCTCAACCGCATAAGACTGATGAGGCCAAAACGTTAGCTAGCCGCCAAGGGTGAAGACAACGTTCACCGTCGTCTCAACCTCAACCGGCTCGCCATTAAGCAGATAAGGCCTGTACCGCCACGACCGTACTGCATCCATCGCAGATGATTGCAGCATGGCGTTGCCACTGATCACGCGCAGGTTCTCGATGGTACCAGTCTTGGAAATCGTCGCCTGAAGAACGACTGTGCCCTGCACGCGGGCGGCCTTCGCGATGGGCGGGTAAATTGGAATGGTCTTTTGCAGTAACATGCCCGTTGCCACGCCGCCGGAAATGGCCACCTTCTTGGGTGCCTCAGCTTTCACCTTGGGCGCGTTGTTGCCCCCGAAAACACTGCCAATTACGCCGCCACTCGAACCGCCCAGGCCTTCCATACCGGCAACGCCAAAGCCCTGTTGCGGAGGCGCTTCCTTCTCCGTCACCATCTTGATGTCGTGCGGAATACGCGTCGGAGCCGTCAGTTGGTTGTTCATCATCTCTGACTGCACATGGACGACATGAACAACCTCGGGCGGTGGTGGTGGTGGGGGTGGTGGCGGAGGGGGAGGAGGAGCAACCAGCAACGTCGCCATTGCCGCTTTGGGTAGCGCCTCGGGATAGATCAGTGGGATCAGGATCAGGAGCACAAGGATCGAGCCGTTGGTGATAAATGTCACCATCATCCAGTACTTGCTTTTGCTCGCTTTATTGATCCTGCCTGCGGATTCAAATGTGGAATCTTCAAACATGGCCAGCCTCGAATCGGGTGTGGTTACCTCTATTTAGACACCGAAAGAATCCATAATGTTCCCGTGCACCAAAACGGTATCACACATGGTGTCTCTCCTTGTATCAGAACAATGCCTTCCCCGCCAATGATGCTCCGAAAACAGTGCAAATCCCCACAAAAAACCTGCCTAAACCCGCGGCCGCTTTGCCGCTGGAAGAACAACTACCTTGCCTTTGGAAGCCCGCCAATTCTGCCACGCAACCAGCATCGGCGCTGCTACCGCGATCGACGAATACGTGCCTATCAAAATGCCCACAACAAGCGCGAACGAAAATCCATGCAAAACCTGCCCGCCAAATATATACAGCGAAAGCACAGTTAGGAAAGTCAATCCTGAGGTCAGTACAGTCCGGCTCAAAGTCTGATTGATGCTGCGGTTCACCACGTCGGGCAGCGACTCGCGCCGGCTAACCCGCAGGTTCTCCCGGATACGGTCGAACACAACGATCGTGTCGTTCATCGAGTAGCCCACCAGTGTCAGAATTGCCGCAATCACCGTCAGGCTGATCTCCTGCCCAGTCAGCGCAAAGAAACCCACCGTTATCAGCGTGTCGTGGAAGACCGCTACCACAGCCGCAATGCCGTAAATCAACTGGAAGCGGAACCACAAGTAAATCAGCATGCCCAGCAGCGAAAACAAGATGGCCATTCCGGCCTGCTTCTCCAGCTGCTTGCCCACCGTCGGGCCCACCGAGTCCACCTTCACCCCCGACTTGGGGTCAAACTGATTGTTGTAGTGAGCCTGCAAGGCCGAAACCACCTGCTGCCGTCCGGCATCGAGCGCCCCTTCGTTTAGCTCCTCGGGCAAGCTGATTAGCACCTCGTTCGCCCCAGCTGTCGTGTTATACGGTTGTATTTTTGCGTCCCGAATTCCGGCCGCATCCATCGCCTGGCGAATCGCGGTGATATCTGGAGCCTGTTGGAACTGGACCTGCACCTCTGTGCCGCCGCGGAAGTCCACTCCTAAAGGGACTGGGTGGCCCGTGGTCGAAAAGAGGACCGCCATCTTGATCACGCCCGCTACGCTGAAAAGCAACGAAAAGCCGAGAAACGCCCATTTGAGCCTCAGCCAGTCAATATTTACGCCGCGAAATAATTCCACTGATTCTCTCCCACATCCTGAGTTCCCTCGCCGTCCGGGCCCTGGGCTTTCAGAATTCTTCCGCAGCTCACTGGAGCGGCGGGAATGAATACAACTAGATCGAAATCGGCTCGCCGGACTTCAGCCTGCCGAGATGCCAATCAAAGATCAAACGCGAAACATAGACCGCTGTGAACAAGTTCGCCAGCAGACCGAAGGTCAGCGTCACGGCAAATCCCTTTACCGGTCCGCTGCCGACGATGAACAAAATCGCTGCCGACACAATCGTGGTCACGTGTGTATCGATGATGGTGACCCAGGCATGCCCGAATCCCTGATCGATTGCCGCCGCTGGCGCTTTGCCCGCCCGCATCTCTTCGCGAATTCTCTCGAAGATCAGCACGTTCGAGTCCACGCCCATACCAATCGTCAGAATCACGCCGGCAATGCCCGGCAGCGTCAGCGTAGCCCCCGTAAAGCCCATGAACCCTAGCAGAATTACCAGGTTCAGGAAAAGCGCCAGATCAGCGTTGATGCCCGATCCCCTGTAATAAATCAGCATGAAGCCCATCACAACCAGCACACCGACAACGGCTGCGGTCACGCCCTCGCGAATCGAGTCCGCTCCGAGCGATGCGCCCACCGTCCGGTCTTCCAGGTATTCCAGCGAGGCCGGCAGTGCGCCTGTCCTCAGCAACTTCGAAAGGCTGGCAACCTCATCCTGACTGAAACTGCCCCGGATTTCGCCCGAGTCGCGAATCGCACTTTCGATATTGGCAACTTCCTTCACACGACCGCCCATCACCACGGCCATGCTCGTGTTGACGTTCTTGCTGGTGTAGTCATAAAACTTGTCACCAGCCTCGTTGGTCAGGGTAAAGTGAACCGTTCTCTGCCCTGTGTTCGAATCCGTCCCCGGGTCGGCCGAGCGGAAGTCTGTGCCCGATACCACCGCAACCCGCCGTAGCACGTACACCGCGTCCGCATCGGATCCGGTAGCCATATTCCCTGAGCCGTGAACCATCTCCTCGTCCGGAGGGATCGCTCCGCCCGCACTCGCGGCCGCTTCCTGTTCGTCCTTGTAAGGGCCGCCAACCACCGCGTGAATCTCAAGACGTGCAGTATTCTGGATCAGGCTCTTCACCCGGTCGAGATCGTCCACGCCCGGCAATTCGACCAGAATCTGGTATTTGCCCAGTCCGTATTCGTCGATCACAGGCTCGCTCACACCAAGAGTGTCCACTCGGTCGCGAATCGTCTCAATCGCCTGCTGGACCGTCTTCTCTTCCAGCGCCGACTCAATCGACGGCTTCATTGTCAACGTGAAGCTGCCGTCAGTCCCGCTGCCCGCCAGGTCGTATTCGTTCGAATACTTGTTGTCGAGCGTCGAGCGCACCGCGGACGCACTGGCTGGCGACACGCCTTCCACCTTCACCAGTTCCGGCTTGGTTGGGTCCGGCTTGTAAACCTGCGTGAAAGTCAGATTCGCCGTTTTCAGATCCTGCTGAATCTGGCCGACGGTGTTATCCGTCTCCGTGCTCACTGCCTCCAGGACGTTCACCTTCAGAATCAGGTGAACTCCGCCCCGCAGATCGAGTCCCAGGTGGATGCGATCCGTCAGGGCCTTCGCCAACGGCGTGGGAGTATGGCCTGGCCATGGCACCCAGGACACCCCAATGATGCCCAGAATGAAGATCACCAGAACCGCAAAGATCAAGAGTAACTTCTGATTAAGATTCTTATTCATCGTCCTGTTTCTCTGGTCCAGATTCGAACGTACTGCCGAGTTTCATTTGCTCCGAGTCAAGCTTCGGGCGTGTGCCGACCATCAAAAAGCCGTTCGCCGGCCTATGAGCCTTCTTGAGTCGTCACCGACGCGATCGCGTTCTTCACAACTTCCAGTTTGATATTGTCAGGGGCAACCCTGATCACAATTGAATCGTCCTTGATGGAAATCACAATTCCACGAATTCCGCCCGAGGTAGTGATCCTGTCACCAGCCTTCACCGTCCCCAGCATCTCCTGCCACTGCTTCTGGCGCTTCTGCTGCGGGCGAATCATCACAAAATACAAAACCGGGATCAGAAGCAGCGGCAAAAGCATCGGCAGGCTGCCTCCTATCCCCGGTGCGGGCGCCGCCGCAACAATCGCCAAACATGTCAACACAATCATCCTTTGCTTTCCCCTGTTGCTTTCCTGTAAACCGCAGTCTTCCTCCGGCATCCGGGGAAACAGGCAATGTCAGCTCTCAAGCCGCATGCCCGTTACATAGATTTGTCTCCGGGAAAAGTACTGACCGCTGAATAATACCGGCCAAGGTGCGGGGCAGATTCCGGCGTCCCTACCCGGATGCCAGGGGAATCCGCTGCTTCGAATCAAGCAACTCTCCCCCTCCCTGCCTCACCTGTGACCCACTGCCGTCTGCTTCCTGTTCGACAAGGCTACCCGGAACCCACGCTCCCGGAATGCTCCCGTTTCTGCCGGTGCTCATTCCTGCCTGATCCCGAAGAGATGCCTGTAACGATAAGAAACGTGCGGACTATTGCGTGTCAAGGAGCGCAAGCACAAACAACCGGCCCTTCCCCTTGCACAAAACCCGACTTACCCCCGGCTCTCCGGCCCCGCTCCCCATATGTTCACCGCTTATGAAGCCCTTACAGAACCTGTACCTCTTCCTTACCAGGCTGGAGTTCAGATAATTATGTTTCGCTTTCCGGGTTGAAGCATCTTCCGAAGCCTCACTTTCCACACCGGAAATAAGCAAAAGGAGCGATTCCATGCACATGGCCCAACAAATCATCGGCCTCACCCTTGCGGCCTCCTCCGTCCTCTTTATGCTGTGGTTTCTTCAGGGCCTCATCCGCGAGTCCCGCACTCGCTACCCTCGCCACGCCCACCCTCCCGTCAACGAGGCAGTCTCCTATCCACCCAGAACCTTCAGCCCACAAGCTCCCAGCTCCTCGGCAAACACTCCGCACAGTCCCGATAGGGGCGCTCATGCCACATCCCCGCAGATCACCGAAAGATCGCGTTCTCTCCACATCGCGAGCAGGTAAAATGCTCCCCTTTTGACCTGGGACGCTCATAAACCAGATCTCCCAATGATTGCCGCCTCCTGAAAGGCTACTTGGCCGGCGCTTCCGGCTCATCCGCGGAATCCTCCACCAGCACCGCAGACCCCGGTACAAGATCGAATGCGATAGCCTCCATCCCCGTCGGGTGAAAAGTCACCCGCAGCGGCTCCCGCTGCCACTCCGTCGCTCCGCACACCGGGTCCTGATGGCTCTCCGGCGTAAAGGCCACAAGCTTCTTTGAGAGTGCTGGTTTCCGCGCAGCCAATTGCGCCACCACCGCATACAAGCTCTTGCCTGTGGCTGTAACGCCGCAGTACGCACCATAGTCCCGAAACCAGACCACCTGGCTCACTCCCGGATCGTAGTCAGGAAGCTTCAGCGCCGCGATATGCCCCGAAACCCGATCGACCAGTAGCCACGGCCCACGCTGCCAAACCCACCCGCCCTTCTTCGTGTCCTCGGGCAGACTGTCGTTGATCTTGATCACCCGGCGCACAACGAAGCTGCGATCGGTTACGTCGTGCGCATCGCCCGTAGTCCACTCCTTGATCACACCATCCACCAGCAGCGCGCGAATGCGCAGCGTGTCCTCGCCCGTCGCCGCCCCGGCCGGATCGCCAACCTTTGAGTAGGCAACCTTCTTCGCCCCGCCAAGCACGACCGTATGTACCTTGTGTGTCGTCGCTGCCGTTGCCGAAGCAAAAGCCAAACCCACCAACGCCGCCGACATCGCGAGCGATAAGAGCCAACTTCCCTTACAAGTCTGTGGCGAAAGTCCGGTTTTGAAAGGGCACGACTTCAGTCGTGCCGAAAACGCTCGATTGGATACGATGGGCTTCAGCCCCTGAGGGATGTTCTTAGGCAACTCAGATTCTTGCCACCGGATGTCACGCATGGGTCTACTCCTTCAACCAGGAGCAGATCTGATAGGAAATGAACGTCCAGTCCCAAGGCTAACCGCACAAGGCGCGCGGTAATGATGCAGTGCATCGTGGGCTCGAAGCCCGCAAGGCTGGCTCTCTTACTCCCAGCTCCTGCTCAACCAATTTTGGTCAATCCAATTCTACTCGGCCGATTCCACCGCGCAAGCCACCCGGAACGCCGTTCCCTCACGCAGATGGCTCGCCAACACCTGCATGCCCACCGGCAACCCCGCCTTCGTCGTCCCGCACGGCACCGTCACCCCGCAGATTCCGGCCAAGCTTGCCGTTACCGTGTAAATGTCAGCCAGGTACATCGCCAGCGGATCGCCCGTCTTCTCGCCTAGCTTGAATGCCGGCGTCGGCGCGGTCGGCGTCACAATCGCATCCACGTCGGCAAATGCTCGCTGGAACTCTTCAGCCAGCAGCCTGCGCACTTGCTGTGCCTTCAGGTAGTACGCGTCGTAGTATCCCGCGCTGAGCGCATACGTCCCCAACATGATCCGCCGCTTTACCTCGGCCCCAAATCCTTCCTCCCGGGAGTGCCGGTACATCCCGGCCAGGTTCTCCGACGAAGGCGACCGGTAGCCATACCTAACCCCATCAAATCGCGCAAGGTTCGCGCTCGCCTCGGCTGTAGCCACCAGGTAGTAAGTCGGAATCGCATACTTTGTATTCGGCAGCGAGACCGGCTTGATCGTGCATCCCGCCGCCTTCAACTTCGCAATCCCATCTTCAATCGCCGACCGAACCTCCGGGTCAAGACCCTCGCCAAAATACTCCGCCGGCACCCCGATGCGCATCCCTTCCACCGGCTTGTCGCACTCCGCGGCGTAGTCATCCACCGGCGCATCCAGGCTGGTTGCGTCCTTGGGATCGAACCCCGCAATCACCCCCAGCATTGTGGCCGCGTCGCGCACGTTCCCGGCAAATGGTCCAATACGATCCAGAGACGATGCGAACGCTATCAGGCCATACCGCGACACCCGCCCCCATGTAGGCAATACGCCTACAACACCGCAAAAACTAGCAGGCTGGCGAATCGATCCGCCGGTATCGCTACCAAGCGTTGCGACGGCCATGTTTGCAGCCACCGCCGCCGCCGATCCACCGCTTGAACCGCCCGGAACTCGCTCCGTATCGACTGGGTTTCGCACCGGCCCATACGCCGAGTTCTCGTTCGACGAGCCCATCGCAAACTCATCGCAGTTCAGCTTGCCCAGCACCACCGCCCCCGCTGCCTCAAGCCTCGCCACTGCTGGCGCGTCGTAGGGTGGACGATAGTCCTTCAGAATCCTCGACCCCGCCGTCGACGGAATCCCCTTCACAACCATTACGTCTTTGATCCCGACCGGAATGCCCGCTAAGACCGGCAGCGGGTCGCCCTTCGCGGCAAGCCCATCCACGCGCTCAGCCTGCTCCAACGCCCGATCCTTTGAAAGCTGAAGATAGACGTTCAGGTCTGGATTGATCCGCTCGATCCGCTCGAAGTAGCTGTTCGCCAGGTCAGTCGCCTTCGTCGCGCCCGTCTCAATCTCCACACGCAATTGCTTCAGCGTCTTCGGCTTCTCCGTGTACTTCATCGCTCAATCACCTTAGGCACTTTGAAGAATGTCCCGTCTGTCTCAGGCGCCTGGCTCATCACCGCCGCGCGATCCAACGACGGCGTCACTGCATCCTCCCGCAATCGTCCCCCGCCCGCCTGCATCAATTCCGTCACCTGCGCCAGCGGTTCCACGTCGCTCGTATCCAGCTCACTCAGTTGGGCCACGTAACCCAGAATCGAGTTCAAATCCCGCACCATCGCAACGGTTTCCTCCTGGGTCAGCTCCAGATTCGCCAGCTCGGCAACCCGCGCTACAACCTCGACTGTCACCTGATCCGCCATTGCGTGATCTCCCCTTTTTAGGCACACTAACCCGGCACCCGAGTCCTGGCGTCCCGCGAATGCAATTCCGATTTCGGATGCTTCGAAGCTAAAGTATATCCGCCGAATCAACCCAACCCCAACAGCCGCGACCTGCTGGCAACGGTACAGTTTGCAGGTCGCGGTAATACGAGAATTCAAAAGTTTTCGGTCGATCCGCCGGTTGCATCTAGCTCTTGAACTGCAGTGATGCAATAAGGGCGTTAATCTGTGCCTGAGAGAAGTCCCCGTCGAACTTCAGCAGATCGATTCGACACTCCCGACCAGTCTCTTCAAACAGGATGAGTCTAACGACTCTTTCCTTGAGAGGATCACCGACTTGAAAACCTCGGACCCGCCCCTTGCTGAACCCGAAGATCGGAACTTGATTGCACCCTTCGGAAAGTCCGAAGCGCCACATCTTTAAACTTAAAAGGAAGGCGATCTTGCGGTTGTAGATAGGGGTGTGCCACCACTTCGCATCGCTTACTCTCGTCGAGACCGCCGCTGAAATCAAGGCGAAATTGGAACTTAGTGCCTGATCCCCCAATTCAAAGCGCAACGCCGCGCCGTGGGACCCTTCTAAAGACTTGACGGCATCGAGTACACCCGGCGGCCGAGAAACCGATATCATAAGCCCATTCGTAAGAATCAATATGCCAGACTTGCTTTCTTTCATTTTAGAAGTGTCCGTTTCATCCCAGGGGACACCAAATGAGACACCCAGGCGCTTCACTCGCACCGTAGCGTCACTCGCGTCGGCCGTGTCAGGCAAAGGCTTTGGCAAGACCTCAGACTCAGTCTCTTCCATCAAACGCGCTTCATAGAACGGTCCGATCCATGTTACGAGCAAGAAAACCAGCCCGAACACAGTCGCCAGCGCGGTCGCGATACGTTTCCAACTTATGGCCCGTTTGGAGGGTTCTGTCATGGCCTATGCACGGAATCGTAACAGTTCCGGTACGACATTGCAGAACCTTGGCGCATAGGCAGCTATCTGAAGGTTGCCACACAACCGACCCGCCGAAACAGAACCGCACGTCCGCCCTCAATCCACCACCAGCGTAAGCGTCACACTGTGCTGCACCCCATCCGCCGTCGCCGACACAGGCACTTGATACGACCCCGCTGGCGTCGATGTTGATCCACCCCCACCGCCCTCGCCACCAGACCCCCCGCCCGACTTCGTCCCCGCACTCGTGCAGCTCGTCACTCCTGCCCCAAGCACAAACGCCAGCCCACACAACAGCAGCGCGTTGCGCCCCTTCCGCCAACCCAGCGCAAAGAGAACCACTCCACACACCAACGGCGCTAAGGGCCATCCCCTGCTCTCGCCCCTCACCCTTGCCGCAAGGGTCCCCGTTGATATCTGCACCCCTACATTTCCCGTCGCCCCGGATCCAACTGTCGGGCTCACCGGCGTGAACACGCACGAAGCATTCGCCGGCAGCTTATCGCAACTCAACGCAAACGTAGCCCCGGATCCGCTCATTGTCATCAGCACCAGCGTGTAGTTCGCAGTCAGTCCGCTTGAAACCGTCTGTGAACTCGCCCCGGAAACAGCAATCGTGAAATCGAATCCAGTTCCCTGCAATGCTATCGATTGGCTGGGCAAGCCGGTTGCCGCCACGGTTAGGCTCCCTGAAGTAGGCCCTGCACTTGTTGGGACAAAATCCACGCCCACCGTACAGCTCGTCCCCGCGGCCAGAGTCGCCGCACAGGTGTTATTCACCAGCGTGAAGCCCGCAGACGCAGTGAGCGCCAGCCCCGTCACGCTCTCGACGGTTCCCTGATTCGTCACCGTAACCGTCGTTGCAGAACTGTTCTGCCCCACCCCAGTCGCCGAAAAACTGATCGAAGCCGGTGACACCTGAAGGCTCGCTCCCACCGCTCCGGTCCCACCTAACGTCACTGTTGCCGCCGTCGCAATCGAGGCCGAACTTACCGTCAATGTGCCCGTGGCCGTGCCCGTGGCTGTGGGTGAGAACGATACCCCGACCGTACAACTCGTCCCCGCCGCCAGCGACCCCGTGCACGTGTACTGCGTCCAGCTGAACCCCTGGCTCACTCCAACCGAAAGCACTGAAGCCGCATACGCGCTCGTGTTGCTGATGGTCACCGTCTGCGCCGCGCTCGTCCCTCCCTGCGCCACCGCTCCAAAGCTCAACGTTGCTGGACTTATGTTCAGGCCCGATGCAGTCTGCCCCGTCCCGCTAAGTCCCACATCCACCGCTGCCACGCCGGGCGATGAAGAGGAGATATTCAAAGTCCCTGCGCTTCCACCCGTCGTTGCCGGATTGAAAACCACCTGCATCACGCAACTCGCTCCGGCCGCCAGCGTCGCGCCGCACGACGTTCCCGAAATCGAGAACACAGCAGTCGGTGTCCCCAAGATCTGCGCATTCAGACCCGTCAGCATCGCCCCTCCGATGTTCGTCACCGTCACCGCTTCAGGTGCGCTTGTTACGCCGGGTTGCTGCGACGGAAACGTCAAGGTGGCCGGGGTCACTCCCAGAGCCGGCGGTTCAACCCCCGTACCCGAGAGAGGAACACTCTGCGTCCGCAGGATATCGCTGATGGTCAACGAGCCTGCCAGACCCCCAAGTTGGCTCGGAGCAAATTGAATGTTGATTCCGCAGCTCGCGTGCGCTACCAGCGTACCGTTGCATGTGCCAGTACTCGTGCCTGTGCCTGAGTTCGCAATTACGAACTGCCCGGTCACTGAGAAAAGAATAGATGTAAGCGGCAGATCCCCCGTATTCGTCACCGTGACGGTTTCCACCGGCGAAAGCTGGCCCTCGGCTGTATCCGGAAATGACACCGAGCTCGGGATCAGGCTGTCGGTCGCCCCCGCCAGTCCGCTTCCACTCAGCAAAATCGTTTGAGTACCAACGCTATCGTTGAACGTAAGCGTCCCTGCCGCCGCTCCTGATTGAGTTGGCGTGAACTCCACGGCCACCGGACATGAGTTTGTCGGGGCCAGTGCGCCCGTACCGCAGGCGTTCGTTGCACTTGTTGAAACCGAAAATGGACCCGTGACTGTGATCGCAGTGAACGTGACCGGTTGACTGCCCCCGTTCGAAGCTTCCACCGTTGTCGCAGCCGAACTGCTCCCGATATCCACCGGCCCAAAGTCCACGCTCCCCGGATTCAGGGTGATGGCGCCGGCTGGGATCCCGATTCCGCTCAAATTGATCGCGAACTGCCCCGCGTACACATTGGCGCTCACAACAATCTCACCGTACAGGCTGTCCGTAGCCTGTGGCGCAAATGTTACTTCTAAAGTACAGCTTGCCCCGGGAGCAATCGTGGAATTGGCACAGTTATCGGTCTCGCCAAAGTTTCCGTTCGGCACAACCCCGGTGATCGTCAGTCCCAGGTTTCCTGTGTTGGTCAGTGTCACCTCCCGTTTGCTGCTCACCGTCCCCACTGCCTGATCTGCGAAGGTCAATCCACCAGGAACCAACTGGACCGTCGTCAATCCTGTCTCTGCAGTCCACAGCGGCGTCTGCCACACTCCTCGTCCATACGTCGCTGCGGTTAGAACGCGGGCTTGAGCAGTCGACGAAAACGCAATCAGTCCAACAACGGGCGCTACAGGGAGCCCAGTCCCAAACTCCGACCAACATGGCATCTGCGGGTTGATGCAACCCCCAGTCCCTCCCTGCGTCGTAAACCAGACTCCTGTATCCAATGCCACGTACACCGTGTTGGCGTCTTGCGGATCCACCACCACGGCATTGGCCGGCGATTCCGGCAGGTTTGAATCGAGGAATGCCCAATGAGCCCCGCCATCTGCCGAACGGTAAACCGTCCTGATTGTCTCCGCGGCATTCGGCGCTCCCTCCACTGTCACGTAAACCGTATTCCCCGTCGCATCATGGCTGTCGATAAAGATGCTCGATATATCCTGCCCATAAGCGTTCATGCCGTGCCGCGGGTCGTTTTCGTTTTGGACTGGATTCAGTGTCAGATCCGTCCACACCGGCTCTGCGCCGTTCGGAAGAAGCGCTGCGCGCAGTACATGACCCGCCAGATTTCCACCCCCATCTGCCGTCCCATGCATGCCCACGTAGATCACTTCCTGCCCCTGAACCGGCATCGCAGCGATTGACCTTATGAGCCCATCTCCGTTGCAGGCACTCGCGGAATTCTGGTCATCCAGAATGGGGCTGATTGCGTTCGAGCTGTTCCATCCGCCTCCCACCGCCGGCCCGCGCCACACCCTGCATGTCCCGATCAGCAGTTGAGTCCCGTCCGCAGGGTCCACAAGAAACGGAGCCGGAACCTCCATGGAATACCCATCCCCGCCCACGTCCGCATCCGTCACCACTGGAGTCGCTCCAAAGTCCGCCGCAGTGCATCCTGCCTCCTGCGAACACCTATAAATCGACACGCCAGGCTCAGTATTCACATACCAAT
>Ga0302281_10000661_pt1 | contig 25375 bp, 36 predicted proteins | sample III_Fen_E1_2_FD_198762 | JGI IMG/M metagenome (GOLD analysis project Ga0302281, IMG submission 198762) | Peat permafrost microbial communities from Stordalen Mire near Abisko, Sweden - III_Fen_E1_2 | ecosystem: Environmental > Terrestrial > Soil > Wetlands > Permafrost | place: Sweden: Abisko...
AACTGTTCTTTCTTTTCAGGTTTCATTGTCTTCTGTGCTCATAAGATGGGTTACTTTTTGAATGGCGAAGATCATGCTTTCAACTGTTGCCGTGCGTCCTGGTGCAATGCCAAACGCTTGAACCGTCTTTTCAGCGTGATCCACTTCCATCTGTTGAAGCTCCTCACGCTTTCTTTGGACTAGAGTTTCTCTCATCTTATAAAGTCTCAACTGCTTTTCTAACCTGCTCATTTCTTCCTCATTATTTTGGTGTGGATGATTCTATCGTCTAACTCAATCTTGATTTCAGTTGTTGTCTTTCCGAATGTCATTGACCACGTTGGCTCTGTTTTCTTTTTCCGAAATTTTCGTTTCTTAGAACGCATCTTTACGCGCCTCACGTTCAAAAGACTCTTCACACTCGTTGCTTGGTGACGAATGAATCAAAGCCGTCACGAGGAACAAAGTCAATGCCGAGCATCCTAGGTAGAGATATACATAAGTCATGTTTAAACCCCTTGAAGATTGTTCACGATCGATTGAACCGATCCGTTTTCCATATTGAGCGTGCAGTAGTTTGCACCGAAGGTGACTGAAGTTTGGTCAAGCACCTGAAACGTGTCGCCACTATCCACACCAGAAGTATAGGTGACTGAAGCACCGCTTTCCGTCAACGTGTAATAGTAGCCATTCTCTTGAATCTCAATTGTGGTGGTAGCGCTATTCCAAGTGGTGAGGGCCACACAGAGATTATAAGCCACAGTGTTGTTCTCTTCGGGAATGAAGCTCAAGTCCTGCACCTGTGGTGAAGGTGATGCACTTGGTTGTGGGCTTGGCTGGCTTGTAGGTTCACTCGTTGGCTGAGAGACTGGACCACTCACAGGTGCGTTTGCTGGCAAGCTGATAGCATCAGCCTGTTCCGATGATGCCGCGCCACCTTGGCAGCCTGACGAAATAAGAGCTAAAACACCTAAAGCAATTAAAGTTTTCATTTGACCTTCCTTCCAGTGAGACTGAAAAATAAATCCGCTAAAACCTTTTGACGGGTGTAATCCTCATCGGCAGTCAACATCGCAACACCAAACTTCTGAGATAGGAAATCCGTAATGTGTGGCTCAATATGAAGGGCTAGTTCTTCTCTTGGTCCACAGTTAGGCATGAACTGCTCAAGTCCATTCATGATCGCTTCCTTCAAACTCTTTGGTGTTCCGTTACACATTCTCTGTTTACTCCGTTACCGTCTGTTCAACGTAATAATCTACTGGCTGCTCTTGCTTTGATGGGTCCTGATCACTCCAATCCGTTTGGGGTTGAAGTGCTGGGCTTGCGTTCGTGATATTCATCATCAGTACAATTGCTGTTACCATAAGAAGAGTATGACATAGTAATACAACGTTGTCAACTGTCCATGAAAGAAGTCTTCCGCCTACGTTTTACACCAATGTCGCTCAAGACACACTTTTCCTCATTCTCCCTGTTCGTTTTAAGCTGATGACAGTCTCCACAAAGCCCCTGTAAACCTTTCGACGTGCAAAAAAGCCTTTTAATGAAGCCGTCACTGTCCACAGGGCCACACGCTATAATATGATCAATCTTAATCTTCGCTGTGCGGGTGTCACACTTCTCACACCAAGTGAACCCTTCTTTATCCGTACAACGCTTTACACATGTCTGCCGGGGTTTCGATTGATACCAGACTTTTCTAATGGCCGAGTCGATTCTCTTGCGCTCATGTGGACCCAAACCATCAAATGGGGTGGCTTTTTGTCTTTTTGCCATCAGTGTAACCCCCTTAACCGCTCAGTGTAACCGTTCAGGGCACTTGGCAATGTGGCTTCTGACCCTTGTTTTCCCATCACTTCTGAAATTGTAACCGCCGTAACGCCTGTAACGCCTGTTTTCTTATGCGCGGGTACGCGCGCCCTCACGCGCCCACATACGCACGCGCTACATTGTATTACTCTACTACTAGTATAGATATTATATAGATATATAGAGGTTACAAAGGTTACACATACAATAATAACATTTAAAAGCACTATACCTATCCACTTTTTGGTGTAACCCCTACGTGTTAAAATAGAGGTAACAGAGCGGTTATTGCGGTTACATCGTTTATTCTTTCTCATTTCTTAACCCACACCTTCTGAATAACATTGTTTTCAACACGCTTGGTGATTGGACGATACTTCAAGCGTCTCATGATCTTTCCGATCCGTCTTCCTTCAACTAATGACGGAGTTCCGTTTGACATGGTGATAGCTCTGAAAAGCTCAAGAGACTTAAAGTGATCAGCGTTCTCTTCTTTATCGGTGATTTCTTTAATAAGTGGTTCCCACACATCCACCTCAAAACGCTTTTCCTGTTCCCCCCGCGCAACGAGTTCTAAATCCTTGGGCAAGTAAAGCTTCTCACCGAGTTCATATCTGTACTTTGCTTCTGCCCAGAGTTGATCGCGATTGTCCTTTAACCACTGACGACGCGCTTGACCTACCCTCACAGGCCAGTAACGACGATTGCCCGTCTCATCCGTCAGGTATTCTTGATCATTCGTTGAGCCGATGAAGATACACTGGCGAGGGTAGTCCTGAGCACGCCTTTCATAGCTTAAGCGCACCCGATCCACTTGCCTTGAGATGAATGCTTTCACCGCTTCCGCTTCTCTGCCCCGGATCGAATCAAGCTCACCCACTTCAATGATCCACTTGCCCATCATCTGATCAACAACGTCTTTGTTGTGAATGTCACCAAGAGAGTCTGCAAACCAAGAAGCGCCTGTTAGCTCACGTAAGCCCATCGACTTACCTTCACCCTGGTTTCCTTCAAACACTGTCATGTAATCAAACTTGCACCCCGGCTCATAAATACGAGCCACAGCTGCACACAAGATTTTTCTACCCACAGCTTTAATATAGTCTTCCGGGCCTTGAGCCCGAAATGCATCAAAGAGCCAGTGATCAAGTCTCGGCACCCCATCCCACTCCAAACGCTCAAGGTAGGCTTTTACGGGATGAAACTTATATTGCTGGGCAAGTAGCGTATGAGCTTCAAAACAAGTTTCCTTAGCTGGCTCAAAGCGATGGTGACAAGCAAGATGATGCTTCAAAGCCAAGTCATCCGTACCCGCAAGCTCACGATCTTTTTGCCCCCCGTAAACGGTGTCTTTTAAGAAGTAAGGTCGATTAGTAAACTCGTTGAAGCCCACTACTCCACCTTCACTCATCTTTTTTTCAAGTCCAAACATGACGTTTCTCAGAGTCGTCTTTGGCTTCATATTGCCATCGAGATCAGGAAAGTTCATGGCCGCTTCTTCTTTCACCAGCTTCAAAGCTTTCTTTGGTGTGAGTTTGGGTAAGTGAGAATAATCTTCAGCTCGCTCAAACATGCGAAGTGGGTTTGTTTCATATCGCGCTTTTTGAAGCGTGTACTTATCTAACCACTTAACAGCCTTTGAGCGATCACGAGACTGCGTGTGCTCAAACGCTGCATCGCTGATCCAGTTGTTCTCGTCACTTAAGACAGAAAGGATTTCATTGTCCGTGAAATCCTTTCTGCACATCTTCATCGCAATAGAGAGAAGTTCAGCACTGCGATCAGTAACACCCTCACCATCAATAATCTTTTTGATGGTAGGAACATCAAGCTTTGATGAATAGAGATCAACGTCTACAGCTCGAAAGGATCGCGTTCCTGATAAAGTGTGTTCATCGCTCTTTTCATTTCGGCGCTGGCTTGCTGATTCTCGAAACGATTTGAAGTTTTTGGTTTCGATGAGTGGGAAATCGTTTGGCCTACCGCCGCGCCACTCGTAAGCTGAGCCGTTGGGGTGGATCGACGTAGGAAGAACCATTTGGCGACCCGTAGAGTACGCGCATATTTCCCACTTGTTTTTGTGCTTTGCGATTTCCACCATTTGGAAAGGCTCACGAGATACAGCATAAATATGCCTTGAGCCGTTACCACTGCCACTAAGAACCACAGGAGCATTTTGTAAGCTGTTTCCATTCATCACCTCTTTTAATTTTGTTAATGCTTCTTTTTTATACTTTGGATTTTTCACATCCACATCAATGCAGAAGAGAAAGCCATCGGATAGCTTGGAAGTCTCACCGAGTCTTACGCCTACATTGTATGACGGATTGAATTCAGACTTAAGTTCACCCCATGGCTTTCTTGGCCCCGTTGTCCACTTGTTTCCAATCGGACGTTTCTCACGTGGGTGAAGATAGATGAGCGAGAACCCTAAGTTATAAAGCTTCTTCAACTCTGAAAGCTTCAAGCTCATTGGACACCTAAAGTTTTGCAGTTCTTCACAAGATCATTTTCAGAGACATGCCCCGCAAGAATCATCAGCTCAATAAAATCGAGTCGATATATTTTGCAAAGCGCTTTGAGTTTCTTTGGACTTGGAGTTGCCCCACGTTCGATCGCACTAATGTACGTCGCCGCGATGGTGTCGTTACTCAGCTTCTCTATGTCGCTGAGTGACAAACCTTTTTGGTGTCTTGCATCTCGCAAGACTACAGAGAGTTTATTCATTGGAATTCCCCACACTTGATTAGGACTTAACTACAGTCGGTATGCACAACGTAGATGGGCAATTCAAAAAAAGATAGATCATCGTGCAAATAAAGATTGCCAATATTTCTTTTTGCAATTAGGTTTCAAATCACTGAACGAAAGTGTGTGGGGAATAAGAACATGGGCACGTTGAGCTATCTCAACTCAAAATTTTACTTTCACACGTCACAAGCGTGTGAACGTGATGAAGCTCTTAAAGCTGGGCTGAAATTTGATGCTGAAACTCTTCGATGGGTAACGCGCAATTTCGACAAGGCCCGCTTACTCAGGCGGTTTGCAGACGGTAGTGCTGAACGAAAATTAAAAAATCACTTCATCACGGATCTCACACCGCCTGAGTTTCTTATTTATCCCGATCACCTGGCACCAAGGTCCTGGCAAGTCGAATCAGCGTGGCATTGTTTGACACGCACACCAAGCTATGTCGCTGACGAAGCAGGGCTTGGAAAGACTGCAACGGCCATCATCGCTATAAACTCTTCACCGGGTAAGACGTTGATCGTGTGCCCGCCTTATCTTCGCTACAATTGGCAAAATGAAGTGAGCGCATGGGCAGCGGGCAAGATGGAGCATTTCGTGCGTGCATCTCTCAGGGTGATTGAAGACGCTGAATCAGCGAGTTTTGAATCAGACATTACGATCTTGCCTGATTCTCTTCTGACAAACGGAGTAGTGCAAAAGAAGCTATCGGCGTTCCGCTTCAAGTGGCTCATCGTTGATGAAGCTCACCGATATAAGACTGACGACGCTCAAAGAACAACAGCCCTTTTAGGAGATGAAAAAGAATATGGACTCACCGCCCTTGCGGAAAGAACGGTTTTGCTGTCCGGCACACCTATCCCGAACGGTAGGCCAATCGAGCTGTACCCAGTGCTCTCTCGTCTCGCACCTGAATCAATCCTTTTCAGGGATGCTGAAAGATACTGGAAAGATTTTTGTGGTGGTAAGTCAGTCACTCGTTATGAAGGACGGCGAGCCATTGTTAACCGCGACCTTCAAGGAGCTTCAAATCTCAAAGCCCTCAGACGCGAACTTAGACGAAAGTTCATGGTTAGGCATCTAAAGAAAAACTGTCTCAAAGAGCTAGGACCAAAAACCCGCCAAATACTATTTTTGAACGAACCGGGGATTGGCATTAAAGCGCTTGAGAAAGAAATCCTCACCAATCATGAATTGGAAGACTTGATCGGTGAGGATTATAATTTAGGCGATATTGCTCGCTATAGGCGTGAAGTCGGCGAAGTGAAACAACTGCCAGCGTTCAGGTTCATCAAAGACAAGTTAGATGAGACGGGTGAGAAGATCGTGGTGTCGGCTTATCACATCGAGACGGTAAACTTTCTTCACCGGCATCTTGCAAAGTACAACGCGCTCAAGATTCAAGGCGGCATGTCTGCAAAGGTTAAATCATCGGTCGTTGCTGAATTTCAAAACAACCCGAAGGTGCGTGTTGTTGTGGGCAACACTCTTGCTATGGGTTTGGGTAACACACTGACGAAAGCCCCGATCTTTGTTTCGGTTGAACCTGAGTGGACACCCGGCACCAATGAACAAATGGAAGATCGCATTCACCGCATCTCGCAAGAGAAACACGTTTACTGCATTTACTTGGTTTTAAGAAATAGTCTCGATGAGAGGATGTTACATCGAGCCTTGAGCAAAGAAGAAAACATCCAAACTGTAATGGCTTGAAAGGAACGACTCGCATGAAACTGACAGTACACTTAGAAGGAAAAACAAAAGCGGATCTCGCAAAGGGCTTGAAAGCTCACTTGGCACTTTTTCAAAATGACGAAGAGACTGACGCAATCGATGTGTCAAGCCTTGGGAAAAAAGGAAAGAAGAAACCACTAAAGACTGTGGACGCTGACGAAGATGAAGACTTTGGAAGTGAACCCTTGGATGAAGAGGACCTTGACGATGGCGAGGACGATGAAGAGGAAGAAGACGCGCCGACAAAAAGAGCTGGAAAGTCTGGGCCTGTTCGGAGTGGAAAGAAGCAATCCAAAAAAGTGGACACTGAACAAACCGAAGAAACTGACGATGAAGAAGATGAGGAAGGCTCTGAAGGAGATGATGAAGCTGATGAACCGTCAGTGAGCTTTCAAGACGTGAGAGCGGCCCTGAATAAGTACGGTGAGAAGCATCCTGATCAAGCTCGCGCAATTCTTTCCACGTTCAACATCAAGTCGCCAAAAGAGTTGTCAGCTAAGCACAACGAAAAATATTGGGAACCCGTGTACCGCAAGGTTATGGCCAAGATCAAAGCAGCTAAGAAAAGGAAGTGATTTATGTTTTTTAGAAAAATGAGGCATCATCGTCATCAACTTTACTGTGCTTTTGAGACTGAAGCTAAGGCCATTGAAGCAAAAGAAAACGTCTTTGAAAAAGAAGTTTATGCCGGACAAATTGATTTGAAAGGCAGAATCGAAACAGTCATGGTTCCAACTCAAGTTTGTATCAACTTAGAAAACGAAAAGAGTTGTGACATGAAAGGGCCTAGAAAAAAAGCATCTGTTGAAGCTTGCGATGAAGAAGATGATTTTTAATAAAAATTAAACCACAGCGGAAGCCGTAAAAGAGGCGATGCGGCCCGGAGACACATCGCTGGTGGTTTTAGTCAGGGGTTTGCGAGATGGCCGAGTAACACGAAAGTGTAGACTTTCAGGACGGCGCAACTTAATGGGTGGCCTGTAATAATAGTCCTAACCCTGGCTTTTTAAAAGATCGGTGCCTGTGAGGGAATAACCGAAGGGCGTGGAGCGGGGAAAACTCCACGCCTTCTTAAAGGAGACAAATGAATAAAATTGCAAAGTCGTCACGTCGTCGAATGGAGTCGCAGGCTAAAGTGAGTCGCACGACAAGAGCCGTGAGAAAGGGTAAGAAGTACAATCCTTTTATTCCATCGAAATTGTCTGGCACTTATCCACGAGGGTATTTCGATAAAACTGAAAGGAACGCATGAGCAAAAAAGCTAAGAGCGTTACTATAAAATTAAAAGACTTGCCTGATGGCAACGTCGATATTGATATCAAATTTTCACCGCCCGTAAGTTACGCCGATGCGCAAGGTGCCCAACGGTGGGGTTATCAAATCCTTGATGAGATCAAGCGGGTTGAAGCTATTAAGATAACTGAACTAGAGGTGGCTCATGGCCCGCGCTGAAATCACACGCTTTAGTTGCAATCATTGCGGCATCACTGTGGACATTTCCACCAATCAAAAGTACCCACCGGGCTGGACACAGTTTGCCACTCGCCGGATTGGGCCTAATGAAGAAGACGGGTCAACAACATCCGATCTTTGCCAAGAGCACTCCAAAGGATTTTTAGATTTCCTACACGGGAAAAACGGACCCCATCGAAACCAATTTGAAGCAAGAGCAGAAAGAACAAACGCATGAGCCACGACCTACCCATGTCACCCGAATTAAAACGAGCCATTCAAGAAGACACAGCACTGAGTGAAAAGCGCATCGAGATCATGAGAGATGATCAGACGGTGTTTGCTCTTGCGGTGCTAATGATGGATCTTCATGTGGCAACTCTTCTCAAGAATAAAAATGGTGCTGCAAACTGTTTGATGAAAGCAGGTGTTGTGCTGAGAAATAATGCTGGCTTTCCTGCCCGCTTCAAAGCAGCCCAACAAGCCGTCATTGATCAAATGAGAAAGCAAGGTCCACCGGACCCTAACAGTGTGCCGCTTCCAACAGACACGGCGCTCAACATCCGTAAAGAGAATGGTCAAGTGATCGATCTCCCAACGAAGCCACCCGAAGATCAACTATGATGCCCGATGATTACGCAAAGATGAAAGCCGACATTCAAGCCGTGATCGTCTCTTGGTGTGAAGGTGCGAGTGTTGACCCAACGAATCCCGAGCAAGTCATGGCGTGCTCACGCTCAATTTGGAACGCGCTTGAAGAGTCAGGAAAGCTTCACCCTGAAATGAGATATCAAGCTTTCTTAGAGGCGATCAAGTGTGAGGCAATCATGGCTCAACAAGCGAGCGCACCGAGTTTCTTCTTTCAATTTAAGACCACAGTCAATGTGAAGTGTGAGGCAATATGAGCAGTCATGTGATGATCGATCTTGAAACGCTAGGTAGTACACCAGGATGTGCAATCCTTTCGATCGGTGCAGTGAGGTTTTTCCCGCACTTGAATGGGCTTCAAGCTGAAATGTATAGTCGGGTGAATCTTCAAAGCTGTTTGAACGCTGGGCTTAAGGTGGAGGGAGACACTTTTTATTGGTGGCTTGATCAAAGTGAGCAAGCCAGAAAAGCCCTTCACGATGACAGACTTTACACGCTTGAGGATAACCTGATTGCTCTGAGATCATTCATTAACCCCGAAGATTTTGTGTGGGGGCATGGATCATCTTTTGATCTTGCGGTGCTGGCATCTGCTTATAAAGCTGTGGGGTTTTCAAAGCCTTGGGAATTTAGACAAGAGCGCGATACACGCACACTTCTTCACCAAGCCGGAATGACGATGACAAAAAGTGTGGACGCTCACCACGCGTTATTTGATGCGAGACAACAAGCTCTCGTCATCATGCAAGCGATGAAGAAAGTCGGCTGGAATGCCTAACCTGAAAAAACTCTTTGCACGTTACATCAAAGAGAAAAAGGAAAGCGATCATGCGAAGCTTTCCGCTTCAGGTTCGGAACGCTGGCTTGGATGCCCTGGCTCAGTGCGAATGAGCTTGGGCATCCCATCGGTTGATAACGCGGCTGGGATTCGTGGCACCAACACCCACACGCTTCTTCAATTCATTTTAGAAAATAAACACTGGCGAAGACTCTTGCAAACGCCGGAAGGGTTGAAGTTTCTTAGGCTCATCGAGTACGACTCAGCCATGCTCGCTAACGCTTTGTTTGCAGCAAAATATGTGTGGAAAGAGAAGGCTCAAATTGAATGGGAAACAGGACGAGAAGTACAACTGTTCACAGAGCGCAAGGTTGAGCTATCGGGCGTAGGCTTCGGAACGTCTGATGTGATCTTGTTTCAACCCTATGGTGTTCTTCACGTCATGGATTATAAGAACGGCACAAAGACCGTTGAGCCAGAGGGCAACACCCAAGCACTATACTACATGACGGCTGCCGCTGATGAATTTGGCTGGGAGTTCTCGTATCCTAAGATTACGATCATTCAACCCAATGCCCCCCACTCGCGTGGCCACATCAGGACTTGGGAACCCACCCACCAAGATATTGAGCGCGGCGCTTTAGTGCTGAGACGTGGCGCTAAGATCACAAAAAGGCCCGATGCCCCACTCGTTAAGAATAACGAATGGTGTTGGTTTTGCCCCGCTCGTGAGAACAAGTGCCCGCTTCAGATGGACATGAAACAGAAAAAACTTTTAGACCGTTTTCAGTTGGCAGAGTAATAAAAATAAGAAAGGAACGATAAGTATTATGGCAAAGAAAAAGAAGTTTCACCGAATTGAGATGGTGTTGTACGGGGTGCTGAGCTATCCCGATCTTCATCAACCCAAACCCTTCAAAGGCAAAACGTACTACAGGACAGATATCCTGCTCGATAACGATGATCCACAGCTTGCGGTGCTTAAGAAGAAGATCCACGCTGTGCGTGTCAAGACGTGGGGTGACGACAAGACTGAGTGGCCTGATGGCGCTAGGAAGCGTTTCATTCAAGACGGCAACGAGCGTGAAGATCAGAAGACCTATGAAGACAAAATGTATGTCTCTGTCTCCACTCAACAACCCGTGCCCGTGATTGATCCAAAGGGTAAGGCATTTTCACCTGCTCTTGTGAAAGGCGGCATGTTTGCAAAAGTAGCCGTGTGCGTTTCCCCTTGGGATAACGAAGGCGAAGAAGGCATGTCAATCTATCTTCAAGGTGTGATGATCGACACGACGAAAGAAAAGCTTGCGGGATTTGGCGGCGGGAAATCCGCTAAACAACTCTTCGGGCTTGAAGAGTCTGATGACGAAGATGATTCTGATGACGACAGCGAAGATCAAGATGATGAGGATGAAGACCTTCCACGCTCAAAGAAGAAAAAGAAGCCAGCCAAGTCTCGCGACTTTGATGAAGACGATGACTCCGATGAAGATGAGTCTGATGACGAGGACGAAGACGCGCCACCTAAGAAGTCGAAAAAGAAACCCGCTAAAAAGAAGCGTCCACCCGTTGACGAGGATGAAGACGACGAAGATGATTCTGATGACAGCGATGATGAAGACGAAGACTATTGAGTAAATGACTCGCTTTCCGCCCGTGTTAGCGAGTCTTTGGCCCGATGAGAAGTTATGAACCTCATCGGGCTTTTTCTTAAGGAGAGTTATGGAATACACGGATCAAGAATTACTGAACTGGTGGGTGGGGTTGACGAAGTCTGATCAGCGTTTTCTTATTGAGACGATGATTGAGAAGATGGAACACAAAGCTTTCCCTGAGAACCTTCTTAAAATGTACGACAACGGTCTTACGCTCTCACCAAAACAAATCGGCGCGATCAGGAAATGGGATAGATGAGTGACACGGATCTTAAGCCCATCACGGAAGATGAAGTCTGTAAACTTTGTGGTCAACGCTTAGGCGATCACTTGTTCACGGATGATGGGGATTTCTGCACGGGTAAGGGTGGCACTCGTGAGTGGATGTTCACGCCATCCAATGACTTTAGAAAACCCCATGCTTGAAGCTGTACTCGATTACGAAACGCGCTCGGCAAAGCCCCTCGAATTGTCGGGCGCGATTGAGTACGCCAAAGACCCCACGACTTCCATCTTCTGTCTAGGCTATCAGGTCAATGACGCAGAGCCTAAGATTTGGATACCTGAACGGTGTCCTATGCCCGATGATCTTTGGGAGTGTTTTAAGTCGGGTACTCTCATTGCCCACAATGCGGCGTTTGAAAGAGCCATCACGAAATACGTCTTACCACGCTACAGCTGCCTCACCAGCGAGCAGCAAAAGACGCTTGCCTCCTTACCCATCAGCCGGTGGCGTTGCCTTGCTGCTAAGGCTGCCATGTGCTCGTTGCCCCGTAAGTTAGAAGGCGCTGCCAAAGCTCTGAAGCTTGCCACCCAAAAAGACGCACATGGCCATAAGCTGATTAAAAAATACTCAAAACCTCGCAAGCCGTCTAAGAACAATCCGGCCCCTTGGTGGAGCGATAAGAAAGACCTTCGCGATATCTATCGTTACTGCCTGACTGACGTGAAAGCGGAACGTGAGCTTCACGATGCTTTGCCGGACCTATCGGACTTTGAACAATCGGTGTGGGAACTTGATCAGAAGATCAACGATCGCGGTGTGCTGATCGACATTCCCACCGTGAAAAAGATTCTTGTTTTAGTGAACGAAGAGATGAGAGAAATCACCAAACGCGTGCAGGTCTTATCGCGCGGTGAAATCGACTCACCCACTCAACGAGCCAAGGTGCTTGAGTGGATCAATAAGCGCGGCGCTAAGATGGCAAACCTTCAAGCCCCCACGATCCGCGATCGGCTTCTTGGTGATGATCTCACACCTCAAGTGAGATCAATGCTTGAGTATCGTCAAGGTGGATCAAAGACTTCAGTCTCTAAATACTACACCATGCTTGAAGCGGTGGGTGAAGATCACCGAGCGCGTGAACTTCTACTTTACTGCGGGACAATTCCAACGGCGAGATGGAGTGGTAAGCGCATCCAGCCACAAAACTTTCCACGTCCAACAGTGAAAGAGCCGGGGCAAGATTTCTTTGATTCAGATAAGGCTATTCGGATTGCGCTCAAGCGTGGACGTAAAGGCTTAGCCAAGCGCTACGGCAAAACAAAAGTGATGGACGTTTTGGTGTCGATCATTCGTGGAATGCTGATTGCTTCCATTGGACATGATCTTTACTGCGCTGACTTTGCAGCGGTGGAAGCTCGTATTGCTTTTTGGGTGGCCGATCACGTTGAGGGCATCAAGGCTTTTGAAGAGAAGAGAAAACTCTATGAAGAGATGGCGAGCGAAGCCTTTGGCATCCCGATCTCTCAAGTCACAAAAAACTCTATCGAAAGATTCGTCGGAAAAGAATCAGTGCTCGGTTGTCAGTACGGTCTTGGCTGGGCAAAGTTTTTAAGAAACTGCCACCAAAAAGGCGTGAAGCAAGTGACGCCTGACATGGCCAAGAAAGCCGTTTACACCTATCGAAAGATTCACCATCCCATTCCTGAGTTTTGGAAGAAGATTGAAGACGCGTGCATTCAAGCTGTCTTAAATCCTGGTAAGCGTTACCGAGTCACCAAGGTGACGGTCTATGTGTCTGACAAGTGGCTCAACATCAAGTTGCCAAGTGGACGCCGTCTTCGTTACTTCAAACCACGCGTCACTCAAAAGCAGTTGGCATCGAGCAGAATGGTGCCCGAGATTCGTTACTGGACGGTGGACGGCTACACGAGACAGTGGATTGAAACTTCTATTTGGGGTGGGGTTTTTCTAAATCATATCGTTCAAGGCATTAGTCGTGACCTGATGGTGAACGGGGTGATTCAAATCGAAAACGCGGGTTATAAGTTTCTTCTCTCAGTTCATGATGAGGGCTTGGCTGAGAAAAAGAAAGGACTTGGCAACGTCGATGAGTTCGTTAAGCTTATGACTAAACTGCCCGTTTGGGCAAAAGGCGCTCCGATCACAGCGGAAGGATGGAGTGGCCCACGTTATAAGAAAGGCTAAAGGAATGGCCCAACGAAAAAAGAACCGCTGCATGGTAAAGTCTTGCCGCGTGATCATTGATCCGAGATATCACTTTTGCTACCCGCATCGAAAGTGGAGTCTTCACGATGTGAAAACTCAGTTTGAAGAGAACCATGCTGAGCCAGTGAAGAAAGAACCACTGAGAAGATTTTTTTGTGATCCGTGCGGCTCAGTGAGCTTTTCACCGAGCTACACGGATTGCAAAGCCTGTGGACATAAAACAGAAGAAGTGCCTAGAGCGGATTAAGTGGCGGCGGGGGCTGGCGTCAACTCTTCGGGCGCGTCGATGTTTTGAGTCTTCGTGGTCTGTTGCTGAACGCTCACGTCTTCAAGAAGCCAGGTCGCACCCGCTGGTGCAGTGCCATCACCATAGATTTCTTGAACAGAGCCATCAGCCATTTTGTAACAACGGAAACGAAAATTAGATTGAGAGATTCGGATAGAAGGCATTTGATTTTCTCCTTGGTTATAAATCGATTGAGTCTTCGTTGCGGGCACGGAAGTACCCCCTGATCTTATCACGAAGTTGAATTTGTCGTTCATCCCACGTCTCAAGCATCAACATCCCGTGTTGATCGTACTTGATATCCGTTTCGGGATTGTACTTACAGTCAGACAAAATCTTGCCTCTCGTGCCGTAGAAGCGTAGCGCTTTCTTACCGTGGAAGTCGTGATAAACAGTACCCGGAACAAAGCCCACATCGCGTTTAATCCAGCGCTGAGCGCGTGCTTGCCACTCAAGCATTTTACTCATGTAAGGCCCGGCAGCGTATTCACTGCGAGCAGAGACTAAGGTGCCCACAAGTCCGTGAGCCATGTACCAGTCACCGGCACCAAGAATCGCGTAATCGATGATGCCACCCACTTTGTTGAGAGCATCGAGATTAGCAGCCCATGCGAGCCCCGGACGGCCAAAGATGACCTTTCCAGTTTTTGAGACACCATACTCAAGTTCAATTTGTCGAAACTCTTCTGGGTTTGGGGTGCCGTACTTCACATAGTTTGCCATGAAAGAGGGCTGAGCTTCACCGATTGGATTGAAGTTGATATCGAGATCAATTAAGTTTTCCCACATTTGGACAAACTCGTAATGCTGAAGCTGGTGCCACGTTTCCTCAAACCAATCGCGGTGGGTACGTGAAGGTCTGCAATCGGCATCGACCCACGCGACTTGATTCACTTGCAAGCCTAAGCTTGGAGCAATCGCGCAAGCGTGTCTCACACCCATGTTGATCATGTTTTCTTTGTGCCAAAGTTCCTCAACGGAACGAACTTGAAGATGAAAAGGATTGTTAGGCTTCGTCACCATAAAGGGACGATCACCAAAGGCTTGCTCGACCGTGATCAACTTCACACCGGCTTGCTCGCACATTTCTTTGAAGCGCCAGTAAAGTTCATAACGGCGCTTGTATCTGATCGGATTCGAGAGAACAGTGATCACCCAAAAACCATCAAGGTTTGCCGGTACTCGGTGAAGCTCATGATGTGGGGTGTGCGGTTCAGCGGGGGTTAACGGACTTCTTTGCCCTGGTTCAACTATTTGCCATCCTTGCATGTGCAAACAATATGCAGACCAATATCACTTTGGCAAATTATTTTTAACTGCGGCCCTGGCCGGAATCGAACCCGCGACCCCCACAGGGGAATTACACCCGTCATGTGGTGCTCTACCACTGAGCTACAAGGCCACTGTTATTGTCTCATTGGTGTTGGGAGAGCCAAAAACAAATCATCAAGGTGGCCAAGATTAGCCACCAAAGATCAAATTTCATTCGGCTTGGAAAGATTGAACTTGCTTAAGAATCTTTTTGTGATTCTCGATTGTAGACTGAAGGGCATATGAGCAATCATTTTTGAGAAGCCGACACGCGGTTTCAAGCTCAGTCGTCTCTTCACCGTAGTCTGATGCCGATTGAAAAACACCCGGTGGGTGAGCAGGGGTTGTGCTCGTTGCGGGCTGAGCTTCAATCATCTCAAGGGCTTCTTGTGTGGTGAGCTGAGTTGTCGTGGAAGTGCCTACCGTGTTTGCGCAAGTGGCACCAAGGCTGATGACGCCGTTAACGAAACACGCGGTGCGGTTTTGGATCTCAATTGTTTGGCAAGCGTTAAGGGCCAGTGTGAACCCAATTAGCAAAATCAGTTGCAGCGGTTTGAAGCGCGGTTTGGTAGGCACTTGAAGTAACTCCTTGCTCTTGGGCGATGAGCGCGAGGGCTTCGCTTGCGGTTGACCATTTGTTTTGAAGCTCGGTATTGACAAGCTTAATTGCGGTGACATCAATGATTTCAACGAGCCAAGCATAAAGCGCGTTTGTCGCGGCTTCAATCGCATCGTCTTCTAAACCTTGAATAAAAGAAAGATCCAAGACCGGGATTGTACTCTCGACACCGGCAAGAGCGACTTCGCCTGTTTTAACGAGTGTATCCCAGACAATGGTCTTGAAAGCATTTTCAACGTCAGTGAGTACAGGATAGGCTGATGTAGTCATAATTGAATCAGGGCCAGGTCCACGTCGTTAACGCCGCTTCATCCCTGGCCCCAAACCTTTTTACTGAGCCGCTACAGCGGTGTTGAGGTAGGCTTCGCCAGCCGCAACGAAAGGCTCAACGGATGCAGGAACGTGAGCGTTGATCCAGCTTTCAGCAAGCTTCAAGCCCACCGATCCGGTGCCGAGCTTGATCGATCCGCTACCCGACAAGATGCCTTGAGCAGCGCCGCCGCCTACAGAAGCATCGAAGTTCAGGAAGAAATCGCCGCCTTTTTCTTGAATTAAAGCCGCGCCACCGAGAAGGGAAAATACAGTTTTCATTTAGGAGTCTCCTTTTTATGTTTGCAAACATGCAGGGCAAACCCTGCAATCTCTCTTAAGAACCACCACTTCAACACAGGATGGTGAAAGATCAAGTGAAAATTAAACGATAGTAAGTGTGAAAGAATCGACACCTTTTTGAATCTCCATAAACTGATCAAACGCCACACGACTATCTTCAATCATTCCAGCACCTTTTTTAAGTCCGAGTAAAATGCACCCCTTACTGTCTTTTAGGTAGTTTCCGATGTGAAGCTCGATATAGGTAACGGGCTGTCCCTGAAACGCCGGAACATTTTGAAGGACAAAAACATCATAGCCGTGTTCAGGTGAGAAGTAGCGCTTACAGGTGTACGTGCCAGCCGCGACTTTTGGTGCCCATCCTGGCCCGCAAAGATAAGAATGCTCAAGCGTTGCAAACGTGGCTTTCCCGTCTTCGGATTTTAAATCACCAAAGACACCATAAAGCCCGCATTGGTTTCGCGTGAGGGTGAAATTCATTTTCTATCGAGCTTTCCTTCCATGCGGGAAAGTCTTGTGTTTTGCTCATCGAGTTTGTTTGAGAGACTATCAAGCTTTCCAAGCACTTCATTTTTCAACTGATCTTGAGCTTGAGCCGTACTGGTGACGAGATCGTGAGTAGAAGATAACCACGCAGTGAAGGCGATGCCTGAGAGTAAAAACCCACCGAGTGTGCCCCACAATAATGCTTTGTCTCCAAGAGTCGCTTTCATTGATGTTTCTCCTGAGAATATTTTAAGTCTTTATACAATAAAGGACAGAGATATTCGCGGGCCTTGTTTCCGTGCCGATGCGTGGAGTTCCGTTTGTTCCGTCTGAAGTTGGATCGCCCATCACAGGTGTCGTGAAGATCGCGCCACCACCCGTACTTGCACCTGATCCGCCACCTGATGCCGACATGTAAACCACTGTTGCCGTATGACTATGACCTTGCATTTGATCGCCTTGAGTTGTTCCTTGAGTGCCGGTATAACCGATCGCTGAAATAGTTTGAGAGCCAGCGCCGCGAAGAAAAACGCCCTTGGCATTAGGTAGCGTGAAACTCGTGCCTGATCCACCATAAGTGTAAGCGATGGCCGCAAAGAGATTGGCTTGAGTCGTGGTGTTTTCAGTTGACCCATCGGCAGCAAGCCAGCCTGTTGGGCAAGTCGTGCCAGCAAAAGGCATCAACATGCCCGAAGGAAGCGCTTGAGCTAGAACGTAGCCCGTGCCAGTAGCTTGAACAAATTGACCTGACGGTGAAGGTACAGGGACAGGATTAGTTTCCGCGATCGTGATAGAGCCAGACGCGTTTGTCACCGTGATGTTTGATCCAGCGGTGATCGCAGCGGCAGTGTAGTTTGTTCCATTTCCTATAGGGATTTGACCATTAGCAGGTGTTGAATTTATTCCAAGCCCCCCTTGGCCAACAGCTGCCGTGCCTGAAATATCTGTGAACGCGGGTTGAGTCTGTGATGGAACGCCGCTTGTAGAAATGGCATTAATCCACTCATGCGACGTGCTTGCAAGTGATTCAACTCCGCCAAGAGACGTTGCTGTTGGGTTTGGGAGTTGGCTTGCTGCCACTAAGCCCGAAATATCCCTGAAAGCGGGTTGAGTTTGTGACGGGATACCACTTGTAGAAATAGCGTTGATCCATTCATGAGATGTACTTGCAAGTGATTCAATCCCGCCAAGAGAGGTCGCTGTTGGGTTTGGAAGTTGGCTTGCTGCCACTGATCCAGAAATATCCGTGAACGCTGGCTGAGTCGCTGAAGGAACACCGCTTGTCGAAATAGCGTTGATCCATTCATGAGATGTACTTGTAAGTGATTCAATCCCGCCGAGCGTACTCACTGACGGGTTTGGAAGAACACCGGCAAGCTGATTATAATTCACCTGGCTACAGTTTGCGACACCCGCTGCCGTGATGCCCGTAGAGTAATCACCACTTGTGCATTGAGCAGGTGAAGAAGCTAAAGCCGTTGCTGTGGCCGCGTTAGACGTGATCGAAGAAGCAAGATCAACTGTGGTTCTATTATTAACTGAAGAGTCTGAGATAGAAAAATTAGTGGTGAAGTTTAAGTTTGCTCTTTGAGTCTCGCCCGTAGCGTTGCTCTGTACGGTTTGATAAAAGATTGTGGGCGTGCCAGATAGTTGAGAGTAAGCCACTTGAGAACATGACAAGTTCCCACTCGCTGCAATCGCGTCAGCGTATTGGTTTGCTGAGCATCCCGTAGGGACAGCGGCAAGAGCTGTAGCTGTTGCAGCATTCCCGCTCGTGTTGGCCGCGTTGTTTGGGATATCACCGCTTGAAAGCGTGGTGCCTGACGTGACAAGACCTTTGGCATTGAACGTAACTTTAGGCGAAGTCCCTGCCGTTGCAACTGTTGCTAGGGTAACTGTTGCTGAGCCAGGTCCAGAAAAAGTAGCGTCACCCGTTCCGCCAGTGACATAGTTTCCAGCGGCTTGTTTTCCGTTGAAAGTAGTCCAATCCGCTGAAGCAAGACACCCGGCTTGTGAACCTGATGCCACATTACAGGTAACGGTTCCGGCCGTGTTCACCAGTGGTGACGAGAAGGTAAGAGCGGCTTGTTTTCCGTTAAAGGTGTTCCAATCGGCGGCATCTAAAAGCCCTGGCTGACTCGTGTTTGCCGTTTGAACATTCACCGTTACGTTTGGCCCAACAGTGGAGTTGGCACCGCTTCCAATAAAAACACCCGTAGTAGATGAACTGATGGTCCCTGGTGTGAGAGAACCCTGTTTGCTGTTGAAGGTGTTCCAATCGGTGCTATCTAAATACCCGTTGTGGGTTGTGTCTGCAACGTGCTGAGAGATGGTGGTGCCTGAACCAATGACGGCACCTGATCCGCTACCTACTGTGATGCCATCCGTACCACTATCAGTTAGGTTTCCAAACGTGAGAGCGCTTTGCTTTCCGTTGAAAGTAGTCCAATCCGCTGAAGCAAGACACCCGGCTTGTGAACCTGATGCCGATTGACAAGTGATGTTGGGAGTAGCACCACCTGAACTTGAAAGAGGGCTTGATGCCGTAACAGACGACACACCCTGAGAAAGAGTGTAGTAGCCAAGCACGCCTTCAGCATTAGTGCCGTAATATTGAGTGTCACCCGGTGTGGCAGAATCTCCCACCAAGGAAACATTTCCGGCAGTATTGACGAGAGAATCGATAAAGGTGAGCGGCGTTTGTTTTCCATTCAACTGAGCTTGCACATCACTCGTGACGTTTTGAATATACCCAAGCTCAGTCGTTGTGACGGGGCTTGAAACAACATCGCTACTTCCGTTGAGCACCATCACTCGGTTTGGAGTCCCGAAAGAAAGAGTCAATGTTGTATCGATGGTGCAAGAATTGACTTCAAACGCTTGCGCGGGTTGAGCTAGAAATAATGAGAGTAAAAGAAAAAGCATTTTAGGTTTCTCCTACAGGTGTCACGATCCAGCTCACCTCGCCTGAGAGCGCTCCGTTTGCGTTCGTGTTGATGATAAAACCTGTGGTTTCTTTGGATTGATAACTGAAGATCCGGGCATCTACACCACTAATCGCAATCGAGTAGTTCGTGTCTGGGAGTGCTGTTTCAAACGTGACTTGAGCGACAAGTGGAGTTCCTGAGAAACTTTCAGCTGAAACAAGTCCAGCTTTCACCGTAACGCTTTCTGATGCTGCAAGATTCGGTGATCCAGGTTCAGTGCAGATAGCTCTGAGATTGTTTCCGATGACTAGACCTATCGGCCTACCCACTTCACAATCCGTTTCAAAAACAGCGCCAGTCACATTCGAGTTCATTAAGCCCCCGAAAAGTCTTGAGGTTGAATGTTGAGGACTTGTTGAAGAAGGAAGATCGTTCTCGTCCCGCCGTTTGCAACTGTGGGTGTAAGAGTGACGTTGCTACTCACTACATCCGAGAAGCCCAAGGCCGCGATCGTGGATGTAAGAGTAAGCTCTGCCTCATCTTCCGACCCACTTACTTCAGCTTCAATCGGAATTCCAGCCCCTTCAATTTGAGTCGCAAGAGCATTGAAAACGTCTTCAGCCGTGTCACCGAGTTGTGCCACGTAGCTGAACAAAGCCCCGTTAAGTGTCGTGGAATAAGTGTTGTGGGTGACGGGTGGAGATTCGAGAGACAATGTATCTTCTTGAGCGACACCGTTCACTGTTGCGATCACTTGCAGGTTTTGATTGACCTGTGGAAGTGCTTGCATGTTTTGAGTGTCCACCGTCGTAAGATCAAATTGAATCTTACCCGCGCCAGGTGCCCCCACCACAGTAATCCCACCTGAGTTGGTGTAGGTCTTTTGGACTTGGGTGCCGCTAGGGCCGGGGAAAATACCCACGATCTCAGTGACACCCGTTAAATCAAAAGGCTCACCTGTTTGACCATAAAAAAGGCGGGTGAAAAAAGTTTTCACCGCTGACTGAACAATTTGAACTGTAGAGCAAAAACTAGATTCACCACATCCTTGATTCATAGACCCGCCTTTTTATAGCTTGATAACGTAGTATTGGCTGATGTTAGCCGGATAAGTTTGAGTTCCGATGCGTGGGGTGCCATTTGTCCCATCTGTTTGCGGATCGCCCATCACTGGTGCCGTGAACAGAGCAGCCCCACCCGTACTCGCGCCTGATCCACCAGCGTTTCCAGTCATGAAAGCCTGTGTCGCCGTGTGAATATGGCCCTGCATTTGATCGCCTTGAACGGCTGCCAAAGTCCCTGAGTAACTAATGCCGCTGATCGTTTGTGATCCAGCGCCACGAACGAAGATACCGGAATGGTTAGGCACATTGAAAGTTGTCGAGCCATCACCCACACCAAAGGTAGTGCCGATCACAGCAAACAAAGTCGCGTAGGTCGTTCTTGAAATAGCCGAGCCATCGCAAAGCTGCCATCCCGCTGGTGCTGTGTTTGTTGGCCACATCGTGATTTCACCTGATGGGCGAAATGCGGCTTGAATTTGAGCAAGCAGAGTTGCTGGTGTGGCGTTATCTAAAACGTTTGCACCTAAACAGTTTGCTATGTACTGAGCAATTTGAGACACAACGTAGGTGGCTTGTCTCAGAGCTTTGTTGTTCAGTGCTGATGAAGCTACACCGGATTGTTGGCCGATCGGAAGTTGGGCATTAGCGAGGTAGGAAGCTTGACTAAGAACATTGGCCCCTGAACCTGTTGCAAACGCGACGAAATCATTTTCAACTGACATATTTTTCTCCTTTATTTAAACTTCTTATATTTAAAGCGGTAACGGTTCTTTGAACGATAAAAGCCCCGTTACCGCTCAAACAGCTAGTCACATCCGTGTGTTCACTGTTTGAAACTTGTTTCCTCATGTCGGCGCCACAAAGTTGCCCCATGAGGCAACATCCCATCCGTTTAATGAAGTCGTGTCACAATCCCACGCAAAAAGAGGGTTTGTGTCAACTGGAATAACGTAATCAGTAATCTCAACACCTTCGGGACGTGGAACGAAATAACCGCCTGTGATGAGCGCTTGCGTGAGAGCATCGGGCACGGTGCCAGTAATTGCAGCGATAAACGACATGTTTTGGCCGTCAATGATGATGAGATTGTATTGAGGCAAAACTGTTTCCCAAATCTCATAAGCACCATTGGTTGTGCCATCCCAAGTGTTGATCGCGATCCGGGCTTGTATCAGAAGAAGATAAGTGTCGTCAGGCAACACGGTGACTTGCGTTTGATCGCCCTGCCACGTTCCTGAATCCCACCCGTTGAGATCCGTGCCATCCCAAGTGAAAAACACACCACCAATCGGAGTAGTGAGAATGCGGGAAACACCCACCCACTGACCAATAATATCAAGCTGATTTCCCACTGGTGAAAGATCCAAATCGAAGATCGCAATCATCGACTCAAGAAGAGTTTGGATTTGAACTAAAACACTAGTTACAGTGTTGATCGTCGCTTCAAAGTTGGGCTGCCCCACGTACTCTGAAGTGATGTAATCCAGATAGGTTTGAGTAGTGTTGATCATGTCACGAAACTCACATCACCCGCGATGCACGTCGCGAGCACGTTGAAATCAAGATCGATATCACTTGAGCCCAAACTACCACCCGTAAGTGTACCGCCAGAAACACTGATATTCGTGCTTGATTTTGCCAAGGTGAAAGTATCGCCTGTAGGCCCTGGCGTGTTGTACTGAACCTCAACGATTAAGCCCGTCGAATCAAGAGAGTAAGACGCGATGTTGATTGACGTGTTTGAAGACGCGCTTAAGAAAGCTTGGAGGTTCGCAGCCGTGATGAGATCCGTTCCGCCAATCTTGACTTGGCTTCCTGTTGGTGTCCCGCTCACAAACTCAATAGAAACCCCGTTGACTGTAACGGTATCTGCATTCGATGGGTTTCCAGTAAAGGTGATGTGTCCAGTTGCGCATTCTGCAATTTCAACGCTTTCAATGTTGAAAGTACCAGCGGCAGTCGAGCCAGGAACGTAAGCCACAACGATGATTTGAGTGATGACGATCGTCCCGCCGATTGGGAGACTTGAAATGTAGGCTGCAACAGCGGCGGCAATAATATCTTCGTTACTCGAAACCCACCCACCAAGAGGGGTGACGGTGACTTGAACGGCAATAGGTGCAAGTGTTGGCCTAAAGAAATTGATCGTGATCGGTACGCCCTTTGGATCGGTGAGCGGAACACTCGTTGTGCCGTAAGTCTGAGTCCCTGGCGTCTTGTAATCGAGAATAGTTTGAGCAATCGCGGTGTCGTCCCCACCTTCCACCACGAGAGAAATGCTGTGTGGTGGAAGACCGTTGTCATCTGTTGTCCCGGTGTCGTTCTCGTAAGGCGCTAAAGACGTAACACCCGACACGTTTGCAACAGCGCTGATCGTTGCATCAAAAACAGTTTGAGCAGGAATAGAAGTTGATACCACTTGGCGATTTCTGAGCGCTGCATCCGTCTCGTAAGCTTGCCCCACCGTTGCGGCGGAAGGGTTTGTGACTGACTGCCATCCTTGAGTTGGGGTGTTGAGTCCCGTGATGGTATTGGGTTGAGCAGCTATCGCACCGGGTGCCGCTGATGTTGCAGTCACCGTGATGGTTCCACCACTTGGGATAGTTACGGATGCGGGCAAGTTCCAAATTTGATTAAGATCATCGATCGCCGAGCCATTGGTGATCGTGGTGAATCCTGTTCCACCGATCAAAAGCTCAACAGTGGAGTTTGTTGCAAGCTGTCTTCTCAAACCGTTGATCTTCACTACGCGTGAAAGACCAACACCTTGAGCGGTACTCGGTGAAAAAGAATTGTAAATAGAAGCCCCCAAGGCTGCCGTATCATAAAGAGCTTGAGCAATAATGCCAAGCCATTGGCCGTCTTGAGAATCGCTACCGAGATAAACATCGGTGCCGTAAATATTTTGATAAGAGGTTGTCAGATACGCGAGAAATGACGGAAAATCCGCGTAGTGATAACCAGCTGAATCGATCCAAACTAAGCTTGTAACATCCATTAGGTGAGTGCTCCTAAGTTTTCCATTTGAAGCTGTGTCTGGCCGTAAATAGTATCGAGAGTCGCGCTCAGACTTGAGTAGCTTCGTGTCTTTGGATCAACGGTACTTTGCCAGTTATTCAAATCTTGCACGAGCAGTTGTCCATTCTGGTTAATTGCTAAAATTGTTTGAATCAAAGTCTGATCCGCTTCTTCCTGTGAGTTGTATCCAAAGACGCCTTCTAACCAAGGTGTCCCGTCATTCACATTGAGAAACCATTCACCAAGGAAAAGTCTCAGATACGTTTCAACGGCTTGGGCAACAGCTTCCGGTGAATTAATTAAAAAATCAAGCTGTCCGTTTCCAAACTGGTAATCACCCGTGGGTGAAAGTGCGCGATATCTCATTCTAAAAGCTCTCCTATCTCAGTCAAAACTGTGGCAAGAGAAGACTCGCAAGCGGCGGCGGGTGCTTGAAGCATGGCCTGAGTGACAGGAGTTCCACCGCCAGAAAAACCAGCTAGTGCAGTCATGAAAGTGTTCAATGCCGATTGAAGATTCGTCAGTACGGTGTTGAGATCAGTCGTTGCGTTGGTGACTCCAATTTTGCCATCACCCGTAATAGAAACATAAGTATCGCCATCGTCGTTTCTGATTTGAACATCAGTGGCGCTGACATTTGATATCACGTTGGGCTGTGATTTAGGCCCCGGAATAACGAAGCCATCAGATAGATCATGCATCCGAAGTTCCATCGGGATTTGAACGCCGCCACTCTGCCACCAAGAATCGATACAGCGAGAAGAGATAACAACTAAAACCTCATCGTCTACCGCGATCGGGAAAGTAATGGTGAACCCACCCGCTGATGGGAATACGATCGGGCAATCAAGAAGTGGCGGCATGTTGACGAAACTTTGAACACCGTTCTCGTCAGTGGCTACGCCTTTGATCGCGGGTTGAACTTCGCACGTCATGGCTTCTAAATTCACGCTGCTCACGATCGCGGGCATTGCTGTCCACATTTGAGCTTGAAGCCCTTGAAGCGCGTACCGCTGTGCGGTTTCTGGATCGTTTAAAACTTGATTACGATCCATAGCCCACCTGTACCGAGTCAAGCGGATTGCTCGAAATATCGACCGTAAGAAGTCTAAGGTTTGAGTACCATTCTTGCCCGCGCGTATCGCCTGAATGCTCTACAACAAGTGTGTAATAAAAACCGTCATGAGAGATCGGACTTGGCGTATTGGCTGGACTTCCTGGCGTCCAAAAATCAATTTTCATTTTGGCGATAGAAGCGTTATCAAGCTGAATTCGGCCATGCACCTTGATGTTGGGGTTGAGAAGACACTTCACATCGATGCCTTCGGTAGTCTGTTGAGGTGTTCCGATCATGCCGGTCTTGCTCGTAATGACCACGGCTTGGTTTGGAAGATAAGTACCTTGAGATAGAAACACCAAGTTGCCGTCTTGAATTGACCACGTGAAGCCGTAAGTGTCGGCAAGTTTTTTCAGGTGATCGCGAGCGTTAGCATAAATGACTTTCCCGCGTGGGAGTTGAACTTGTGGGAGTGCCCCATTGTAGCCCTTTCCGATGCCCATATCTGACATGGAAGTAAGAGCGGCGTTCAACTGTATTTGAGGCGTGCATCCCGCTTTAATCGATTGTTGGATCGTTGCAAAATTGTAGGCTTGATCACCATCACCACAGTTGAGATTGATGAAAGTGTCAGTCGCGCTTTCTCGTCCGGTGATAAATTGCTTGATGTTGCCCTTGAAGATCAGACCATAATTCCCAACATATCCCGCTTGCAAAAGAACGTGAGTGAATTCATT